>Ga0268262_10004994_pt1 | contig 13363 bp, 8 predicted proteins | sample TergutNc150P3_FD_190354 | JGI IMG/M metagenome (GOLD analysis project Ga0268262, IMG submission 190354) | Nasutitermes corniger P3 segment gut microbial community from laboratory colony in Florida, USA - Nc150 P3 (SPAdes) (version 2) | ecosystem: Host-associated > Arthropoda: Insects > Digestive... | reverse complement strand
GTTGTTCCTGTTTTATAAATATGCTGTTTGGTATCAACCAAAAAAGGATACATATAACCGCTTAAACGGTAATAACTGATATTTTGGAGATACCGGGTTGCTCTTGATTCATCTGGTATTTGAAGACCGCGACTTTTGAGAAGATTAATCTGCTCCTGAACGCCCAAAGGTGATTTTGTATATGTCTGTTTTTCCATAAAAAACCCGCCCAGTGTGCATATCAGGTAAAACCCGACAGAGGCCCGGCAGGTGTATTACCTAAAAAATACTTTATATATGGTATTTTGTCAACCTTTCGCAATGCTTCATAATAAATCAAACTCTAGATACACGCCTAGTGTCAATGTTATATGATTTCTGGCAACAGTGTCATCATTTTTGAATAAACCCGGATACCACTCATTTTTTCCTCGATTTTTAACGCTTTTTACCCAAATTTCCCCCTTTTCACGCAATTTGCATTTATTAGTATTTATTGTATAATAATCCCAGCAGATAGTTATATCTGCTAAAAAAGGAGACCTCGTGAAAAAATTTAAAATTATTCTCGCCGGACTGGAATCAAAATCCACACATTGGGCAAAGAGCCGAAAAACCCTCATGGAGTTTCATGTAAATAACGATGTCCGTCATGAGTACGGCCTTAACGACAGCCTCTTTTCGTTAACGGGAAATGTCGTTTTTGCAGACCTTAAACAGTGCAGAGAACTGGCAAATAAATTCAACCTTAAACAAGACCCCGCTCATCCTGAACGGTTTATAAAAGCCGGCCATCTTTACGCGATGGGGCTAATCGATGAAATTTTACACTATGTAGTCGCGCTTTACCGCGAAGAAGTTCAGGGCGATGTTTTTGAAACTGCTCTGGATAGGCTGAACAACAATCTTGGCGAAGGCAAAACCAACGGTCTTTTAAATGAATTTTCCAAACAATTCCCTCCGCGTCCTGTGTACAAGGGCGAAAAAAATATTGAGCAGTACCTTAAAAGCAAAGAAGACGGCGAAAGCTGCCGCGCCCTCTCCATCGAAGAAACAACGTTGCTGTCGCTTGCAAATCTTAATCCCGCATTTAAGCCTTTTAAATTTTTATTTGACGATAAAAAACTTTCCGCAAAAACCTCCTACCCTGACGCAATCGAAGAGATAAAAGCGCACTTAAAAGAAATGCCGGTCTTCGGTCCCGATGGAATGAATCTTTGGGATTTCCTCCGCTCCCCCGCCATTCAATGTCCCGACTCTCTTTTTGGACAGCTTGATTATATGCGAAGACATTGGGGGCTTCTCATTTCAAAATTCATGGCGCGGCTGTTAATGAGCTTGGATGTAATAAACGAAGAAAACAAACCTTCTTTTTTCGGTCCCGGTCCAAGCGAAGTTTTATCTTTCGCCGGGCTTGATGAATACGAAAAATACAGTCCCGATCAGGACTGGATGCCAAAAACCGTACTAATTGCAAAAAGTACGCTTGTCTGGCTTTTTCAGCTTTCGCAAAAATACAAAAGAGAAATTACCCGCCTTGATCAAATTCCCGATGAAGAAATTGATGAACTTGCGCGACGTGGTTTTACCGGGCTGTGGCTTATCGGCACATGGGAACGCAGTCAGGCAAGCAAGACTATAAAACAGTGGACTGGCAATCCGGAAGCCGCCGCCTCCGCGTACAGTTTGTACGATTACGATGTTGCGGGCGAACTTGGCGGTTGGGGCTCGCTAACAAATTTGCGCGAGCGCTGTATGCGAAGAGGAATCCGCCTCGGCTCTGATATGGTTCCAAACCACACAGGTATCGACAGCAAATGGATGGTCGAACATCCCGATCGTTTCCTACAACTTCCCTACCCGCCATTTCCAACTTATAATTACAACTGCGGTAATCTTTCAGGCCGTGATGACATAACGGTGCAAATCGAAGAACATTATTTCTCGCGCAGTGACGCCGCAGTCGTCTTCAAACGAATTGACAACCGCACCGGAGACACGCGCTACATCTACCACGGCAACGACGGCACTTCCATGCCGTGGAATGATACCGCACAGATTGATTTCCTCAATCCCGAAGCGCGCGAAGCGGTAATCCGCACAATTATCGGCGTGTGTCAGCAGTTCTCTATCGTGCGCTTTGACGCCGCCATGACTCTTGCAAAGCGGCACATTCAGCGGCTTTGGTATCCCGCTCCGGGAAGCGGCGGCGCAATTGCCAGCCGCGCGGAACATTCAATCACCACCGATGAATTTAACCGCCGTATACCAAATGAGTTCTGGCGCGAAGTAGTTGACCGCTGCGCGGTTGAAGCGCCGAACACATTACTCCTTGCCGAAGCTTTCTGGATGATGGAAGGCTACTTTGTCCGCACGCTTGGAATGCACCGCGTTTACAATTCGGCTTTTATGAACATGCTCAAAAACGAAGAAAATTCAAAGTACCGCTCAACTATTAAAAACACAATGGAGTTTGATCCCGAAATCTTAAAACGCTTTGTCAATTTTATGAACAACCCCGATGAAGAAACGGCGGTCGCGCAATTCGGCAAGGGAGACAAATATTTCGGCATCTGCACATTGCTCGTAACGATGCCGGGACTTCCCATGTTCGGGCATGGGCAAATTGAAGGCTTTGAAGAAAAATACGGAATGGAATACCGCCGTTCCTACCGGGATGAGGTACCGGACGGCTACATGGTAGACCGCCATGAGCGCGAAATTTTCCCGTTGATGAAACGCCGCGCACTTTTTTCAGGCAGTGTGAATTTCAGGCTTTACGACCTTTATTGTTCGGACGGCTCGGTAAATGAAAACGTATTTGCCTATTCTAACCGCGCATGGATAGGCGGTCATGAGGAAAAAGCGGTTATTTTTTACAATAACTCCTATTATGAAACTTCTGGCTGGATAAAAGTCAGCGATCCCGCTATTCCCTGCGAAGGCGGGACGCGAAGGGACAATTTATGCGAAGCTCTTGCCATCCACGGCGGCGGCCAATACTTTACATTGTTACGCGAACAAAAATCTAATCTGTGGTATGTCCGCTCTTCCAAGGCAATCTGCGAAAACGGACTTTTTGTCGGATTGAAAGGATACGAGACTCAGGTTTTTATTGATGTTTACGAAGTTGAAGACGATGCAAAAGGCAGATGGGCAAGACTGAACAACGACTTGAACGGCAGGGGCGTCGCCGATCCGCAGACCGCAATTAAAGACATTTTCCTGGGAGAACTTTACTACCGTTTCATGGAAATTTTAAAGCCGGAAATTATTATCACCATGAATGAATCACTGGATAGAGAATCCTTTGCCGATTCGTTTAAAGACTCTATCGACGCGTTTGTTAACACAGCGGCTAATTTTATCCGCGGCGCAAATGGCGCTTATGATGAATGGACGGCGAAAGATAAAGCTGGCGGCAAGATTAATTTTACGGCGGTTGATAAAGATGTAATAAAGGAAGAATTTAAAGCGTTTATAAACAGATTGAAAAAACTCAGAGATGCGTTAATAAAGTCCACTGCTGATAAATCAGCTAGTGACAAGTCAGCTAGTGATAAATCAACCAGTGACAAGTCAGCCGACATTAAATCGGAATCGCCGCTCTTTACGCGCATTACAGAATGTAATATGAATGGACAGCGTCTTTATTCTGTCGCTCTCAGTTACGGACTGCTCTCGTTAATGCGCCTGATAATCGGCAAAGAGGCGGACGGAATCCAAGCGGCGCACCTTGCCTTTGATCACTGGGACCTGGGCCGCAAAATGAGGGAAATCTACCGCCGCTTCGGCGCGTCCGAAGCTGAGGCATGGCACATAACAGACATTGCGAGGGCAGTATTGAGCCGCACCTGTCTGGACATCTGGTCGGACAAATCCACGCCTTTCAGTGAAGAAGTAACAAAATTTGACGCCGCCGATTTTGCCGCCCTGATTATTGAAGAAAATTATCAAAGTGAAGATTTCAGGCGCATATTGGGAATCAACATTTTCAACGATGTCGCGTGGTTTAACAAAGAGGGATTTGAAGACGCGTTATTCTACTCGTCGGTATTTTTCATGGTAGAAAGCGACAGCATTGTAAAAATCCCGATTGATGAACGAATAGACCGCATTGCCAAAATCTACGAAGTGCTGATCAAAGCCGAAGAAAACTCAAAATATCGTTTTGATAACCTCATTGACATTTTAACATCAAAACCCTCAAAAGCCAAAATACTCGCCGGAAAAGCAAAGGCTGCCGCGAAAATGACTGAGCCAGAGACGAAGGCGGAAGTGAAGACTGATGTGAAGAAGACAGAGGCAAAAGTGAAAGCGAAACCTGTAGCGAAGAAGACTGAGCCAAAGGTGAAAACGAAGGCAGTTGCAAAGAAAACTGAACCAAAAGCGAAAGATAAATCTATCGTGAAGAAAGCTGAACCAAAGGCGAAAGTTAAGACTGTTGCGAAGAAAGCTGAGCCAAAGGTGAAAGCGAAGACTACTGCGAAGACGGCTAAGCCAAAGACAAAAGCAAAAACCGGTAAAAAGAAAAAATAGAGAATTAAAATGAAGAAATATTTACTTGTTTTTTGTTTTTGTATAACGGCATATAGTTTGTACTCACAAAGCGTATTCACATATGATCTAAAAAAAGACATTATAATCGGCGGTTTGTCGCTTGGAGTATTTGTCAGTACTTTTTTTGTTGAAAATACACCGTCGCAAATTCCAAATTCATTAAATAAAAATGATATAAATGATTTTGATCGCCCTTTAATGTTTTCTTACAATAAAACATTGGATATGATAAGCGATTACGCTGTTTACGGTATATTAGTCTTGCCTATTTTGTCAGTAATGGGCAACGCAAATGACTTTAACGCATGGTTGACATACGGTATTATGTATACTGAAGCGTTTTTATTAACGTTTGGGACTGAGGATTTACTGAAAAACGCAATAATACGTTATAGGCCATATATGTATGACGGAGGAGTTCCAGCCGGGCAGGAAAATGATTATTATAACAGTTTTCCTTCAGGTTCTACATCTCTGGCGTTTTTAAGCGCGACATTTTTATCTACTACATTTTCACAGGAATATCCTGATTCCAAATGGAAATTACCGGTAATAATCGGAAGTTATTCCCTTGCGGTCGCCGTGTCTGCAATGAGAATAACTTCAGGAGCTCATTTTATTACAGACGTACTTACAGGCGCGGCTATCGGCTCATTTTACGGCTGGATAATTCCATTCTTGCATAAAAATAATTCCAACAATAATGTTACGCTAAATGCCGCTCCTAATGGTTTTTTAGTGTCAATAAAATTATAAAATAAAATTATAATGAAAACTGATTTACTAAACGGAAGTATAACAAAATCATTGCTTATTTTCGCAATCCCTATGTTGTTATCCAATATTTTTCAACAGTTGTATAACACTGTAGATATGGTTATCGTAGGGCATTATCTGGGTGAAACAGCTCTTGCCGCCGTTGGCGCATGTGCGGTTATATTTGAACTGCTTTTTGTTTTCGTCATAGGTTTTGGCAGAGGTTTCGGCATTGTCGCGGCCAGGAATTATGGCGCGGGCAATAAAGACTTATTTAAGCGCACAGTCGCCGGAGCGATTGTGATTGGCGTCCTGCTGACGCTTTTTATCTCTGTTACAGCAAGCCTGTTTATGATGCCGCTGTTAAAATTGATTAACATACCGGCAGATATAATAGACACGGCATATTCGTATATTTCGATTCTGACTGTCTTTTTAATTATAACTTTTACTTATAATCTCTGCGCGGGACTTCTGTATGCCATAGGCGATAGTACAATGCCGCTTGTTTTTCTGGTTATTTCATCAATATTAAACATAGTGTTTGATATTATTTTCATCACAAATTTTAATATGGGCGTCAGCGGCGCGGCGGCGGCTACCGTAGTGGCGCAGAGTATCTCGACGGCGCTTTGTCTGTTTTATATTTTTAAAAGATGCCGTATACTTATCCCTCGCAAAGAGCATTTTCATTATGACGCCGCGCTGTACAAAGAACTTTTAGCGCAGGGCTTTTCTATGGGATTTATGATGTCGATTGTAACTTTAGGCACTATCGTGCTTCAAAGCGCCATAAACGGATTGGGCTATCTTGTAATAGCGGGGCACATAACGGCGCGCAGAATCAACAGTTTCTGCATGATGCCGATGAATACAATAGCCATTGCGCTCTCTACATTTGTTTCACAGAACAAGGGGGCGAACCAGCTTAGCCGCATACGAAAAGCAGTCCGTTACGGCAATATTATTTCGATAATATGGGCTGTGTTTATAACGGTTGTTCTTATGTTTTCTTCCGCGACGTTGATAAGATTACTGTCCGGTTCGAATGATATTATCATTATTAAAAATGGCGCACGGTATCTAATGATAAACTCGCCGTTTTATATTGTTCTTGCCATGCTTTTTAATTTTCGCCTTGCGCTTCAGGGAATAGGCGAGAAAATTGTCCCGGTTATCTCAAGCGTTATAGAATTTGCCAGTAAAATATTATTTGCTTTCCTTTTAGTGCCCGCTCTCGGTTACTTTGGCGTAATTATCTGCGAGCCGATTATATGGACTCTTATGTTCTTACAGCTATTATACTCATTTTATACAAATCCTTATATTAGGGGAAAAACATGGAAATATTAACAGACAAACGAATTGAATTATTGGCCGTTATTCAAACACTAACTCAATATTGGGATAACCTTGCCTTAAAATATTTCAACAAAAAACTATTTAAATGTAAATATAAGGAAAATATTGATAAATATTTTAATAAATACAAAAATCATGAAACCGTTAAATTATACGGCGAATTATGCAATAATGTTCAGGATTTTTCCGCTTTTATCAATTTAGTCTTATGTTATTCAGATCCGCCAAATTTTGATAATATCGCAAGTATTGAGAGTAATATTAATTGCCTAATTAAACAAAATATTCCATATGATAAGTTTATTAGCGCAATTAAACGTTTTTATGAAGATACAAACTTTGAATATTTTTTTGAAAACAGTAAAAACGAATATGAAAAGTTAATAAATGATTATATGAACAAAAATGATTTAAAAGAATATATAAATATAATTAATAATTATTTAGGATGTAATACAAAAAATTATACCATCGCCATTTCCGCATTATTAATGGGCAGTTTTGGCATAAAAATTTTAACAAATGAAAACATTACATATAATTACTCAGTAATTAGCCCTTTTGATTATAAAGAAAACAGGTATATTTTCGGCTCTAAATTTTCTATTTTAGAATTATTATGGCATGAAATAAGCCATTTAACCATAAATGCTCTGACAAAAAATTATATTGATCAATTTGATATAAGTTGTAAAATAATATCTGATGATTTTACAAAACATTTTTATACGGACATTGAAACAATAGTGAATGAATATATAATCAGGGCAATAACAATCAGACTGCTTGAAATAAATTATGGAGAAGAAACAGTGGAAAATTTAATTAAAGACAATATTCAAAAAGGATTTACGGAAATTGAATCTATAAAAAATTTTATATCAAAGAATTGTGAAAAGGATAAAAAATTTACAAGAGAAGGAGGGTATAAAGATTTAATAGGTTATGTAATAAATAAAATATAAAAGGAATTAATTCCCAAGTTGTGAGAGCGCAATAGGTTTGGGACTGTCGTTCTGTCCTTCAATTTTTGCGAGTTCTTCAAGGAGTTCTTTGCCTTTGCGGGAAAGTTTTTCAGGTATTTGCACCATCAGTTTGATGTAAAGGTTGCCTCTTTGCCCACCCATCGGAACGCCTTCGTTGTGGATACGGAGCATTTTTCCGTTTTGAATACCGGCGGGCACTTTTACTTTTATTGTCTTATTATCGAGTGTTGTTACGTGAATCTCCGCTCCAAGAGCCGCCTGAGTAATCGAAATGGGAACGGCGCAGTAAAGGTCATAAGCCTGACGCTCAAAATATTCGTGCGGTTTTATCCTGATAAAAACATATAAATCGCCCGGCGGCCCGCCGTTGGGGCCGGCATCGCCCTGTTTGGGAATTACCACACGCTTGCCGTTTTCCACGCCGGCGGGAATGGTAACCATAATTTTTTGCCGCTTTTTCTGCGTCCCCGAGCCGCCGCACTCATTACAGGGTTTGTCGATTATGTAGCCTTCGCCGCCGCAGTTGTGGCAGGTTGTGGCTACCGAAAAAAGTCCTTGGCTGTGCCTTACCTGTCCCGATCCCCGGCAAACGGGACAAACTTTTTTACCGCCGCCGTCCGCCGTGCCGGAACCTTTACAGACATTGCAAGCCTCGTTATGTGAATATTGAATCTCTACCTTTGTACCGAAAACCGCGTCCTTAAACGGAATTTCAATATCATAGCGAAGGTTCGATCCTTGCCTTACGCCACTTCCTCCGCTTCTGCGAAAGCCACCGCCTCCGCCAAAGAAACTTTCAAAAATACTGCCAAAGCCGCCTTCGCCGAAAATGTCTTCAAAGCCCCGGAAATTACTCCAGTCATGACTCTGACCGCCGCCCATGCCCTCAACTCCGGCAAAGCCGAATTGGTCATAGGCGGATTTTTTCTGGTCGTCGCCGAGAATTTCGTAAGCTTCGGTGGCTTCCTTAAACTTTTCTTCGGCCTGCTTGTCGCCGGGATTTTTATCGGGGTGGTACTGAACAGCGAGTTTACGATACGCCTTTTTTATCTCATCTTTAGTGGCGTTTTTCTGTATTCCAAGAACTTCGTAATAATCCCGCTTAGCCATCAGTTTTAGTTCACTACCTCATAATCTGCGTCTTCGGCGCCTTTGGTATTATCGCCGCCGCTCTGGCTTCCGCCTCCACCGCCCATGTTGGGATCAAAACCGCCGCCGGGTCCTGTGCCCTGACCGCCACCCTGCTGTCCTGACGAGCCTTGCTGTTTGTAAATTTCCTCGGCGATTTTGTAAGACGCCTGCTTGAGCGCCTCAGTCTTGTCCTTGATTGCCTGAATGTTGCCGCTGTCAAGCGCTTTACGCAAATCGGCGATGGCTTCTTCGGTTTTGGATTTATCCGCAGCGCTCACTTTGTCGCCTAAGTCTTTTATGTTTTTCTCCGTGGCGTAAATCATCGAGTCGGCTTCGTTTCGCACTTCGGCTTTTTCACGCTCTTTTTTATCTTCCTCGGCGTGAAGTTCCGCTTCTTTTACCATGCGGTCAATGTCAGAGTCGCTCAAGCCGCTTGAACTTTCGATGCGGATTTTTTGTTCTTTGCCTGTTCCCAAATCTTTCGCGCTGACATGAACAATGCCGTTTGCGTCAATATCGAAAGTTACTTCGATCTGCGGAACTCCGCGCGGGGCGGGAGGTATGCCTACAAGATCGAAGCGGCCAAGCACGCGGTTCTGATTCGCCATCTCGCGCTCGCCTTGCAAGACCTGAATGGAGACGGCTGTTTGTCCGTCTGCGGCGGTGGAGAAGATTTGGCTCTTGCGCGTGGGAATTGTCGTGTTACGTGTAATGAGTTTTGTCATTACGCCGCCAAGCGTCTCTATGCCGAGTGAAAGGGGAGTAACGTCGAGTAACAGCACGTCTTTAACGTCGCCGCCGAGAATACCGCCTTGAATAGCCGCGCCAACTGCGACTGCTTCATCGGGATTAACGCCCTTGTTAGGCTCTTTTTTAAACAGGTCTTTGACAATCTGCTGAACTGCCGGAATACGCGTGGAACCGCCGACAAGGATAACTTCGTCAATTTGTTCGGCTTTAAGTCCCGCGTCCGCAAGCGCCTTTCTGCAGGGTTCTTTTGAACGCTCAAGAAGGTCTTCTACCATTTGTTCAAACTTTGCCCGTGTCAGCGATTTTTGCAGATGCTTCGGTCCGCTCTGGTCGGCGGTGATAAACGGCAGGTTGACTTCGGTAGTCTGCATGGCGGATAACTCAATCTTTGCCTTTTCAGCAGCTTCACGAAGACGCTGGAGGGCCATGCGGTCTTTGCCAAGATCGATACCCGTGTCTTTTTTAAATTCTGCGATAAGCCATTCCATTACGCGGTGATCAAAATCATCGCCGCCCAAGTGAGTGTCGCCGTTAGTTGATTTTACCTCGAAAACGCCGTCCCCAAGTTCAAGAATGGAAACGTCAAAAGTACCGCCGCCAAGATCGTAAACGGCGATTACTTTGTCTTTTTTTGAATCTTTGTTAAAACCAAACGCGAGAGAGGCGGCGGTCGGCTCATTGATAATGCGCTTTACGTCAAGCCCCGCGATTTTACCCGCGTCTTTTGTCGCCTGTCGTTGCGCGTCGTTAAAATAGGCAGGCACCGTAATTACCGCTTCGGTAACGGCTTCGCCAAGGTAGTCTTCGGCGGTCTTCTTCATTTTCTGAAGAATAAAGGCGGAAATTTCCTGTGGTGAATATTTTTTTCCGTCAATATCCACACGCACATCGTCGCCCTGTTCCGTTACGCGATACGGAACCAGTTTCATTTCGTTGGAGACCTCCGAAAAACGGCGCCCCATGAAACGTTTGATTGAATAGACGGTATTTTCCGGGTTGGTGATCATCTGATTCTTCGCGGGCGCTCCTACAATACGCTCGCCCTTGCTTGTAAAGCCGACAATGGACGGAGTAGTGCGCCCGCCCTCGGAACTTTGAATAACTACCGGCTCTCCGCCTTCAAGAACAGCCACGCATGAATTGGTGGTTCCCAAGTCAATCCCAATGATTTTTCCCATATTATTTCTCCTTCTCTTTATAAATATTATAAATAATTATCACTTTTTATTCACTAGCCGCCGCAGGCGTTTCCGGCATTAAAACCTTAACCTTCGCCGCCCGAATCACCCTGTCTTTCAGAAGGTAGCCCCTTACCAAATCCTCTTGAACCACGGCTTCCGTTACATCGGGGGATTTTTCCATCATAAGAGCTTCGTGTATATTTGGATCAAAAGGCTCTCCGGCGGAATTGAAGCGTTTTAGCCCCCATTTGCTTTCAAGCTGGCTTGTCAGCCGCTTTTCAATCATTTTAACGCCTTCGATAAAAGCGTTTAAATCGGCGGATTTTTCCGCCGACTGAATGGCGCGTTCAAAGTCGTCAATTACAGGAATTATGTCCAAAAGCAGGCTTTGGTTGGCGTATTCAATCGTATTTTGCTTTTCCTGATTCATCCGCTTGCGAAAATTCTCAAAATCCGCCGCTTTTCGCAGTAACTGGTCGCGAGTTTCCGCCAACTGAGCTTCCAATTCGGCGATTTTTTCCTCAGGCGTAAGCGTTTTAGCCGCCTCACCGGCAGGAACCGCGTCTTTTTCCGTACTTTGCCCCGAAACTTCCGTCTCCGCCTGATTCCCAGCAGAAACATCCGCCGAAGCCTCGTCAGTTTGAGTATCTTTCTGTTCAGTTTTTTCCGATTGAGCGTCCTTTTTTAACATAAAAACATCCCCACCTTTTGTTAAGGGTACAAAAAAATCCCATTTGGGTCAAGGTTCTTTCTACAAGAGTTCTCAGTATATGGGACCAAGTTGAATGATAATTCATCATTTATTGTTACTTGTTCTCATTATCGTCGTCTTTTGAATCATAAAAATAATCAAGTTGTTTCAGAATTTTGCTTTTTGGAAGTGATTTTCTGCGTTCAAGTCGCTCTTGCGTTTCGATTAATATTTCATTAATTTTTCTTTCAAATTCTTTTTTTGGCGGCAAATTAGTCCAATATTCCGCAACCGCAATACCTGACTTATCTAACTCCATTAATTCAATCTGTTTACGACTTGCTTTAGTACAAAGAATTATTCCTATTGGTTCATTTTCGTCATCCCTGCGTTCATACTTATTAAGCCATTTCAAATAGAAACGCATCTGTCCTTCATATTGAGGAATAAATTTACCAATTTTTAGTTCAATGGCTACAAGACGTTTTAAGTCTCTATGATAAAAAAGCAGGTCAAGCGTATAATCATCACCATCCATTGTTATTCGTTTTTGCCGTTCTACGAATGTGAAACCATGACCAAATTCCAAAATAAAGGCTTCAAGCTCTGTTAGTATTGCTTTTTCAAGATCGGCCTCCAGAAAATTTTCTTTTAAACCCAAGGTATCTAGTAAGTATGGGTCTTTGAAAACATTGAAGGGTACTTTTGAAGCTTCTTTTAATTGCGTATTTGCAATTTCACGCCTTTCATAAGCTTTTCGGGAGATTTGATTACGAAGTTCCATTTTCCCTAAATGTCGTGTGGCCGCTTCATTCGCATAAAACAATCTTGCTTTTTCGTTTTCCAATGGTAATAACTCAAGAAAATGCGACCAGCTCAATTGTGACGCCAGCGGCGTCACAATTCGTAAATTATTAAATTTTTCAGCAAAACGTATCATTCGGCGGATATTATGAATATCAAATGCTTGTCCGTATTTTTTAACTAATTGTGATGACAGTGTCGCCACAATCTTCATGCCATATTCGGCTCGTTCTCCGCCAAGTACAACTGAGCTTATATAATGACCTATTTCCCAATACATGAGCGTAACTTCACGATTGGCATACATTCCGGCACTGTTTTTTCGTTTTTCTATTATTTGGGAAATATTAGTAAAAAGTGAGCTTTCATCAATTTGAGTGTTTTTTAGTGTAAGAGTTTTCTTACTTTTCTTTTCCATTATTTATCTCCTTTTTTTCAAATAATTTTATACTATATATCATAATTACTTTTAAGATGTATGCCTAATAAATGTAACATAGGCATACATCTTGCCCGCACTTTTCATAATGTTCGTGTAGTTTATGTGCTCTTCTTTTAAATAAATCCCTAATTCCGATCCGCTATCGAAGCCAACTCGTGCATTGAATCCTTTAATTGGTCCGCCATTTTAATCATTCTATCGTACTCACTTCTTACGACTTCGTTAATATCGCGCAGATCGCAAAGGGCGTTTGTAATTTCTCCGCTTTCCGCGGACAGTTCATTTAAGGTGTTTATCAGCTTGCTCATAGTTTCCGCAAAACTGTCTATCCCGGAGGACATTTCGGTAATTCTTTCGCCGGTATCGCCTGACTGTTTTGATGTTTGAGAGATTCCGTTGATAATGTTTTTTAGCGTCTGCGCTATGTTACGCGAATTTTCCCTTGTGCTTTCGGAAAGATGGCGGATTTCATTTGCTACTACGGCAAAACCTCTTCCCGCTTCTCCGGCATGGGCGGCTTCAATTGCCGCATTCATGGAAAGCAGATTTGTATTGGCGGCGATTGCGCTGATAATTTTAATTGCAGACGCTATGCCGTCAACTGATTGGGAAATGGCCTGTATTGATTGTATTGTTTCCTGCATGGATGTCTGGCTTTTTGAGGAGCTTTCTCTCAAACCTTTTATGTCTTCACGCTTGCTCCGTGAAAGGTCAGAAGTGG
>Ga0268262_10004993_pt1 | contig 13363 bp, 11 predicted proteins | sample TergutNc150P3_FD_190354 | JGI IMG/M metagenome (GOLD analysis project Ga0268262, IMG submission 190354) | Nasutitermes corniger P3 segment gut microbial community from laboratory colony in Florida, USA - Nc150 P3 (SPAdes) (version 2) | ecosystem: Host-associated > Arthropoda: Insects >... | reverse complement strand
CCAGAGACGACGCCGCCGGCGAGGCGTTTGACAAGACAGCCAGAATGCTCAACTTGGGGTACCCTGGCGGCCCCATCGTTGACAAGCTGGCCCAGCTTGCTGACGATACGGCCCTAGGCTTCACTGTTCCAAGATTCAGAGACGGGCTGCCCTCATGGAGTTTTTCTGGCCTAAAGACTGCCATAAGGCAACGCATCGAAAAATCGCCAAACCTATCAAGTGCCGGCGAGGAGAGCGATGAGGTGAGGTCCCTCTGCAAGTCGGTGAATGGCACAATCGCGGATTGGCTTTTGAGGCCGTTGCCAAGCCTTGTCCACGACCATAAAGCAGCAAGTTTGGTGATTTCGGGGGGGGTCGCCTGCAATTCAGAGTTGCGCCGGAGGGCCATTGAATTGGGGGAAAAGTGCAATGTGAAAGTGGCCCTTCCAAAACCCAGCCTTTGCACCGATAATGGCGCAATGGTGGCCGCTGCCGGGGTTCTGCTGCCCCCAAGCTCTGCGCCAGGGTCTAAAAAATGGGCTGGAAATGCCGATGCTGCGCTCAAGTTGAGCAACGAAAAAAGGGGGGGGCCGCAATATGCAAATACTAACTAGGGAAGACGTAATCCACTGCGCCAAGCTCGCCGCGCTGGACTTGAGTGAAGAAGAGGTCGAGCCTCTCAGGAAAGACATGGAGCAATTGCTGACTTTCGCGAAGCGCTTAGACGAGGTGGACTTGGGGGACGCAGGGCCAGACATGCACCTGCAAGAGCCAGAATTGAGGCGCAGAGAAGATCAAGCTGCCCAAGGGCTGGCACAGGGGGAAACTTTGGCGAATGCTCCAGAGAAGGATGGCGGGTATTTCGTAGTACCAAAAATTTTGTAAAAATAAGTAGTTGACATTTTTTTTCATGGGCGTAAAGTTAATAGTGGATTTTTTTTTGGAGGTTCACTTGAAAATACCAACCCACTCTCTCATCTCGGCTCTCTTGCCCTTCGCCTTGTTCGTTGCCTGCGACAAAAAAAAGGAAGAACCGCCTGCGCCTCCCGCCCAGGAAGAAGCCGTAGCCACCGAAGCTCAGCCCGCCGATGGTGCTGATGCTGTTAAGCCCGCCGACGGCACTGAAGTCAAAAAGGCGGAGGAAGTGAAGGAAGAGAAAAAGTAAGAAAATAATAGCAGGAGCTGGCTTAGGCCAGCAGCTAGGCCAATAGCACTTTCGTGTCTGCGCCGATCTGGCCGATGGGCGCAGCGTGAATAAATGGATGCGTAATTGTGCCTTTCGGAAAGTCTCTCGCTGAACTAGGGGATCAGTGAGAGGCTTTTCATTTTTTGTGGTATGATTATACATGAACGTATTTCACAGGAGGTTCAAAATGAATTACCGCATCTGCACAGTTGCACTTGCGCTGCTGCCGCTGGCCCTCGCAGTCGGCTGCGAAAAGAAACAATCGAAAGAGGAGATCATTGCCGAGTATGAGGCACAAAAGGCAGCCGAAGAGCGCGTTGACAAATTGCAGCAAGAGCTGGAGGACTTCAAAGCGCAGGCCGCAGAGAATGCAGCGGCTCAGCAGCTGAAGGACGAGCAGCAAAAGGTGCTCGAGAAGCAAATACAGGATGCCCAACAAAGGGCTGCGGAGGCCCAAAAACTAGCAAAAGCGGCCGAGGAAGGTAAAAAGGCGGCTCCGGCACCTCAGCAGGTAGCGGCGGCCCCCGGAGGAGCGACCGATGAATCCGGCAGGCGAGACCGCCCGGACAGGGGGGACAGAGGTGACAGGGGAGACCAGATGGGGAGGCGCGCCGCTCAAAATATTGTCGTTCCCAGAGGCACCCAGCTATCCGTCTTGCTCTCCGAGGAACTCAGCACCGAGAAACAAAAAGCGGGCGATCCTTGGGAGGGCAGCCTTGCAAATGACGTGACCATTGCCAATGCAGTCGTGTGGAAAGCTGGCTCCCCCGTGAGGGGCATCATCAGCCAAAGCACCCCGGCCGGGCGTTTGGCCAACGGCGATGGTGTCCTTGCCATCAGGCTAACCGAGATAAACGGAGTAGCTATTGACGGCGGCATATACGCCGTGCAAGGGGACTCGAAGGGTTCTAGGAACGCCAAAGTTATTGGGACAACGACGGCCTTGGGAGCTCTTGTCGGGATTCTGTCGAACAAAAAGAACCAGGGCGACCATGCGCTAGGCGGAGCTGCCATCGGCGCGGCCGTTGGCACCGCCGTCGCGGGTGCAACGGGTAGCACGGTAATCAAAATGCCAGTTGGCAACGCAGTCCAATTTTCGGTACCTTCTGATGAAACCGTGACGCTGAGGAACCGCCCGACTAGGTAACTAAAAAAACCAATAAACGCCACTAGGGCAGCTCAAGTTTCTTTAAGCCGGGCTGCCCTATTTGTATTGGGAAGGCTTCATAGCGATTTGCAACCAAACGAGCGAGTTTCTTGTAAAACTTGAATTGTGGGCTGCAAAGCTTTCTAGCGCGGCGAGCGTTTGGGGATGATTCGCAAACGGGACTAGCCGAATGATAATCCAAACGTGTTGCTTGAGTACGGGGCCATTGTCGCTTATCCCCCATGCCCCTGGCGACTTCAATGGGATGGGCGCAATTTGGAATCAGTTCTGCATAGCTTCTGGCAGAAACGGCAGCAGGTGGCCCCAAGTCTTCTCTAGACATCCTTTGAGTGCATCGGGGATTTTGGCGGCGTTTGGCCCGCCATTTTGAAGCAGGTACTGGATTGTTTCTGCAAGCTCATCGGTCTTTGCTATGGCTATGCACCCAGCTTCCAGCAGTGGCCGAACCAAGTCCTCGAAATTAGAATAATTCGGGCCAATGATTGTTTGCACGCCCCAAAACAATGGCTCCATGGGGTTGTGTCCACCATGCCATAGCCACCCGCCTCCGACTAAGGCCACGCTTCCCAAGCCGTACGCGGCGGCCAGCTCACCCATGGTGTCCAGCAGGAGTATCTGTGTCTCGCGCCATTTGTCTGCATCTATGTTAAAAGGGAGCGAAGCCCTACGGCAGTGTAGCCCCGTTTTGTCCAGCCATCTCGCCACTTCCTCGAAGCGCTTTGGTTGCCTTGGGGCGAGTATCAGCCGCAGCCCGGAGAATTTTCTTTTCGCTTTCTCCCAAGCCGCCACAACGATGTCCTCTTCACCCTCTACGGTGTTGCCCGCCACCAGCACGGGCAACCCCTGCCAGCCATTTTTTAAAGCGTTCCAGCCATCGTGCAGCACCAGGGGGGGCGGGGCATCGGCCTTTAAGTTTCCGCCCAGCACGACATTAGTGGCCCCCAAAAATCTGTAGCGACCGGCGGATTCCATGTCCCTTGCGGCTACCAGTGATATCCTTCGGGCGGCACGGCGGAGCAAGGGGAGAAACACGCTGCCAGTAGTGCGCGTCGAGAGTCTGCCATTTATGATGCAAATCGGAACGCCCCGCGATTCCAGCTCTAGGAACAAGTTTGGCCAGATCTCGGTTTCCAGCGCGACAAAAAGGCTCGGCGGGGCTTCAAAAAAACTCTTGAGGCCCCGCCGGTCGTCCAAAGGGAAGCCACCGCCAGTGAATAGGCCCCTGCCTCCATCCCATATGGGGAGACGCTTTTCCAGTAGCTCCATGCCCGCTTTGGTTCCAGTCGTGATGTGGGTGTGCAGACCAGCTTCGCGCAATTTTTCCAGTAGGCCGGCGGCAAGCAGAAGCTCGCCGACGCTGGCGGCCTGAAGCCATATCCAGCTTGGCCCACGCATGTCTGGGGCTTTTGCCTCTAGGCGCACTCTAAACGATTTGGGCAGGCACCAAGAAAAAAAGCGTCCCAAAAGGCCAGCAAAGCTGACCATCGTCAAATAGAGTCCGCTCAAAAAGTCCACTTAAAGTCTTCAATCCAACAATAGTCCCACAATCAGCGCGGGAAAAGCACAAAGAAAAGGGGGGCAGAAAGCCCCCCAAAAAGCAAATGGAAATTGCCTGTTACTTTCCGACGCCGACTAGTGGGCCTTCGATGTGGACGATGACTTTGAATCCGGTGTTCAAGATGTCGTTTTCGTCCAGTATCAGTTGGGCATATCGGTTCTTTGCAAATGCTGTGGCAGTCGTTCCGCGGGCGATGGGCCTATTGTGGGCGTAGCCTTTCTGCCTCGAAACGTTGATGTTGAACTCTGTCCTCAGGTAATTTGCAAGGGCGGTTGCCCTGTCGTCCGACAGTTTCTGGTTGACTGGCTCGTTCCTCTCGTCGCAGTTTGCTATGATGTAAAGCCTGCGCTGATCGAACGCCTTGGAATATTGCCCGTTATTCCATACGTCATTGACCCATTTTGCAATGGCCTTTTTGGTTTCGGCAGTCAATTCGTATTGGCTGGTTTCAAAGTGTACCAGCAAGGACTTGAAGCCCTCCTGCTTGATCTTGTCAATCAAGGACACAGTGGCAATTTCCTCAGTGACCTTCTTTTCGGCCGCGCGCCTAGCGGCTTCCTCGGCAGCTCTTCTTTCGGCCTCAAGCCTGGCAGCTTCCTCGGCGGCCCTTCTTTCGGCCTCAAGCCTAGCGGCTTCCTCGGCAGCGCGCTTTGCAGAGTCATCTTCGACTTTGACGGGTTCGACAACAGGCGGCGGTGCCACCACTGGGGCCGGCTTGGTCTCAGGCTTTGCAACGGGTACAGGCACTGGCTTGCTGGTGCAGTCGCCCGTGCGGCCAAAGCGTACGCCTCCGATGATCGCTACTTCCCAGACGGGGAAGTGGCCCCTGGTGAAACTATCGGGGGACTTGGCAGGAGGCGTGGATTCAAGAAAACCCAGCGGGGGCGGATAGCGTTCCGTATTTACGAGGTAGTCGCGATAGTGGTTTTGGGCATTTATGTCAACGCCGGTAAGGGCAAATGCGGCTTCAAGCCCCACGAATGGAGTTGTGTTTGTTCCTTTGTCAAACAGGTACCTAGCGTTGGCGCGCAGCCAAGGCCGCATCGTAGTGTCTTGGGTTTCGGTTCCAGCTTTTTTGGTGGCGTACATCCAGTCGTTGCGGCCGTCCAGCCCGACGCCGAAGTCCAAGTTCTTAATTTTGTCAAACCTCAGCATGGCACCGAAAAAGACCTGCTGCTTATGGCTCATTTCGGCTTTGGCATCCACCCCACCATACTCCAGCGGGACATCGTTAGAGAACCTGTAGCCTGCGGTGACCTGTATAGAGCCAAATGGCAAGCATATTGGGTCCAGTGAGAGCCTGATGGAAGGGGCCAGGCCAACGCCTTTTGGCGCAAACTCGACCGTTCCGTTTGGTCCGGTTGAATTATGGGAATTGTATCCAATAAAGCTGACGCCAAGCTGGGCTTCAAATGGCCAGTACTTTGACCTTGGGTTTTCCTGTGGGGCCTGTCCGGCTATCAGGAAAATGGAAGTGGCCATAGGGGCCAGTGATGAATAGATAAGTTGTTTCACGAAAAATCCTCCTCATAGAAATGTGTTCATCGTTTAAAAATTATATCGCAATTTTTACCTTTGTCAAGTAGTACAGAAAACTGTAAGTTATGCTCGACTATATAACAATTTGCGCTTGTATTGCTCGTTTAACGATGGACACAAAAATCCATGTTTCCATTTTGCCGCCATCTGTCATAGACTGATATTGTCTGTGCATGATGGTCCCGTAGCTCAGCGGATAGAGCGACCGCCTCCTAAGCGGTAGGCCGCGCGTTCGAGTCGCGCCGGGACCACCAAAAACAATGCGGGTTTGCGTGTTTTGCTTTCGCCGCATTCTCTCCCTGCGCAACCACCATGCAACCACGGTACAAAAAATGTCAGGGACTATCCCCCACCCATGCAGTTGTATTGTTGCAACATTCCTTTGTTTTATGGGTTAATCATCTATCTTTTATAGATAGAATATTCCACTTCTATAGGATATAACACTAACAGTATTTTTTTGTCGCCATAAAAATCATGCAACTATTTTTTTATTCAATTATTTGCAATTCCCACCCTCTTTTTGCATGGTGCAATCCGTTTGCAAGGTCTCGTTATCACCAAAGATGCCTCTAGCGATGAGGTCAACTCCGTCTGTATGGATAAGACAGCAAATACGCCGCCGCCCCCCAAAGTTCTGCGGAACATCGCAGAGAGAGCCGGAGCGACGCAGGGAAGCACTAAAAGCCAGCTATTCCGAAGGCGGAGTCCACTCGTGGCCGCATTTTTTGCAGATCCACAGCTTCTTTAGCCATTGGCTGTGTTCATACTTTTGCTGCTCTAGCTGCGAATTTCCCCGAGCCAGCAAGAAGCCGAATGCGATGAGGGCTGGGCCAATGATGAATGCAGGTATTATAGACCATGTGGCCTTATCCAACGCCACAGACACAATGCCGAGAATGAGCGAAATGATCCCGCAGATCACTGGGATCGCTATTATGCAGCCGCTCGTAGGGTGTTTGTTGAAGGAGTATTTTTTGATAAACGTGAATTCGGTTTTGCCCACCTTGCGGTCGCGGGCCGTTGCCGTGATTTCAGCGATGGCCATGGAGACGGGCAAGGTGTTGTCTGAGGAGCAGTTTGGGCAATTAGTCTCGATTGGCATAGTGTCTTTTTGGGCTAAGTTTTTTCTATATCCGTCCGCTTCGATGGACTACGCGGCCAATTAGCTCGAAGTCCCCATCCAGCATGAACGAGGGGTAAGCTGGGTTGAGGCTGACTGCTTGCAGTTGGCCCGGGCCAACCACTTGCACCTTTTTTACCATGATAGCATCTCCAGCGCGAATTAGCCAGATGCCATCTTGGAATCCAGCCAGGCGCGCCCCTTTGTTCACCAGCACATAGTCTCCGCTGTTCAGCACTGGTTCCATGCTATCCCCTTCAATGGTAAACATGGCGGCGTTGGCTGGCGCGACGTTAAGGGTATGTATGAGCCACGCTTTGTTAAAAGGTACGCCAACTGTCTTGCTCCTGTCGCTGCCCCCGGCAACGCCGTCGCATTCGGCTGATAATTGTGGGAAGCACCAAGGCACGAGAACTTCATCGCTCTTTGTGGCCAGCGTGGCGATGCCTGGGTCGTCGAGGAACTGGGTGACCGAACAGGCAAAAAGCTCTGCGGCTTTTTTGGCGGTCTCAAACGACGGCCTCCGGTACTCTTTCCCCTTTTTTTGATAGACTAGGTTGTTTAGGCTTGTTGTCGCGAGTCCTAAGTCAGTCGCGACGTCCTCTTGGTTTTTGCCGGTTGAGGTCTTATGGGCGGCCACGCATTTTTTGAAGAATGCGTGCTGAGTCCAGACCTGCCTCTTGTGTTCGCTCATTTTGTCCACCTTTCTAGAATAAGCATATAACCCTTGGAATAACATAATCTATAAAAGATATGAAATTATTGTACAACAATTTTTCAAAAATAGAATATCAAATTATAAAAGTGAAGTTTCCTATGCAGTTGAGGTATTTGTAAAACCCACCCATATTTTGGACGGTTAGGCTTCCTAGCCAGCTGAGCGGCTTCTCCGATGGGTACTAAGAGGGTTTTGCAAGTGGTTCAACCATGCTACATTTACGTGTGGGCCGGGGTGCCGCTGCGCCGGTGACGGCGCAGAGGAAAGTCCGGACTCCAAAAAAACTTTTGGGCTGCGGCCCAAAAGGGGTACCAGGCCAGCTAACGGCTGGGCGGAGCGATCCGACGGAAAGTGCAACAGAAAAAATACCGCCTGGCTATCCATGGCCGGGCAAGGGTGAAATGGTGGGGCAAGAGCCCACCGCTGCGGCGGCAACGACGCAGGCATGGCAAACCCCCTGGGGAGCAAGACCAAATAAGCCGGCAACGCCATTCGCGCTTCGGCGTTAGTGTGCAAAAGATTGGCCCGGTCGAGTCGGCGGGTAGGTCGCTAGAGGTGGCAGGCGACTGCCATCCCAGAGGAATGGCACCCGACTACAGAATCCGGCTTATAGGCCCACCTTGGCCCCCAGATGGGGGCCAAGCCTTTTTCATTGGAAATGGCATTGAAATTTGAAACTGTCATCAGGTCCAGTGCCATCCTCCGTCTAAGGTGATTATCTCCCCTGTAAGGTAGTCGCTCGAAGCTGCAAATTCGATGGCTTTGCACAGATCCTCCGGCTTGCCGAGGCAATTTAGCAGTGATTGCCCCTTGAGAAATTCTATGTTTGATCCTTCATCGGGCAGCAGAGTCCCAATCGCGTGGCCGACGACGCGGATCTTTGGGGCCAGCGCTTGGGCTAGGCCACCGACCATGCTGGCCATGCCGGATTTTGCGGCGGAATATGGCAGCCTTTTGAGAAAAGGGCGATGGATGCATGCGTCCAAAAGAATATGTATGCAGCTCCCGTCCTCTAGGTGCGGAGCCAAGGATTGGACGACCAATAAGGGGAAGCTTAGGTTGAGCTGCCAAGTCTGCATCAACGAATTAGAGTCCCAGGAGCCAACGGGGGCAAGCGGAAATGCTCCTGCGGCTATGACTGCGCCATGTATGGCGGCTCCCTCTCCCCTAAGAGTCCCAATGTCTGTCATAATCTTAACTAGAAGCTTTGGGTCAAAGGCGTCCCACAAAAAATGCCTGACCTCAGAGCAAATTGACAGTGCAGACAATTCATCTTCTCCTTGGCCGGTTTGACGGAGCTTGGAGCTGGTCAGGACAAGGTTGTGCTTTTTTGCCAGCAGCTTGGCCAATGCCAGCCCAAGGCGTCTTGTGCCGCCAACGATTACCAGCCATGATTTTTCTTCCATGACGACCTCTCATACTAAGGCTAACTTGAACCAATCTTTCCAAGAAATTCGCTGGAAGCTATTTTGGTCCAGCTTTATCGCGCTTATTCTGGCCATCGGCTGTTTCTCCTTGGCCCAATGGGTGTATGCTCCTTCCGATGACCAGTGCCTATGGAGCATAGAGGACGCCGAGCTTCCCTCGGGCGGGCCGAGGCCGTGCGCGGTGATCAGGTCCGTAGTCCCCAAGGGTGCCGCCGACGCGGCGGCCCTGATGGATGGTGACGAGCTGATAAGCATCCACGACTTAAAAGTTCCAGGCTATTCAGAAAATTTGACTTACGACGAAAACCGAGCTTTGGTCGCAAAGGCCACCCAAAAAATGAGGGCATTCATCAACTCTACGCCCGATGGGACGACCGTTCAATACACAGTCATGAGGGAAGGCCAAAGGATCGCGCTCCCGCTCGAGCTCAAAAAGACATTTGACATGACCAATGCCATGTTGCTGCTGACTGGCATCGTGGCCTGGGTCATAGGGCTGCTGGTGGTCATGTCCTCCCCCCAGCGCAAAATCGCAAAGCACTTCTACTATTTAGGGGTCCTGTCGCTCGTTATGGCAGCGGGGATGTCCATAAGTGGTCAATACACTGTCCCATTTGGGCTTGACTTTACGGCAAGGTTTTGCCGGCTGCTGTTCAGTGGCCTCTTCCCGCCCCTGTGGTTTCATTTCTTTCTTGGCTTCCCTTATGGGTTTGCGCTGAGGAAGCAACGCATATTCATTTCCGGACTATACGTCTTCAATGCTGTGGTGCTGCTGCCAGAAATGATAGTGATGGGCTTGGGCCTGCTGGGCCTGAGCGATGTTGATTGGATGGTGCGATTACTGCTTGGGCCACTTCCTTTTAGCGTCGAAACATTTGTCTCCGCCAGCCGGTTTTTTCAGCTGGCACTGTTGGGGGGCGGTGTCCTGCTATTTTGGGTGGGTGCTTTCAAGATACAAGGGCGCCGCAGAAAAGCTCTTATGGCTCCGATGCTTTTTTCGCTGGCGTCCATCATGGACCTGTTTGCTTACCTTGGTCTGGCTAACACGTTTGTGGGAACACAGGACTGGGGCTTTTTCCAGCGTGCGAGCCATTACATGTTTCTGCCTCTGCCGCTGCTGCCCATCACTTTTGCTTATGCGATTTTGCGGCATGGGTTCTTTGACGTCCGCAGAGTGATAATCCGCTGGCTGACCTACTTCTTGTCGCTAGGCACTTTGATAATAGCTTATCTGACCGTGCTGGCCCTGCTGTTCGCCGTAGTCATGCCGGAAAAGATACCCATGCACTGGCTGGGTACCATCATGGGGCTGCTAGCTCTCCCGCTGGCCTGGATACTCAAGTGGATGCTGGCGGCTCTGCGGAGGAAATTCAAAAAAGATGTCACATATTCGCGCGAATATATTTTGGACAATATCCGAAATATAAACAAGAGGTTCTCTGAAGACGAATTGACAAAAAGCCTTGTCTCCTCCATCCAAGAGGCATTCAGGCCGCAAGTGTATTACTGCCTTAACGTTGTCGAGGGTAGGGCCATGCTGCCGGTGGTGTCCAAAAAGATGCACTCTGGCTATGAACAAAGCAAGGGCGCAATCGCACGTGACGCGTACGAATTGATACTCCCGCCAAAATTGCTTCGCCACGCAAAAAATAGCCGCGAGCTGGTCTATGACCTTGGCAATGATGAATCCGACTGGATTTCAGCCCAGAGCAAGGAATTGAGGACGTACCTTGACACAATGGGTGTGCAGCTCATGGTGTTGCTGCTAGCTGGCGACCAACCGCACAGCATTTTGCTTTTGGGTGGAAAATACGCAGAGCTGGGTTACCACCGCGAAGACCGCGAGCTGCTGCGGGATGTGGCGATAGCCGCTGGAATAGTGCTCGAATCAGCCATCATGCACAGGCAGGTCATAGACAAGACCCGCCTAGACCAAGAACTGTTGGCCGCCCAAAAGATACAGGAGTCCCTCATCACGTCGGCCCCTCCGGTCGTCAAGGGTTTCCAGTTCGCCACGAGGCTGGTGCCAGCCGCCGAGACCGGCGGGGATCTGCTTTGGATCAAACAGCGCGCCCCGGGCAGATGGATCGCAGCTGTGGGCGACGTCAGCGGCAAGGGGCTGGCGGCGGCCCTCTATATGAGTCAGTCCGTGGCGCTGATCCAACTTGCGTCCCAGTACCCGGACGCTTCACTTGAAAAAATCCTCTCAGGCATGGACAAGGCCCTGAGGAATCTGATGAGCAACAAGGATTTTCTGACCCTCTCCATAATTGAGTGGTCTGAGGATGGGCATTTCAAAGTGGTAAGGGCCGGGCACCCGCCGCCGATCCAGCTATCGGGGTCAAATCCCAATGCTCCGGTTTTCATCTCCCCCTCCGGCCTGGCTCTTGGGATTTTGCCGGTTTCGCCGGCCAAGTGGCAGGTTTATGAGGGCATTTTGCAGCCCGGCGACTGGATAGCGATGTACAGCGACGGCATCACCGAAGCCATGGACAGCGTTGGCAACCTGTACGGCCAGGGCCGCTTGGCGGATCAGCTAAAGAGGTTCTGGCACACAGGGTCTGTCAGGGCAGCCTGCGAGGCCATCTTCCAAAATGTCGCCGCATTCGAGGCTCTGAACAGGGACGACATGACGCTGTTCATAATGGCGAGGGACGGAGAGGTTTAGGAGCTAAACGGCCAACAGAAACCCGGCCAAGGTGGCGATATAATCACTTGAAGCTGCGGTGCTTTGCGGCAACAGGGGGGCAGTTGGCTCTACTAGATTTATCGCGGTTTCTTGATTTAGTCCGCAACAATGGCTGGCAGGGGATGGCCGTGTGGGGCGTGTTGCTGGCCCAGGCTATTCTGTGGGTGGGCATCCTACGCCTACAGTTTGCATTGATGCGGGAAAACGCCCCTTGGGACGAATGTATAGGAAAAATCCGCAGCGCGCAGTTGCGGAAAATGGGTGGCGCAGAGGAACTGGAAGCGCTCAAGGGGCATAGCTACGCGCCGATAGTAGATAGGCTCATCTCGCTGCACTTTGAAGATGCAAAGAGCGAATTGTTTGTGCGCTGGCTGTTGCTTAGGTGGAAGATCAAAGACGGCCTGCGCCCCTATTGGATCCGATGGGGCTACTTTGTGATCGGTTTTGGCGTAGCGCTTTGGTTTTTGTACGGCCTCCGCCTCGACATCGGCACGGAGCCATTCACGCGCACCCCCGCCGACCCGCGCCTACTGTGGGTCTGGCTTGGGTACGCCATGTTCATAGCATGGCAGATGGTGAGGCTGCGAGGAGACTTGGACCGGATACTCAAGGCACTGCTGGCGCCTGATAGAGACGCATAGACACAAGCCAGGTGCTTTGTCCCAGACATCGTTGCGACAAGCCATTTTTTGTCGCACAAAACTATTCACCCAAACTACCCCTATTTCGGCTGCTCTTCCAGCAGCGCGTCAACCACTTTTTCAACATCGTTCAGATTTATGCCAAGGACCCTCAGTGTGCCATTTCTGTCAACGACCGCGTATGTAGGGTACCCAAAAACCCGCCATGCCTTTTCTGTGGCCGGGGTTGGGCGGGCATTGGGATAGGTTACGCCCTTTGCTTTGACCACGTCGCCCATTTTTTCTTCGCCTCGGCCGCCGCCGCAAACACCCAAGATCAGTACTCCCTTGTCGGCGTATTTTTTTGCCATCTCGATGTTGTGCGGGATTGCCGCGATGCAGGGACGGCACCAAGTGGCCCAAAAATCTATAATGATTATCTTGCCCTTCATCTCCTCGCTGCCCAACTGCCCATTAACCCAGCCAGACAAATCCAGTTTTGGCATTGGCTTGCCAATTAGCGTGGCGTGTTTGCTAAACTCTTGTTTTTTTAGCTCCACTTCCTTTATAGGGATCGGGGTTGGCTTGAATTTCTGTGCTTGGGCGGCGAGGAGGATGGAAGCCAACAGTGCAGCGGCTGTGGCGCGAATGATCATAGACCCTCCAAAAAAGTCACAAAAATATATGTGCGGGTTCATGCAGCTTGGACGCGTATCTCGCCGAAAATTTCTGTCTGCACCAATTTGGCCTGGCCGTTTTTCACTATCTCCAACAGTGCCAGAAAAGTGAGGACAAGGTCTTCGCGGTTTTTGGATTCGGCAAACAGCCTTGCGAATGGCAGCCAACTGTCGGTACCCAGCATTTCCATCACTTCGGCGATGCGCTGCTCCAATGATTTTGGTGGGGCCACAACCTCGACCGGGGGCGGGGGCAAAAGGCGTTTCAATATGTCCCTGTAGGCTCCCAAAATATCCATCGCCGTGGCCCTTATGGGTTCGTCCTCAGTCCTGGCGTACTCGTCCATGTCCAGCCCGTTGGTGAAAACCACGCCATGCATCAGTCCCTCTCTAATTGAGAGTTCTTTTGCGGCTTCCTTTATGGCTTCATACTGTTGCAGCCTTAGGGCCAACTCTTCCCTTGGGTCTTCTGCCTCGCCATCTTTTGGCGGGAGCGGGAGCAGCATGCGGCTCTTTATCTGCACCAGTTGCGCCGCCATGGAAATGAACTCGGCGGCGACTTCCAAGTTGAATTCTTCCATCAGGAACAGGTAGTCCATGTACTGCTTGGTGACGTGCGCTATGGGCAGGTCCATGATGTCCAGTTTTTGGTCGCGGATTAGAAATAGCAGTAAATCCA
>Ga0268262_10004992_pt1 | contig 13363 bp, 11 predicted proteins | sample TergutNc150P3_FD_190354 | JGI IMG/M metagenome (GOLD analysis project Ga0268262, IMG submission 190354) | Nasutitermes corniger P3 segment gut microbial community from laboratory colony in Florida, USA - Nc150 P3 (SPAdes) (version 2) | ecosystem: Host-associated > Arthropoda: Insects >... | reverse complement strand
AAAATGCAAGATACGCAGGGGCGCTACAACTCCGCCGTACGTGTCGTGAAGGCCCTTCGAAACGGGGGGTTTGAGGCCTTTTTTGCGGGCGGATGGGTGCGCGACCGCGTAATGGGCGCCGCCTCCCAAAGCGATATAGACATCGCCACGAGCGCCGCGCCGGACGACATCCGCCGCCTCTTCGGGCGCACGGTGGGGGTCGGCGAGCAGTTCGGGGTGATGATCGTCTTGGAGGGCGGAACCCCATTCGAAGTGGCTACCTTCAGGGCCGACGTGGGGGTGGGGGACGGGCGGCATCCCGAAAGCGTCGTCTACACCGACGCTGAGAACGACGCTCTGAGGCGCGACTTCACCATAAACGGGATGTTCTACGACCCCGCGGCCGACGAGGTGATCGACTACGTGGGCGGGAGGGAGGGCATAGAAGCCAAGATCATTAAGGCGATAGGCGACCCCGAACAGCGGTTCAGGGAGGATTACCTGCGGATGCTGAGGGCGGTGCGCTTCGCCGCGCGCTTCGGTTTTAGCTTAGAGGAGCGGACGTTAGAGGCTATACGGGAGAACGCCCCCCGAATAACGGCCATATCCGCCGAGCGCGTCTGCGCCGAGATGTGCAAGACGCTTGCGGGCCCTAATCCGCATAAAGGCATAGAGCTGCTGCACGATACCGGTTTGCTCAAGCACTTCCTGCCCGAGGTTGAGAACCTGCGCGGGGTGGAGCAGCCGGCGCAGTTCCACCCCGAGGGCGACGTGTTCGTCCACACGGTGAAGACGCTTAGCCTGCTGCCGGAGAATCCCTCCTTGGCCCTGGCGTGGGCGGCGTTGCTGCACGACGTCGGCAAGCCGGCCACGAAGAGCGTCTCCGACCGCATACGCTTCAACAACCACAACATCGTGGGGGCGAAGATGTCCGTAAACATCCTGAAGCGCCTGCGCGCCCCGAACGCGCTCATAGACGCTACGGCGGCGATGGTGGAGAACCACATGAACTTCATGAACGTGAGCAAGATGCGCCTCTCCACGCTGAAAAAATTTTTGTCCCGGGAGACGATCCGCGACGAGCTGGCGCTGCACAAAGCGGATTGTCTGTCCAGCCACGGGGATTTGGAGAATTACCGGTTTGTGGAGGAGAAGCTCGCCGGATTCAAAGCGGAGCAGATAAAGCCTAAGCCGTTTGTCACGGGTAGGGATTTGATTGATCTCGGGCTCAAGCCGGGGCCGGTGTTCGGGAGGATACTTAGCGCCGTCTACGACTTGCAGCTTGAGGAGAAGGTCGCGTCAAGAGAAGAGGCGCTGTCGGCGACGCGCGGGATGATTCAGTAAGTATAGGGGACGTGTTATATGCCTGTCAAAAAAAGTTATGCCGTATCAATAGGTATCGCGCTCCTCATGGCGTGCGGGCTGCCGCGCGCCCTGTCCGCGCAGCCGGACTACTTTTTCGAGGCGTACGACTCCGGTATCTACGGCATACATGACCGCCACTTTAGGGGCGTGCTGTTTCCGGAAGCGTACAAGGTCTTGCCGAGCGTAAAGATAGCCTACCCCGGTTTATGGGAGGCCGACAGGGCCAGCGTTGACGTCGGCCTGCTGCCCGATCAGGTCAAAAATTCCAACGGCACCGGCTGGAACGCGCTCTACGCATTCACCGATATCGACCTTTCCCCCGGCAGCGTCGGCCTGTGGCTTGGAAACGCGCACGTCGGGGAGTCGTTTCAGGTATATGAATACGGCGATATGGCGGGCGCCTTGAATATAAACGAGTTCTCGTTGCGCGGCGCCGTTTGGATATCGCCCCGCCAAAACAGCCGATTCAACGGGATATCCGTGGCCTTTGACGTAGACAACCTTTACGTCGGCAACGACGGCGACATCGGCGATCTCTACGACGACAGGAGCTATTATCTGAACGTAAACGCGCTTGTGAGGCTGAGCGACGATTACCGATTGAGGGTTGCGTACCGCACACGCAACAAGCACGCCAATAACCCGGAGGACACGCGCGACGACAACACAAAAAGTTTTACGGACGCCGTTTCCGTCGGCCTGTTGGACGGCAAGATGAGGACGCTGGAGATAGGCGCGCGGAACACGTTCGCCGTGAACAACGCGACCAAGAAGAGCGACACGGTGGCGTTTACTCTGCGATACACGCAGGGCGGCGCCATGAGCTACATGAAGCACACGCTTTTTCTGGGCGTTACGGCGGACGCCGGTTTAGCCTACCCGTCTAAGATCAGCCAACGCGCCGGCAGTTTCTTATACTACCACTACATGCGTCGAATGACCGACGAGGGGCGTTTGGCAAGCGTCGGCTTGTCCGCGCCGATCGTTGTCGACGTAGACCTGTTTTGGGGCCTGCGAAGCATGTTGTCAATCCGCCCTAAGATTAGCTACACGAATACCGCTCCGCTGCGAAATCCGGAAAAAGGCGCCTACCGGTACCGGCAACATAGTTTCGCTACGGAGATGTCGAATGTGGAAATGAGTCTGAGGGGGATAGTTGGGGACAGGGTTGATTTTGTACTGATGCCGACCGTAAAGAACGACGTCTTCTTTTCGGCGCTGGAGGCGAGGTACAAGTTTTAAGGAACGTCAAAACCCAAACCTCACCAATCGGCCTCGACCTCTCCGCCTATGAGTTGCGAACTCTTTTCTGTGTATTGATGTATCTCAAAATCATTCCCGTCAGGGTCTTTCAGCCAAATTTGATACGTAGAGTCGCTTCCCAGCTTTTTCGGCGAGAACGCGATCCCTCGCGCTGAGAGCGCCTCCATTGCGGCGTCGATGTCCGGCGTTTCCAAACAGAAGTGGGCGAGCCTTCCGGGGGCGGTTACGGCGCCGCGGGACGTATCCTCGAACAGCTCGATGAAGTTGCCTTCGCCGAACTCGAGGTAGGCGCCGAAGAGGCGTCCGTTCCTATTGAAAACGAAACGCTTTCGGAAGCCTAATTTGCAGTAATATTCGACCGACCGTCCAAGATCCCCCACATACAGGCACACGTGCGCGAGTCTTGTAAACACCGGCGGCGGCGCATCGGGCGCCGCTTGGACGTCCGCGGCGGGCGCCGCGGCGGCGGCCTCCTCTCCCTCCGGCTCCCAACCGATTTCCCACTCGTCGCCCTTTTGGGCGCCGTGCGGATGGGAGGGCGCGGCGGGCGGCGGCCCAAGCTCGAATACGCCTGAATCGGTCACTTCCGGAACGGTTGCGGCGACTGCCGGTTCGTTGTTTGCTGGCGGCCCAAGCTCAAATACGCCTGAATCGGTTACTTCCGGAACTGTGGCGACGATCACCGCTTCCTCTTTTGTCTCCGGAACGGGTTCGCTTGAGGACGGTTCTATCTCGAAGATACCGGATTCAGTTACTTCCGGTACCGTTGCGACGATCACCGCTTCCTCTTTTGTCTCAGGAACGGCTTCGTTTGAGGACGGTTCTATCTCGAAGATGCCGGATTCAGTTACTTCCGGTACCGTTGCGACGATCACCGCTTCTTCTTTTGTCTCCGGGACGGCTTCGTTTGAGGACGGTTCTATCTCGAAAACGCCGGATTCAGTTACTTCAGGTACCGTTGCTACGATCACCGCTTCCTCTTTTGTCTCCGGGACGGGTTCGTTTGAGGACGGCTCTAACTCGAAGATGCCGGATTCTGTCACTTCCGGTACCGTTGCGACGATCACCGCTTCCTCTTTTGTCTCCTGAACGGGTTCGCTTGCGGTCGGCTCTAACTCGAATATGCCGGATTCTGTTACTTCCGGAACGGTTGCGACGATCACTACTTCATCAGTTTTCTCTGGAACGGGTTCGTGTGAGGACGGTTTGAACTCAAAGACGCCCGAATCCGTCACTTCCGGCACAGTGGCGACGGTGGTCGGCTCGCTAACGCTTGGCGGCGTCGCCGCCGCCGCTCCGCTTCCCGCCCGCTCGGAAGCCGGCGGCGGGGCTATGAACATATCGTCGTCCAGCGACAGGTCGTCCGAATCCTCATCCTTATCGTCGCCGCGCGCGCCGCGTCCGAACAATTTGGCGAAAAAGCCGCCTTTTTTCTGCGGAAAGTCGTCGTCGAGGTCGTCGTCGTGGGCGGCGCCCGCCGTGTCGGCCGCTTGCGCGGGTTTTGACACCTCGAACGCGCCGGTATCGGCGCCGCCGTGCTGCGCCGCCGCTTGGCGCAACGTTTCCACGAAAAACACGTTGGTCTCCGTCTCTATGTGCTCCACAGGCGAAGCCGGCTTAGGCTGGGCGCCGGCCAATTCAAAGATATCAACCTCGTCGTCGTGCTTATTGCCGCTATCCATTAATTAACGCCTCCGATAAACGCTTTTTACTTGGGTTTAGAAGTAATTCCATGTTATATCAATATAATAAATACAAAAGTTAAAGTCAAAATCTTTAAAATCAAATAATTAAAATCAAAATAATTTTATGGGGACGGGGCTCCGCCCCGTAACGCCCCGCTTTAGAGCCCCCCCCTGCTGTCCCCCCAAAATCGTAAAATATATAGCCGGAAAAAGACCCGTCTATATATTTTACGGGGGGACGTTTTAAAACATGCGCCGCTTCGCGTCGCGGAGAGCGGCGATCAATCATCTCCCTCAGAATCCATGTCGCTGCCAGGCGGGTGGACTCCCGTGAGCGCCAGGTATCCGGCGTCGTCGAGCCGCTTTCTTCGGTACAGATTGTTGGCTATGAACATCACGCGCTTTCCCATGTAGACCGACTTGGTGTGAAGCGGCGTGATCTTGGTGGGCATGGATAGGCAGGCCGCCATACGCGCCGATTCCGTTATGGTTAGGTTTATACTGCTCTTTTTGAAGTAAATTTTCGCCGCGGCCTCGCAGCCGAAGACGTTCTTGCCCCACTGCGCGTAGTTCAGGTATAGCTCCAAGATACGGTCCTTCCCCAGGTACTTCTCCATGAGCAGCGTGTAGCCGAGCTCCTTTACTTTTCGTTCGAAACTCTTCTCCGGGGTCAGGAATAGATTTTTCGCGAGCTGCTGGGTTAATGTGCTGGCGCCGTGCTGCCTTTTGGGGCTGGCGGTCTTGTTGTACTCTATGGCCTCCGCTATGGCGTCCAAGGAGAAGCCCGGATGGTTGTAAAAAGCGTCGTCCTCGGCGGCAAGGACGGCGTAGATCATGGTTCTTGATATTGAGTCTAACGGGACGAATCTTTGGATCAAGGAGTCGTTCTCGCCCCTGTCGCGCATCTCTTGGCGGCATTGCGACATGTAGGCGGACTCGGCCGGGTTCTCGGTTATCAGCGCCTTCACCTCGTTTACGGGCTTCATCAGAGTGTCGTTGAAGTAGCGGTAGCCTTTAAAGAGGAGGAAGGTCGCGACGAGGGTGAAGGCTACGGCGTATGTTACGAATACGGTCTTTATGATTGTCCAAATGACGAGCAGGATTGTTACTATTATGTGGCGTTTGCGTTTTTCCGGATTTGACATATTGTTTGGATTTTTTTGTTAAAATGTTCAATTAAAAATCAAAATCAAAATTATTAAAATCAAAATCATTAAAATCAAATTCAACTAAGGGGAGGGCTGCGCCCTCCCTCGCTCCAACCAAAAATGGGCTTCGCCCATTTTTGTTTTCCGCTACCCACCCTGCGGGAGGATGCGCCCCAGTGGGGCGCGGTTATCCTGCCCCGCAACGCCCCGTCGAATAAACATGCGCCGCTTCGCGTCGCAAAGTCAAAAGCTATTTCAGTATCAAATTCCTCTGTACTATAGTGCCGTTGTTTAGGTTCAGTTTTATCAGGTACATGCCGCGCGGGAGATTGGCTCGGTTCCAAGTTATTTCGGTGTGGTTGCCGGATTTATTAAATATGCGCTTGCCTTGTATGTTGTAGATGCTTAGGGCGGTTATCTCACGGCCGGGGGCGGCGGTGAAGGTTACGGCTTGGGGCCGTACGGTCATCGCGTAGCCGTGTTTGGATAGGGAGACGCTTCGCGGCAGTACGGACGTTGGGTTGCGTATGTAAAGGGACTTGTTTATTGACCGATATGTGACATGAACAGCGGTCATGAAAGACTTGGTGGAATCAACGGGAGCGGATCCAGTCGTAAAGGAACAACCGTCTGACCCGGTTTTGAACAAGTTATTGGGAACTACAATCGTAATGCCTGCGCTCCAAAACATACTGTCGCAATTGACGTCGCTGATAATAGCGCCGTTTTGGTCAAAAACATGCGCGTAAAAACGCTTATCGTAAAAGTCTGCGGAGGAAACGGAATCCCCGACGTACTTGTCCGCGTCATTCGGGTCGGACGACAGGCTGAATTTAATCTGAGTCGGCGTTTGAACAGGCGGCGGAGGAGGGGGCGGTTCCGCAACGCCGAACTTGCTCGTGTCGGCGGGATTGAGTTTGGAGACGATGTAGGCGAGGGCGCCTAAGAGGCCGGCGTTGTAGTCTATGCCGCCCTCGGTGTTTGTATAGTCGGTAACGCTCTCCGTGTAAGAGTCCGAAGTTCTGGTCCCGCCGACTAAGTATCCGAAATATTTGTTTCTTTCGGGAATAGTCATTTTGGCTTTTTCGTTGTCGTTCGGATTATCATCTCTCAAAAACACATTTCTATGGTGTGGAAGTTTGGGGCTCTTGTCGCCGCAACCTTCGCAGTATCCGGTTACGAACGAACGACCGGCCTTGTTGCCGCCGATAACATAGTCTATTTGGTTGTATATAAACTGGTCGTATTCGGCTGTGCCTTTTGCTAAAGAGTAAAGCGCTACGCTGAACGCCGTGTTGCCGGCGTAGCGCAGTTGGCCCCACCCGCCGCCGAGGGTTGTGACTTTTTCATCGTTGACTTCCCGAATATATTTTGATACGAATTCATCATACGCGAGTTTAAGATGCGCGTCCCTATCTTCCGGAACCGCCATAGCCGCCGCGTAAGCCGCGAGGTCGTGGGAGTTTGAGTAGTCAAGAACGTGCCAAGAGCCTTTTACCTGACTTTTGTCTATATCGCTTTTGTATGCGGCTTCCCCGGTTATCCTATACATCTCCGAAGCCGCCAAAACGAATACCGTGGCGGGGTCTTTGTGCGCCGGATAAAAGTCGGCTCCGGCGGCGTTATTTTTATGCGATTTCGCGTAAGCGTAAGCGTTTTTCGCGTGTTTTAGGCATGTGTCGGCGTATGCGGCGTCGTATTTGCGGTATATCTTTGACATAACGGCAAGAACGCCGGCGGCAAAAGACGCCATAACCCCGTCGTTTGGATTTTTCACTATATAACGGGAACCCTCTCTCTCGCCCCCGTCGTCTTTAGGCAGGGTTGACATATATCCCGCCGTAACCCATTTTTTGTGGTCTAAATTGCCGTCCCCTTTTTGGGAATAAAACGTAGCGCCGTCGGGCGTGGCCTTGATTATCCAGTCGGTAGCGTATTTAAGCTCTTCAAGCAAGTCCGGTATGCCGTTGGGAGCGCCGCCGTCTATGCCCCATTTTCCGGAAGCCGCGTAGTCGCTGTAGTCCTTGCCGTGATATAGGTCGTGAAAACCCATAGGAAACGCGTCGTACGCCTTGGCGAGCACATAAGCCGAATAGAAGAACGTTTGCCCGAAGAGCACATGGTCGCCGCAGTCGAACCAACCGCCCTCAAGATTGCGCGACCCGTCGGCGTCCTTTACGAAGCTAACCTTGTAGGTATGGTCCATTAGCAACCAATTAGGCCCTTGCCCCGACCTCTGCGCCCCGTAAAACCGCGTGACCATCCAGAGCGCCTTCTTGTACTGCTCCTTGTTAAACTTCCCCGCCGCGGTCTGGGCGAAAGCGCCCCCGCCGACCCCGGCAAACCCCAAAATCACGGCAAAAACGGCGATAGCAACGAAAAAACGGCGTTTCATCATGGTCTGACTCCTTTTTAACGGGTACTCAGGGTGAAAAACAGGCCTACGGAGCGGTAAAACGCGCCGGTAACATATAAATATAAGGAATAATACGGAAAAAAGCAAGTTTTTCGGATAAAAAGATGGCGCCCGGCCCCGCCGGAACGCTTTTTTTACGAAAATATTGACTTTTTAACATCCGTACACTATATTACAGTAAAGGGAGGATTTAACCATGACCACCGCTGAAATGGAAGCCGAAACCGTTGTTGACGAAGTTGACGGCGTACTCGAAGATGATTCGGAAGATGATTACGAGTATGAATACCCGCCTGAATTAGTCGAAGAGTGGCTAAAAGGCTTTGAAGAGATGAAATTAAAGGTTGCGAGAGGCGAACTTAAACCGCAGACCATTGAAGAAGCGGCGGCTGAACTTGGGATTGTATTAGATTAATATGTATAAAATAATTTTAGACGAAGAGTTCAAAAAAAACATCAAAAGATTTGATGCGATGCGCCAAAAACTTATTCTTAAGAAGGTTTATCTTTTGAAAGATAATCCCGACCGACCCTCATTACGTACCGAAAAACTATTTAAAGGGACGAAAAACGAAGTCAGGTCAAGCAGCGTAAGCATGGGTGTCCGCTTAATCTGGAAACTCGAAGGGAATATAATTTATATCAAAGACGTCGGCGGACACGATATTTACCGGAAGTACAAATTTAAGAAAAAAAACCAATAGACCCACGACCACAAGAGAGCCGACCCGACCTCCTCCATTGCCCCGACCCCCGACCCCACGCACACCGATCCGCGATGCGCGGGGGTGGGGCTGTTTGCCAGTCGGGGGCGGAGGGGGGCTTAGAATGAATAGTCGTAACGCGCAAGCACCTTGTAATCGCCGCTTTCCTTTGGCACTATGGCGAATTTCAGACCGTCGTACGGTTTAAAGTTGCTTGCGTTGGCGGATGATTTGGGTTTGCGTTTGTGATATGTGGCGGAACGGACGATGTTAAAGATGTTGCCGCCGAAGAAACCGACATAAAACAGGCCTAGCGACACGCCGTCTAACACCTCGTTGAGTCCGACACCATCATCAACGCTAACTCTCTCACCATTAACATATTTATATTCAGAAGGACCGCTAAGCATACCGCTAAACACAAGATCCCCAACGAGACCTAAACCAATGGCGATTTCCGATCCCAATATAATACTACCGCCGAGTTTATCCCCCATTATGGTAAAAGACCCCAGACCGCCGATCACGTTCAACGCAAACGTTCCGAACCTCTGCCCCACGGTAAAATCGCCGGATTGATTCGTACCCGCCGGATACATAGGCGCTTGCGCTTGGTAGTTTGTTCCTTGCGTATATTGCTGTTGCATAGGCGGCGTCTGCGCTGTGGCGCCTTGCGTACCCGCGAACTCTTTGTACATATCCGCGCAAGCCGCCTTAGCCTTGTTCAAAAGCTCCACAAGGCTTTCGGAGCGCACCGCCTCGGACGATACCACCAACGTTCCGTTTTCCGTTTCATACAATTCCACAGCCAGCGTAAGCATAGTTTGGAATTTGCTGATAGTCCCGCGCACTATATAGTCCGCGCCTATTTTCGCGCCGAGGGAGATGACGCAGTTTTCGTCGGCGCACTCTTCCAAAACGGCGCCGCCCATAGATTGGACCGTTTCCGACGTCATGACGCTGTACCTGCCCTGCGGCAGATTTTTAGTGGCCTGCCTGCGAAGCTCCGCCGTAATCTCCCTGATCTCCGCCGGATTAATGTTCGCGGCCGCGCCGGACGCGGCGTCGACCTCCGTCTCCACAACCGCCACGTACTTCGCCGCCTCTACGGAAATTCCGGCAATAAATACAAGTATCGCCGCCATGTTTACCGCTGTCTTTACCCTCATTAAATCCCATCCTTTGTTAGGTGGTTGATATTTATTAAAACACTGTCTACACATGGGGGGCGACCCCACTTGCGCCGCCCCGTTGAACACTAACTATCACGAAAGCGCAATCATTCATCCATAACGCAACGAACCGAGTTACCGTCAATTTTGCTTCTTTTGTACTCGTATAGTTTAGGACTATTGCTAGTCATTACCCTAACGTAGACGCTTACACCATCATCTGCCTCTGTAGCCGTTATCCAAGATCCTGAGTAGCCGATATAGCTGAATACTCCACCAGCGCCGAAGACATTATTGTAACCGCCCGGCATAGCTGAAAAGTTGTAATCATCCGTACCGTAATTACTGCTGTTGCCCTGACTATCATACCAGCCGTCTATCGTTTTCAGTTTCGTAGCAGCCAAATCAATACCTCCGGCGGTTGTAGCCAAAGCTCTCCACTCATCACGTGTTGACAAACGCCAACCGCTTGGACACGCCGTCTTCGCCGCCTCCCAAGTGTACAGTCTGCCATACGTCGCACAGTTCGCGGGATCGTCGTCGTAACACCACGAATCCGCCGTCTCTACGTTCAGATTCTTCTTCATCCACTTCAACCCGCCTATCTCCACAAATTCGTACGAATCCCCGCCGCCGTTGCAAGCCGCCCCCGTCAGCTTCGGAATCGCCCGAGTCTCTTTATGGCTCGCGTCTAATTTACACGTCCTTGTTTCCACGCCATCCGCGTCGCAAGTCGCCGGAGTCGTAACCACCCAATCGCCCCAATCGTGGGTATGCGTAGCGTTCCCGTTATTGTTCCCGCTGTTGTTAGTATTACCGCCGTTGTTATCCCCGCCCGACGGATTGTCGTCCCCCCCGCACCCCGCCCAACAGACCGCCGACACAGCCACAACACCCGCCAACAACAGCGTCCGACCCAACTTAGTAAAGGTAAAGAAATTCATAACGCGACTCCTTTCAATAAAAGTTAAATGATGATTGATGGTTTATAATCGTTGTATGTGGCGGCAACCGCGGTATCTACCATGAAATCTCGCGGAATCATGGCAGTGTAGGTCAAAACCGCCTTGAAATCGGTCGCGGAAGCGGTAAAACCGCTAAAAACCGCCTTAAAATCGATCACGCGGGTGGTATTATCGGTCAACGCCGTCGTAAAACCGCCCGTCGTAAGTCCTTGATTTGTACGGCGATAGGTCAAAACATCTGTCAGCATATAGAGTCCCCCTATTTATGCAAGTGTAACAAAAAAACCTACGTTTTTGTTATACACTTTTTGAGGCGGCAAAACGTCGAAATTAGGGGTAAAAACGGGGTTTGGCAGGAATTTTAGGTGTAACAATTAAACGTACGTATAAATTATACAGTACCTAATATAATACATGGTTAGTCAGTGTGTCAAACATTAAATTTGAAAAACATAATATTCCCGCCGCCGGCGTAAAACCGGCTTTCGCCCCGGAACCGCAAAAAATCCCCATAAAGAGCCTATCTATAATGTATATTAGTAGGCGTATATCATTAATTTTGACCTCAAAACCCTTTAAAAAGGAGCGATACCCCAGTCATGGCCGAAAAGTTCATCTATTATATGGATCGTATGACCAAGGCGTACCCCAACAAGAAAGAGGTGCTCAAGGAGGTCTCCCTCTCCTTCTACTACGGGGCGAAGATCGGCGTGATCGGCGTCAACGGGTCGGGCAAGAGCACCCTGCTCAAGATCATGGCGGGGATAGACAAGGAGATTCAGGGCGAGGCTTGGATAGAGCAGGGGCGGACGGTGGGCTACCTGCCCCAGGAGCCGCGCCTCGACGAGAGCCTGACCGTCCTCGGCAACGTGGAGCTGGCGGTGCGCTCGACAAAGGCGCTGCTTGACGAATTCGAGGAGGTCAGCGCGAAGTTCGGCGAGGAGATGACCCCGGAGGAGATGGACAAGCTGATGGAGCGCCAGGCGAACCTTCAGGACAAGATAGACGCCGCCGACGCTTGGGATTTGGACCGCCACCTCGAAATAGCGATGGACGCCCTGCGCCTCCCGCCGGGCGACGCGAAGGTGGACACGCTCTCCGGCGGGGAGCGCCGCCGCGTCGCGCTTTGCAAGCTGTTGCTGGAGAAGCCCGACCTGTTATTGCTTGACGAGCCGACGAACCATCTCGACGCGGAGTCCATAGCGTGGCTTGAGCGCCATCTAAAGGAGTACGCGGGTTCCGTCATCCTTGTAACCCACGACCGTTACTTCTTGGACAACGTGGTGGAGTGGATTTTGGAGCTTGACCGCTCCCGCGGCATCCCCTGGAAGGGCAACTACGCCTCTTGGCTTGAACAGCGCACCCAGCGTTTGGCTCAGGAGGAGAAGGAGGAGAGCGTCCGCCAGCGCCGCCTGAAGCAGGAGCTTGACTGGGTCCGCATGTCGCAGAAGGCCCGTCAGTCCAAGGGGCGCGCCCGCCTGAACGCCTACGAGGAGCTGCGGTCGCTCGAAACGCCGGACAAGGTGACCACGGCGAGCATCATCATCCCCCACGGACCGCGTCTGGGCGACGTCGTCATAAAGGCGGAGAACCTATCAAAGGCTTACGGGGACAAACTGCTCTTCGAAAACCTGAATTTCACCCTGCCTCGGTCGGGCATAGTGGGGGTCATAGGGCCGAACGGGGCGGGGAAGAGCACCCTGATGCGCATCATCACCGGCGCGGAGAAGCCCGACGGCGGGGTTCTGACGGTGGGGGAGACGGTGTCGCTGAGCTACGTTGACCAGTCGCGGGACGCCTTAGACGGGGAGAAGACGGTTTTTGAGGAGATCACCGGCGGCGGGGACACCATAATGCTCGGCAAGATAGAGGTCAACTCCCGCGCCTACGTTGGCAAGTTCAACTTCTCCGGCGCGGATCAGCAGAAGTTGGTCAAAGACATCTCCGGCGGGGAGAGGAACAGGGTGCACTTGGCGAAGCTCCTGCAATCCGGCGGGAACGTGCTGCTGTTGGACGAGCCGACGAACGACTTGGACGTGGAGACGCTGCAGGCGCTGGAGGCGGCGATAGGCGACTTTTCGGGGTGCGCGGTTATCGTATCCCACGACAGGTGGTTTTTGGACAGGATCGCGACGCATATTCTAGCTTTTGAGGGGGATAGCGCGGTTTATTTCCACGAGGGCAACTACGCGGACTACGAGGAGCGGAAGCACGCGAGACTGGGCACGGATGCCGACCAGCCGCATAGGATTAAGTACAAGCCTTTGAGGCGGTAGCTTCGGCGGCTTCGACTTCGCTCAGCCGCCTTAGTAAGGTCGCTGAGCGAAGTCGAAGCGACCTCCCCCCTGCCACAAAAAAAAGACCGGGGGCGAACCCCGGCCTTGCTTCCCACAACCGCTATTCGGTTACAGAGGTTGAACGTTCTGAGCGTTGGGCCCCTTGGCGCCGTCAACAACTTCAAACGAAACCTTCTGCCCCTCGTCGAGCTTCCTGAACCCGGAAGTCTGGATGGCAGAAAAATGCACAAAAACGTCGCGGGAGCCGTCATCCGGCTGGATGAAGCCGAAACCTTTGGCCTCATTGAACCACTTTACACTACCTGTAGGCATACTACAAAACCTCGCTTTAAAAATGAAACATTCCCGGGGACGCCCCCGGATTACGAC
>Ga0268262_10004990_pt1 | contig 13366 bp, 14 predicted proteins | sample TergutNc150P3_FD_190354 | JGI IMG/M metagenome (GOLD analysis project Ga0268262, IMG submission 190354) | Nasutitermes corniger P3 segment gut microbial community from laboratory colony in Florida, USA - Nc150 P3 (SPAdes) (version 2) | ecosystem: Host-associated > Arthropoda: Insects >... | reverse complement strand
AGTGTGTGGGGGCTAGCCCTGCGAACAGCCTTTTGGTGTGTAAGAATAAATGCCCTGACCATTAGAGCGAATAAGGATTGTCAGGCGACCAAAATGGCCACACCAACAGCTGTTTGCAGGGGTACACACCCACACACTTTGTCTTTTTTGTATAGATGTTTGAGAGATGCTAATGCTAAGCGACAAATTATGGTTTGTTTGAAGAAATCCACATTCACTTTATTGTTGCTTTATGCTATAATTTTTGTGTATGTCAAAGCCGTTAACGATTATTTTTATTGTTTTAGGTACAGTCCTTCTCCTTATTATTTTAGCGGGGACAGGGTTAGGGTGGCTTTCTTTAAAGGAATACAGGCCGGCGGATCGGGAATCTGTGGTTGTTTCTCCTTCACTTTCGTTTAGGCCCGCCCGTTTTCAGCCCATAGAATTAATTATTTGGAACATAGGTTACGCTTCTCTTGGCGCTAAAGAGGATTTTTTTATGGATGGGGGCAAAGGCGTCCGTCCTGGCGAGGCTGGAATTGTTGAGGAGAACGTCAGAGCCATCCAGGCTTTTTTATCTTCCGTTACTCCGGATATTGTCTTTTTACAGGAAATTGATGTCAATTCAAAGCGTTCTTACGGAATAAATCAGGTAGAATATTTTTCCAAGGCCTGGAAGGGTTCTTCCGCCTTTGCCCTGAACTTTAAGTGTCCCTTTGTTCCTGTTCCCTTTCCCGATTTTATTGGGAAAGTGGAAAGCGGCATTCTTATTCTGAACAGTTTCGGAACTAGTTCCGCTAGCAGCAGTTCCGCGGAACGTATAAGCCTGCCTTCTCCTTTTTCCTGGCCGGAACGGGTTGCCCAGCTTAAGCGATGCCTTTTGGTACAGCGGATACCCATCCAGGAAAACGGCTCAGCAGCTAACGGCGCTGAACTAGTACTGGTAAACCTTCACCTGGAAGCCTATGACTCAGGCGGTGCCGGCCGTATTGCCCAAACACGCGTTTTGGCGGAATTCCTGAAAGCGGAGTACGAGAAAGGTAACTACTGTGTTGCCGGTGGTGATTTTAACCAGGTCTTTCCTGCTTTTAAAGACGTGTTTCCCATTCAACAAAGTGAATTTTTTACACCCGGTATAGTGGACGACTCGCTCTTTGGCGAGGGATGGATCCTGGCAGCCGATCCCTCATCTCCAAGCTGCCGCTCATTGGATAAGCCCTACGACGGCAACCGGGAAAATTTCCAATTCTATATCATCGACGGTTTTATTCTTTCCCCAAATGTGGAGCTTATTTCGGTAAAAACCCAGGATCTGGATTTTAAAAATTCCGACCATAACCCGGTAAAATTGGTGTTTGGTTTGAAGTAAGTAATGTTAATTTGACATGCTCTAATCAGGCTTGGCAGCCAGAACTATCAACGAAACGATAAATAAAGCCAAAATTCCGGCGCCGAAGAATATTGCGGCTTTAAAAAAACCAAAGGATAACACGGCCCATATTCCCAGATCGTGGAGCCAGCTCCGGCTAAAATGAACAGATCCATTGAATACTACCGGCAAAATACCCAGCATGGGTACTGCCATGTAACGCGGTCGTTTGAGCGCCCTGAATTGCCATCCAAAGGCAATTACCAGAATCCCCAGGGGCAGAAGGAACAATGGCCGGATAAAACGTTCCAGCAGCTCCGCTTCAAACACTTGCGGGAGGTAGCCGCAGGTGGCGAGGTTATCGGCAGTTCTTTTTAGATCTGAGGAAGAAATAGCAGATAGTCCGCGGCGCGCGTTTGAAATAAGGTTAAAGTTGTCCCAGGACAAAGGCAAAACTACTTCAGCGTTGTCCGGAAGGTTTCTCCCAATGCCATTTATTACCGGTTCCCAGCGTTTGTTTTTATCCATGCGATCCAATGCCCTAAGCAGGATAGCTGTGGATGGGCCGGAGTCAAGGGTAATGGGAACTATTTTTGCAAAGGGGGCTTCCATACTCCAAAGGTATTGGCCTTCGCTGTCGAAAGCCATAATTTCAACGCCTATGCCGTAGGCTGTGTCAGGAGATGTAGAAAGCGATGAAATCCTCATAGCCACTCTTCCTGTCCCAAGTGGAAGGGAATATACCGCTCCTGAAAGAATTCTTCCCAGGGCCATTTCTATCTCGTCAATAAAAAACGCCGCCTGTTTTAGTCCCTGTTCGCTTAAGGTAAAATATTTTTGGACATCCGGATCTCCGGGGCTTAATGTCAACAGCTCAAGAAAAATATAGTAAGAGCGAATCCATTCCTGGGTAACAAGGGCTTCGTAGCCTTCGCGTTTCAGCCTGTAGATATTGTAAGTGTTAGTTTCCCTGGAAGTAGGCTCCAGGGAATTTACCCCGCTCCAGGCTCTGCCCGCGAGCCTTGTCGCCGCGGATACTTCAACGCTGCCTGGTTTTGCGAGGCGGCCGGCAAGTGTGGCAAGCCAATGCGCGTCAAAATACCGTTCCTCCGCAAGGGCAGTTTCCGCAAGGGCAAGCGCCTCTGTGGCGTCTACAGGCGTACTGCCCGGCACATCCTGCGAGACAGATGCAATGTCAGGAAGGTTTATAGAAGTAAGGCGTTCTTCTTCGGTTCGTATTTGCGCTTCAGCCTTTAAATGCGAGTGTTCAGGACCGTTAGGCCAGATCCCTTCGCAAATTGCTATAAACTGGAGGGTATCGTCCCATTCTCCCCTGGCGGCGTTTTCCTGGGCTCTTTCTTTTGCGAGTATGTAAAGCCGGCTCTCGGAAAGCATATTTGTTTGAGAATTTTTCGCAAGGGGAATGACCAGAAAAAAAAGAAGTCCGTACAGGGCGGAAGCCGTTATAGCGGTTAGAATGGATGAATTAAGTGATTGTAGGAACTTTGGTGAAAATGGGCTGCTTCTGTCTGTGGAACGTATAATGAATCCAAACGGAATAACAAGAGCGGAAAGTGCCAGGGCCGGGAAAAGGTTCAGGTATTCCAATAAACCGTTGTTAATTTTCCATGATTTGGAAAAGAAAGCCAGCGGGACCGGTTGGCTGGGGAAGAAAAAGCGAAAGCCCATGATCGCAAGGCCGGTTGCCAGGATATAGATAAAGAAAATTCCTAAAGGCGAAATGAATACGCTGAAATCAAATTTCTTCATCGGTGCTTTACCCCTCACTGTCCTTTGAACTGCTACGCGCGATTCCGGTCAAAAAGGTGTACAATAAAAACAGTGTTCCAAGAGCGCAAAAAGCAAGGGGAGTGATAAAAGAAGATGGTATGCGCTTGCCAATAAAAGAGCCAAGAAGGAGTTTTATCTCCCTGGTGTTTAAAAGGGTCTCCAAAGCCAGGATTAAGCGAAAAATCAGGGCGCCAAGAAAAACATTGGCTAAAGGCCATTGGCTTGAGTCTAACATGAAACGCATTGATGAAAGCAGCAGGATAAGTGAAAAAGCATAAAAAGCATAATAAATGATATTCACCTGGAAACGGCTTTTTAGTTCCCTGGCACTAAGTGAAAAATCTATGCCGATGCTTTTTATAAACCAGGGTATATCATCCTCGAATGAAATTGCCGGAATGGGGAGAATTGAATTGTTTGGCCCGGCGGGGACTTCCTGGTAGATAAGCGGCTTTCCCGGAATGGAAACCAGCCTGGGCCCGGATATATCGCTGCTTTCGCGGAGAAGTATAACAGAGTTTTCGCCCTGTGAGACTATAAGCCCCGGATTTGCCTTGATTGGAGAAGCAGACTTAAAAACTGTTTTAAGGATTCCGGCGCGGCTGATTCCAATCGAAGAAGCAATGGAAAAGACAGAAGCCAAAAAAATTATACCGAATATAGCGGAGAAGACAGGTATGCGCTTGCGGATAGTATAGCTCAAAGTTAGAAGTATGGAAAAATAAAGCGCCGGCGGTATGGCTTTCCATGCCGCTTCCGATACCTCTTCTCCCGCTCTGGTCTCAACAGGGATAACTCTGGCCAAATCTATCCATGAAGCTAAAAACCTTAGTACGATTGCAATCAAAAAGAAAATGATAAAGAGAAAGCCGAAAAAAAGAGCCATCCTGGCAAAGTTTTTCATAGATTATAATGCGCTATACTATACCCTTTATGTTTTATCCGGCAGTACATTCATCTTCTTCTTTAGATCTTCAAGAAGAAGATCCGCGGAGGTGTTGGATTTTTCCAGTTCGCTAAAACGCCTTTCCAGGTTTGAATTATTGCTTAGATCCTCAAGTTCCCTGGCCGCTTCCGCCTGGGCTTCCATCTGATCAACTTTCTGGGCCATCCTGTCGAAAGCGTCAAAGGCGCTACGGTTTCCGTCGACGCTGGAAATTGTGTTCTGGATCTTCTGTTGGGCTTCGGCGCGTTTTGCCCTGGCGATTAAGAGGTTTTTCTTCCGTTGCGCTTCCTCAATCTTGTTTTGAAGCTCCCTCAGGGATTCTTTTAGTTTTTCCACCGAAGCTTTTTGGGATTCCCATTGTTTCCTATATTCCGACGAAGCGTTGTCGTATTCCTGTTTCCTTAAAAGGGCTTCTTTGGCAAGGTCGTCCTTTCCGGCCCTTACAGCCAGCATTGCCTTTCTTTCCCATTCCTGCGCCTGTGTTTCCTGATTTGCCAGCTCCCGCTCAAGCTTCTTCTCGTCAGCGATAGCCAAAGCGACGGCTTTTTTGGACTCCAATAGCTGCGCCTGCATATCAATGATAAGCTGGTTGAGCATCTTTTCAGGCTTTTCCGCTTTGCTAATGAGATCGTTAACATTGGAAGAAATCATGGTTTTTAACCTTGAAAAAATACCCATAGGTTCTCCTCGCTTTCCTTTGCGCTCCAATCTTTAGGGCGCCGGGCTTTCCCTGTACACCGACAAAATGGGATAATGCTGAGTTAAAGCCATGCTGATTGCATCCAGGGTTGCCCGGAATTCGTCATAATCCAGGGTTTCGTATTCCAGGCTGGCTGTAATAACAACCTTTTCACCTTCCAGCCCATAAGCGCAGTTGATCATTTCGCTGGCGTTCAGTTCCAGGAGTTTTTTATAGAACTCCTCCCGGTCATGTCCGGGGACGCTCATCACCTGCACGCGGAAAACAACCAGCGGATCCACATATGTTATCGCTGTGCCTTCCAGACTATGTTCTGAATCGTCTATAAGCCAAAGATTCGGCTTAAGCTCCTGGTAGCTGTATTTAAGATCGATAAGGAATTGTTCAATTTTATTTTCTGCCATAGCCTTACCTTTTTAATTTGCGGAACTATTCCGGAAAAATCCGGAATTAGCCCAAAAAAACCTGACCTGCGTTATCAATGGCAAGTATAGTTTTACATTCGGAACAACGAAAACGGCCCGGCTTCAGCGCCTTGAGCTTTTTAGAGCAAATCGGGCAGGAAAACACCTTGGGAAAAAGGGATACAGCCTCGGTTGAAACGCCTTTTTTGAAAAAACTGATGGAATCATCCAAATTGTCCTTAATATTGAAAAACTGGGAGAAACCAAGCAACTGAAAAACCTCATAGACTTTTGGTTGAATTTCCAGAAGAACCAGATCTCCGCCGCGTGGTTTTACCGCTTTAAGAAATGCCGTGAACGATCCGATTCCTGTGGAAGAAACATAATTTAGCCCTCCGCACTGGAAAATCAGTTTGATATACCCGGCTTCGATGGCCTTTTGGACTCGTTTCTGAAAATAATTGGAATTATAGGTGTCTATATATCCTGTAAGATACAGGACAATACACCCTTCTGTTTCGTTTACTTTTTGGAGTTTGATTTTAAGGCTCTCATCCTTTTCGTCATCAAACCCATTAACGATATCGTTATTTACCATGACGCATCCTTCGCACTCAATCTGTTATTATACCTGAAGATTTTAAATATCTGCAAGCCCTCATAGCTTAGGCACTTTAATAATACTACTATTTGGGCAAATTTTTGTCAAACCATATAAGATCATCTGTCAATTGCCTGTTGATATATCACCTTTTAGTGTCTTTTACCCGGCAAAAATTGTTGAAAGCGGGATTTCAAGGCCCGGAACTACGGTGGGTTGGGCAATATCCTGAATATGGCATATACGCAAGACGTACTCGTCGTCTTTTAGCAGGTAAATACTGATGTGTTTGTCCTTGGGATCGACGCTCCAGTATTCTTTTACTCCGGCTTCTCTGTATAGAAGGAGTTTCCGCTCCATTTCTATCGCCGTATTGGAAGGGGAGAGGATTTCTACCACCAAATCAGGCGCTCCCCGGCATCCCTCTTCGCCGAGTTTTTTAGGGTCGTAAACAATCACAACATCCGGCTGAACAACCGTGTCGTCGCTCTCGTCTTCCTCGTAAAAAAGCCTGACATCAAAAGGCGAAGGTATTACCCGGCAGGTTTTTCCCTTTAAGAAAGTATAGAATTCAGTTGTCAGAACTGTAACTATCAGTTGGTGGGTAAGATTTGGCGCGGACATGGCATAGGCGACGCCGTTTATAAGTTCAAAACGCTCGCCTGGTTTTAGTTCCCATGCTTTGTAATCCGCGTAGGTATACTTTTCTTCTTCTATGGAGTTATACGCTTCGGACATTAGGGCCTCTGGTTATTAGTTTAGCAGAAAGGCGGGAAAAGGAAAGCCGGTTATAAAACTTGCGTTTTATTCATTCTCTTTATTTGCTTTGTATATTCTCAATATTTCTCGTCAATCTATGTAAACTGGAACGCGAACGGTTACCGCCTGCTTACCGAGGCAGAGTGGGAATATGCCGCCAAGGGCGGAAACAAAGATTAAATGGTCTTTGAAATTCGGGGAGTAACAGCGTTGATGCTGTGGCTTGGTATTCATCCACGTAAAGATAGCTGGTGACAATCCCTGTACACCAAATATTTAAAATATATACTTTGCGATATATACAATATTTGCTATACTTAGTATAAATGGGCAGAACAATACAAAGCGAGGACGGTCGTTTTGAATGGGATGAAGACAAAGATCGCCTGAATAAAAAGAACCACGGATTTTCTTTTATTGAGATTCTGGAAATTTTTGATGACCCTGCTTTTTTGGAGGGTTATGACCGAGGGCATTCAAAAGATGAGGATCGATATTATGGCATTGGGTGCATCAATAATATACTCTACGTAATTGCCTTTTATACCCTCAGAGAGCGGATAAGGATTATTTTCGCTCGCAGAGCCGATAACGATGAACAGGAGGAATACGATGGTTACTTCAGAAAAATTAAGTCTTGAACGGATAAGGGAGATAAAAAATTTTCCTATCGTTTACGACGAGGACAGTCCCAAATTAACGGCGGATCAGATTGCCCGTATGAAGCCGGCCCATCCTGAGTACTGGAAAGTTGAGCCGGTGAAAGTATCCCTTTCCATCAAAATTGACGCCGATGTGTTGGCATGGTTCAAATCAAAGGGAAAAGGATATCAAACTCGTATTAACAGAGCCCTGCGCGATACTATGACGCGATCCGTATAAGAAAAACCCCGAATTATCTTTTTTAGAAAATCCACCATAAAGACCTTTGTTAATGCTACCGTTTTGCGGATTGTGGACGGTTGTTGGGTATGATTTATGCTAAAATCAAGCCATGCTTTTATCCGATGTGGTGATTGTCCTTTCACGTCCTGAGAGGGCGGGAAACGTTGGGGCCGTTTGCCGGGCCATGAAGAACATGGGCCTTTCCCGCCTGCGCCTTGCCGCGCCAGATTTTTCGCTGACAGACGCCGTTTCAGAAGCCGGACTCGGCTTCGGGGGAGATTTGGCCGTTATCCGCGCGCGAGCAATTCACGCTTTTGATGTATGGGAGAAAGCGGAAACTTTTGCCAGCCTGGCAGCCGCCGTAAAAGACTGTGCCCTGGTGATTGGCACCACCCGCCGTAGGGGCCGCCACCGCAAGCAGGTTACCATGACGCCTTCGGAAGCCGCCGCCTTCCTGAAAGACCACCCCGGCCCCGCAGCTTTGGTCTTTGGCAATGAACGTACCGGGCTTGAGGACGAAGAGCTTGAACTATGCAATTTTGCTTCCCACATTCCCGCGGACGAAGCTTTCCCTTCCCTTAACCTTTCCCACGCGGTTCAAATTTACGCTTACGAGCTTTTTAAAACCCTCACCTGCCTCCGCACAGACGATGTTCCAGTGGACGTTGTAAAAGGCCAATGGGTTCCTCTGGATCAGGCGGCAATTGAAACCCTTGTTAATGAAATTATGGACAACCTTAAAACGCTTGGCTTTTACAAGCGCCTCGGCCAGAAAGAGCAGGAACGCTTTTTCCGTGACATTTTTTCCCGCTCCGCCATGACCGAAAGGGAAGGCCGCTATTTCGCGGGAATTATCGCAAAAGCCGTTCGATTAGCAATTAAACCTTAATTTGTCGCTTAGCATTAGCATCTCTCAAACATCTATACAAAAAAGACAAAGTGTGTGGGTGTACCCCTGTAAACAGCTGTTGGTGTGGCCATTTTGGTCGCCTGACAATCCTTATTCGCTCTAATGGTCAGGGCATTTATTCTTACACACCAAAAGGCTGTTCGCAGGGCTAGCCCCCACACACTTATAAATTTATTTATACCATTTAAGATATACAAAGCGAAAAATTAGGTTTTTTTGAAAAAGAAAATCTGCATCTCACCTCACATTTTAGCTTTGCCCGCGTTAGCGGGGTGAAAAGCAAATATCACTGTTACTGTGAATATTAAACATTTTTTATCGAATAATTCTTGGCTTGTCTGAAGCCGCCGTGCGAAGCCTCGCAAGGGCGTACGGCGTGAGATCGTAAAGGTCAGGCCACACCAAATATTTGCGCGGCGATAAGCCGCGTTTCTGAAAAAATATGGCATGGTGTAGCCCAAGAAATGTCCGAACCATTCAATAATGGCGTTTTTGCTTTAGCAAAAACAGTGGGCGCAGTGTGCGTGCAACCATGCCACTCTTATAATTGACCGCGAAAGCGGTCTCCAATTCTAGCCCGCGGCAAGACTTTGCGCGACGGCTTCAAGCTTAGTCTGGTTTATTCGTACAAATCAGGGTTTATCGTATATTTAGATAATACCTCTCCAGATACGCAATGCGGCGGCGGGCATCGTCAACGCGGTTACTTTGGGGATATTCATTGACAAGTGTGCGGTAACATTCCAGAGACAGTTTTATATCGCGGAGTGGGCTGTTGGCTTCATAAAGCTGGCCCAAAAGCCACCATGCTTCATCGGTTCCGGAAGGGTAACGCTGCCTCATCTGCTCAATAATAACAAGAGCCTGCTCCACCCTGCCCGCGTCGAACTCTTGCTTTGCCTGCCGGACATATTCTTCCGGAGACAAGCTTTCGCTTGCTCTCGTTCGCTCGGCGGAAGCCGCGGGAACTGTGACATCAGGAGAAGGTGAAGCGCCGGTTTGGGAAGGCGAAACTGTCACAGGAGTGGAACTGCGGGCCGCCGGTTCAACGCCTGCCGGCTCGACGGTCTGTACAGCATCAGGGCGCGGGGTTCCGGTAGCAGTCCCTGTTGCCGGGGAAACAGTTTCACCTGTTGAACCGGCGGCTTCCAGGATAGAAGGCCATCTGGGTTCTGCAATTACCCTCCCACGTTCAATAGCGGAAAACGGCCTTCCCCTTCCTGAATCATCGGCCTCACCCACAATTACCTGGACATAATCATTGATAATATAATCCTGAATAAAATCCTGCCTGTAAAATTTCAGAATATAGGTCCCGGCAATTTCTGCGCGGAAAATAAAACTCTGCCCAATGGTATTCCCGCCTTGGGTATCCAGCCTTCTTGAATCGTAGTTTAGGCCCCTGCGGTTTCCCAGTTCTCCCAGATACACCCAACCGGTTCCCCTAAAAGGGATCTCCAGCATTTGTCCCACAGTAAGCCTTACAACCCGCGAAAAAACAACTTGTTCTTCGGGCTTTTCATCACGAGGAAGGCTTGGAAGCTCAGGTATTACCGGAACAATAGGTTCCTGACGGCTGGGAGGGGTAATTTCCGGTTCCGCCGGCCCCAGAAACGGCGGCGGAGAAGGCGGTGGTCTGGGCGCTGTCCGCTCAGGAACCTGGCTTTGCGTTGGGGGTTGCTGCGCAGGCGGTTGTTGCGCCGGAGGAGGCTGTTGAACAGGGGCTTGTTGCTGCGCAGGAGGAGACGGTTGCTGCGCGGGAGACGGTTGCTGCTGTACCGGAGGTTGTTGTTGCGCAGGAGGCGGTTGCTGCGCCGGGGGTTGCTGCTGTACCGGAGGCTGGTTAACGGGGGGAGGCTGCTGAACTGGGGGTTGCTGAACCGGAGGTGGCGGTTGTTGCGCCGGTGATTGCTGTATAACCGGCGGTTGTGGTATTGGAGGTTGCTCGACAGGGGGCGGTTCATCCACAGGTAAAGAGGCGCTTTCTTCTTCTTCAAATAACTCCTGTTCTTTAACCTCTCGCGTTTCTTCCCGGATCGGCTTTTCTTCGATTTCCGGTATTTCTTCATCTTCCACTATTTCAATTGGTTCAGGCTTCTCTGTTTCTATTAACACTTCCTCTAAAGCTTCTTCACTTTCCTCTTCATTAGCGGTTTCCGGAATATTTTCTTCCTTAAGCGTTACAGAACTTAATGGCATTTCTTCGACAGTATCGTTTGTGTCAACAAGCTCCGCGATCTTTACAGGCTCCTGGCTTTGGTCCATCTGCGTTTCCGCCTGTGGAACAACAGCGGGAGCGGCGCTCTTGCATGAAAAAATCAAGGTTAATAACAAAAACGACAATATGGGAATTCGGCTTCTCACGGAATACCTTCCATCAGTCTGTCCACCGTGGATTTTATCTCCTCTCTCCATCGATCGCTGGAGTCAGGAATTTTCCAGTATGAGCGTATATCTTCAAGCGACCAGAAACGCCGCTTCTCCCGCTCAAAAATAAATTCAGGAACAAAATCAGGTTCTGCCGGAATAAACAGCTCTTCAGCGGGTATGGTCAGAGTCCCTACGACAGTATCGGGGGAAGCCATCCGCCGTTTTTTTGAGTTTGATATTCCGGCGGCGATTACCAACACCAAAAAAAGAACTGCCAACGCTCCAAAGCCGATTAGCAAAGGCTTTTTTTTATTCGGTCCGACATTATTAGAGGCGTCTTTAATCCGGGTTACCAATGCGGAAAATATTTCTATAATTCTATCGGGAACGTCGTAAATTATTTCCTTTAATCCGGATAAAGCCATGCATGAATATTACAACATACTCGCTACACATTCAAATACTACAATTAGCCCTTTGCGAGCTCTTCCATTCCTGCTATAATTTAACTCATGAAAGTTGACATTAATCCCAGAGGCAACGGCGCGTGTCCTATTTGTCTGAATTCCGGCAATTGCAGAATTCAGGATACGCTTTTACAAACTCTGGATAATTTCTCTAAATCCGATGATCCCATGGAGCTGGTTGTTTATTCCTGCCCTCAATTTCAGGAGATACCTGATCATGAATGAAAGGCTTGAATCTTTGCTGCGAAGGTACGATGAGCTTTCGCTTATTGCTCAGGATCCTAATCTCGCGAAAGACACAAACAGATACCGGGATGTGATGAAGGAGTATTCCCAACTGGGCGAAATCGCCAGAGCCAATGAGGATTTAATAAGCCTTTCCAGGCAGCTTGAAGAGGCAAAAAATCTGACTCAAAGCGAAAAAGATCCCGAAATGAAAGAACTTGCCAAAGAAGAAACAAAAGAGCTGGAAATCAGGCTGAGGGAAGCGGAAGATAAGCTTAAGTTTCTGATTATTCCGCGCGATCCGCTGGACGAAAAAGACATCATAATGGAAATACGCGCGGGAACAGGGGGTGAAGAAGCGGCTCTTTTTGCCACCGACCTTTTCCGTATGTATTCCCGTTTCGCGGAAACAAAGAACTGGAAATTTGAAATAATGAATTCCAACGAAACAGAGCTTGGCGGCCTAAAGGAAATTGTTTTTTCTGTGAGCGGAAAAAACGTTTACGAAAACCTTCGTTTTGAATCGGGGGTTCACCGGGTTCAAAGAGTCCCCGCTACGGAAGCATCCGGCAGGATTCACACTTCCGCCGTTACCGTCGCGGTTCTTCCCGAAGCCGACGAAACCGAAGTGAACATCCGCCAGGAAGACCTTCGCATCGACGTTATGCGGGCGGGCGGCCCCGGCGGTCAATGTGTTAACACCACCGACTCGGCGGTGCGGATAACGCACATCCCTTCCGGAGTGAGCGTTCACTGCCAGGATGAAAAGAGCCAGATAAAAAACAAGGCCAAGGCCATGCGAATATTGCGGGCCAGAATTTACGAGATGGAAGAAGCCAAGGCCGCGTCTGAACGCGCCGAGACCCGCAAAAACCAGGTAGGCTCTGGGGATCGCTCAGAAAGGATCAGAACTTACAACTTTCCTCAAAACCGCCTGACGGATCACAGAATAAACCTGACGCTTTACAAACTTGATCTTATCATGCAGGGGGATGTGGAAGAACTTTTCGACGCTTTAAAGCTTTCCGCCAGGGAAGAGCTTTTACGCGCCACTGCCTCGTAACCTTCATGACAGTGCGGGAAGCGGCGGCAGAGGGAAAACGAACGCTTAAGTCCCCCTGTTCCAGCGCCCAAATTACAACGCCTGACCTTGACGCTTCCCTGCTTCTTGCGGAGGCAATGCAGCTAAGCAGAGAAGAGCTTATCACACGCTGGGAAGAACCTCTGACACCAGATGCACACAAAAAATTCCTGGAACTGCTGGAAAGGCGGACAGGCGGTGAATGTGTCGCTTACATTTTGGGCAAAAAGGAATTCATGGGCCTGGAATTTTTTGTGAATAAATCAGTCCTGATCCCACGCCCCGATACGGAATTATTGGTAGAAGCGATTTTACAAAGATGGGGCAATTCGGTTGGTGCCGGAAAAGAACCAAAACGGGTTTTGGATCTCTGCACCGGCTCAGGCGCAATCGCGATCTCTCTGAAACATGAGATGCCGGACCTTGAAGTTTGGGCTACAGACATTTCAACTGAGGCCCTGGAAACTGCCAGGGCCAACGCAAAGCGGCATCAATTAGCTGAATCGATCCACTTTTGCCAGGGCCACCTTTTTGAACCCCTTCCGGCTGGGCTTACATTCCATGCCATTGTAAGCAATCCCCCGTACATCCCCAGTGACAAAATAGCTCGCCTTCCTCCCGAAGTGCAAATGGAACCGCGTCTTGCGCTTGACGGCGGCAAAGACGGCCTTGAGTTCATCAGAGAGATAATTACTCGCGCTCAGGACTATCTGGAACCGGGAGGCGTTCTGTTGCTGGAAGCGGCGCCGGAACAGATGAAAAACATTTCTGCAACACTAGAAAAAAACCGCTTTACAAATATTAAAACGCATAATGACCTTTCCCAAATGGAACGGGCCATAGAAGGCACGATGCCTTGAGCGTCACTACAAAAAA
>Ga0268262_10004989_pt1 | contig 13367 bp, 13 predicted proteins | sample TergutNc150P3_FD_190354 | JGI IMG/M metagenome (GOLD analysis project Ga0268262, IMG submission 190354) | Nasutitermes corniger P3 segment gut microbial community from laboratory colony in Florida, USA - Nc150 P3 (SPAdes) (version 2) | ecosystem: Host-associated > Arthropoda: Insects >... | reverse complement strand
CCGAATATAAATCTTGCAAGCGAAGCGGAACTTTTTCTTCTTCGGGAAACATTTCTTTTAATCTTTCAAATTCAATTTCTGCTTTTTGCAAATCTGCCTCTAGCATTGGAATGCGAGACCTCTGCGAGTTTATTTTATCTAACTCTGCTTGAGCATTTTTTTGCTCTTCTATAAGTCTTTTTTGATTCTCCTCAAATTCCGTCCATATAGAATCATAGAACATATACATAGAAGTTAAGCAAACAATAGCAACAAATACAACGTATATGTTCTTCTTATCTTTCATGTCAAATTTTGCTGCAGCCATAATAAAACTCCTTAGCGTACCCCTGTTTCTAAACCCAAATTCGGATTAAATCTCACTCTAAGCGAAAAATTATAAGCATCTTCATTATTAATTCTAACAGCATTTATATTTGTCAAAGAAACCTCAGTTACACTTTGAGTTTGTTCCAGTTTTAACATATAAAGCGCAACTTCTGGAAAATGCCAAGTTGCACAACTTATGTTCATAACATCTGCCTCTTGAATTATCCCGCTTATCCAAGTGCCAGGAGGAAGAGTGGTGGAAAAATCTTCAAACATAAGAACCCAACGTTTTCTGCTAACTTGTATTGAGCGCAGAGCATCGCTTTTTTCTTTTATAACTTTCTGTTTTTTTTCTAGTTCTGCTATTTTGTCTAACAATGGGCGTTCCCTTTCTATTGCCTGTTTTGTTTGAGCAACAGCACTATTCAATTCGTTTGTGGTTTCAATAACATGATAATATAAAAGACTCAATACCAAAGCCACTAAAATAATGGCAAATGTAGCCCATATAACTCGCGAATCCAATATCCAAGATAAATTCAACTTGTTTTGCCTAAACTCGCTAGGCAAAAGATTTATTTCCATCAATTGATATCCGTTTTGCGAGTCTGACATTAAAATCTCCTCAGAGCAAGACCGAGTGCAACCGTATAAATGCTAGCTTCTGTATCCCAATTTGTTCCAAAAAATCGTTTTTTGTCTATCTGCACAGATTTAAATGGATTTAAACGTACAGCCTCCATTGAAAGCCTATCTGCGAGAAAAGGAATTAAATTGATTATGTTTGAGCCTCCGCCAGCAATTATTATTTTGGAAGGCTTTCTATAATTATCAGAAGAACTGAAATAACGAAGTGCCGTATCCACTTTAGTAGCTACTCCTTCAAAAACATTTTCCATTGCAGATTTTATTTTAGCCGCATCCAACCCAGATGGTTTATTCTCGGTTCCCATTAGTATGTCTCCACATTGATCAATAGAAACTCCAAGTGACTCGGATAATTGTTCCTGCAATTCTTGAAGTGAACCACCGATTATTGAACGTCCTGAATTAAAACGTTCATTTTTCAAAAAGGCCGCATAAGATTTTTTATAACCTAAATTCAAAAGCAAAACCGCCTCATCATCTTCTTCTGTATCGGAAGAGCGCGGTTTAGATGCAAAATAAGCATTGGATAAAACAAAGGCATCCACATCTATGGCAAAGAGCCTCAAATTCAATGCTTGAAATATATTTATCCAAGGAGACAAGCCCTCTTTTTTGGCAGCAACTATCATTGCCTCTATTCCTTCTTCTCTACGGCCTAAAATGGAATAATCCAAAACATTGCCTGCATCATCAAAGGGGCTTCTGCCCATAGCAGCTTGAAGTATAAGCTCGCTTTCTGGAACCTTTGGAACAGGTTTCACCAAAATTCTATCACACAAAATACCAGATGTCCAATTTACAGAAAGTACAAAATCACCGCTAATGCCGCCAGGCATAGCTTTATAGAGCACAGATTGGACTTTATCTATTAAAACTGGAATATTGCGTATTTCATTATCCACCACAATTCCCTCTGGGATAACTTCATGCTCCAATGCGAGCAGTGTTCTCTTTGAGCCTTGTTTATGCCCAACAACTGCCACCCTTATCAAGCGATGCCCAATATCCAAACCCACGGTTTTGCTATCTCCGCGTATTCTTGAAATTATACTGCCTAACTGCACAATGTAAATATAGTAAAAAACAATGTTTTATCTCATAAGAGCCTGAGCACTTTGCCGTTGTTTTTCAAAAACATATTGTATTATTTGTTCCTGAACCAAGTGAACATCGCCATCAAAAGCTACGCTATGTATGGTTCTTAATGGGTCGTTGTTATATTTACCAGCCACCCTTACCACCTTTACTGGCAAATCGCTTATTGTGCCATGCCCAGGCAGTTCAAAATGCAACAATAATCGTGCATTTTTCTGAAGTTTAACCGGAAGAGCCATACCAAAGCCGCCGCCAGACATATCTATTATTTTGCCAGAAAAAATATCGCCTATGCCATTTCCTATTATTTGAGTAACCTCAACAGGCATGCTAACATCTATGCGTACCCAATTTCTTTGCTGAGCACGGTTTAGTTTGTTAGTATGTGTCAAAACAATATTCCCATTGGCATCTTTTACAACTTGCACCCTAAAAGTATATTCCGCATCACCAGACCTAACAAAATTCACTAATATCCAAGTTTTTACAGGCACAGAAGGCCCAGAAAGGCTGGTTATTGACCAATAGCGCTCGTCCACATTATTAATCAAGCACATCCCTTTGTGCGTTGCTGGTCCATTTTCAGGAATTTGCACAGCGCATTTATCGCCTACTTCAAATTGCCTTGTTGAAACGAGAGCCATATCTTTAGATAGTGGCAAAAACCCGAGCGTTCGCCTCAAGTCTCTTATGCTTGCAAGCCTTGAATCTGATATTGATTTAATTTTTTTGATTTCATAATAAATTCCAATAATTTTTTCAAATACATGCGGAGACCTCACTATTGTGCTCGGGTCTTGTAATCCAGTTTCTTCTATTATTCTTTTCAATAAGTCTATGGCTCCTTGGTTCAATTTCAAAAGTTCCACACGGGCATCAAATTTTTTCCAAGCCAAATTCCGCAATTCTTCCTTCGTTTTGTTTGAACGATATATTTCAAAAAACACCACCCCCAAAACGAACAGTAAAATAAGGGTAACAAATATGATAATTGTCCAAATAGAAAAATTACTCATTCTATTTATAATGGATTTAGCAAACTGCTGATAAGCACTAAGGCTATCAGAAGCTGGCTTCAATTGAGCCAAAAGGAAGAGTTTTTGAAAATTTAGAAGCATATAGGGGTAATATAGAAAATTAATCCTTCACACAACGAACATTAACCAAGTAGTTACTCTTAGGAGGCTTGCCCCCACAGACACTATTGAAGTTGTATGCCACGCCCAAGAAGTTGGCGTAGAGGGCATCGTACTCCGAAGTACTCCACCAGAAGCCCACGTCACCGAAATCAACATCTGGACTGACGACGCCTGGTATATACATTCCTCCCCTCGAACAAGAAAAAATTTTGGTCGAATCTGGACTTATGCCACCCGGCAGAGCCGCAAAGCCATAAGTGTCCTGACCATTCCAAATAGCCGTCTTCAACTTGGTTCCAACACTATATGGACCCCCAGCAAAATCTATTAATGTTGCCCATTCATCATCGCTTGGTATATGCCAACCACTTGGGCAAATGCCTCTATGCTTTGCACTTACCGAACAAGAACTATTGCTGCAAATAAAAGGCAATGCCATTGCTGTTACCCAGTCATACAATCTGCCATAAGTCTCGCAGTTATTGCACTTGCTGCCGTTTGCATTGTAATTCAAATTCCTTGCCATCCAAATTTGGGTGCCAATCACAACCGTCTCGTAAGTCTCGCCCTCGTAATCTACGGGTGTACCGTGGATTACGCCAGTTTGACTGGAACTGCTACTTCTCGGTTTTGAGCTTGAGGAATAAACACTACTTAGCAAAGAGTCATTAAGACAACGAACACTGTACAGGAAGTTCTTATCGTCGTAGCTCCTGTCAACATCATCGTAGTTGTGAACCATGTTCCGGCTGTAGGCACCATCGGTGCCATCTTCTGTAGCAACCCACCAATAGCCGTTGTAGCCAACACGGTAGAATTCGCCACTTAAATCGCCGTAGCCGCCCGGTAGAGCCGCAAATTCATACGTGTCCGTGCCATTGCCATTGTTGTTCCAGCCACTCGTTGCCTTTAACTTTGTTCCCGCTACAGACGCACCTCCAACAAAATCTGTTAATACTGTCCATTCCGCATCACTAGGTAAATGCCAGCCATTTGGGCAAACAGACATTGCCTGTTCCCAGTTGTAAAGACGACCATATTCGCTACAGTTGTCTGGGTCGTCATTATAGCATACGCTACCCGTAACATCGCAGTTTAAATTCTCTGCCATCCAAAGCTGAGTACCGATTGCCACAGTCTCATAATTCATATTGCAAACCTGAACGGAAGAACTGCTCGGACTTGACGGAGAGCTTGAACTATAAGGGCAGGCGTTGTTCAATACTCCGTTTTCTTTGCATATTGTAAAGGGACCTTCTGCGCAGAACGTATGAGCGGAATAAACGCAGTACTTGTAATTTTGCAATTCGCCGTCATTATTAGTACAAGAGGAAAACAAGGAGACGGAGAGTATTGCTATAATGGGTATTGTGTATTTAATAAAAGTCATATTCATAAGCATAAAATAGCAAATTATTGTCTAGTCTTGCACGCAACGAACGCTATACGAGAAATTCTTACCAGTGTATTCGTAGCGGGCATCCTCATCGTCGTTGCTCATAACTCGGATGTAGGCGATGTTGTTATATTCATCGTCCTCGCTAGCACTCCACCAGAAACCTTTGATGCCGAGATTTTCTAAATAACCAGCGTCTCCGCCAGGCAGAGCCGAAAACTTATACGTGTCCTGACCATTGCCATTGTCATCCCAGCCAATTTTAGCCTTCAGCTTGGTTCCAGCACCAGCACAAGAGCTATTATCAGAACAACTTGGGTTTACGAATTTCATCAAAATATTCCAATCCGCATTGCTAGGAATATGCCAGCCGCTAGGACATATACCTCTATGTTTAGCACCTATTTGCGAAGAGCAAAAACTAGAATTACAGTTATAGGGCAGTGCCATTGCTGTTATCCAGTTATACAACCTGCCGTATTTATCGCAGTTGTCTGGGTCGTTAGCGTAGCATCCACTGTCCCTGATATTGCAGTTATAATTCTCTGCCATCCAAGTCTGCTCGCCTATTTTAACGGTTCTGTAAAGACTTATATCACAAGAACCGCTAACAACAACGCTAGAACTACTGCTTGGCTCAACACTTGACGAAGAACTTGAAACATAAGGGCAATTGTTGCTCAATATTCCGTTTCCTTGGCACGTGGTAAAGGGACCTTCTTTGCATAATGTACCATCGAAATAAAAATAAACGCAGTATATGTAAGAAGTCTGAGAGATTTCGTTGTCGTTATTTGTGCAAGAGGAGAGCAGAGATATGCAGAGTGTTGCCGCTATGGAAAGGGTGTGTTTAACAAAAGGCATATTCATAAATGTAGCAAATTCCGCTTTGGGGAAAATTTATCTAGGCTATCGGCTAGGTCGTAAAAAATTAATTCGTTCAAATGTTTCTGGAATTTTTTCATTACTAGCATTTACGGTATCGAAAAATTCCTGCAAGGCTATTAATTGCTCATTCTCAAAATATTCTTTTATTGGTTCGTCAAGTACGGTTAAAATAGTACGTTTATGCTCTGGTATTTTCACAGAATCAAGCGAAATGAATTGCCCATTTTCAAAATAACCTTGGTATGCTTGCATTGTAAGAAACTCCGATTTTTGCCAATATCAATATAAATGTAGAAGCTACGAGAAGCAGGATGTATCTATTCATAAGCATAAATTTAGCAAATTTACTATATTACCCCCCAAGCAAATGACCGTATCAAAAGACATCACTCGCATAACCATTTCACCAGAACGTGAAATTATATTGGTTGGAACTGCGCATATTTCGCAAGAATCTGTGGATTTGGTTCGTAGCACAATAGTTTCGGAAAAGCCGGATTGTGTTTGTGTTGAGTTAGATGAAAATAGGCTTAAGGCACTTGAGGCTGGAGATAGGTGGAAAAATTTGGATATAAAAAATGTACTGAAAAAACGGCAAATGGCTTCTTTAGTTGTGAATTTGTTGCTCGCTTCTTATCAAAAGAAAATGGGAGAATCCACCGGAGTGGAACCTGGAGCGGAACTCAAAGCCGCGGCAGAGGAAGCTAAGGCTTGCAGTGCAAATTTGGTTTTGGCAGATAGGGATGTTAAAATTACATTGAGGCGGGCTTGGGCTGGAACTCCGTTTTTTCGTAAATTGAAATTGCTGGCTACCTTGTTTGCTGCAATTTTTGAAACGGAAAAAGTTAGCGAAGAAGAGCTTGGCAAAATGCGGGAGCAAGATACGCTTTCGCTTATGATGGAAGATTTTGGAAAAGAATTCCCTGAGATAAAGCAAATTTTAATAACAGAAAGAGACCAGTTTTTAGCTGGCAGAATAGCAAAAGCAGAAGGCAAAAGAGTTTTAGCCGTAATTGGAGCCGGACATTTGCAAGGCATTAAAAGCATTATTGAAAGCGGAATTGAAACTCCACCAGAAGAAGAATTGCAAAAAATACCGCGCTCTAGCAAATGGCCAAAAATCATAGGCTGGCTTATACCTGCGGCAATAATTTCATATTTAGTCTATATAGGCTTAGAACAAGGCTCTGCCAAAGTAGCCGACTACCTAACCCTCTGGGTACTCTGTACCGGAGTTTTTGCATCCGTTGGAACGGCCTGCGCTCTCGCACATCCCTTTGCGATAATCGCAGCACTCTTCCTTGCCCCTATCACAGGCTTAACCCCTCTGGTTGGAGTGGGACTCTTCACCGCATTCATTCAAGCCTATTTTTGCCCCCCAAGAGTTTCAGAAATGGAAACCGTGGCAGAGGATATATGGAAACTCAGCCGTTGGTGGAAAAATAGATTCACAAGGGTAATACTAGCGTTTATATTGCCGGGGCTATTTGCAGCTCCTGGTAAATTTATATTTTTTGCAAAAATTGTTCAAAACCATTAATGGAGAATTTTATGTCAAATCGCGTAGTTTGTAAGTTCGGTGGCAGTTCTGTGGCAGATGCAACACAGTTTCACAAAATAAAAAGCATTTTGGAAGGCAATCCAGAAAGAAAAATCGTTGTGGTTTCTGCGCCCGGCAAAAGAAATTCCAAGGAATCCAAATTAACCGATTTGCTATACTCGTCTTATGACCTTGCCAAAAAAAGGCTGGACTTTGCGGGCCCTTGGACTCTCATAAGAGAGCGATATATAGAAATAACACAGGAACTCTCCCTGCAATCCAATATACGCAATGAATTAGATGAATTGGAAAAAACTTTGTTAAATAAACCAGATGATATTTCTGCTGATTTTGTGGCAAGTCGTGGCGAATATCTGTGCGCAAAAATAATGTCAGAATTTTTGGGAGCAAAATTCATAGATGCCTACCCTCTTATACAATTCGACAGCCAATATCGTATAACACCAAAAAGCTACGAAGATATTGCCTTTGCTCTTTCAGACATAGAACCTCTATATGTTGTGCCCGGTTTTTATGGAAGCGATACTCAAGGAAATCTTAAAACATTCACACGTGGCGGTTCCGACATCACAGGTGGAATTTTGGCCAATGCCTGCGATTGCCGGCTTTACGAAAACTGGACAGATGTTTCTGGGCTATTAATGGCAGACCCACGTATTGTTCAAAGTGCACGTTCCATAAGTTATGTAAGCTATAGAGAAATAAGAGAGTTAGCATACAGTGGCGCAAGCGTGCTTCACGATGAATCCATACATCCTTGCAGGGCAAAAAACATTCCCATAAACATAAAAAACACCAACAGCCCAGGCGACCAAGGCACAATCATTGGTCCAACCCCTGAACAAACCTTAAACATAATAACTGGCATTGCAGGGCGCAAAGATTTTTCAATGCTCTATATTGAAAAAAGCATGATGAACAAAGAAAAAGGCTTTGGACGCAAGGTTCTCACAATTTTAGAAGAACGCGGAGTGTCTTATGAACTCTCCCCCTGCGGCATAGATTCAATGAATGTGGTGGTGGACTCCAAAACCTTGCACAGGGTAAAAGCAGAAGTTTATGCAGAAATCGAGCAAAAAATGCAGCCGAACAAAATGAAAATTTTCGATAAAGTTGCCTTGATTGCAACCGTTGGCCACGGAATGGTAAATCAAATTGGAACCGCAGCAAGGCTTTTTAGCGCGCTTGCAAAAGAAAAAATAAATGTGCGCATAATAGACCAAGGCTCCTCGGAAATAAACATTATTGTTGGCGTTAATGAAGAAGATTATGAAAAAGCAATAGTGGCAATTTACAACGAGTTTGTGGGGTAATCCCTTTCAAAAAACAGCACTATGTTTTCCATAAGCTCATCTGCGGAAGAATGTGTGAAAAACCAGCCTTTTTTGTGCATATCTTCTGCCAAGTTCTCAATACGCATAGCCAAAGTTTCAGGATATTCAAAATTATTCAAAGATATAACTTTTTCAGCAATTTCTTTCAATTTTAACTAGCCCCCTTTCCACTCAACATTACCTCAAGGGTTTTCAATTTCAAATTCAAATCCACCAAAGTACTGCGGTCTCGTATGTATTTATTATCAAGCCGCATCCAGTCGTTAAAATCAATGTTATTTCGACCGCTGGTTTGCCAAAAACATGTAAGCCCTGGTTTAACAGAAAGCCTTATATAGTGCCAAGCCTCATATTTTTTTATTTCATCAGTAGTTGGAGGTCTTGGCCCCACAAGACTCATATCGCCTTTTAACACATTGAAAAACTGCGGCAATTCATCCAAACTATGCCGCCGCAAAAATGCCCCGCCGTGCTTCAATATTCTGGGGTCATCTTCCATTTTAAACGTAGGCCCTCTGTTTACCCCGCCATTCTCGGCTTCTTGCTGTTTCTTTAGTTTTTCCTTTTCTTTATCTGCACCTGGGTACATAGTTCTGAATTTATAGCATTTAAATAATTTGCCATTGCGTCCAACTCTTATTTGCTTGAATATAATTGAAGTATTATCTACGGAATTACCGAATTTCTTTTGCTCAGAAGCCCATTTAAGCAAAGCACGTTTCACCAAAATAGCACATACAAGCATAATTAAGAAAAATATCACTATGCCAAATAAACTACCAACAATATCTATAGACCTTTTCAAAACCCTTATATAAAGCCCGCGGAAAGTTTTTTCTTTCACGTTTTCAATAGAAAGACGCTTTATCTTAAAAAAAAGCTCTTCATCATTCAATTTTTTTATAAATCTATTTTCTTCTTGAACAAAAGATTGTGATTTGCCGCTATAAAAATACACATTGAAATTTAAATTCGGAAGATATTCCAAAAGTCCAGCATCTCTTACATGTTTTTCTATACTATTTTTTATTTCTTCTAAAAACGACAAATCTTTATTAGAATACAAACACCATACACAACCATTGCCCTGCCCTATAATGCCCATATATTCTTCTGAAAGAATGGTTTGTACAGAGATTTTCCAAACATCTAAAATTTTATTACTTTTTTCCGTTTCTCGCCCAAATGGAATTTGCAAGCTAAACCTTCTATCAAAGTCTTTCAAAGGAGCTTCAATCCATAAAAAACATTTATTTCTACGATTACAGCGATATATTTCTTCTTTTATTCTTTGCAAAAAATATTTTTTTGGAAATAAAAATTCCTCATAAGCGACAAACATATTTTCTTGTTCAATACGTTCTGCATCGCCCATTGCTACACCTTTATTTTATCCATCTGAATTTATGACTTCTATAAGCTCAGACAATACTTTAGCAGCTTGGTCGTTTGGCACTTGGCAAGTTCCAGCAGCAGCATGACCGCCGCCGCCATATTTAAGCATAAGTGCTCCAATATCGGTTTTAGAAGAACGGTCAAAAATAGATTTCCCTGTTGCAAAAACCGTGTTCTGCATTCTAAGCCCCCACAGAACATGAATGCTTATGTTGATTTCTGGAAACAAGGCATAAATCATAAAACGATTTCCAGCCCAGATTGTTTCTTCGTCTCTTAAATCCAAAATGCCAAGATTTTTGTGTACCTTTGTGCAACGCAAAACTTGTTCTCTGAACTGTTTCTCGTGAGCACGGTAAATCTGAATTCTTTCATCCACATCTGGATGTTTTAAAATTTCGCTTATTGTGTGGCTTTTGCAATAAGAGATTAATTCCATCATAAGCTGATAATTGCTAATGCGAAATTCTCTGAAACGCCCAAGCCCAGTGCGGCTATCCATTAAAAAACTGAGCAATTCCCAATCTTTTGGTTCTAAAATATCTTCGCGTGAAAACTGTGCGCTATCTGCTTTATCAACAGCTCTCATCATTCCCACATCTATTCTGGGAAAGGTATCTATTCCACCAAGCCAATCATAAACAACCCTTGAAGCAGAGGGTGCATTCCCATCTACTATGTAAGTATCTTTATCCAGAACATCAGCATTCCTCTGCATTTCACTTTCGTGATGGTCAAAAACAAAAGCACAAGATGGCTGGTATGGCAAATTCGTGCTTATGTCTCGGTCTGTGAGTTCAACCAAACCATCTTGCATATCTTTGGGATGAACAAACTTAATGTCGTCAACAAGGTCAAGTTCCGTTAAAAGCATTCCGCACACAAGTCCGTCAAAATCGGATCTTGTAACCAAACGATATTTTTTGCCGTCTGCTTTAAGTTTAACCAAATTTGCATTCATAAAACTTTCTCCAATTTAAGGTAATATAGTAATTTATTTCTTTATCCACTCTCTATTTATGTCTGGAATATCTTCCAGTAAACGAATTGTATGTGGACTCTTAGGGTTCTGGGTTACCTCTTCTGGCTTTCCTGTTTCCACTATTTTAGCCTCGTGCATAATAAAAATGCGGTCGCTCACATAATAGGCAAGCCCTATATCGTGGGTAACAAATACAATGGTCATTCCTAAGCTTTCTTTGAGTTTCATCAAATAATCCAAAATATTTGCCCTAACACAGGCATCAACCATAGATGTAGGCTCATCTGCAATAAGCACTTTGGGTTTAAGGGCAAATATGCGAGCCAAAAGCATTCTCTGCATTTGGCCTCCGCTCAGTTCAAAAGGATATTTCCCTTCAATATCTGCGGGCTTAACATTCACTGCAAGCAATGCTTCATCAACACGCTGCTCTATCTCTTGCTTTGATGGCTTGTTTTTGAGTATGCCAAAAGCATCTTTGAGCTGTGTGCGAATTGAAAAAAACTGGTTAAAACAACCAAAGGGATCTTGAAAAACACTCTGCACTTCGTTCCAATGGTCGCGGGTATCAACAATTGGTTTGCCTTTGTATAAAAAAGTACCTTTGTCTGGAGAATAAAGCCCAAGCATTATCTTTGCAAGAACGCTTTTTCCGCAACCAGAACCACCAACTATGGAAACAATTTCACCATCTGCAATATCAAAAGAAATATCATCAACTGCGCAAACAATTTTTTTGCCATGCCCAAAAAACTTGCTGATATTCTTTGCAGAAAATACAGTATTACTCCGCATAATCGCACCTCACTAAACGTTCACCTACCATGCGCAGATTTTGATTTTTGCTCCTGCATTCGGGCCTTGCGCTTGGGCAACGCTCCGCAAAACGACAGCCTTCTATTTTTTTTGCTAGGCTTGGCGGTGCGCCTTCTATTGTAGTGGGCTTTTTGTTTTTTTGATTGGCATCTGCGCTTAGCATAGCTCCCATTAAAGCCTTTGTGTAAGGATGCCGAGGATCGTGCACAACTTGAACAGCAGTACCACATTCAACAAACTCCCCTGCATACATAATGGCTATATTATGCGCAACGTGGCGAAGCAATGGAAGTTCGTGAGTTATGAATATCATTGTAGAGAAAATATTTTTTTCCAGCAAATCAAATATCATTTTGATAACAATTTTTTGAGTGGTAACATCTAAAGCAGAAGTTGGTTCATCGGCAATAACAACCTTTGGGTTTAGCAATGTGGAAATTCCAATAACAGAACGCTGCCTCTCTCCAGCGGTGAGCTGAATGGGAAAAGAGTTTAAAATGCGCTCTGTTTCCATTCCAAACAGATCAAAGCGTTCACGCAAGCGTTCATAAATTTCACGCTTGCTACCGCTTTTGTTTTCGCTATGAGCAGCCATAACATCGGCTGCAATATCTTTTATTTTGCGTGTTGGGTTAAGGGCATTAAAAGCACCTTGCGGAATCATTGAAACTTTTTGCGAAAGAATATTTGTGCGAATATCTTTGGGTGTGCGGTTCATAAGTGATTCTCCGCTAACCAGAACATCGCCGCTTGTGGGGTAAAGAGGTGGAATAAACAAACCCATCAAACCGTTTACCAAAGTGGATTTCCCGCAACCAGATTCTCCTGCAATGCCTAAAATCTCACCTTGCTTCATTGTAAAAGACACATCAGTAACCGCGTGTATCTTTTGCCCAAAACGGGTTAAATAATGCAAGGTTAAATCTTTAACTTCCAGTATATTACTCATCTTAAACCGCCTATTTCCTCAACCGAGGATTAAAAACACCTTCCATAGAATTATTGAGTAAATAAAGGGCAAAAACTATCATCGTAATCACAATAGCAGAAGGGAAAATTCCCCACCAATATCCGTAAGTTATGGCAGAATTATTCTTTGCAGTATTAAGTATAACGCCAAGAGAAGTTGAGCCTTCACCAATAGGTCCAAGACCTATCATGCTAATTGCACTTTCAGACAATATACCGCTTGCCACCTGCATAATGAACACCATAAATACATAAGAAGCAAGGTATGGCAAAATATGCTTGAATATTATTTCCAAATTTGTGGCACCATTTATGCGAGCAAGAGAAATATGGTCTCTCCCCCTTAAGCTAGCGGCTTGGGCACGCACGGAACGGGCTGTCCAAGGCCAAGTTGTTAACCCTATTAGCACAGCGATGAGCGTTAAAGAACGACCCTCTGGCCAAGAAGCGCTAACCAAAACCAAAACAACAAAAGAAGGAATTACTATAAATAAATTTGTGAACATATTTAAAATATCATCAACAATACCACCCTTAAAACCACCAAAAAGCCCAATAAGCGTTCCTACAGTGGTGGCTATTACACCAGCCATAAAACCCACATAAAGGCTGTTTTGCAAACCTTTCAAAAGTAGAGCCACATAGTCTTGCCCAAGGTTATCTGTTCCAAGCCAATATTGTTCACAAGGTGCTTCATAAGACATTCCTTCTGGAGCAGCCACATAGAAAAAAGGTCCAAACAAGCCTGCAAGTATGGTAGTCAAAAAAAGAACAGAACCTATAACAAACATCGGTTCCTTTATCAAATTTTTAAGCAATTTAAACATACAGCATC
>Ga0268262_10004988_pt1 | contig 13369 bp, 15 predicted proteins | sample TergutNc150P3_FD_190354 | JGI IMG/M metagenome (GOLD analysis project Ga0268262, IMG submission 190354) | Nasutitermes corniger P3 segment gut microbial community from laboratory colony in Florida, USA - Nc150 P3 (SPAdes) (version 2) | ecosystem: Host-associated > Arthropoda: Insects >... | reverse complement strand
ATATTATTTTTATGGATATTCTGATGCCGGAAATGGACGGCATAGAAGCAACCAAATTGATACGTTCGCTGGGTACGGAATACGCGAACACTATACCGATTATCGCCCTTACGGCAATGATAACCGACGATGCGGCCGAGAAGGAAAAAATACTTTTGGACAATGGTTTTCAGGCAATTTTGTACAAGCCCCTCACCGTTGAAGATGTGGATACCTTTATTAAAGACTGGATGAATGATAGAATAAAAAATTGTATAATTGCACCTGAAAAAAAGGAGAAAAATATGGAAGTAGACATACCCGGAGTAGATAAGGAAAGAGTTAAGAAAATTTACGGCGACAAAACTAAAGTCTTTTTGAATGTTTTGCGTTCGTATCTTTCCGTCGTACCCGACGCTCTTGAAAAGATGGGCAATGTTTCCGCGGAAACATTGCCTAATTATGTTACCAGCGTACACGGCGTAAAAGCCGTCAGTGACAGTATCGGGGCGGAGGATGCGCGAAAAATGGCTCTTGAATTGGAGATGCTTGCCCGGGACGGAAATCTCACCGGGGTATTGGCGAAGAACGACGCGTTGATTAAATATGTGAAAGAGCTTATGGTCAATATTCAAAGTTATCTGGCGAAGATAGAAGGATAATAAATTTTTAGCAGACTCCATATAATCAACGGTATTGACAACTTCATAGCCCATTCCACGCCCCTGTAAATAATCCCCCATCCATGCTACACTTTCACCATGTCAACAGATGATAAAAAAATAATTTACTCCATGCACAAAGTTTCAAAAAAGCATGGGACTAAACAGGTTCTTAAAGACATCAGTATCTCCTACTTTTACGGCGCGAAAATCGGCGTAATCGGCCTTAACGGATCGGGAAAATCCAGTCTTTTAAAAATACTTGCCGGCGTGGACGGTGAGTTTGCCGGAGATACTTCAATCAGCCCCGGATTTTCAATCGGTTTCCTTGAACAGGAGCCGTACCTTGAGCCGGGCAGTAGTGTTAAGGAAATAGTGTCGCAAGGGGCTAAAGAGCTTGTCGCCCTACTTGCGGAGTTTGACAAGGTAAGCGAAGCGTTTGGGGAGCCGGACGCTGACTACGACAAGCTTGGCGCGAAACAGGCAGAATTGCAGGAAAAAATCGAGGCCGCCGACGGATGGAATTTGGACAGCCGCCTTGAGCTTGCGATGGAAGCCCTTCGCTGCCCTCCCGGCGACGAAGTCGTCGATCACCTTTCAGGCGGAGAGAGGCGGCGAGTCGCACTTTGCCGTTTGCTCCTGCAAAAACCAGACATCCTGTTACTCGACGAGCCGACCAATCATCTGGACGCGGAAACCGTGGCATGGCTGGAACGTCATCTGCGGGATTACGCAGGTACCGTAATAGCCGTAACGCACGACCGCTATTTTTTAGACAATGTCGCAGGCTGGATACTGGAACTTGACCGTGGAGAGGGAATTCCATGGAAAGGCAATTATTCAGGCTGGCTGGAACAAAAAGAAAAACGCATGGAGCAGGAAGAAAAAGGCGAGAGCGACAGGCGTAAAACTTTACAGCGCGAACTTGAATGGATACGCATGAGTCCCAAAGGACGGCACGCAAAAAGCAAGGCGCGTATCACACAGTACGAAAAACTTTTTCAGGACGATGAGAGGGAACGCTCACGGGGAGCGGTATCAAACAATAAAATTACAATTCCCGCCGGTCCGCATTTAGGCAAACTTGTAATTGAGGCGGAAGGATTATCAAAATCTTTCGGGGACAAATTGTTATTTGACAACATGAGTTTTACGGTGCCGCCCGGAGCGTGCGTAGGCATAATCGGGCCGAACGGCGCGGGAAAGACTACTCTTTTTAAATTGATAACAGGCGTCGAAAAGCCGGATGCGGGAACAATAAAACTTGGAGAAAGCGTAAAAATCGGCTACGCTGATCAGATGCGCGCCACTCTTGACGGCGAAAAAAGCGTTTGGGAACAGCTTTCTGACGGACAGGATTTGATTAAAATCGGCACGGGGGCAAGCGCGCGGGAAGTAAACTCACGCGCCTACTGCGCATGGTACAATTTTTCAGGCGCGGATCAATCAAAGAAAGTGGGATTCCTTTCCGGCGGAGAGCGCAACCGCCTGAACCTTGCCATGATGCTCAAGGAAGGGGCAAATGTTCTCTTGCTTGACGAGCCGACAAACGACCTTGACGTAAACACATTACGCGCGCTGGAAGAAGCGCTGGACTCTTTCGCCGGAGTCAGCCTGGTAATCAGCCATGACCGCTGGTTCCTGGACAGAATCGTCACGCACATATTGGCCTTTGAAGACGGCGAAGTAATCTGGTACGACGGCAACTGGTCAGAATACGCCGAATGGCGCAAAGAGAAACTAGGCTCCGCGGCGGATAGTCCTCACCGTTACGTTTATCGCAAATTAGAACGATAATTCCAAATTAAACATGCCCGGACAGGAAAGCCTCATCGGAGTCATCTATTATTCTGCCATACAAATGTTCAAAAAGGAAGCGTGTATCTTCAGGAACCATGTTTATAAAGCGGCAACCTAGATAACACGCGTTTTTATCTTTAAAACGACGGACTATTTTTGCAAGAACATTAATAGTGCGGTTTGAAGTTTCTATGGTAACCGATAATTCCGAGTCAATTAAAAGAGTCGCAAGAAGAGGGGAGCCAAGGGGATAGGCAAATAATAAACCGGACGCGCTTATATCAAGAACTCTGCCTTCAAACGGCTGATTTTCAACTTTTCCATGTTCAAAATATCCGTTCTCTTTTAATGCAAAGGCAAGTACTTTTGTGTATTGGTAAACATTATCCAGCACGCTGAAATCAAACGGAAGTTTCCCCTGTTTGCTAATCCAAATATGAATATACCCAATAACATATTCATGGAACAGAATGGGTATCCACGCGTCGGAAAATACGCTGTCGTCAAATTTATTTTTAAGAAAACGTGCCGTGTTTTCTTCCAGAAATTTTTTGCCTATACCGGTAGTTTCCAAATACCTGTGGAATAATTCTTCGGTTATTATGCGTTTTTTGGGATACGGATCCGTCTTTGGCAAATACCCCACAGTTGAGGGAATAAAAAGCGTTTTTCCAGTCTCCGATACAATTCTCTCTTCTATGGTTTCAGGTTTTCTATCCTTAAAATTTACTATCTTGTATCCATCCGCAAAATTACTTAACATTCCCGTTATTTGTTTAATCAACCCTGAAAGATTGCGCGGATCAAAATTTTTTGACAAATCGCTGGCAGTAATACTTTCATATTCCGAGACCTTTGGAAATGCAAGATTATAACGATCTCCCCGGAAAGTAAAAAGAATCTTTATGTCAGACGGAGTGTCAACCCTTAAATAATTTCGATCCAGATTTTTATATAATGTCGCGGGCGCTTTGCAGAAAATAAGCTCTTCTTTTTGCGATAATATTTCAGCGGAAAAATCAATTACCTGCCCCCGGTAATTAAATTTAAACGGCAATTTTATATGGTTTTTTAATTTGCCCAAAGGCTTTTCAGGGCGTAAAACCAATTCGTCACTCGCCGGCTGCTCAAGCTTAAATTTATATTCAATTCTGTCCCTTATATATATTATTGGAATTTTTTCTTCATATAAAATATTAAAAAGAAATTCCTTTTCTATTCTTCCTACCGGTGTCGCCATAAATCAATAAAACCTCTCATACGGATAAAAATCATGACGGTATATCGACTCCCTTTGTTCGACCTCACGATCTTTCGCTTCTTCAAGAAGTAATTCTTCAAATACCCAGTAACTTGTAGTTTTAACTTCTCCGTCCTGTCCCTGACTTTGCTTTGTTATATACCTGATATACAATTCCCCTGTTATCCCTTTGTCTTTCCCGATAAACCGCACTAAAAATGAAAACGCGCCGTCCGCTTCTTCCCTTCCGCCGCCAATCCTGAAACTTACCGGAATGACACTTTCAAGCGAGGATAAAAGATTTTCTCTTACAGCCGAATTAACAGAAACAAGAGCGGGATTATCTTTGTTCCCTGATAATAAAGCGGAACCGATATTATTGGCAAAGGAAAATGCGGAGTCCGAAGCGGTTCCCTTGCCAAGCTCTCCAATTACAGTATCAATTGGATAATGCGGCGTTTCTCCCCGTTTTGGACGCAGCAACTCTTCAGGTATAGAGCCTCTGGATACACGGTCTACCTGTTCCTGAGCAGCCGCCGACTGCCAAGACATGGCGGAGATTGAGATAAATAAAAATAAACCCAACGCCAACGGGCGCACAATATTAGAAATACGCACTACTTTATATTCTAGTAAAAATAATGAATTATATCTATAATATCATAGATAATGAAGAAGAAAACAAAAATTTCGTTAATGGATGATTATACCCACCCCATAAGGGATGTCTTATGGGGGCACGTCTACATGACGGAAAAACAGGCAAAATTGACAGAATCCGCCCCTTTTATGCGCCTAAACAGGATTATGCAGCTTGGTCCCGTATATCTTGTCTATCCCGGCGCCACACATACAAGGGCAAGCCATTCAATCGGCGTATACCACCTGGGCAAACGGCTTTTAAAGAATCTGGCGGAAAGGGGCGCCGCAGACTGGCTTACCGCGGAGGGGATAAAATCCTTCCTTGCCGCCTGCCTCCTCCATGATTTGGGGCACTTTCCGTACACTCACTCTCTAAAAGAATTGTCCCTATCTTCCCATGAGGCGCTTACAGGCGAAATTATCCTTAAAGAGCCCATGAAAAGCCTTGTGGGGGCTACAGGAGCGGATCCTGACCTTACCGCAGCCATAATTGACAAGGAAAAGGCTGTTTCCGGCACTGAGCTTCATTTTTACCGTAAACTCCTGTCAGGGGCGCTTGATCCTGATAAACTTGACTATCTGAACCGCGATGCCCGTTATTGCGGCGTTCCTTACGGAGCCCAGGATGTCGATTTTATCCTTTCAAAACTTCATCCTAGCAAAAAACGCGGTGCCGACATCGATTCCCGCCTGATTCCCAATGTCGAATCCGTACTTTTTTCCAAATATCTGATGTATCGAACGGTTTATTGGCACCGTCAGGTACGCGCAGTTACCGCAATGCTTAAAAAATTACTGATAAACGGCCTTGAATCCGGTCAAATAAAGGGGGAAGACCTGTATAATCTTGACGATTCGAGCCTTTTTACCCTCTTTGAGCAAAAAATTAACAAAAAGAGCAGCGATTTTTCAAATAATGGGGTAAATCTTTTAGAATCCGTGCGTGAAGGGAAGTTTTATGCCACAGCTATGGAAATTTCACATGAAAATGTCGATTTTCAGGCAATAAGGAGCATAAAAGAAAGGGCAAAATACGAAGAAAAGCTGGCAGAGAGACTGCGCCGCCGTGGATTTGAAATTAAAGGAGAAGATATAATAATCGATATACCTGAACCCGTATCCTTTGAAACAGGGCTTTATATTATTGATGAAAAACGCAGTTTTAGCGATAGTTCCAGCGCGTTTAAGCCTCAGACGGTAAATGCCTTTATACAGACGCTTTACACAATAAGAATATTTATTAATCAAAAATATAAGGAAAAAATAAAGACATTTTCTAAAATAAGTAGTATACTATATGAATTAGTGTCTGCGATTAAAACAACAGATACTAAGCAATAAAATTGGGGAGAGCTATATGGACATTCACAATACAAACGAAGATTTAGTATTTGAATCGGTACAGAAAATTTTTGACGAAATACAACGGAGCGGTAATCCGGAACAATTCTGTATGTGTTATCAATGCAGAATAGACACAATCTGCTATACGCTTAACCGCATTTCTCCGAATTACATAGTGTCAAACCGCGGATTTACAAGAACTTATCAGGAAGGCATAAGTCAGCAGCAAAGCGAGGCGGATATAAACGCGTTGATTTACAAGGGCTTGCGTCTTGTAAACCATAACTTGCGTCCAACCGCGCCTCATGACGGAACCGGAGTCGTTACGCATAGGATTACTCCCCCATTATTTGACATCCCGACTATAGCAGGCCGCATTTTCCACGGTGTAAGTTTTGAGCCGATTGTTAACGTTGATGTAGAGTTGTTCTACAACGGCGAACTTGTCCAAATGAGGAACACTAACTGGCAGAACCCGTACAGAATAGTTCCCAACACTCCGAGCATATTCAGTTTTTGGCCTACCCCTCTTGTCGCGGATGTTCCCGAAATTACAAAAGAATTTAAGTTTACAATAAAGGTGAATTCTCCGGACTATGAGCCTTTAAGCCACTTCTTTACTATTACGGCGACCAGTAAATTTCATAATCCGCAGTCCTATGCTTTAAACCGCACTTTCAAACTGCCGGATTTATATCTATTCCCGCCCGGTGAAGCGGAGATGAATGACAGGCAATAACGCCCAAAATGTCTTGACATCATAAGGCGGTTATAGTATTCTAGCCTCATACTAATTATTAGGAGAGAAATATGGCACAGGCCAGTAAAAACAGCCGTACTTCCAGCGCAACGCAGAAATTTATGTGTTCCTGCGGCGGAGAAATAAAGATGAAAACTCTATTTGAAGACGGTAAAGTAAAAAACATGGCGGAATGTGAAAAGTGCAAACGAAAGGAAAGACGTCCTTCCGATTTCCGCTAAGCTTTCGTATTAAAACTAAGAAATTTTTTGGAGGAATTCTTTGGCAAAGAAAAGCAATTCAGCGGAAAAGCGGCACCGCAAGAGTGAAGAACGCCGCTTGCGCAATAAATCGGCAAAAAGCGCGGTAAAGACAAGCGTAAAAAAATTTACGGTTCTGGCGCAGAAAAAAGACCCGGGAGCGGAAACTGCTTTAAAAGAAATGATCAAGAAACTTGACACTGCCGCAGGAAAGGGAATTATTAAAAAGAATGCGGCCGCCAGAAAAAAATCAAGGATGCAGCGTTATTATAATGCGATGAAATCAAGGTAATAACATTTATTCTAATGGCAGCAAAAAAATTTACAAAAGTTGATATTGTAGACGCTCTTTATGAGAAAACAGGAATGAGCCGTACGGAGATTCGGAGCATTGTCGACCTTTTCATTGATGAAATGAAGGAAGCCCTGACTCGCCGCCAGGTTATTGAATTGCGCGGTTTTGGAACTTTTGAAGTAAAGGTACGAAAAGCGCGTCCAAGGGCGCGAAACCCCAAAACAGGCGAAACCATCGTCATACATTCACATGGCGTAGTCGCTTTCCGTTCAGGCCGTGAATTGAAACAGGCCGCATGGGCTTTAAACGATGATAAAAAAGCCGCTAAAAAGTAACAAATGGAAGCAAAAAACAACCGGATTAAAAATGCTTTAATCCAGTTGGGGCTTATTTTATCAGCGTCAATTCTTTTTGCCGCCGCTTTTCCAAATGTAGTATTCATAAACGGTTTGCCGCTCCTTGCATGGTTTGCATTTATCCCCATCCTTATTATCATTCGTAAAAACAATCTTTTGGCTTGCGCGGGCTTTGGCGCGATTTACGGTATAATAGCCTATGCCCTATTTAATTACTGGCTTGGTAAATTTCATCCGCTGGCGGGAATAATTGTTTACAGTATCTATCTTGTTTATTTAAGTATTACTTTTGTATTCCTCAAACTGGCCGGTATTCTTTTTCCCAGGCGCGGTTATATTGTTCAATGGCTGGTATGGTTAGCCTATGAATATTTACGCACAAAGGGATTTTTAGGGTACTCCTACGGAGTATCAGGTTATTCGCAGTGGCGCATGATACCATTAATACAGATAGCAAGCGTAACGGGCGTGTGGGGGGTCAGCGCCCTTGTTACATTTCCCTCTTTCTGGCTTGCACAGGCCGTTAATAATCTAAAATGGTCTGATATAAAAACTTCGTTTGCGGCATTTTTCTTCAAAGAAAAAATATCAGTTTCAATTTGGTTTGCCGCCCTCATTGCCTCTTTAATTTTTGGCTTTATAAACATCAAGGATTTCTCTTCTTACCCAAACGCGCCTATCGCCCTAATCCAGCACAACACCGACCCCTGGGAAGCCGCCAGATCCCCGTCTTCATGGCAGATAACACAAGCGTACCGCAAAGACCTTGAAAAATTAACGCGCCTTTCCGATCAAGCCCTGTCTTCCAATCCAAAACCGTCCCTTGTGGTTTGGCCTGAAACCGCGTTTATTCCAAGAATTTACTGGCATACGACATACCGTGACGATCAAAATTCATGGCTGATTGTAAAAGAACTTTTAGAGTATCTTTCTTCAAAAGACGTTCTCTTTTTAATTGGAAATGACGACGGACGCATGGACAGCGCAATAAATCCGGATAATGATGAAAAATTCCGGGTAGACTACAATGCGGCTTTGCTTTTTGAAAAAGGAAAAAACACCGCCGTCTACAGGAAATTACATTTAGTTCCATTTACCGAGCATTTCCCCTATAAGAAACAGTTCCCGTATATTTATAAATGGCTTAAAAACGCTGACACTCATTTTTGGGAAAAAGGCAATGAACAGACAGTTTTTAAAGGACAGGGATTTACTTTTTCCGCTCCAATTTGTTTTGAAGACTCATTTGGTTACCTGTCAAAAAATTTTATACGCCGTGGGGCGGACGTTCTTGTAAACCTTTCAAACGACGCATGGTCAAAAAGCCTTCCCGCCCAGTACCAGCATCTTACAATGGCAGTCTTCAGAGCGGTGGAAAATTACCGTCCCATGGTCAGGTCAACATCCACCGGGCAAACCTGCGCCATAGACCCAAACGGCAGAATTACTGCAATGGCTAAGCCATTTACGGAAACATATCTTAATGTAATAGTACCGCTGGTGAATAAAACTGCAATTTACACGCTTTACGGCGATTATCTGGGGATTTTCTTTGTTTTTCTGGCATTGTCCTTGTTGATCTTCAAAGCGGTATGGTGTACAATAAAGCCATGAATGCCCAGAAGAAGATACTGATCGCGGATGATGAAACAATTAATCTTGATTTTTTTGAAGTAATGCTGTCCAAACTCGGTTTTGTTGTGGAAAAATGTGATAACGGTCCTGAAGTTCTGGAAAAAGTAAAAAAATTCTTACCGGATTTGGTCATTATTGACAATATAATGCCGGGGTTAACCGGACGTGAAATAACAAAAATCCTAAAAAACGATCCAAATTTTTCAAATATTTCCATAATTATGCTTTCAGCCCTTGACGATGTAAAAGATAAAGTCGCCGGTTTTGAGGCGGGCGCCGATGATTATATAACAAAACCATTCAATTTTTCCGAGGTTTTGGCGCGAATAAATGCGGTCTTCCGTAACCGCGCGTTATTCGAACAGATAAGAGCGCGGGAAACCCGCCTTGCCCTTGCCGAAGAATTAAACAGGCACTTAAAAGAAAATCTTTCAATCTTTATCGGGAGCATTGACGAGTTGGACAGGGCTATCGCGTTGATCTGTAAAAATACGGCAAACGGCGAAAATTTCAGCCAAGAAACACTTATCCAGCATTTAAATCCCGTGAGTGAAAAAATTATTTCCGTGCGCAAGCATATTGCGGCTCTTGACGCAAGGATAGAAAAAACAATAAATGAATGGGATAATTTAAAGAAAGATGAAATCGGACTTTCCGTGCTTGAAAGCCAAATACGAAAATTCTTACATCAGGAGCAGCAGTAAAAATGTCCAAACGTGAAGGAAGAAGAAAAGGAAAATCTGAAACAGTAATTCTGGGAAAGACCACAAATTTTACAGGAATACTTAAATTCGCGACAACATTGCGCATTCAGGGAAGTTTTAAGGGAACAATAGACGCCTCAGGCGATTTGATTGTCGATAAAGACGCGGTAGTTGACGCTGATCACATAACAGTAAACTCCCTTACGGTACACGGCAATGTTTCAGGAACAGTGCACGCTATGGACAAGGTTGACATGATGAGCGGCGCAAAAGTTCAGGGCGATGTAAGCGCAACAAGACTGCGCATTGCGGACGGGGTTCTTTTTGAAGGCAAATGCAAGATGACTAACGTAGAAAAAGACGTGGAAATTTTTCACCGTCCTACGGAAGAAATAAAAGCGGAATTACAGCGCAGCAATGTCAGAACATAACCCGGAGTATCCGGCGGATGAAAAATTAATTAAACAGGCCGAAAAAAAAGCGGCTTGCTTGATAAAAAAACTGAAAGACGTTTCACAAAAACTGGCGTTGGCGGAATCATGTACCGGCGGCTTAATTTCATCGTTATTGGCAAAAACGCCGGGCGCGTCGCTTGTATTGTGGGGGTCTTTTGTATGTTACACAAAAGAGGCGAAAGTCTCCATGCTTGGGTTAAAGAAAAGCGAACTTTCCGCCGACGGTCTTGTAAGCGAAAAAACGGCGCGTTCAATGGTTGGGGGGGTATTTAAAAAAAGCGGCGCAAATATTGCCGCCGCGGTTACGGGGCTCGCGGGCCCCGACGGAGACGGCAGCGGCATCCCTGTAGGGACGGTATGGGTTGCGGCTGCTTTACGGGACGGAGAAATTAAAACGAAGGCGTTCCATTTTAAAGGTTCAAGGAATGAAGTCCGCCTTCGCGCCGCTTGCGCGGTACTGGAAGAAATTCAAAAAATATTAAATTAAGGGTTGACATTAATAAAGAAAATTATTAGAGTTAAGGTATCCATTCAATAACAATGAATCAAGTAATTAATTAGAATTAATGCGAATCCAGTCAAAAAATATACAATCCATGGGTGGTAAAAATGGCAATTGTAAGAAGAGGCAGAAAGCCTGAAGAATCAACATCAGAAGGTAATGGCGAGGAAACAGTGAATTCAGAAGAAACGGAACAAAACAACGAAAATGGCGGTAAAGCGGGACGAGTAGTTGTCCGCAGCAGGAAGTCATACGGGGAACAGAACGGTTCTGATTACAGAAACGGCGAATCAGAAGAACAGACAAACGGGCAGACAGGCGTACCGACAGAACTGCCGGCGTTGCCAAAACTGCCGTCAATGCCGGATCTGTACGGCAAGCCAATTCCGCGGCAGGATCAGGATAACGGCAAACCGCGCCTTACAATAAATGAGCTTATCAGGCTTAACATGAAAGACCTGCGCGAACTTGCCGCCTGCTACAACATCACCCATGACGACATGGTAGTCCTGAAAAAACAGGAAATTGTTTTCGCCCTCCTTAAAGCGCACACTGAAAGGGGCGGTATTATTTACGCGTACGGCTCCCTTGAAATTCTGCCCGACAGTTACGGCTTCCTCCGCAGTCCGCAAAATTCCTATCTTCCCGGCCCAGATGATATTTACATCAGCCCAAGCCAGATTCGGCTCTTTGCGCTTAAAACAGGCGACACGGTATATGGTCAGATTCGCAGTCCAAAAGAAGGCGAAAGATTTTTTGCCATGCTTAGGGTGGAAACCGTCAACTACGACGACCCCACCGTCGCCCAGAACCGCATTCCTTTTGACAACCTTACCCCATTGTACCCCAACCGCAAATTAGATCTTGAAGCGTCTACCGAAGGCGTAAGTGAAAGAATCATCAATTTGTTCTGCCCCATCGGTAAAGGCCAGCGCTCTCTAATCGTCGCCCCTCCCAGAACCGGTAAAACAATAATGATGCAAAAAATAGCAAACGCCATCACCAAAAACCATCCGGAAGTATACTTAATAGTCCTATTAATAGACGAACGCCCCGAAGAAGTAACCGACATGGAGCGCACCGTTCGCGCGGAAGTTATTTCCTCAACATTTGACGAACAGGCAAGCCGCCATGTTCAGGTGACTGAGATGGTGCTTGAAAAGGCCAAGCGTCTTGTAGAACACAAAAGGGACGTTGTAATTCTTTTGGACTCAATTACCCGCCTTGCGCGCGCCTATAACCAAACAGTCCCCACATCGGGAAAAATCCTCTCCGGCGGCGTTGACTCTAACGCCCTTCACAAACCAAAGCGCTTCTTTGGCGCGGCGCGTAATATTGAAGAAGGCGGCAGTCTTACAATCATTTCCACTGCCCTTGTGGAGACCGGCAGTCGCATGGATGAAGTAATTTTTGAAGAATTCAAAGGAACCGGCAACATGGAAATTAACCTTGACAGGCGCATTTCCGACCGCCGCCTGTTCCCGGCAATCAATATTAAGAAATCCGGCACCCGCAAGGAAGAACTTCTGCTTACGGAGGAAGAAATCCAAAAAATCTGGATTTTACGCAAAGTTATCAATCCTATGGACGACATCGAAATTATCGAATTACTAGTTGACAGAATGAAGAAAAGCAAGAATAATGAAGCATTCCTAAAATCCATGAATACCGGAACGGGAGGCATGGATTAAGTCCTTAAACTGCCTGAAACAAGGCGGAGTTGGACAATTTTCGGAGGATTATATGAGAAGCGGAATACACCCAAAGTACGAGATGACAAAAATCACCTGCGCCTGCGGAAACGTGATAGAAACACGTTCCACCACAAAGAACATAAAGGTTGAAATTTGCTCAGCCTGCCACCCTTTCTTTACCGGCAAACAGAAGCTTGTTGACACAGCCGGACGCATTGAAAGGTTCAGGAAGAAGTACAACATAAAGGAATAGCAAACGCCATTAAAACGGCGTTTGCTATCACGATAAGCGACATTAAAACGTCGCTTATCGTAGCGGTTTACGGGCGGCTTTTGCGCCTGGCGGCGCAGCCGCCCTACATTCCGCCTGTGGCGGAACGTCGTAAACCGCCATAGGTGGGATTTTTTGCGGTTTTGCTGTTAAGATTGTATATTGAAATAGAGGAGCCTTCAATCATTAGGCGCATTATTTTTTGCATTTTATAATATTTTATCTCTTGGAATAAATCTCCAATAATACATTTTTCCTAAATCGTATAATTTTTTTGCAATAATTCCTTTTTCATTTTCATCAGACCCATTAACCGTTTCATGGGAATTTTTTAAAGTTATTAATCTGCCTGTTCCATAAAGATAAAATATTGCTGACCCTCCTAAAAAGATACAACAAATTATACACGGTATTATATTTTTACTATCCATAAAAAATAAATATAACTCCAATATTATATTTTGTAAATAACGTGCAATGAAGAGTGAGTAATGTGGAATGTTGAATGTGGAATGAGAAATGAGCAATGAGCAATGTAGTTGTTTGTAATCTCAGCCTGTTGTCAAATAGCTTCGCTTGCTGCCCTAACTCATTGCTAATTGCTAATTTATATCACCACTCAATTTTAACTCCTTCGTCTTTTAACCGTTGAACAAACTCCTGGTAACCCGGGCAGTTGTCCGAAACATAAAGGAGCTTTTTCTTTTCATGGTACGCGTCAATAGCGTTTAATGTTCCAACTTTTGTATATCTGATTCCGTGTTTTACCCTTGTAATATCGCCGAAAGTAA
>Ga0268262_10004987_pt1 | contig 13372 bp, 30 predicted proteins | sample TergutNc150P3_FD_190354 | JGI IMG/M metagenome (GOLD analysis project Ga0268262, IMG submission 190354) | Nasutitermes corniger P3 segment gut microbial community from laboratory colony in Florida, USA - Nc150 P3 (SPAdes) (version 2) | ecosystem: Host-associated > Arthropoda: Insects >... | reverse complement strand
TTTTTTGATTTTGGTCTTGACTTTCGGTGGTAATTATGTTATTTTTATTGATAATGACTGTTTTTTGACGATAATTAACACTTGGTGATTGACAGTTGATGATATTTCGGCGATATCGTCTAGTGGCCTAGGACGGGTGGTTCTCAGCCATCAAACCGGGGTTCGATTCCCCGTATCGCTAAATTTTCTTAGGCCTCAAAATCGCGTTATTTCGCAGATTTTGGGGCTTTTTTGTTGGTTGCGGCCGCCAAGTCCGCTCGCCAAAATGGTTAAAAATAGCAAATAAGGGTACATAATTGTATTACCGGACGTATTACCGTCGCGCGCCCGTTACAGCGGGCAATCTATATGTCTCGGCGTTAATGTGATTAAATGTAACACCGCTTGCCGCTTGCCGTTGATCTTGGTCAAAGTAGTTGTTTATCATGTCGGTAGACTTCCACCCGGCGACGAGGGCGACAAACTCGCGCAGGTTCCCGGCCTTGAGCATATCCGTTACCGCCATGTGCCGGAGATCGTGGATTCGGAAGTCGGCGATACCAGCTATTTTGAGGCAAAACAACCACGCCTTGCGCAGAAAGATTGGGTGGTACTTGCCGGCCTCGTCGACCCGGTAAAATAGCCACCCACAACCCTCCGGCAAGCTGTCAAAGTATCCATACAGCGGAGGCGGGATAGGCTTAACGATGGAGATGTCGGCCTTAGATGTGGGGATAAATATGGTGCGGTCAAAGTGGCAATATTGGAGGCGTTTGGCAGTGGTCAGTTCCGACACGCGACAAGGCACCATTATCATAAACGCGATAATAGGCAATATGTGCGGGCGGTGCTGCTCTATCGCGTTGAATAGCGCGAGCCTCTCCCCTTGCGTCAAATACCGCTTGCGCGATTCCTCTTTGATTTTGGGGAAACGAATCTTGGTGATAGGATTTTTTAAAACGCGCTCTAACGCTACAAGATGGTTAAACACCGCGCGCACTATTTCTGTCGGCCTGTTGATTGTGGCCGGCCTCCGCTTTTTACCGCCTACTGTCGGCGTGTTGATAAGGTGCCGCCTGTAAGACTCAAAATATTCGGCAAACGCCTCAACCCTGATGTGTCCCAGGTCTTTCTCAATGCGGATAATTTTGCGCTCGTGGCTGGGTGAAAGTTTACCCTCCATGCGCAATTTTTCGGCATAGATTTTCACGGCATCTCTAAAGGTGCGTATACTACTGTTGTGCTGTGTCAAAGAGCCGCCACTCTTCAACTCGCGGACAATATCCGCCTTTCGACACTCGGCCTCCGTTTTAGTACCGGTAAAGGTCTCTTTGCGTACAACAGGGTACGGCTTGCCCTTTACCCGCACGGAGACGACGATGCGCCACTTGTTAATGCCGACTTTTTTAACGCTCATACGGCGTAACCCTTTCCGCCGCATATCTGTATACGCGGTTAATATAGTATTTGCCGGGCTTACGGTCAAATTTATTTGATAATTATGTCTTTACCCGTGGCGATACATCCGCGAATCTTGGCAACGTCATAGCGCCAGCGGCCGCCGATCTTTTGCGCTCCGATCATTCGGCAGCGGTTGGTTCTTACCCAATCCTCCGACATTGTGAGCAGGTTAGCTATGTCTTTGGTGCTAACTACCAGCCTTTCACCGGTTTCGTTGGCCATTGGTTTTCTCCTTTTTATTGTTGTGGTTTTAAAAAATCTGAACTATTCACTACTCCCCCACCTCTTGGCTCGCCCACGCATTAATAGCGTCCGCACAGCTGCCCTCCGAATCATCACAAAAATAAGAAGCCGGGCAAGGCTCGCACGATTTATAGACCGGGGCAATGATATTTATTAAATCCTCCAATGCCAGCCCCGCCCGCCATTTCTCGAAGTTAGTCATTTCTCATCCCTTTCCGGGTGAGCTACCGCGCACAAGTGAAATAAATCATGTATGCCGCAAATATCGTCATACATCTGCCGCACTGTTATAGTACTTGTCCCATAATTGCGCGACTCGTAACCAAGTTTGTCTTTGAGGATATTAATTTTTGATCCAATCTCGCCAAAATCCTCACACGAAAACTCAAAGCCCATCTTTCCCTCCCGCGATAGGTTTATCCACCAAACAATTACCCGATAGCCCCATATTTTCACACGCCCACTTACTGCGCGATTTAGGATTGCCGCTAAAATGTATACAATACTTTTGCTCCGTTTGACTCGCGCCGCATTGCAATTTCCACGAGCTCACCGAGTCGAACCGGTAGTCTTTTTTTGGCTCTCATGGTTTCGCCCCCCGCAATAGGTTTATCCTGCGACAAACAATTCCCGCTCACAGTCTTATTCCAACATTGTCTAAGTCCGTTTGGCGCAAGCAAAAAACGTGCCATTGCCATATAGTGTATACAGTTTTTTTGCGTACTATGCGCCCCTGCATTGCAACGGTATTTCACATTGCCGTAATCCTCCAGCGGCGACCGATAGTCTCTTTTAGTTCTCATTGCCGACCCTCCTTAAAAGAGTTTTGTCGGCTCTAAATCCGCAGTATGCGTCTACTGTTAGCCGTTCCTCTTCCGTTTCATGTTCTTTGCACAAAAAAATCCTGCACGTGTGGACGTTGTCCCCAGTAACAAGGCACCTGCAAAACGACGTACTCACATTCTCTTTTTTTGCGCATGTTTTGCATAAGTCAGTCATTACGCTTGGCATTGTCCCACCCCTTTCTTTTCGTGGATGTTGCCGATTACCTCAATACTACTATCGTTAGGCGCAAAGATATATTCTATGCGCGTGTCAAGGTCGAGTAATAAAAATTTTGCCGATTCCTTATCCCATATAACTTCTTTTTTAATGCCGAGGCCAAAGTCACACGTGACTAAATCCCCCTCGTAAATCTCGACCCCGTTCTTGTCGGTGAGGCCGGTGAACTCGCCGACCGTTTCCCGGTCAACCTCGATATGGATAAAGCCTAACCCAGGGGCAAATTTCACGATATAGGCCTTGCCGTCATCCTTGACTGCAAACCCGCCAAATACCAATTCCCCGCTATCCAGCGCCTTACCCCTACACTTAATCGGCCTCATAAATCCCCTCCGTTCTTTTTGGTAATCCGTTTCAACATCGCCCTGATTTGTTTCGCCGCGTCCAACTTCCCGTAAAAATAGCCCACCGCCTCATCATTGTGTTTAGCGCGATTAATCTTAACACACTTTTTAGCGTGTTTTTGGTATTTCTTCAGCGCCTTGAGTACGCGGTCAAAGTCAATTTTCATTTTTGTTTCTCCTTTTGTCCCTCGCCAACTGCTCACGGCAAGCGCTACAAATTCCCGCTTCGAGATACTTTTTATCCGCACAGTTAGTACACACCTCTCCCCCGCAACGCTTACAATATCCCGCAGAGTTAGCGGTTCCGTATTCCGTTTCACACTCGCATACCTCGCAACCGAAGCCGCTCATATTACCCCCTTTCAAATTCAGCGCAATCCCGCGTTTCCCGTTTGTCTACCGTTCCGCGCGGGACGCGCCTAAAGTTAGTTTTTAATAGCTCCGAGCGCCTCTTTAAATTGCGGCGGTCTCGACACCAACATCGTTAAAGGCCTCGACGCGACTTTCGCTTTCACGCTGTTCTTTACGGGCGGCACAAGATAAGTCTTTGCCGTCTCTGCTCTCAACGCGTAACGTAGCGCGTTGCCGAAAACACGCGACCCGTCGAGCGACAATTTAAACCCCAACGCCCGCGCGACTTCTCCCGGCTCCCTTTTGCGCCATTCCGATTTTGGGGCGTCGTAGTTGAGGCAAAGCTGGATCGCCGAGACGTACACGCCGAACCTCTTGTCGGTGTAGGTTAGTTTCGGCTCCCTTTTCGCTTTCGCGGGCTTGCCGCTAAGGTGTTGATACAACGCGACGAAAATATAATCCAGCGCGTCGTCCAGCCCCTTGTACCTCCGAAAGGCTTCCGATTTCGCCCTTTGGAATTGGTCATACGCCAGCTTTTCCCGCTTTTGTTCCGCTGTGATTGGTTTCACATCGGCCTCCTTTTGGTTGTTTGGTTAAAATTGCCTTAATTTCTTAAAATAACGCACGTTACGCGCGTTTTTACCATCGGTGCGACCAAGACACCGCCCCACCCTGAAAAACGCTAGAATTTAGCGTTTTCCGCGCTTGCCTTGTCCTTTGCCGCCTTGCTTACACCCCTGCCGATACCGCAAGCCCCTTGCCGCTTATAGTCGTTGTGCTGACAAATAAGCCACGAACCAACGGGGACAGCCGTGTAGTACAGACACTCTTTTTCGCTTTTGGCTATACAGTACGTGTTTTTCATTTCGCTTTTTCCCTTTCGCAATCCGTGTTGACAACGTTACGATATACACATTTCGCGCGTTTGGTACAAACATCTTGCTTATACCAATCACAACCCTTTGCCTCCCGCCCGTTTTTGGCGGCGCATTTGTGTATCCCGGGAGTTCGGTGGTTCATACCGCCCTCCTGTTGTCTCCGTCCAGCTTAAACATCATTTTGCTTTCGCGTATGCGGTCAAACGCGCGGTCTCCGATACGGTCAATAAGCGCCCGCTCCCTGCCTCTTTCGACCGGTAAACAGTTCGACGTGATAAGCGTCGGATACTCCTCACGATAACGACGACCCAGCACCACATCCCAAACGTCGAGCGTAAATTCCGACACTCGCGACGCGCCGAGATCGTCAATGATTAGCGGCGCAGGACTGGTAAATAAATCATACGCCTCGCCCTCGGTCATTTTCGCGGCGCTGTTAAATGTGCTTTTAATCGTAACCAAAATTTCATCCTCACAATAAAAACTACTTTTCACCTCGCGCCGGTTAAATTCCCTTTTCGCCGCCGCCGCAAGGTATGTTTTGCCGCGTCCGCATTGCCCATAAATCAAAACCATCCCTTTTGGCTCCTTTGCCCACGCCATAACCGCCGCGACCGCGGGATTATTCGCGTCGCAGTTTTTAAAATCGGCGCCGCGGTATTTTGCCGGTATGCCGTCAACCTCGGCGGCCAAACGACGTACAAGCTCGTCGCGCTCGGCTTGCGCCTTGCGCCTTGCCAAATCCTCACGCTCGACAGCCTCTCGCGCTATACGGTCGGCCTCGGCGCAAGCGAGGCAATAACCGCGGCCGCCCCATATCGGGACGGTCAGCGCCCCGCCGCAATCCTCACAACAACCCGCTGCCGTATCGCTTGCGGTGGATGTCATCGATTTTAGGATTTCCCCGATTGCCTCCAATTTGGCCTCCTTTCGTTTCGTTTTCGTCGTATTCGTTTTTCCACCCGCCCTCTTTAAGCCATGAGGCTGGGTGCGGGGTAAACGCCACCTCGCGAAATCGGCTGTCTTTGCTTTTGGCTATAACCACCGCGTCAATAATCACGTCCGGCGTGACACCACCAACATCGACCGCGGCCTCCCATGCCGCCCAAGCCTTATCTTTGCCTTTTTTGCAGGGGTACACCGCCCAAAAGCGCTCAAAACCGTCTTTTTTGGCTTTCTGCGCCTGCCACTCCTCCGGGTCGAGGTGGTATGTTGGCGCGGTAACGGCCTCACCGTACCCGCCCGCGCCCAAAATACCCCCGTTTTCCCCCGAAATTTCAACGCCACGCGCGTTTGTGGGGTCGGGTCGAGGGGTTGCCCCAGCCGAGGGCATATCCCCGAAAATCGCGCCTTTTTCGAGTTCCCCCTGCACCCCCTTAACGTCAACACCCTCAACATCAACGTCAACACCCCTAGAATCAAAATCAAAAGACAAAGAAACATCTTTAACACTTACATCTTCATTTTCATTTTCCATATGTTGAACATATGTTTTTGATATGTTCTTCATATGTTTTTCATATCTTTCACCATCATTACCCCTTTTTACCCTATTTTTACTCCTAGACTCGCAATATTCTTTGCGCTCATTTGACCGCATCTCCATAACCTCATTATAATAATTACCGTCCTCATCAGTCAAGAATTTACTTAACACTTTTGGATCATTAGTTATATTTTCTACATCCGACGGCGGCAAGTGACCTTGCTGGTGTTGCAAGCATAAAAGCGTAATATACGCGCCGCGCTGTTCCAGCGTCATGGTATATGACCCGGTCAAAAAATCGCTCGTATAGAATAATACCGCAGGGCTTTTGCTTTTACCCATTTTCCCCTCCCGTCCCCGAATTGACACTTTGACACGTACAAACATTATTCGCGCCGCGGTGAGCGCAATCTATAAAATGCACGTGCGTAGTACCACCCGTGTTTGTCTGCGTCAATACATAAGGTCTTGATACGTATCCGGTACACAGCGGCATTTCTTGGCCTTTAACGGCGCAAAAGACGTGCGTGAATCCAGCTATAGTTCTAATTTTTGTTAGGTACATTTTGCCTCCGCTTTCCGCATAGCATACTCCGTCTTGACCCGCGTGTGCTCGCGCTCCAAGTCAATCCTGCCTAACACATAGTCCACTAAATACTCCTTAGTAGCTTGCTCGGTATATTTTCCGCATACAAGGTTGTCTATGCAATTAACTATAACGTCGGCTATTGCAAGCCGCCTTATTTCGCTAAGTACAAGCTCGCGCCGCCGTCCGGTACAGGGTTTTTTATAGTTCATCCCCTATTCCCCTTTCCCCTCGACAGAATCAAACATATCCAACGCCTCACCCTCAAAAGAGTAGTTATAGGTTAGGCATTCGGTTTTTCTTGCTACGCGATTATTATTCCGGCGCGTATTGCTTGCCGATATTGGCTTAACGACTGTCTTCGTATTCCAACCCGGACGGTTTAGCCCGTCATGGGGATATGATGATAATAAAAACTTTCCGGCTATTCCGCTCAACATATCTAACATCTCAATAAAACTAGGCTCTTTATATCCTTTATAATGTCCCATGTCCGCGCCTATATATGGAGGATCAATATAAAAAAATGTCTCCGGTGTATCGTATTGTGCTATTACGCGTAGCGCGTCCCGGCACTCAATCACTGTGTGTTCTAAACGCTTTACTATTTTGCCCGTCAATAAATTGTCTTTTTTACTCCCTAGTTTTTGCGCGTGTGTTGCGCTGTTGGTATAAATAGCCATACACCCCGACGTAGCGTCATTATTCATCGATAGGCCCAATAAATACCACAAGGCCGCCGCCCGCTTCACATCATCAACCTGCGCCCGCCCGAATACAATGTCTTTTGCCTCATTGTATTGCGTCCGGGAAATAAGATAACAACTAACCTCCTTAGCCAACTCATCAAATCGCGTCTGCGCGACACGGTAAAAGTTAATCAACACGTCGTTCGTGTCGTTTATAATCTCCCACTTGCTCTTAGGCTTCGCGAAAAATACCGCCCCGCCGCCGAAAAACGGCTCGCAATACGTAGTATGCGCCGGTATCATGGGCAAGATGTGGCGCAACATCATTTGCTTGCCGCCGTAGTATGAGATCGGTGTTTTCATTTTTCCGCGTCCTCAAAAAGATTCAACTGCCTGCTGTCTTTCAGTTTAAATAAATGGCATTTACGCTCTTTATCCTCACCACCCTTACAAAAAAAGCGTCCGCAACACTCCCAATAACCGTTATCGCCCCTACCGGGCGGGATATACGCAATACATTTTGAGCATATCGCCATCAATAATCCCTCCAACTCGTCCCGCGTTCCATGTGCGCCCGAATCCGCGTATAGCTCGTCCGGCGCGGGAATATGCGTAGAATCTTTTTCATTCTACGTATTCCTTTAGATAGCGCGTTAAAGAAATAACCCCGGCTTTAGCCGCTCCAAGAACGCCAAAAATAGCGTCATTGATGATGTTGATGATAAAGCAAACAATAGCCGACACTATGGCAATTATACATAGTAGAAATCCTACCACAACCCCAACAAGGGCGACTGTCGCCCCAACAATAATAGCAATTACTCTTTTCATCTTTCCACCTCCCGCGCAAAACTGCGCAATATGTTTAACGCAATATTCCAACGCTTCTCCACCATAACCATACGGTATATCTTTTTTATCGTGTTGGTATTCTTGCCGCTAATAGGCAATTTAAACCGCCTAACGCGCTTCACGTGGCGGTATAGCTTGCCACGCTCCACGTCTATATATTTTGTATTTGCGTGGCGTCTTACTTCGCCTCCGATACCGCATTGTTCAAGATATGTCCCGTTATGCGCGACTGCCATGTGGTAGCCGTTGCCATTATCTTTTTCTTTGATTCCCCACCAGATAACAACATCTCCGTTTCGCGGACGTTTTACGCTCGGCGTCCGTTCTATTGCCGGAACGACAATTTTACGATCTGCCGCCCCGCGAAAGACCATCGCCAGCGGGTCAAGCATCGCGAGACAGACGCAATTCGTCATTTTCCGCGCTATGGGGTCGCGGAAGATGTCTATTAGGCGTACCATTTTATCGTTGTCCATCTTTTGCCCTCTCCCCACACCAAACAGGTTTTGAGTCCCTAAATATGTCGTAAGAGACATACCGCCCCGCCTTTCCGCAGTACGGGAGAATTTCTCCAATTTCCGTTTGCTTATATCCGCTCCACGCGCACATATAGCAACTTTCGCCAAATTCGTCATAGTTAGGCTTATCCATCTTACACCGCCATTTCTAAATTTAATTGTTTCATTGTCTCGACCCTGCCGCCGCATTGCTCCGGCAAGTTCGCCCTCACCAGCGCCTCGGCCAACGCCGGGCAAACGCTATTCCCGCACCGCGCAACCTGCGCCGCCCTGCTTAACGGCTTTCCGTCTGCGCCGACGTCGATTATGTAGTCGGGCGGGAATCCTTGCGCGTTGAAAAGTTCGCGCGGAGTCAACATTCGAAGTCCTATATCTACAATGGCGTATGGCTCTCCGCGCACCGTCACCAGCCCAAAGCGGTCTTTTGTGGTTACGGTGTGGAGCGGATCGGCGGGCGACTGCGACTCCTCAACGCCGTAGTATTTGGTCAAAAACGCCCGAACCTCGCCGAGATGACCGGCACCGCCGACTACTGTATGTAACGGCTTGTCCGGTGATTGTCCAGCGTCGTCGTAGTTAAATTGGGTAATATGTGCCGCGACAAGGGCGTTGTGATCCCATTGCGTAACAGTACCAACCGGCGCGGCGGCCTCGCTGCCGTTACCGTCTTTCCCGTCGCCGTAAAATTTAGACAAAAACACGCCCACGGCGGCGTTGTGGTCGTCCGCGGTAATAGTATGCACCGGAGCGTCGGCGGCGCTACTATTATCGTGGTCGCTACCGTAAAACTTGGACAAAAAGGCCGTAACCAGCCCGTGCCTATTTCCCGTGTCCACGGTCAACATCGGGTCGTTGACCGCTTGCCCCCGCGCCCCGTCCCATTTGCCCTCGTCATGGTATTGGATTAGCCGCGGAGCGACAAGCGCCATTTCCGGCCTCGTTAAAACAGTTTTCAGCGGCTCCCCCATCGCGCCGAAATCGTTCTCGCGGTGGCCGGAATGGGCTTGTATGATAAACGGATTAGGATTATCGATTACGAATTTTTTTAGCCCCCGTGCAATCCGGCGCAAGGTAGCCTCCGCGAGAGGACGCACGGCGCGTATGCCGTATTTCGCTTTTATTTCTTCAGCGCTGTCAAAAATCGACGGGCACGGTAACGACCAATCAATGATCTCGGCGGCTGTTCGCCACGGCTTCAGGCCGCGCTTTAGTTTCGGGTCGCCGTGCGTCGGTGTCGGCCACACGATAGACTGTCCATCGCAACGCGCAACCAAAAATAGCCGCTTGCGTATCGTAGGCGCCCCGTAGTCGCTTGCCCGTAATTCCCGCCATTCGACATCATAGCCCAATTCGATCAACGACATAACAAATTGATTAAACGTTTCCCCGGCGCGGCTTTTGTCGGGCATACCGTCACTATCCAGCGGCCCCCACGTCACAAACTCCTCAACATTTTCCAACATGATAATCCGCGGTCTTACCGCCTGCGCCCATTTGACCGCGACCCAAGCCAAGCCACGAATATTTTTGTCTGCGGGGCGACCGCCGCGGGCTTTTGAGAAATGCTTGCAATCGGGCGAAAACCACGCCAGTGTTACCGGTTGTCCATTGGTGGCCGCAACGGGGTCAATATCCCAAACGCTCTCGCAATAATGGCGCGTGAACGGGTGGTTCGCCTCGTGCATAGCTATTGCGCTCTTATCATGGTTAATGGCAATATCCACTGGACGGCCAAGAGCGAGTTCAATTCCTGTGCTCGCTCCACCGCCGCCGGCGAAGTTGTCCACGATCAGGCCGTCGAAAATGTTTGTTTGCGCTGTCATTTAATCCCTCAGCTCCCTTAGTTTTTTACACATATACATTGCGTCTCCGATATTCAGGCAGTAGTGGCTACTGTCTTCATTTCCACAAAAAGCCCTTGGGTCAAATTCATCTTTGTCCCTATAGTGCTCACACGCCCTGCACGCGGCTATCTTTTTTGCATCCATTTTATTTCCCCTCCGTCACCCTCTCGAACTCGACAACAAAGACGTATGGGTTGGCCTCCCAGCCGTAACCGCGTTTTTCGTTGAGGCCGTCCCAAAGACCAATAAACATTTCCCTCGCAGAAAATGCCGGTACTATTTTGTTATCAGTAAAGCCTTCCCGTATTGCGTCCTCCGTTGTAATCTCCTGCAACCGCTCCACCCTAACCCCCGTAACCCGCAGAAACAGCCTCGCGGCGTATCGGGGCATAAAACGGGGGTTGCGCCAAAAGTAGCCCCATTCGCCTACCGGTCTACCTTTGACTATCTTAGTACCGGGCGGCAACGTGTCCGGGTAATAGATTGGGTAGAGGTGGTAGTTTTTACGAGGCGCGAACTCCATTTTGTCTTTGCCTGTTTTCGTTTTCCCGTTCAGCATCCAATGCCCGTATTCATAATATTCCTCGCGCACCCAAAGAATATCGCCAACTTGGTAGGGCGAGTGTACAATGTCTTTTCGCCCGTCCGTCTCAAATATTATGCCGGGTTTTGTCGGGCAGCCAACATCTATCCTAACATCTAAAACCGGCGACGGGACGCGCTTAGGCTTAATTGGCACCCTCCGCGTCATAGTCTTGCTACCGTCCATGACTCGCGGTATCAGCGTCCGGCAAAAGGATATTGCTTTTTCTTTAGTAGTTGTCATAATAATCCTCCGCGCTCTTTTGCGCTTTGTAACACGTACACAGGTTCGTATACTCTCCAACCTCGTCATAATAATAACGGCAGATACTCGCCTCGCAATCAAAGGCGGCTTCATAGTGTTCGCAGTCGCAAATATCCCTATATGGCGATTCCGCCGTGCATATATGCACGGCGACACATCGATTTTTCTTAAAATAGTCCTTTAGCGCCTCGCCCATCATTCCCTCGCTTTCAGATTGCCGATGTTCTCCAAAAACCGTATGGCCATCGCCCCCACCTGCACCGCCTCTTCCAACAGGTTCTCGCGGTGGGCGGGGCAATCGTAATCATACGTATCGTTGGCCGCTTTCAGCAATTCCCCCGCTTCTTCCGCGACAATCGCTGCGGCGTGGATCACATCGGTCGGGAATTGATGTATATCCGACGCGCGGACGTACTCTTCGAGAATTTGCCCGACCACCTCTTTAATGCCGGGATTGCGGTTCAAGAAATCGCAAACATCAATTTCCACCGGCTTTGTCGTTTGGTTAAGAGTCATTTTCGTCCTCACTTGTTAGTTTATCAGATATATATTTCACTATATCATCAACAATGTTTAGTATTTTAAGATCGAAATTGCGGTCAGCGTTCCAATAGTCATGCGCCTCGCTACCCAACTCGCTCAATCGCTCCAATATTTCCTTGCGGTCTTTTTCTGTAATTTCAATTTTCACCTTTCCCTCCCATCTCCCTATTCAGCCGATCCGCCTCGGCTTGGGCTTCTTCGCGATTGTCGTAGATGTAGACCGGCTTGCAGTCTGTAGTTACATCTGCCGACATCACCTTCAGTCCGTCTCCTATTACCTCTAACCAATAGCCATTGCCACCGGAACTTTTATCTGTTTTAAAGCTAACGCAAAACTGTTTAGGATAACAATCCCGCCTCCCTATTGTCCAAACCCTATACACCGACACGCGATATTCTGTCTTGACGGCTACAACGATTTTCTTTTCGCCCTCACACTCCGGGCAATCGTATTCTTTGCCATAGTCGCCGACAGGGGACGGTAATATAACGTTGCCTGTGCCGTCACACGTTCCACACTCGACACGCTCTTTGTCGCTCTCTAGCCTCACCGCAAAATACTCCCTATCCCACGCCAGCGGAAACTTCGCTCCGGGGACGTGGACAAGGTTGTTGTCGGGCGCGGATTTAGCCGCACATAAAAGCACCTCAACATTCTCTATCTCGTTCATCATTGCAAGCATTGCCACGCTCGCAATCGTGGTATGGCCTCTTAGTTTTTTTATTGCCTCTAATTTCTCTTCCGTCATTTCCCGTCCCGCCTTTCGTGTTTAATTTTATACCCACACACACTTTCCCTTCGACCCCTAATGCAATCGCTCACAACGTGCCGCTCAACGCCCAACGCATACGCCGCGTCGTTCACCGAGTCATACCGGCGTTCTCGCCCGTCCCAATGGATTGCGATCACCGGACGGCGACTGCGCTCATTGCCGTAGGGGTGGTGGGCGTTGTGCGCGTCTATCTTATACGTTTTTCGCATTTTGCGTACCGGGTGCGTCGGCAATACGCGGTCATACTTCTCGTCAATCCAACGCCGCTCCCTCGCCATAATCTCGGCAATCCGTTTTGTTTCGTATATTTCAGGCATTGCCAGTGTCTCCTTTACTATTTTCTGCCGCGGCGCGCAAGTCGAGGATTTTATCCCAGCCGACTGCATCGCAAAAACGACGCGCCGCTACAAATATTTGCGATGTCAAGCCCGAATACTTTAAAGGCGTTTTTGCCTTGCAGATAATATTCTGTATATTATCCGCCGCCAAAATTAAATCGTTCCAATCACTCATGCCCGCCCTCACTTTCTTCTACCAGCGCCCAATACGTCACGCCGTAAATGATTCTGTTTATATCGGTCAATCTCCAATTATAACCGTTCCACGTCGCGACATGGCATTTCCCTTGCGCGTCTTGGATAAACAATTCAACATCTTCGGGCGGCTTGCGCTCGTTGACGTGTAGCCATGCGATGAATGTTGCCATTGACACGCTCCTTTAACCTATTTCGTGATTTCGTATTCTGTCGGCTAAGGCTAAAAGGTCTTGACAGTTAAATTCTATAACTGTATTGTCTGTATCATAGCCCCATCCGCGCGCCGACCCTCCCGCGAAAAGCGAAAATCGATCGTCAGGCTCTAGCTCTACCACAACGTCAAAACCGTCATTTTTCTGAATTTTCATATTCCATCTCCT
>Ga0268262_10004986_pt1 | contig 13373 bp, 15 predicted proteins | sample TergutNc150P3_FD_190354 | JGI IMG/M metagenome (GOLD analysis project Ga0268262, IMG submission 190354) | Nasutitermes corniger P3 segment gut microbial community from laboratory colony in Florida, USA - Nc150 P3 (SPAdes) (version 2) | ecosystem: Host-associated > Arthropoda: Insects >... | reverse complement strand
TTCGGATTATAGGGGTGAACTTGAAGTGATACTTTTAAATACAAGTTCTGAATCCTTTACGGTGAAAAACGGCGACCGGATAGCGCAAATGGTGATTTCACCGGTTGTCCGCGCAGTATTATCAGAAATCGAGCGGCTTTCGGAAACCGAACGCGGAACCGGCGGATTCGGATCCACAGGCACATAGGGAGCGGCTAAGTGGCTAGTCCAGGTCCAGTGGAAGTGCGGTCGATAAGCAGCCGCGTAATGTCGTGGACTTTATTTAAATACCTCATCAGGGATATGTTCTTTTCGTTTTTTGTTTCCTTCCTTTTTTTCTTTGGCGTTTTTTTTGTAAACCAGCTGCTTCTTGTGGCCCAGGATATACTTGCAAAGCACGTTCCCTTTATGCAGGTCATGATGCTTGTGTTTTTTGCCCTGCCCCAGATAATCGCGATGTCGTCTCCTTTTGCTTCTTTGATGGGAACTCTTATGACAATCGGAAGAATGAGTTCCGATAACGAGGTTTTAATTATTCTGGCTTCGGGCCTTTCATACAAAATGGTATTTATTCCCGCGGCGATTGTAGGCATTTTAATTTCGGTAGTTTCTTTCTTTACCAACGATGTACTGCTTCCTGCAGGGACAATTCAGTATGCGAAGCTTTACCGGAGAATTCTGGTTTCTACCCCGGCGCTGGAACTGGAGGCCAATTCCGTTAAGCGTTTTAAGGACACGACAATCGTAACAGGGCCGGTTGAAGGAACGGCAATTGGAAACATCCTTATTCTCGACAGAACCAGCGACGGCGAAAGGCGCATTATTATGGCGCAGAATGCCGAATTAAAGGACGCGGGCAAGGAGGGGCTAAGCCTGGATCTTTCAAAAGCGTTTGTTCAGTCTTCAAAAGAAATAGTCCGTAATGATTACGATTACGCTTTTACGGATTCTCTGCGTTACTGGGTTCCGCAAAATGATCTTATTCAGGCGATATCTTCGATCGGTCCAAGTCAGATGAGTACAACCGATTTGCGAAAAGCGATTGCAGTAAAAGGCATGGAACTGGGTGACAGGCTTGATAGACAGTACGCTAAATGCCTGACTTTTTCCCTGGATCTTGAGGACAGTTTAAGGAGGAACGAATTGGCTTGGAACCGCAGGGAAAATAATCTGGAATCGTTTGAAAAGGAATACCAGATTGTCGGCATGATGAAAAAGGACAGGAGCTATGCGCTTTACAGGTTCGAGTACAATCAAAAATACGCGGTGCCGTTTGGCGCGTTTTCATTTGTGTTTCTCGCAGTGTCGCTTGGGCTTTACGCAAAAAAAAGCGGGCAAACAGTGGGCTTTATTTTCGGCATGATAATATCGTGCCTGTTTTGGGTTTTGCTTATCGGCGGTAAAACGGCAGGGATACGTTTGGGGTATTCACCGTTTTTGACGATGTGGCTGCCGAACATTATAGCAATCTCGGCGGGTTCCGTTCTTTTTGCGATAAAGATTCAAAGATAGGGATTTTATACATGATACTTGATCGATACCTGACAAAGCAGTTTGTGCCCGTATTCGTGGTTTCCTCGTCTATGTTTGTTTTGCTGCTTGCGATGATCGATCTTTTTACCAACCTGGCGCGTTACCTTAACAATGAGGTAGCCCCCAAAGACGTTTTCCGGGTAACCATGTTTTATCTGCCAAAAGGTTTTTCGTATGCCCTGCCCATTTCATTGCTTTTTGCCGTCGCTTACATTTTGGGTGAGTTATACGCCAGAAATGAATTGACATCCGTTTTTGCCGCGGGCATCCCTTTCTGGCGTTTTAGTATTGCTCTTTTGATTATTGGATTTGCCGCTTCTATTTTTTCGTTTTTCTTCGACGATCTGGTTGTCATTCCAACGTTAAAAATGAAAAACGATCTTTCAAGGGTTCTTTTGAACGAGCAGAGATCGCAATTTCAGGCGGATGTTGTTGTAAAGACAAATAGCGGCCAGTTGATCTATGCCGCGGATTATTATGACAGCATAGGAAAAGTTCTGCACGGGTTGAGTATTATTGAACAGGATGGAAATGGCGGCCTTGTTAATCTGGTACGGGCACAGCGGGCTTCATGGAGCGACGATCATTGGGCATTAACAAATTCTGTAATTTACGAATGGGAGAACGGTTTTTTAAAGTACCGGGTTTTTGGGGGAAGCGACAAATACCGCGAAGACCCCGACACTTTTAGAAGAAGCATGGTTAATATTGAGGAGTTGCATTTTTTTGACGCGCGTCTTTTGGTAAATGACCTTAAACTCGCGGGATTGCCCTATACCAACGCCCTTGCGGATTTTCATCACCGGTTTTCTTTTTCTACGGTTTCTTTTATAGTCGTTGCCCTTTCAATTTCCATGGGAGGGCGTTTCAGGAAGAACATAATGCTGATGAGCCTTTTATCAAGCCTGGGGTCTGCGGTTGTTTTTTACATTATTGAAAGGACAAGCATGATGATGGCAAAGCTGGGATACATTCCTCCTTTTATCGGAGCATGGTTTCCTGTTTTTATTTTCATCATTGCGGCATTCTTTCTTCTTAAAACCGCGAAAACCTGACGCAAGAGACGCCGGTGGATCAATTTTTTACAGTAACCAGCGAAGACCTTTCATGTAAAGCCAGAACCGGAAAAATGGCCCTTGCCCACGGGGAAGTGGAAACGCCTGTCTTTATGCCGGTCGGAACAAACGGGACGGTAAAGGCCCTTACAAGGGAAGACCTTGGGGAAATAGGATTTCAAATTATTCTGTCCAATACATACCACCTGTATCTTAGGCCCGGAATGGATGTTATTAGTTCTATGGGGGGCGGTCTGCACAACTTTACCGGATGGGACAGAAACATTCTTACCGACTCAGGCGGCTTTCAGGTTTTTTCTTTGGCCCCGTTCAGAAAAATTACAGGCGAGGGAATAAAGTTCCGTTCCCACATTGACGGCTCGTATCACTTTCTTAGTCCGGAAAATGTAGTTGAGTTGCAGGCTATTTTGGGAAGCGATATACAGATGCAGCTCGATGTGTGTACCAGTTGGGGAGTTACCAGAAAAGAAGCCGAGAAAGCCCTTTTTACAACCTCGCTTTGGATGGAAAGGGCAAAGAAAACCTGGGAACTTGAACAAGGCAAAGGATATTTGGGCCAGTTTTTTCCCATTGTTCAGGGGAATTTTTTTAAGGATCTGCGAACTGAAAGCTGTAATCGGGTTATTGAAACTGATCCGCCTGGCATCGCAATCGGCGGGCTTTCCGTAGGAGAGCCGGAAGAGGTCTTTTTTGAATATCTTGCCTTTACTTCGGCGCTGCTGCCAATAAACCTGCCCAGATACGTTATGGGCATTGGAACGCCCGAATACATACTTTTTGCAATTGAAAACGGCATTGATATGTTTGACTGCGTTTTTCCGACAAGAAACGCCCGTAACGGCAATGTGCTTACCCGAAAGGGCTCGTTTGCCTTAAAAAAGGCCGAAAACCGCCTTGATTTTATGCCGATAGATGAAGAGTGCGGCTGTAAAGTCTGCCGCACATATTCAAGGGCTTATTTAAGGCACCTTTTTAAGAGCGGGGAAATTCTTTGTTCGATTCTGGCAAGTTTTCATAACTTGTATTTTATTAACGAGCTTTTAATAAATGCCCGAAAGGCGATCAAAGAAAACAGGTTTTTGGAGTTTAAGAAAGATTTTTTGATGAAATATAATGAAAAAAAAGGGAATGGGGAATAGTTCTCTGTAGCATTTTAATGTTTACAAGAAGAGTTCTCGCAAAGACGCTAAGATCGCAAAGGACGCAAAGTTGTTATTAGTTATTTTATCGTTTTACTTTCAAGATTCTTACTATTTTGAATGTAATATGTCTTGTATAACAAGAATCTATCGAACAAGAACTTTGCGCCTTTGCGCCTTGGCGAGAGACAATTTTGGAATAATGTTGTAAAGTTTTTGCTGTTACAGAGTTCTAGGGAGTGGGGAAATGAAGAGAGCAAGTTTACTTGTTTTATGCGTTTTGATCTTTTCGCATTTGTGGGCCGATGAAGCCGCTGTAAGCGCCATTCAAAAACAGCGCCTGGATACCTTGCGCTACGGAACCGAAACTGAAATTGCCACTCTGATTCAAACAATTAAAACGGAGAAAGTTGATTACCTGGATAACGAGCTTATTGAGATTGCCCAGAAGACAAAAAACAGGGCAATTATATCAGGGATTTTTGGTTTCTTTACCGAGACAGAAAAAAGCGGCCTTGAGGAGCGGGCAGTCAAAGTCATTGTAGAACGCGACCAGGAAGCAAACGATACGGTTTTGGCAGCAGTGAACTACCTTGGAAGCGTAAAGGCAAGCGAGGCTGTTGACGCTATTGAAGAGCTGATCAATTCGGGTGAAAGCAGGTTCCTGGGCAGCGCTTTAAGGGCACTGGGCCGCGTTGCGCCGGAAGAAAAAGCGGACAATATTAGCTCCTTTCTTCTTGACTATTACAATGACCGCAGTCCGAACGATGAAAACAAGCGGGAAATTATAAACGCCCTGGGAGAGACAGGTTCAAAAGAAAGCGTTTCTTTTCTTTCTGCTCTGATTAAGAATGCGGATGAAAGGACAGCTCTGCGTATGGCGGCCCTTGAGGCTGTGGCAAAAATAGGGGACGACGAAGGCCTGGACGCGGTTATAGAGGCTGTTTCATCGCCGGATCCCAATGTGCGCTCTTCGGCTGTTACGGCGCTGGCACCCTTTTCGGGTGAGGCGGCGGAAAACGCCATACTGGAAGCGTTTAGGGATTCTTACTACCGAACGCGCATAGGGGCGGCCCAGGCCGCTGGGAAACGCCGCCTGGAAAGCGCGGTTCCCTATTTGCGCTATAGGGCTGAAAACGACGAGGTTCCCAACGTAAAAGACGAGGCAATAAGAGCCCTGGGCGCGATTAACAACGAAGAAGCAATGGGCATACTTGACTCGCTCTTTTCCGAGCGGAAGAATTCCGACCGCGTAAGGATCATGGCGGCGGATATGCTTCTGCAAAACGACGCTGATGTTTACGGTTCCCGCGTATTTGCCGAAATGGAAGACGCGAAGCTTAAAAATCAGACGGCCCTGTACAACGGCTTTGTTAGGACAATGACAACCGCAAAGGCCCCTTCTTTGGAGACCACTGTTTTGCGCTTGATTGGAGGCGGGGGTGTAATTGAAAAATCCCTTGCCCTGGATCTGATACTGAACAACGAATTCCGCCAGTTGGCTGACGTAATTCGCTCATTGCTGGACGAGAAGAAACACAGCGCAAGCATTGCACGAAAGGCGCAGAGTACCCTGGAAAAGCTGGGGCTGGAATAAGGCAGAAGCGCATTAAGCATTTTTTTTTGATGCCGATAATCAGAATATGAAAAGAATAGCGCTTATTATGCTTTTTGTTCCCGTAGTCTGTTTTGCCCAAAACAAAAAAGCCCTTAGCCACTTTTGGGACATACCCTGGGGCACATCCATAGAAAGAGCGGAAGCGATTTTTAAGGAAAGAGGCCTGGAAACCTATAAAGATGATAATTGCCTTATGGCTATGGCAAAGTACGAGGGCGAAGAAGCGCTAATTATGCTATTTTTCAATAGAGTCAATCGCTTTTACTGCGGCAATGTGATTTATCCTTCTACGGGTTCCACTGCAATAGCAAAATATGAAAATTACAGAATAGTTCTTTTCAGGCGCTATGGAATGCCCGATACGGCAGTTGAATATTATGAAACCCCTTACAATAAAGGTGACGGCAAAGAAATTGAAGCAATCGGCGCTGAAAAAGCTTTTTACTTTACCGAATGGCAGTTTAAAGACAACTGCCTGGCTTCGGTATCTATCCTAAAAAGTCTGGACGTGTGCCTTACTTTCAAAAATCCGGTTTATGCCGATACAGTCGCAGGGCGATAATCTGACTTGTCCTTGGCTATTGTTTTAGTTACAATAAGGCATGGCGCTACAATCATCTTTAACCAGAGAACAAGCCTGGAATCTATTTCTGAAATTTAACAAAGACCCTTTTCATATTCAGCACGCTCTGACCGTAGAAGGGGTTATGAAGTGGTATGCCAAAGAATTGGGCTTTGGCGATGATGCGGATTTTTGGGCAATTGTAGGTATGCTTCACGACATCGACTTTGGCGAATATCCTGAAGAACACTGCGTAAAGGCCCGTCAGTTGCTCGCAGATGCGGGCGCCAACGAGGAACTCATTCACGCGGTTTGCAGTCACGGCTGGGGCATGACAGGCGCCAAAGAAAAGCCGGAACACCTTATGGAAAAGCTGCTCTACGCCGCAGATGAGCTTACCGGTCTCATTTGGGCAGTCGCGATAATTAGGCCTTCCAAAAGCGTGATGGATATGGAATTAAAATCCGTCAAGAAGAAATTCAAGACTTTGAATTTTGCCGCGGGCTGTAACAGGGAAACAATAGAAAGAGGGGCCGCCGAACTGGGCTGGGATATGGACAAGCTCATTGAGCAAACAATACTCGCGATGAGAAGCTGTGAAGCTGAGATAAATTCATTTATGGGGAATAGGGAGTAGGGAATGGGGGGTAGGCGACTAATCCAAAAAATTTAACAGCTCCCTTAGGTCTTTAATCCGTTCATTTGTATACCAGGTGTATTTGTTTCTTTCGTCTAAAAGCAGCCCCCTGCCGCCGATTGCAATGTAGCCTTCCACATAGCGCGGAATATCGTCAATAAAAAGCGCTTCTCCTGGCTTTAAGCCCAGGCAGTTCAACGCCCTGTAAAAAAACGACGCATGGGGCTTACCCTTTAGGCCATTCTCCTCTATCGTAAACACGTTTTGAAAGGCACCTTCCAATTCAAGTTTTTTGATGATCCTTTCGGCGTGAAAGAGCGGGGAATTGGTCAGTATCGAAGAACGGCATGGAAGGCTTTCTATAAAGCGCCGCAGTTCAGGATTGGCCTTTAGTGAATCGGCCTCGTTCTCCGGATGAATATAGGCATAGTACTCGTCCTTCGCGGTAAAGCCTTTCTCTTCAATAAGCCACTCCAGGGTTGTCCCATAGGTTTTAAGGCCCGCTCTCCAAAGCGGCTCACATTCTTCCCAGGTCAGGCCAAGCCACGATGAAGTATATTCCTTTAGCCTGCTAAGAAAAATATCCTCGACGCCTGAGTTTATTGAATACAGGGTGTTATCCAGATCAAAAAGAATGTGCTGAATCATTTTTTTATTATAATGAAAGTAGAATTATTGTGAATATTGCATTAATCCCTTGCGTCATGCTTTTCTCTGTTGTATCTTAGCGCATGGAGATGCTTTCGACCTCGGACACTGATCTTGAAAAAGCAGCGGCGGCCCTTACAGCGGGACTTCTTGTGGCTTTTCCCACCGAGACTGTCTATGGTTTAGGGGCGGATGCTTTCAATCAACCCGCATTAGCAAGGATATTCGAAGCAAAGGGCAGGCCCCGTTTTGATCCCCTTATTATTCACATTGCAGAGCTGAAAACACTTTGGAGAATCGCGGATGAACCTTCCTTAAACAAAGCAACAGTTGAAAGGCTTTCTATTCTTTCAGAGCGGCTCTGGCCTGGCCCGCTTACACTGATTCTGCCAAAACGTAAAGAAGTTCCTGACCTTGCGACATCCGCGCTTGACACCGCGGCAATACGCTTTCCTTCACATCCTGTGGCGCAAAAACTGATACAGCTTTCTACCGGAGCAGTGGCCGCCCCAAGCGCCAATCTTTTTGGCCGCCTTTCACCCACCAGAGCGGCGCATGTAAAAGCCCAGTTGGGGGACAAGGTGGATTACATTATCGACGGCGGTAAAACTCCGGTGGGTCTGGAATCCACGGTGTTGGATCTTTCCAGTACCATTCCCAGGATATTGAGGCAAGGCGGGACAGAGCGCGAAAAAATAGAGTCACTTATCGGCCCTGTAGTGTTCTCCTGCGATTCGCCTTCCGAGGCGCCGCTTTCGCCCGGGCAGTTGAAAAGTCATTACGCTCCCCGCACTCCGCTTGTCCTCTGCAATAGGGGAGAGATGGATGCGATGCCATTTGCCCCGGGAGAAGGACGTCTTTATTTTTCTCGTCCAAAAACTGAGGGAATATTAACCGATAGGGCCAGGGTTTTGTCCGAAACCGGCGATCTGACCGAGGCCGCAGCCAATTTCTTTGATTGTCTTCACGAACTGGACAGTCTGGGGCTTGATTTTATCAGGGCGGAAGAAGCTCCAGCCAGCGGACTTGGAGAAGCAATCAACGACCGCCTGCGCCGCGCCGCGCATTAGCCGCCAAATACGCAAAAAAAATTTTCTGTAGTTTGCTTTTCCAGTTCTTCCGGGCTTGCGCAAGGGCTGCCCGCTTCTTTTCTCAATCCCGCTATGCATGTGCATATTTGACTTAAATCCTGCCAGATGGAAAACTCTTTTCCCCTAAGCGGCTGGTACGGGGCATCGGTTTCCAAAAGTACTCTGTCCGCCGGTAAAGTACCTGCAGAAGCAATTGCCTCTTTGTGGTTTTTTAGAACGGCCGTCCCGAATGAAAAATAAGCGTTTATGCCTTTTTTTAATAAAGCTTCCGCTTCCTCTCTGGTTCCGGGCCATGAATGAAAAACAACTGCCGGCAGTTTTTTTAATTGCCTTGTAAACGGGAAAATTTTGTGCATTGACCTTCTTAAATGTAGAATCATCGGCAGATCCCAATGCAATGCTACATCAAGATGGCTCAAAAACATTTCATCCTGAATACATTCGGCGGCTTTGTATTTTTCATCGTATAAATCAAAGCCTGTTTCTCCCACGGCGTTCAGCCTGGCTTCTACCGCAAGCGAAAAAAGAAGCTCGATGCCTCTGGCAAATGAATAATTTTTTTCACATGAAAGCTGGGGATGAAGGGCATAACAGAGGAATAAGGGCGGCGCGCCGTCTTCTTTAGCCTTTTTTGCCAGGCCTTCGTGATACTCAAATTGTTCCCGGTTCCAGGCGCTGGCGGCGGCAGCGGTTTTTGTTTTCCGTCGTTCTTCTTCCGCGCTTTTTTCAAAATCCAGAAGATCCCAGGGATGTGAATGCGCGTCTGTCATTTCAAATACCTTTCTTCTTCGCTGTAAATGCAGCCGCAGTATTTCTGGATATGGTAGCCAAAGTTTCTGGCCTGCCTTTGCCCCTCATGAAAACGTGGACGAAAATCACGGTAAAGAAAATCCACCGAGAATTCCTTTGCCACCTGTTCTCCGATTTCTTTTATGGCATCATGCTTTTGATAAGGGCTTATAAGGAGAGTTGTGGAAAAAGCGTCAAAGGATCTTTCCGCGGCCAATCGCGCGGTTCTTTCAAGCCTAATGCGGTAACAGAAGAGGCAGCGGTCTGTTCTTGATTCTGATCCACACGATTCAGATTCAATACGAGTAACGTTTTTTATAAAGGAGCGGAGACCGTATTCATCATCGGTAAATAACTGGAGCATCTTTTCAAGCGCAAAAATACAGAGCGTATCCCGCCTGGAACGGTACTCGGTAAAAGGATGGATGTTTGGATTGTACCAAAACAGATAGGGCTTTATATCTTCTGCGGCCAAAAATTCAACACACTGGATTGAACATGGAGCGCAGCAGGTGTGGAGCAAGAGTTTCAACTGAGCGGGACCTCGCCCTTCCGGCTCGGCGGCGAGTACCTTGCCATGCTTCGGGAATTTTCAAAAACATCCACAGCCCATAAGAGTTCTGTTTCACGGCCCGGCAGCTTTTTTTGGATTTCCTCAAAAATAAATTTCGCGATACGTTCGGCGCTGGGGTCTCCGCGAAAAATTTCAATATCGTTTAAATTCGAATGATCCAAAAGGGCCAGGACTTCTCTTAGCTTTTTTTTCATTATTGAAAAATCAAAAAGCATCCCACCCTCGTCAAGTTTTTCACCGCAAAGCCAAAGACGAACCCGGTAATTGTGACCGTGAAGCTTTTCGCATTTTCCCTTGTAGTGGCTTAAAAAGTGGGCCGCTGAAAACTCTTCTTCTACTCTTAGCTTATACATGTTAATAGCTTACTCCGCGCCTTGAATCCGTGCAAGAACAATTGGCGTGTATTATATGAGACAAATAAGGTTTTTTGTGATAACTTAATATCACTTTGGCTATCGAAATTGAATTAAAAGCCCATGTAAAAGGTAATCAGCAAAACATAGAAGCTTTGAAACGCCTTCTTTCTGAAAAAGCGGAATACCTGTGCGCTTTTGAAAAAGAGGACAGCTATTATTTTCCTTCGAGCCCTTCGGACATTCCCCGATCAGGCATTCGGCTTCGCGGTGAAAGCAAAACACTATCTGACGGGACTGTCAGGAAAACAGCGTATGTAACCTATAAAACAAAAGAAGTAAGAGACGGCATTGAAGTAAACAACGAGAAGGAGTTTGAAGTTTGCTCTTCACAATACAGTCCGGTAATTGTCTTCGATGAATTTCTCAAAATGGCAGGTCTTGGGCCTGACTTTTCCAAACGCAAGAAAGGCTGGGCATTTTCCAAAGACGGGATTAATGCGGAACTTCTGGAAGTGGAGAAACTTGGCTGGTTTTTGGAAATGGAAATTGTTTTGGACGATGTTGAAAGGGACAATACGATAGAAACTACGATTGAGGAAAAGAAAAAACAACTTATAGAATTTCTTTCAGATCTTGGCATTGAGAAAGACGCGATAGAAAGCCGCTATTATTCGGAAATGCTGAAAGAACTTACCAGGAGCCCGTCGGGCTCCTAGCGTATAACGCCTGGCTTCAATAAGACTGCGTTAAGAGCCCCGCAGCGGGCACCTTCGGCCACTGCCTCGGCCAGGGAAGCGCCTTCTTCCAGGGCAGCGGCAAGTCCGGCGCTAAAGGCATCGCCTGAACCGGTGGTGTTAAGGGGCTCAACGCTTTTAAAGGCATATTCCTCAAGTTCCCCTTTTTCGGCGTACCATAAAGGCTCGGCTCCCCGCGTCAGTACCAGAGCGCAGGGGTATTTTGCGTAAAGCTCCGCCCAGATTTTCCCCACTGCTTTTTTAACGATATGGGCATTTTTTTCCGAAAGCAGTTCAGGCGCAAAGGTGGAAATAAATTCGTAGAGATTGGGCTTTACCACGTCTGGCCCAAATGGAAGGCTTTTGAGAAGGTCTTGTCCCCTGACATCAAGGATGATCCGACAGTCATGAGCCCGGGCCTTACGCACCATTTCAGGAATCAGGCTGTCGGAAAAACCTTTCGCCTTGGTACCGGAAATGATAAGCACAGAATAAGCGGATATCAAATTTGAGAATGCTTCAAGGAGCCGTTCTTCGGTATGTGTCCCAACTTTTTCCGATTCTTCCACCAGCTCGGTAACGGTTCTTTGCTCCTTGTCTATAAGGGTGTAGCAAAAACGTATGGGACTAGAGCTTTCCACCCATTCAATCCTAAGGCCGTCTCTTTCGCAGAGTTCCAAAAAGAGGGGGCGCAAGGTTCCTCCAAGCTGGGTAAGGTGACAGGCTGGCTTTCCAAGCTGGGTAAGAACGCGGCAGACATTTACCCCCTTCCCCGAAACATCCAGCTGATATTCATCGGTACGGTTCACCATATCGCGAACCAGGCCGGTGAATACCAGTGTTTTCTGCAGGGTTGGATTCATACATACAGCAAGAAAGGAGGATTTTTTCACTAAAGATACCCATTGAGCAAACAGGAAAACATGAGCATAATTTAGCCGTTTAACACATAAGTAACAAGGCGAGGAATAAAATGCCTGAAACAAATTATGTCAGACCCACCTGGGATGAATACTTCATGGAAGTATGCGAGGCCATATCCAAACGGGCAACCTGCGACCGGGGCCGTTCCGGCTGTGTAATTGCGAAGGGTAACCAGCTGCTTGTAACAGGCTATGTCGGGGCTCCGGCAGGGCTCCCTCACTGCGACGAAGCAGGCCACCAGTTCAAGAAAATGCTTCATGAGGACGGCTCGGTAACAACCCACTGTGTACGGACGGTACACGCCGAACAAAACGCGATATGCCAGGCGGCAAAGCGCGGCATTTCAATTGAAGGCTCAACCTTGTATTGCAGAATGACGCCGTGCAGAACCTGCGCCATGCTTATCATCAACTGCGGAATAGAAAGGGTAGTGTGCCAGAGGCGCTACCACGACGCGGACGATTCAGAGGCCATGTTTACCACTGCGGGAATCAAACTGGAATATGTGTATAACGAAACCCAGCAATACGTGAATCAATAAAATATAGTTTTTATTCCTGGGCGATGCGGTATTTTATATATATTTCTTCCAGGCTTCTGCCGGGACCTGGAACGGAAAGCTTTTGGCGCAGGCGGGCGGCATCGCGGCGGTCAACATAAAAATCATACATTGCGCGGTAATCGGAGCTGTGTATTATTCCGTAAGCCGGACGGCTTCCAAGGAAGGAAGGAATCTCGTCGCGGCCCACGGCGTTAATGCCGAATTTTATCAGCCTGGAACGTACCGAATTTATTTCTTCGTAAGAAAGGCCAAAAAGAAACTCCTCAAGGGCCCAGCGGGTTTCGTTAATTGAAACATTAGCGATCAGAAAATCCTGCCAGTCTTCGCCCATGTCTATAGAAATCCGCAGAAGCTCGCTTGTGGCGTTCATTGTTCCGAAAGCAGGAGGGGAAGAATCGCGGGCAGTCCAAAGGGCATCTAGAGACGGCAAGTGCCTGACCGTGCGGGCATCCGTGCCGCTGTCCCAAAGCGTAATAAGATCATTCGCCAGATTAAGCTTTATTTCCTGGGAAAATCCGGAATCGTCAAGGCAGGAAAAGTAGACTTCTTCCGCCATAAGGGTATGAATTATCGTCAGAATAACTTTGCGAAGGGGAGGGATGAATTCTTTTTGATCGCCGGCCATTATGTGCAGCAGGGAAAAAAACTGATACTTTGCGACCAGATAACTCCTTGCGGCCACTACCCTGGTGGGAATGTGAAGCAGATGCGCGGGAGAAGCAAAGGAACAGAGTGCGTTAAGCAACTGTGCTTCGTTTCTATGTATTCCACGCAAAGTCTGGCTTTCCCGTACCGGCGGGTATCTGGAGATTGCCGCTCCAAGAGCATTAAGACATTCAAGTCTATCCTTTACCAGGGCGCTTTCTTCAGGAAAGTTTAAATCAAGGAAAATTTCGATTTTCTTAACAAGATCTATTTCTTCCTGGTTCAGTCCCAACATTGTGAAACCCCCGTATATTTAAGCTTACCATAATTATTGAATACATAAAATAGGGCCCTTGACCTGCTTTTAACCGGCAAGATATACTAAAACCCGATTTTCGGTAAAAAAACGGGGGTGCACCGGTTTCGACTGGTGCGATTCGGGGTATAGGCTGCAGGTAGAGCGCCCATCTCTTGATTGGGCAAAAATTTAACTGCCGACAACGTCA
>Ga0268262_10004985_pt1 | contig 13375 bp, 10 predicted proteins | sample TergutNc150P3_FD_190354 | JGI IMG/M metagenome (GOLD analysis project Ga0268262, IMG submission 190354) | Nasutitermes corniger P3 segment gut microbial community from laboratory colony in Florida, USA - Nc150 P3 (SPAdes) (version 2) | ecosystem: Host-associated > Arthropoda: Insects >... | reverse complement strand
GGGGGGGGGGGGGGGGGGGTGATTACACTTCAGTCTACCCAATATATTTATCTCTCGTTGTTCCTTGCCTTAATGAAGAATCGGCTATACCGCTATTTTATGACGAGGCTGTTAAAATATGCGCGTTTTTAAATGTACAGTTTGAGATAATTTTTATAGATGACGGTTCAAGGGATAATACTCTAAATATTATACGCCAGTTTGCAAGTCAGGATAAACATATACATTACATTTCATTCTCGCGTAATTTCGGCAAAGAAGCGGCTATACTTGCCGGATTGCAGGCGGCGCAGGGCGAATATGTTGTAACCCTGGATGCGGACGGACAAGACCCGCCCTCCCTTATTCCCCAAATGCTGGAAGCTGTAGTTTCCGGAGAATATGATTGTACAGCTACAAGGCGGGTAACCCGTGGCGGAGAGCCGCCTATCCGTTCTTTTTTCGCGCGCTGTTTTTATGCGCTTATGAAAAAAATAACCGACATAGAAATCGTTGATGGCGCGCGTGATTTTCGATTGATGAACAGAAAATACTTAAATACACTTTTGATGTTACCGGAGCGAAACAGATTTTCAAAGGGTATTTTCCCATGGATTGGCTTTAGAACGAAGTGGTTTGAATATGAAAACATCGAACGAAAAGCAGGTAAAACGAAATACTCCTTTTGGAAACTGTTTGCCTATTCAATTGACGGGATTATCGCTTTTTCATCAAAACCGCTTGCAATAGCTTCTTTATTGGGTATTCTGCTATTCATCATCACGCTTTTGCTAATAATTTTAATAGTCATCCGTAGAATTATATGGGGCGACCCTGTTGATGGATGGGCATCAACAGTATGTATTATTCTTTTTTGTTCAGGAGTCCAACTCCTCTCAACTGGCATTTTGGGAGAGTACATTGCAAAAACATATACAGAAGTTAAGCAGCGTCCGCAGTATGTTGTAAAGGAAAAACAGTAATAAGTTGTACTTTTGGAGGCAAAAATGAAACTAAGCAACTTCAAGTATCTGACATATATGAATAATGAGATACGGAAACTCATTTGTAAGGATATTGCCAAAAAGATTCTTTTTATGTTTGGGGTATATACATTTGCAATTATTAGTATTATCCGCGCGGATTTCTTATATCACGACGATTTTGAAAGAATATTTTATGGAAATCGCATATGGCGTAATAACAGCAGGTACATAGACGACTTTCTGGCTATTTTTCTGCACGCTGATACACTAATAACCGACATATCACCTCTGCCCCAGTTAATTGCGGCGTTATTAATTGCCATCGCCAGTGTATTACTGGTTTACATCATATATGACGGTAAAGTAACTAAAACCGCCTGCTTTTTGGCTTTGCCTGTTGGGCTTAATCCGTACATTCTTCAATGTTTTTCCTTTAAATTCGATGCGCCATATATGGGTCTGTCTGTTCTCATAAGCATTGTCCCCTTTTTGTTTACGCAAAATAATATTGTGTTTTCGCTTAGTTCAATAATTTCGCTTTTAATAATGTGCATGACCTATCAGGCTTCTTCCGGTATTTACATAATTCTTGTAATTATACTGTGTTTTAAAGCATGGAATGAGCGAAGGAAAACCGGCAGGGAGATTATCCGGTTTGTAGTAATTTCAGCGGCATCATATTGCGTTTCAATGATCTTTTTCAGATTATTTTTGATGAGGAGGCAAGATACTTATATTTCAACAGATGTATTTCCAATTCAAAAACTTTTTTCAGGTATAGCTAATAATTTTATATCCTATATGAATTTTGTTAATGCGGATTTTGGTATTATATGGAAATTTCTGCTGTTCATTTTATGTTTGACATTTATATTAGCATCAGTTTTACTGACAAAAAGAAATAAAATTGCCGCGTTAGCCTTATCGCTTGCGGTTGTAATCGCAATGTGCGTAATGTCTTTTGGCGTTTATTTAGCGCTTACAAGACCGCTGTTTCAGCCGCGTGCCATGTATGGTTTTGGAATATTTATAGCTTGCGTCGCTGTGTATTTATCCGGTGTCCCAAAGAAAATTGTTTTACTGCCCGCCGCATTATTATACTGGTGTTTTTTTGTGTTCTCATTAACATATGGCAATGCTCTTTCGGAACAGAAAAAATACAACACTTTTAGAACGGAAATTCTGTTGCATGACATATCAAGGCTCTTCCCCGATAGAGCGAAAGGATTATTGAGAGTGAGACTGGTAAACTCAGAAGGCTTCGTACCTTCTGTTCATAATATCGCGAAACGTAATCCCGTGATACGCCGACTGGTGCCATTGTATCTTGATGGAGAAGAGTGGATATGGGCGAGTTTTCAATCGATTAGGCATTATGAATTTAATTTATATTTACTATATGATAGCATTGATATTGAAGATGACAAATATAAAGTCATCCTGGATACATATTATCATACATTAAAAACAGACGGTAAGGTATTACTGGTAATTCTAAAAAATGGGTATTACCGATAAGGGACTGCCCATGCTATCGTGTGCTTCAAAACGCTGCCTTAAAAAGGATTGGTGAGCGGCAATAGCTTTATAACTTTTGCGCCCTTTAGTTTCACAGTTGTGCTTTCACTGGGGTTTGACAAGAGAGTTAATTGGCCTTTGCCATTTTTTATTACTACTGGCACATAATAACTGGTCTTGTCATCGGGAATGCCCCAGCTAAATCCTAATCCTTCATTAATAGCGCCAACAGGCGGCTCGTAAAGCATATTTTCGTCGTAGGCAAGGAGATATTTTCGAAAAGTATTTATTCTATATTTAAAAATACTGTTATAAGATGAAAGATACTCTATCTCAACATCGGCGATACAATCTATATTATCTTTTATGTCGATTAGTAATTCACAGGCATTATCGTATGTATTGTTTATTGTTGTTTCAATGTTATCAGGCAAAAACATTCGCGGGAAATCGCACGACTCCCAAATAACGGAGTAATCAGTGAGCATTACAGGCGTATACTTGTTTAATAATTCGCGATAAAAAAACCAATTGGCGCGTTCAATCCATTTTTCCCAGTTGGTATAATCCCCGCGAAATGTCTGGGCAAAACGGTAATTGCCCTTTAAGAAAATATTTAGGTAATTCTCTCGCTGTTTATCGCCTAAAACGTGTATTATATAGTCGGTGCCGGTCGGCTGAAATTGGCCGGTTATATTCTCCAAAGCGGACGCGTATGTCGCAAAAACTTTTTCATTTCCAAGGAACTCTTTCGCGGAATACAGGCTATTTCCAAAATGTGTATATCCGCCTAATTCGGATACATACGGGATTGAAGGAGTTGTAGCTTTGTTGTTAATCGCTTTAATGCAGGACAAAATATACATAAATAATAATAACGATAACAGAATATTGCTTGTTGGCTTCAGGATATTTTGAAACAATCGCAATAAAGGTTTTATAATCCAGACTAAAATAACTGTAATCGCGGTATATAAAAGCAATGTATTCATCATTCCACCTGCCCCAAACCCATATAGTAAGGTAGCTGCTAATACGGCAGTAATGACAAAAAAGAGCAATATATCCTCATTTGAAATCGTTCTCTTCTTGAATTTATAAAAAATAACCAGGTAAACTATTGGAACAGGAATATAAAAAGGAAAAATAATATCTATCAATTCCGAAATATGAGATATTTTAGTTGCGTTAAAATACCAGTATTGATATTTCGCTATGCCGGATGATATATTTAGATATGCCAATGGGTGTCCAAGGGTAAAAAGCATTGATGCAATTAATAGTCCTGTCAAGACAGACGCGGTAAAGATAAGCAAGGAAATAATTATATCTTTAAATTTTGATCTTGTATAAAGCAAACACAGGAATAAAGAAAGCCCAGCCGAGCCTGCCGAGCAAAAACCGTAGTCGTTACTCCACAATATAAAAAAGCCGCATATTGCTCCGATAATCGCAGTGCTTTTTTTGTCGCTGATAAAATCAATCACATTTTTATGTTTCAATCTCATAACCAGCACTAATAAAAGAGCCAGCATGAATGGCAAAATACAGCGTTGCGTACGCGCGGAATTTTCAAGATGAAGAAGTTCTTTTTCGAATACATTAACAAAAAGAAGACCTTGAATATTATATATTTGCAATAATATTGGTGAAAACGCGCTAAAAACCATCGCAATCCTGATATTTTTTGTGGTAAGGTAAAATATTGTTAAAGAAAGCAGGAAAAAACAGACAGCGGTATTAAATGTTGTAATAAATAAGGACATCGCAAAAGTGTTGTTAAACGCCAGCGGTATTATGTTCAAAGCGATTTCCCCGAGCCCTAAATAAGGCACAAAATTGACGAAAGGAATTTGTCCATCCAGGACACGGCGTATCGGATTGTAATTTTGCCAATCGCCATTTAATGGGGAGTAATCTATAACTCTAATACGCTCAAGGCCCATTATCAATGCCACTGTCGCTATACAAAGGATATAGATAATAGGGTATATATATATGTTATACAGCTTAATCAGTTTTTTAAGCTTACCCATAAATGTGTTCATTGTATTTATTTATGCACAAATTCGATCAAAAAGGCAAGTCCTTGTATAATCTGACGGATAGTAGATTTACTTTGGTATTTGTTATATAAACCTAATTATGATTAGTTCTGCCGGAAACAACGCGCCGCTTACGGTACGTGAAATTGGGAGATGAGTCTTTGTGAAATTATCAATTTCAAATATCGCGTGGAGCGCTGAACACGATGAGGAAATGTATGAATTTTTACACGCGAACGCAATTCACGGACTTGAGATAGCCCCGACACGCTTGTTTCCATTTCAGCCTTACGACAATATACCGCGGGCAAAAGACTTTGGCGGCAGGCTCAAAGAGAAATACAACCTTGCGGTTTCGTCCATTCAATCAATTTGGTATGGGTTGGCAGAAAATATTTTTGAATCGGATGTCAGCCGAAAGACGCTTTTAGACTATACAAAAAAGGCGGTTGATTTTGCCTGTTCGCTGGAATGCGGCAACATAGTCTTTGGTTGTCCAAAGAACCGCGCTATACCGCCAAATATGTCCGCCGATGTATATTTGCCAATAGCGTATGATTTTTTCAGGCAAATGGGCGATTACGCGAATACAAACGGGACGTGTATAGCTATTGAACCGAACCCTGTCATATACAACACGAATTTTATCAACACGACCGCGGAAGCGTTTGAATTGTGTAAGCGTCTTAACAATCCTGGCGTAAAGGTTAACATTGATATTGGGACAATCATTCATAATACAGAGAGTATTGATTTATTGAAGAACAATATCGATCTGGTAAACCACGTGCATATTTCAGAGCCGCGTCTTGTACCTGTTGAAAAAAGGTTAATACATATCGACCTGATAAAAATGCTGGGAAGCTTAAATTATTCAAGGTTTTTTTCCATAGAAATGGGAAACCAAAACGACATTGATATGCTAAAGCAAATAATTTTGTACGCAAAGGAACTTTTGCGATGACATACAGCAATATTCAGGGGGTGCCTGATTTTGATTGCAACGAATACGAGCAAAAGAAAACAAAGTATTGTTTGTTGATTCCCATTATCAACGAAGGCAGCCGCATACAGAATGAGTTGCGTCGCGCCAAAACAGCGGGTATCGATACGCTTGTCGATATAATTATCTGTGACGGCGGTTCTTCAGACGGTTGTACCGCGGATATGAACAAGAAGTTTAGCGTAAATACTTTGCTTGTTAAAACTGGCGCGGGGAAGCAGGGCGCTCAGTTAAGAATGGGACTATGGTGGGCGCTTGAACGCGGCTATGAAGGTTTCATTACCATTGACGGCAACAACAAGGACAGCATTGAAGACGTGCCGACGTTTGTGGAAAAGCTTAACGAAGGCTATGACTTTATACAGGGCAGCCGTTTTATAAAAGGCGGAAAGGCAATCAACACGCCTTTTACGCGTTTAGTAGCCGTTAGGCTGATCCATGCCCCCATTGTTTCGCTTGCCGCGAAGAGGCGCTTCACCGATACCACCAACGCGTATCGCGCCTATTCAAAAAAGTATATTACGCACCCCGCTGTTCAGCCATTCCGCGATATTTTTATAACCTACGAACTGCTCGCGTATTTGTCTGTAAGGGCAAGCCGTTTAGGGCTTATGACCTGCGAAATCCCCGTAACAAGGGAATATCCAAAAGATGAGAGAACGCCTACCAAGATAAAAGGCTTTAGCGGCAACTACCTCTTGCTAAAAATACTGTTTGAGAACGCGAGGGGAAAATATGACGTTTGACAAAATCATTATTGGCGCTGGTTTATACGGGCTGTATTCCGCGTTGTTTTGCGGACGGCGCGGGGAAGAAGTGCTGGTATTGGAGCATGATGAAGCGCCTTTTGAAAGAGCCACATATGCAAATCAGGCGCGCCTTCACATGGGCTATCATTACCCGCGTTCCATTTCCACAGCGGTTAAGGCCAGTGGGTATTTTGACAGGTTTATCGAGGACTACGGTTTTTGCGTTAATGAAAGTTTCGATCAGGTTTATGCTACAAGCGCCAGATTCAGTTGGACAAACGCCGGGCAATTCAAGAAATTTTGTGAAGACGCGGACATTCGCTACGATGAGGTTCCTGCCGAAATTTACTTTAAGCACAGTATGTGTGACGGCGCTTTTCTCACGACCGAATACACTTACGATGCCAGCTTGCTGAAAAACTGGTTTCTTGAAGAAGTTAATAAGCTCCCTAACCTAAAATTAATATTTGGTTCAAATATAAAGACAATTGATAATAACGGCGAGCACTATGTTTTTACGATGGAAAACGAAAATGTATACAAGACTCGCTTTGTCCTAAACGCCTCATACGCCGGAATAAATCAAATTCATGCGTTATTGGGATTTCCCGCCCTTCAAATCAAGTATGAGTTATGTGAAATAATATTGTGTGAGGCAAAAGATAAACTAAAGAATGTAGGGATTACCGTAATGGACGGCGCTTTCTTTTCCATAATGCCCTTTGGCAAAACGGGATACCATTCATTGACATCGGTTGCTTTCACGCCGCATTTCACCAGTTACGATAGCGTTCCGGCATTTGACTGCCAATCCCGTTCCGGCGGTTTTTGCTCGCGGGAGAGACTGGGTAATTGCAATACTTGCCCCGCGAAACCGGAAAGCGCGTGGCCGTATATGGATCATTTGGCAAGAAAGTACCTGAAAGATGAATATGGTTTTACTTATATCAGCTCGCTTTATTCCATGAAGCCAATACTCAAGACTTCAGAAATAGACGATTCACGTCCTACTGTTATCCGCCGGTACAGTGATAATCCAAGATTTATTAGCGTGTTATCCGGTAAGATTAACACTGTTTATGAACTGGACGGAGAGTTAAGTCAATGAGCAATAAACTAAAAACAATAATTGATTGGTCAATCCTGATTGCGCTGGCACTGGTTTCTGTTTTAGTCCGATTTCCAAAGGCAAATGAAAACTTTTACAACGCGGACGCGACGTACCATGTATTGTTGACAATGAAGGCTTATGATGAAACTCCGGTTTCAGTGCATAAGTTTCTTCCCATTGTCAGTTTGGGGCAACCAGAAGACAAATTCATTCCGTGGGGGGCGACAGTACCTGATAACCTGGGGAATTATTACTATACTTCGTTTTCCCCTATTGGATTTGTTGTGCCATACTTGTTTGTAAAGCTATTCCATTTGCCTATTAACCCCAATAGTTTATATATATTCAACAGTATCTTGTATGTGTTGTCCATGTTTCTGATTGTAAAGCTGTTTTTCAAATTGTTTGACAATATTGATAAACGGTTTATTATGTTTATTGCGGGCATTGCGTATCTATTCCAGCTTGAAATAATGCATGGTCAGGGTATTGTATATTGGCATCAATCGTTGTTTCAGATAATTTTTATTTCCCAGTTGATTCTATTTGAGCGAATACGGAAGGAGCCTGAGAATATTCGGGTGCTGATATGTTTTTTCGTCTTGTGTTTAGTAGCTCCTTACGCCGAGTGGACAGGCTTTTGCGGTAATTTCGGATTCGGCGTCGCGTTTTTCTTTTGTTTCTACAAAAAACGGCCTAATTTTCTGAAGTACCCGGCAATAATATTTTTGCTGACTGTTGTATCCTTTGCGTTGTTCTGCCTGCATTATCTGGCGGTTATTCCCGCCAGTGGTTTCGCGAATGCTCTGAAGGAACGTTTTATGGGACGAAGTATTCTTGTTAACGCAAGTTTCCTGACATTTGCAAGCGGTTATATTGTATCGTTTGGTTTATTGATAATTTTTGTAACTGTCTTTGTGTTTTTAATTATGCTTTCCGGAAGTAACAGGAAAATATTTTTTAAGACAATATATGAGCGAAAAGAATTTCTAATTGTTGTATGCGCGGCTTTTTCTGAAAATATAATATTGAGACAACATTCTATAGAATATGGTTACGACAAAATGAAGACGATTCTGCTTATTTCTTTCTTTTTGCTTTGCTCTGTATCTGTAGCCATGAGAGGGAGAATAAACAGACTGGACGTTATAGTAATGCCGGTTATAGCCGCGTTGGTAACGATTTCCGCGCTTAATCTTTATATATACACACTCACGTACTGGTATAAATGGCCCGCTCCCTATATTGAAGAAAATCAAACAATTGCGCGGGAATTAAGCAGTGAATATACACTGAAGAACAGTATCCTTGCGCATCAAAATTCAACAACAAGGGGTTACGCGAATATTTTGTGGAATAGAGGTATATATGAAAATTATTCAATAGACAAGCTTGTTGACATAGCAAATGAAAAAGGCAAGCGTTATATTGTAATGCTCCATTGTGATGGAGTGGAAGGGTCAAAGATCAACTATAACTATGATTATTATACCGTATATGATTTGCAAACTGATTCAGTTATGGAGCAAAGATTTCGATGAACACCAAACAAAAAACTTTCATATCAGCCGTGATCTATATCTGTAACGCGGAAACGGTCATAGAAAACTTTCTAAAATCGCTATATGGCATTTTGAGCGAGCATTTTGAAAGATTTGAGATTATTTGCGCGAATGATTCCTCAACGGATGGAAGCGTTGACGTTATCAGGAAACTTGCGGGCGGTTTTAGTAATTGCACATTGAGTATACTGAACATGAGCTATTGCCAAGGGGTGGAAGCCGCCATGCACGCCGGCGTTGACCTTGCTATCGGCGATTTTGTTTTTGAGTTCGATTCCACGGTTTTGGATTTCGACCCTGAATTGATAATGCGGGTATATGATCGCTCGCTTCAGGGATTTGATATTGTATCTTGCGGCAGGGAGCATATACGCGCCTTGTCAAAGCTGTTCTATTCCATTTATAACAGGCATTCCGGCGCTCAATATAGATTAAAAAGCGAGACATTTCGCGTTATTTCACGCAGAGCCATCAACCGCGTTCATTCAATGAGCGAAAATATGCCATATCGCAAAGCGCTGTATTCAAACTGCGGCTTGAAAGTCGATTATATCCATTATAAAGCTGTCAATAGAGGTAGCAAACAGCGCGTGCAAGGATTAAAAAGCCCGTATGACACAGCGTTGACCGCGTTGATTCTGTTTACCAATATAGCGTACAAAGTAACGCTTGTTTTCACCTTTATTATGATGATGGCAACCCTGGGGACAATCGGCTACGTCATATTTGTTTATATTACAGGTAACCCTGTTGAGGGCTATACAACCATGATGCTTTTGATATCAGGCGCGTTTTTCGCGGTATTTGCCGTTTTGACTATTGTCATTAAGTATCTTTCGGTGATATCAGGTCTGATTTTTCACAAGCAAAAATACGTATTTGAATCAATTGAGAGGGTAGTTGGATGAAAGAAAATGTAATAATGCCCAATGAGCGGAACAAATCATCGGAACAACGAAAATATTTACTCGAATTGCAGTTTTTGCGTAACGATACATTTATACGAAGAAAAAGAACGCTGTATGCGATTATATCGGTTTTTTTTGGTACATATTTTACATTGGTTTTTTATCCCGGCATTTTGTATGGTGACTCAATTCAGCGTTGGTTTGCGGTAATGCAAATTCTGGCGGGGGTTTATAATCATGACTTTTCCGAAATAGTGAGTCATTTAAGTATTACGCCCGTGTTTTTTATGGCGTTGCTATATCTATTTACTTTCAGCTTTGCGGCTTTTACCCTTGTTCAGGCTGTTTTCTTCTTTTTTTCATCCTTCTTAATGATTGATAAATTTGTGCGTCACAGTAAACCTGTGGTTATTGTTTTATTTATTTTTTGTCCTATATTTTATGCTTTTAGCATTTACCATGAAATGTCAGTCGGGTGTGTAATCGGCATTAATTTTGGTTTATTGTTATTGTTGAATGAAAAGTTGATGTATTTCAAAAATTGGAAAATCACCAGGAAAATATCCTATGCTGTATGGTTGTTAGCTTGTTATTATGTCGCTTTTGGATTCAGACAGAACGCGCTTACGATTTTTCCGGTGATTGTTATGGTATCGATCTATCTGTACCAAAAATATAAAGACAGATTATTGCTGATTTTGCAAATAGGATGTGTTTGTTTTAGTATGTTTTTTGTGAGCCTGTTCCCTTCTCTATTGGGTATTAATGTATTGGATGGTTCTTCTTATGGTTTAGCGTGGGAGATTCTTTCTATAATACAGAAAATGCCCGAAGAAAAACAAGTTCAGTATAGTGATTATTTGGACTTTATTGCCGACGGGTATACTGTTAGCGCGCTCGCTGTCAATCCTGCTGAATCAAGTAATGTAAACGTTATATGGGGTCCTTTGGGCGAAAATTCACTGCCAATACCATACAATGCCGTTCAAATAAGGCGGAAATATTTTAATCTTGCGTTTACTGAAACCAGTTACTTTCTAAAAACCAAGCGCTATTTTATTGGCGGAATTCTTGGTATTCGAGAGCCATTGGTTGATGATGAATACCCTTATAATTGGCATGATGCAATGAATAATTTTGGAATGGTGGACAACTATCTCAGATATTTGTTTGTGCTAAGTTATCACAAATTTCACGAGATAATCCCTCTTTTTCGTATACCGTGGATATGGTTTTGTATAGGATTGGTGTTTGTTGTTTGGCAGTTTATTAAAACCGGCAAAGGATATTCATTTGGATCGTTGGCGCTATATTTATTATCAGTCTTCTATTATGCCGCGTTTTTAATTAACACACAGAGTTTTGAATTTCGTTATTTCTTCCCTTCGTTTTATTACATGTTTATAGTGCTGGCGGATTCTGTTGCCATGATTTTGTATAAGTTATTTTCGAGGCTAAGGAAGAAGGAAACAACGTAGCCATTATGGATATTCTTGTAGGCTATACAGGTTTTGTTGGCTCAAATTTGAACAGACAGCATAAGTTTAACAGCGTGTTTAACTCAAAAAACATCACGGAGGCTTTTGGAAGCGGTCCGGACTTATGTGTTTATGCCGGAGTGCGCGCCGAAAAATTCGCCGCGGACAGGTTTCCGCAAGAAGACCTGGCCCATATAAACGAAACACTCGAAAACATAAAAAACATCAGTCCGAAAAAACTTGTTCTAATTTCTACCGTTGATGTTATACCCTCTCCACAGGATAAAACTGTATATGAGGATACGCTATATGAGGCGGACAGGCTTACTCCATACGGGCGAAATCGGTTGTATCTAGAAAATGAGCTGCGAAAACTGTATCCTGCCGTACTTGTCATCCGGCTTCCCGCTTTGTTTGGTGAAGGCCTGAAGAAAAACTTTATATATGACTTGATTAATTTTATCCCTGCAATGTTAAAAAAGGAAAAGTTTGAGGAGCTGTCCGCGAAAGCGCCGCTGCTGGGCGATTTTTACAGGGAGGGTGAAAACGGTTTCTACAGGCTTATAACAGACATTTCAGGCAATGATAGAACGATGCTAAAAGCATCGTTTGAAAAAATTGGCTTTTCCGCTCTCAACTTCACGGATTCTCGTTCCAAATTCCCGTTTTATAACCTCAAATACCTTTGGGATCATATAAAAATTCTGCTTGATAATGAAATAAAGCTTGCGCACATGGCAACAGAACCGGTTTCGGCGGGAGAGATATACAGGGCAGTTTACGGCAAAGATTTTGTAAATGAAACCATGCCCAAGCCGTTTGACTATGCTTTTTTCAAGACAAGGCACGCTGAGTTATTGTATGGGCGCGAAGGTTATGTTTTTGATAAATACAAAATTATCCCGGAAGTAGTAAGTTTCATAAACAACAAGTTTGACAGACTTGGTGATAAATAGATACTTTTCCACTATACTTATCTTATGCTGATCCCCTCTTTTCCGGAGTTTACGCCCCTCACTTTTGAGCTTAAAGACGAAATGCAGTCAAAGCTCTATCAAGCCGTGGACGGGGTTTCGGAATTTACCTTTGCCGGCCTTTATATGTTCAGAAAGCGTTACGGCTACCGCGTTTCCAGGCTGGAGGACAAAACCTTTATTCTTTCGGGGATTCAGCCCCCTCACGCCGACGGCGATACGGAAAAGAGGTTTTTTTCGACCCCCCTTGCCGCGCCCGGCAGGGGTGTGCTGGAAGAGCTCTTTAAAACCCACGATTACTGGAAAAATATCCCGGAGTCGATAGTCATCCCAAAGAGAGAACGCCTTGAGGAATGGGGTATTGAAATTAACGAAGATCGCGATAACTTTGACTACCTTTACCTTAGAAGCGATCTGGCGGAATTGCCGGGCAAGAGGTATCACAAAAAGAGGAACCTCGTGGCGCAGTTTTTAAAGTCATATACCCATGAGGAGAAGCCCCTGACGCCGGAACGGATAAGCGACGCAAAGGAAATCCTTGAGCGCTGGCGGGAGAATAAAGGGAACGAAAGCGATTATATCGCCTCAATGGAAGCCCTGGAGCGTTTCGGAGAGCTTAACATGAGCGGGCTATTGTTCTATATTGACGGCAAGCCGGCGGGTTGGTGCCTTGGGGAGCCGATTGCCGGGGGCAGGATGTTTACCATCCATTTTGAGAAGGGCCTGGAAGAGTACAAGGGCGTCTATCAGTACATCAACCAGACCTTCGCGGCTTCCTTGAGCGAGAGCTTTATCCACATCAACCGCGAACAGGACCTTGGGGACGAAGGCCTGCGCCAGGCAAAGATGACCTACAGGCCGTCGGGTTTTGTGCGCAAGTATACTGGGAAATGCTTTTAGCATTTCCCTTGGCATTGCCATAGGCAATGCCCAGAGCGTTGCTCAAAATACTAAAGCAAATTTTTCAGATTCCGATACTCTAAATGATAAAGGATCAGAAGTCGTGCGCCCGTTGGGCCTCCATGATTCGGTCCGGAGGAACATTTATGTTCCCCCTCACCT
>Ga0268262_10004984_pt1 | contig 13379 bp, 10 predicted proteins | sample TergutNc150P3_FD_190354 | JGI IMG/M metagenome (GOLD analysis project Ga0268262, IMG submission 190354) | Nasutitermes corniger P3 segment gut microbial community from laboratory colony in Florida, USA - Nc150 P3 (SPAdes) (version 2) | ecosystem: Host-associated > Arthropoda: Insects >... | reverse complement strand
CCCGAAGAAGACGGCAGCCGCGAAGAAGCCCGCCGTGAAAAAGGCAGCCCCGAAGAAGACCACGGCCGCGAAGAAGCCCGCCGTGAAGAAGGCCGCCCCGAAGAAGGCCGCCCCGAAGAAGACCACTGCGGCGAAGAAGCCCGCCGTCAAGAAGGCCGCCCCCAAGAAGACCACGGCCGCCAAGAAGCCCGCCGTGAAGAAGGCCGCCCCCAAGAAGACCACGGCCGCCAAGAAGCCCGCCGTGAAGAAGGTCGTTTCCAAGAAGACCACGACCGCCAAGAAGCCCGTCAAGTCAACTGTCAAGAAGGCCGCCCCCAAGAAGGCGACCGCGAAAAGCGCCAAGGTGGTAAAGAAGGTCGCCCCCAAGACCAAGACCGTCAAGACGACCACCACCAAAAAGCCAGCGGCGCCCAAAAAGCACTGCGCCCCCAAGCCCCACCACCACTGAGCATCCATCGCAGTCCTTAAAGCCAGCCCACAGCCAACCAACGCAAGTCGTTCTGTCGCAGTCCTTGGACAGGAAGGGGAAACTACCCATGAAATTCATTGAACGAGTATCCGCCCTTGAAGTCTTGGACAGCCGTGGCAACCCCACGGTGCTGGCCAGGGTGTACCTTGACGACGGCAGCTACGGCCAGGCGATGGTGCCCAGCGGCGCCAGCACCGGCAGCCGCGAGGCAATCGAGCGGAGGGACGGCGACAAACAGCGCTACCTGGGCAAGGGCGTGCTGAACGCCGTCGCGGCCATCAACAACGAGATCAACAACGAAGTCCAGGGTATGGACCCCTTCCAGCAGGCAGAGCTGGACCAGGTGATGATCGAACTGGACGGCACCCCCAACAAAGAAAAACTGGGCGCCAACGCGATACTGGGTGTCTCGATGGCGGCGGCCGTCGCGGCCGCCAAGGCCTGCGGCCAGCCGCTGTACCGCTACCTCGGCGGCGCAGGCGCCAACACGCTGCCCGTCCCGATGATGAACATCCTCAACGGCGGCCAGCACGCGGACTTCTGCATAGACATCCAGGAGTTCATGGTCCTCCCCGTCGGCGCACCTTCCTTCAGGGAGTGCCTCAGGTGGGGCGCGGAGATATACCACACGCTCAAGGGCGTCCTGAAGTCGAAGAAGCTCTCCACCGGCGTCGGCGACGAGGGCGGCTTCGCGCCGACACTTGAGCGGAACGAGCAGGCACTGGAGCTCATCGCCGAGGCCGTCAAGAAGGCTGGCTTCGAGCCCGGCAAGGACGTGTTCTTCGGTCTGGACTGCGCCTCCAGCGAGTTCTACGAAAACGGCAAATACAACATAGACAAGGGCGCCAAGTCCGGCCCGGAACTGATCGACTACTACGCCGGCCTGACGCAGCGCCACCCGCTGCTCTCAATCGAGGACGGCTGCGACGAGAGCGACTGGCCCAACTGGAGTGCCCTGACCGAAAAACTGGGCAAGACCACCCAACTGGTCGGCGACGACCTGTTCGTCACCAACACCAAGATACTGGCCAAGGGCATCTCCGAGGGCGTGGCCAACGCCATCCTCATCAAGCTCAACCAGATTGGCACCGTCACTGAGACCTTCCAGGCAATCGACATGGCCCACAAAGCGGGCTACCGCGCCATAGTCAGCCACCGCAGCGGCGAGACCGAGGATTCCTTCATAGCGGACCTGGTCGTCGCCACCGGCGCCGGGCAGATAAAGACCGGCGCGCCGTGCAGGACCGACCGCGTCGCCAAGTACAACCGACTGCTACAAATCGAGTGGGAGCTCGGCGCGGCCGCGAAGTTCGCCGGGCGCGAGGCCTTCGGCCGCAGGCTGAAATGACCGCACCGCACAGAGATTGAGCGCATGAACCTGGCCTGGCTCCTCAAATCGAAGACGATATTGATAGCGCTCACGCTGTCCGTATCGTCGACCATGTTCATCCTGCTGTTCACGCCCAGCGGCCTGCCGTCGCTGCAGAGGAGGCAGACGGAGCTACTAAGCCACAAGCTGAACCTCCACGGCATCTACAAGCAGAACAAAGTCCTGTTCGACGAAGTCCGCCGCCTGAACGAAAAAGACCCCGACCTGATGGAGGTGCTGGTGCGCCGCCTTGGCTACGACAGACCCGGCGAAGTGGTCTATGTCTTCGGCGACCAGCCGCAAAAAAACCAGTAGGCGATGACGCCGGAGCGCTGCACGATTGCTTCGGCGTCCGGCAACGTGTTCGCGTTTCTCTGGGGGCGCGACCTGGTCCGGCCGCAGGAATTCGACGGCGCCCAGGCCGCGAGGTGCCTGTGCCCAAGGGGCCACGGCCTGTGCTTGGACGGCATTTTCCTTTTGGACGACTACACACCCGGCCGCCCCTGGGAGATACGCCACTGGGACGCGGACGGCTCGTTCTCCTTTTGCTCCAACGGCACCAGGGCCGCAGCCGCGCTGCTGCCCGACGATGTCCAGGGCCGCCTGGAGGTCATCTCCAGCGGCGAATCGGCCACGCTGGACAGGCGCGGCTTCGAGGTGGGCCTGCGCCTCCCCCAGGGGCCCGGCTACGGGCTGTCCGACGCGCCGGAGGGCCTGCCCTTCCCCGCCGTGTACGCCTGGACCGGCACCCCGCAACTGGTACTGCTGGTGCCGGACACGGACGCCATAGACCTTGCCTCATTCGGCCCCCCGCTGCGCTTCCACCCCGCGCTGCCCTTCGGCGCCAACGTCAGTGTCCTGCATGTGGTCACGGAGCCCGGCGCAGGGTCCTCTCCGGCCGGCGTCGCAAAGATACGCACCTGGGAAAGGGGCGTGGAGGGCGAAACACTGAGCTGCGGCCAGGGCGCCGCCGCCGCCGCCGCCTGGCTGGCCGAGCGGTACGGCGCGACCACTTGGGACATCCTGCCGAAAGGCGACGACCCCCTCCGCCTCGAAGTCGGCCCCACGAACGACCGACACTGGACCGAACTCTGGCTGCGCGGCCGCGTCCGCTGCGGCGGCGCCTCCGGAGGAGGCGAGAACCGTCCGTGACCGTGGCCATCTTTTGCGCCGCGCTCCGTAATCAATCAACAGCCGCAGCCTTCCAGCGTGGCGCCTGAGAGAATGCCTATTGCAGAAGAGACGCGGCCGTACGTGGTACTTGCGTGACCGAGGCATCGGCGGCCGCATCCGGTACGAACATGAACGCGACGCCGGAGGCGGCGCATCGATACCCGCCCGGCGAAGGCAGGGCGGCAAACCGCAGAAAACGGCGCGGCAGCGTCCCTATTCACTGTCAACTGGCTACTGGTCACTGGCGACTTGCAAGCGCGAGCCAGGGCGGCAAACTGCAGAAAACGGCGCGGCAGCAACTCTATTCACTAGCAACTAGCGGCTGGCAACAGTATCCTATACGTAGAAGGGGCCGGGTTTGGACGACGACATTCAAGAGAGCGCGGAGCAACAGGAAGAATATGGGCAACACCACTCGCACGCGCAGGCGGAGGAGATGCCCCGCGTGCCCGATGTGCTGCCGGTGCTGGCCCTGCGCGATTCCGTCATATACCCGTACGGGATTCGGCCGCTCTCCGTCAGCAGGGAGAAGTCCATCAATGCCATAGATGCGGCACTGACGGAGCATAGGGTGATCCTCCTGCTCTCCCAGAAACAGACGGACATTGACGAGCCCGATACATCCGACCTGCACCACATTGGCACGGCCGCGCTTATCGTGAGGATGCTCAAGATGCCGGACGGCCGCCTGCGCGCCCTGATACAGGGGCTCCAGAGGGTCAGGGTGGAGTACTTCACTGAATCGTCCCCGTTCATCAGGGCCAAGGTGGAGCCCGTGCGGGAGCTGGAGCCAAGCGGCGCGAGCATCGAATTGGATGCCACGCTCAGGAGCGTCAAGCAGTCCCTGGAAAAGGCCATGGCGATGGGCAAGTCGCTGCCCCACGAGGTTCTGGTCATAGCCGCCAAGCTGGACAGCCCGGGCCGCCTGGCCGACCTGGTGGCCTCGAACCTCGACCTGAAGCCCGAGCAGATGCAGGACATCCTCGAAATCACGGACACATTCGTCCGCCTCAAGAAAATACACGAACTGCTGCTGCGCGAGATAGACCTTCTGGAGGTCCAGCAGAAGATCACCATGGAAGCCCGGGGCGAAATGGACAAGAGCCAGCGGGAGTACTATCTGCGCCAGCAGCTCAAGGCCATCCAGGTGGAGCTGGGCGAGGGCAACGAGCTGAACGAGGAAATCGAGGGCTTCCGCGCAAGGACCGCAAACTTGACCGTGCCCGACGACATCATGGAGGAGATAGAGCGGAACATCAAGAAGCTGGAGAGGATGCACCCTGACAGCTCGGACACAGCCGTGACGCGCACCTACCTAGAGTGGATGACGGAGATGCCCTGGGGCGTGATGAGCGAGGACAACCTTGACCTGGCGCGCGCCAAGCAGGTGCTGGAGGAGGACCACCACGGCCTGGACAAGATAAAAGAGAGGCTGATGGAGTACCTCGCCGTCAGGAAACTGAACCCCGACCAGAGGGGGACCATCCTCTGCTTCGTCGGCCCGCCCGGCACTGGCAAGACCAGCCTGGGGCGCAGCGTTGCCAGGGCCCTCGACCGCAAGTTCGCCCGCATATCGCTGGGGGGCGTCCACGATGAAAGCGAGGTCCGTGGCCACAGGCGCACCTACGTGGGGGCGATGCCCGGCAGGATCGTCCAGGCCCTCCACTCCGTCAAGACGATGAACCCGGTGATGATGCTGGACGAGGTCGACAAGATAGGCCGCGACATGCGCGGCGACCCTTCGGCCGCGCTGCTGGAGGTGCTGGACCCAGAGCAGAACAACACATTCAGGGACAACTACCTGAACGTCCCCATAGACCTGAGCCAGGTGCTGTTCCTGGCGAACGCCAACGAACTCGACCCCATACAGCCCGCCTTCAAGGACCGCATGGAGATCATCCACCTGCACTCCTACACGCTGGAGGAAAAGCTGGGCATCGCCAAAAAGCACCTGCTGCCGCGCCAGTTGGAGCGCAACGGAATCACGCCCGACCACGCCGTATTCACCGACGAGGGGCTGGTAGGCCTCATCCAGGGCTACACGCGGGAGGCAGGCGTGAGGCAACTGGAGCGGGAGGTTGGCTCCACGCTACGAAAAATCGCCAGAAAGGTGGCGGAGCGCATGGACCAGGGACAGACTCCGGCGGGCGAAGGCCAAGGCGAGGCGGTGAAAGCCGACCCCCTGGAGCGCTTCACCATAACGGAAAAGAACCTGCACAGCCTGCTGGGCCCGGTGAAGTTCCTGCAGGACGAAAGGCTCAAATCGCCAAGGGTCGGCGTGGTCACGGGTCTGGCTTGGACCAGCACCGGCGGCGACGTACTGTTCGTCGAGGCCCTCAAGATGCCAGGCAAGGGCGAGCTGCACCTGACGGGCCAACTGGGCGACGTCATGAAGGAGAGCGCCAAGGCCGCCCTCAGCTACATCCGCTCCAAGGGCGACGAATTCGGCATAGACCCTGAGGTGTTCCAAAAGAACGACATCCACGTGCACTTCCCGGAGGGCGCGATACCCAAGGACGGCCCAAGCGCGGGACTGGCCGTGGCCACCGCCCTGCTGTCCGTCCTGAAGGGCATCCCGGTCAGGAACACCATGGCCATGACCGGTGAGATAGACCTGCGCGGGGACGCCCTGCCCATAGGCGGCCTAAAGGAAAAGGCCCTGGCCGCCATGCGCATGGGCGTGTTCGAGATAATCATCCCCGCCGCCAACACGAAGGACCTGGAGGAAATCGGCCCAGAGGCACGGGGGCAGTTGGTGTTCCGCCCCGTTGGGCACGTTGAGGAGGTCTTCAGACTGGCGCTGATGGACTGGGCGCCCGCCGAGCCCGCCAAACCAGCGGAGCCTGCCGTACCGGTCAAGCCTGCGGCACCAAGCGCGAAAGCGCAGAAAACCCAAAAGACAAGGCAGGTGACATGCTAGTCATCACGCGCAAGACCAACGAGTCGATAATCATCAACGACTGCATAGAGATTGTCGTGACCGGCATAAGCAGGGACGGAGTCCGCCTTGGCATCAACGCCCCCCGCGAGATGGGGATTTACCGGCGCGAGGTCTATGAGTCCATAGCCGAGGCCAACCGCTCCGGCGCCGGCGCCACCTCCGCCCTGCTGAAGGCCAAACTGACCAAGCTGAAGCCGCCAAAAGAATAGGTCAGGCAAAGACGATGGAAAAACTAGGGACACAACTCCCCGCACAGCAACGATAGTGGCACTATGGACTTCATAACAATCAAGGGCGCGAGGGAGCACAACCTTAAGAACATAGACCTGGCCATCCCGCGCAACAAGCTGGTGGTCATCACTGGTCTGTCCGGCTCCGGCAAGTCGAGCCTGGCCTTCGACACGCTGTACGCCGAAGGGCAGAGGCGCTATGTGGAAAGCCTGTCGGCGTACGCCAGGCAGTTCCTGGACCAGATGGAGAAGCCGGACGTCGACAGCATAGAGGGCCTTTCGCCGGCGATTTCGATAGAGCAGAAGACCACCAGCCGTAACCCGCGCTCCACCGTGGCCACCGTCACGGAGATATACGACTACCTGCGCCTGCTGTTTGCCCGCACGGGCAAGCCCCACTGCATGGCCTGCGGCAGGCCCATATCCAGCCAGACGATACAGGAGATGGCGGACCAGATACTTGCGGGGCCGGCGGGTGCCAAGGTGCAGATACTGGCCCCCATAGTCCGCGCCCGCAAGGGCGAGTACAAAAAACTCTTGCAGGACATGCTGAAGCGCGGCTACATCCGCGCCCGCGTGAACGGCGCGGCCATTGACCTCACGGACGGCGTCCCTGACCTGGACAAGCAGAAAAAGCACACAATCTCGGTGGTTATAGACAGGCTGAAAGTCTCGCACGACGTCAGGTCGCGCCTGGCCGACAGCCTTGAAATGGCCTGCAACCTGGCGGAAGGCTCGGTGCTGCTAGACCTGGACGGCGAAGAGAGACTGCTTTCGTCCAAGCTGACGTGCAACAACGAGAAGTGCGCACGCTTCGGCCTCGGCCTGCCGGACATGGAGCCGCGGTCATTCAGCTTCAACAGCCCATTCGGGGCCTGCACCGAATGTGACGGACTGGGCTTCAAGAGGCAGTTCGCCGAAGAGCTGATAGTGCCAAACCCGGAGCTATCCATCTCCGACGGTGCCATACAGGCCTCCGGCTGGAAGAGCGCCGGCGACGACGGCTGGCGGGCGCAGATGCTGGCGCAGATGGCAAAGGCGTTCAAGTTCAACCTGGACACGCCTTGGGCGAAACTCTCCGAAACCACGCGGCAGTTGCTGCTGTACGGCACCAAGAGGGCGATGCGCTTTTCTTACGAGACCAAGGACAGGCACTACACGTTTTCGCACAACTACGAAGGGATAATAGGCAACCTGGAGCGCCGCTACGCCGAGACCTCCAGCGAAGAGATACGCGCCGACATGGAGCAGTACATGCAGGTGATCCCCTGCGAGGCCTGCGGCGGGCAGCGCCTGAAGCCGGAAGTGCTGGCCGTGACGGTGGGCGGCAAGAACATTGCCGAAGTGGTGTCGCAGTGCGTGCGCGACGCCAAGGCTTGGTTCCTGGGGCTTGCATTGGAGGGCAAGGACGCTGCGGTGGCCGAGAAGCTACTGAAGGAGATACACGAGCGCCTTGGCTTTTTGGACGACGTCGGCCTAGGCTACCTGACACTGAACCGCTCCGCCGCCACGCTTTCCGGCGGTGAGGGGCAGCGCATCAGGCTCGCCACGCAGATAGGCTCGAAGCTACAGGGTGTGCTGTACGTGCTGGATGAGCCGTCCATCGGCCTGCACCAGAGGGACAACCACCGCCTGCTGGACACCCTAAAGGAGATGCGCGACCTCGGCAACACGGTCCTGGTGGTGGAGCATGACTTGGAGACCATCCGCGAGGCCGACCACTTGGTTGACCTTGGCCCAGGCGCGGGGGAGCATGGCGGCCACGTAGTTGCGCAGGGCACACCAGCGCAGGTCGCGGCCACCAGCGGCTCCGTGACTGGCGAATTCCTTTTGGGCGCCGACAAGATAGCCGTCCCCAAAATGCGCCTGATGCCGGGCAGGGGCAGCATTTCGGTGATGGGGGCAACCGAGAACAACCTGAAGAACATCAACGTGGACTTCCCCATAGGCGTGTTCACATGCGTCACCGGTGTTTCCGGCTCCGGCAAGTCGTCTTTGGTGAACGGGATTCTTTACAGGGCGTTGGCCAACCAACTGCACCAGGGCAAGTTCGTGGTGGGCAAGCACAAAAAGATAAAGGGGCTGGAAGAGATAGACAAGGTGATAGACATTGACCAGGCACCAATAGGTCGCACTCCCAGGTCCAATCCCGCCACGTACACAGGGCTTTTCACGCACCTGCGCGACTTGTTCAGCCAACTGCCGGAGAGCAAGGCCAGGGGCTACACGCCCGGCCGCTACAGCTTCAACGTGAAAGGCGGCCGCTGCGAAAAGTGCGAGGGCGACGGCCTGATAAAAATTGAGATGCACTTCCTGCCGGATGTCTATGTCACCTGCGAGCAGTGCAAGGGCAGGCGCTACAACCGCGAGACTCTGGAGGTCCACTACAAGGGCAAGTCCATCTCCGACGTGCTGTCCATGACAGTCGAGGAGGCCCTTGCGCTTTTCGGCCCCATCCCCACCATCGCCAACAAACTACAGACACTGCACGAGGTGGGCCTGGGCTACATCAGGCTGGGCCAGGCGGCCACCACGCTGTCCGGGGGCGAGGCCCAGCGCGTCAAGCTGGCCAAGGAACTTTCCAAGCGCGCCACCGGCAGGACAGTCTATATTTTGGACGAGCCCACCACAGGCCTGCACCTGAAGGACATTCAGAAGCTCCTGGAGGTCACGGACCGCCTGGTGAAGCAGGGGAACACGGTCATAGTGATTGAGCACAACCTGGATGTGATAAAGACCTGCGACTGGATAATTGACCTGGGCCCGGAGGGCGGCGAGGCCGGCGGCCGGGTGGTGGCAACCGGCACCCCGGAACAGGTGGCCGCCAACCCCGGCAGCGTGACGGGGAAGTACCTTTGGCCGTACCTGCAATAGGTCTTAAATAAATGGTTCATACACCATTTTCTCTTGACAGCGCCGGCCCAGAGGGTATCCTTTCGCGTAGTGATCTATGCCAATTCCCCCTGCAAAGGGGCTTTTCCGGAGGGACCGTGGATTTCATAAGACCTGACGTCCAGGAGCACTTGATGCAGGAACACTTCGAGTTCAGGCACCTGATGGAAGAGCACAGGGCGGCCGACGAGCGCCTGGCGCACCTGCGATGCAAGCCCACTCTGACGTCCAGGGAGTCCCTCGAGGAGGTCGAGCTGAAGAAGGCCAAGCTCCGCGCGAAGGAGCGGATCTACAAGATAGTCAAGGCCCTGGACGGGGCCAAGGCATAAAGACCTAAGGCCAAGCCGCAATCGGCTATTGGCCGCGCGCCTGGCAGGCAAGGCGCTGGTTGGGCTTCGCGCCCAGAAGCCGCAGTGCGCGCGCCTCTGCCTCGCCGGCGGCGGCCAGGCGGTCCGTGCCTTCGTGGACGGCGACGACGCACATCCCGCAGCGGCCGTGGCCCCTGCACAGACCCACCAAGCCGGCGCCGGCCCGCTTCATGGCCTCGGCCACGGGCTCGCCTGGCGAAACCTCGATGTCAATCTCTTCGCCGCCGGCGAAACTGATTCTCATGGCCTTTCCCGCTCAAAGTAGTGCATTGGGATATTCTACGACCATTCTCTCGAAATTTGCACGCCCGATGGTGACGCGCAGTCGGGGCCGGCGCCCGTGAAATTGGTCATAAGTTAGGCTAAACTGGACGATGGAGAATCTTTCGGATGGCCAACAGGCTAGACGTCAACAGTCCCGGGTTGAGGCGCCAGATCATCATGACGCTGATCCAGAACACGCCTGCGGCTTACGCCGTCCTTGGCAGGGACTACAGGATCATATTCCTCAACGACTTCTTCATGCGGGCCAGGAAAATGGAGGGGCCCGTCCCGGTTGGCGAAAAGTGCTACGCAACCATCAACAACGGCGTGCCCTGCCCGCAGTGCGCGGTCCACAAGGCCATCGAAAACGGGCGGCCGGCGAGGATGCTCCGGAAGGACGTCCTGCCCGACGGCACCGTTACGTACACCGACGACTTCGCCGTCCCGATCAAGAAGGGCCCCCAAACCGACGACTTCGACTTCGTCCTCCAAGTGATGGTCAGCAGGACCGAGGAGATGCTGCTGTGGGAGCGCAACAACCGCCTCTTCCTGGACATCGTCTATTCGCTGATAAGGCAGCTCGAAAAAAGGTCGCCCCACACCTGCGCCCACTCCAAAAACGTCGCCGCAATAGTCACAAAGCTGACGCGGTATCTGGGCATGGGGTCGCAGGCGGTCTTCCACTCTGCGCTGGGCGGCCTGCTGCACGACCTCGGGATGTTCTTCGTCCCAAGGGAGATACTGGAGAAGCGCATGGCGCTCAGCAACGAGGAGTACTCGACGGTCAAGGAGCATCCCGTTTACACAGGGAGGTTCCTGGCTGGCCTGACCTCCTTTGGCTCGTTGCGGGACATAGCCGTTGCGCACCACGAGAGGTGGGACGGCGGCGGCTACCCCAACGGGGTCGGCGGGGAGGACATCCCCTTGGAGGCCAGGGTGGCGGCCGTCGCGGACGCCTACGACGCCATGACGTCCGACAGGCCCCACCGCAGGGCGCTTTCCCACGCAGAAGCCATGGCCGAGATAGAGAGACTGGCGGGTTCGCAGTTTGACCCGCGCATAGCCGGGAAGTTCGTCCAGATGGTCGAGGACGGCGGCATGGACAGGGACGCCCTTGTGGCCCTGCCGGACAAGCACGCTGTGCCCGCGCCGGAATTCACCCTGTACGAGCATCGTGGGGACGGGTGGGGGCCCAGCGGCGACGGCCGCGCTGAGGCGGACTGCCTGAAGGACGCAATGGAGTCCGATGCCTTCCTGGAGTCCATCTTCAACAACACCCCCGCCCTCTACGCCATCGTCGATGAGGGCTTCAACATCCTCTTCGCCTCCGACAGCCTTGCCGCTGTGGCCGGCAAATCGCCCGAAGAAATGCTGTCCTGCAAGTGCTTCGACATTATTGGCAGTGGGATCGGTCTGCAGTGCCGGCGACGCAATGGCGACGACGCCGACTGCATAGTGGCGAGGGCCTTCGCCACGGGCGAGCGGCAGCAGGCGCCCATCGAGGCCGATGCCTGCGACCAAAGGCTTTACTTCGACAGCTTCGCCGTGCCGTTGCTGCTGGACGGCGCGGACGGCGGCAAGATAAAGTGCTGCCTGAAGATAGCCTTCGACAGGACAAGGGAGAAGGCGGCTAGGCACGCGCTTGAGGGCGACCTCAGGCACCTCCTCGACAAGATGCGCGCCTTGGCCCAGGGGCTTGTTCTGGACGCGGCCGCCAGAGCGCGCGAAATCACTTGGGAGGCCAGCAGCTTCAGCGAATACCTGGACAGCCTGAAGGCGGATCTGTCCAGCGCGGCCCCTAAGCCGGAAAGCCGCGGTTGAGCAACATGTTTTGGGGACTCGGCGCCGGCGAAAAGGGGAAGCCCAGGAAGAAGGGCCGGCTGGACCTGCACAGCCCCAAGCTGAAGCAGGATCTGCTATGGGCCATAATCCAGAACGCGCCGGTGGCCTACATCATCACAGACAAGTCCTACAGGGTGAAGTTCGTGAACAACCGGCTGCTCCGCCTCAGGAGGCTGGAGCGCGATGAAATCCTGGGCAACATCTGCTACAACGCCCTGAACGGCGGCGTGCCATGCACCGCCTGCGTCGTGAGGAAGGCGATGGAGGACGGCAGGGGGCATCGCGTCCTGCGGAAGGACACCATGTCCGACGGCTCGGTGGTCTATACGGACGACTTCGCCGTGCCAATCAGTGTCGACGGCGAGGAGGGCCTGGTCCTTAATGTGCTGGTTGACCGCACGTTGGAGATGCAGTTCAAGGAAAAGACGAACGCCCTGTTCCTGGAAGTCGTCAGGAGCCTGATCAGGCTGCTGGAGAAAAAGGACCCGTACACGTCCCAGCACTGCCGCGAGGTCAGCGCTATCGCCTCGAAGCTGACCCGTTACATGGGCCTGGACAACAACGCCGTTTACAACGCGATGCTGGGCGGCCTGCTGCACGACCTGGGCAAGCTCCACGTCCCAGACTCGGTGCTGAACAAAAACGGTCGCTTGGTGGGCTGGGAGGTTGACTCCATCAGGGAGCACCCCGTCTTCACGTACTTGGTCCTGCCGGACCTCGAGTCGTTCAAGACCATCAGGGAGATAGCAATATCGCACCACGAGAAGTGGGACGGAACCGGCTACCCCAACGCCCTAAAGGGGGAGGAAATCCCGGTGGAGGCCAGGATAGCCGCGGTGGCGGACACCTACAGCGCGATGACATCGGACAGGCCTTACAGGAACGGCCTGGGCCACGAGGCCGCCATGGAGGAGATCAAGAAAAACGCGGGCACCCAGTTCGACCCCAACATAGTGGAAAAGTTCGTCCGGATGGTGGACGAAGGCTCCATGGACAGGGACACCCTGACCGCCCCGGAGGAGACCACCACCTTCGTCAGAATGCTGCAGACGAACAGGCTCATCCAGCGGAGGCTGAAAAAGGCGGCCGAAACCACCGGCGGCCACGCGCAGGGGTGCCTCCCCGACAGTGCCGTGCGCGGGTTCACAGCGCATTCGTCCTTCGCCGATGCAATCCTCAACGCTACGCCGGCCACATTCACGATAGTCGACGAATCCCTGAACATCATCTACGTCTCCAGCCGCTTCGCGCACGCCCACGGCAAGTCGGTCGACGATCTTTGCATGGAGAAGTGCTTCGACGTGATAAACGGCAAGGTCACCTACTGCTTTGAGGTGAAGGACGGTTGCGTGCGCTGCCCGGTGGTCAGGGTCTTCGCCACGGGCAAGCAGCAGTACGCGCTGATCAGGGAGGAGGTCGCAGGCAAGACGCAGTACCGCGGCACGTACGCCGTGCCCATGACACTGGACGACATCGACGGGAAGCCCATCAGGTGCTGCCTACTGATTCTCTTCGACAGGACAGACGAAAAGCTGGCACAGATCGAGCTGGAGGAGGATCTGAAGCGGATAGCCGACATGCTGTACAACTTCGTCACAGAGCTGACCCCCGGCACCACCGGCAACATAGACGGGGTTTCCGGCGCGGCCGTCAGCTTCAACGACTACCTGGAGAAAATGCAGGGCGAGCTGGCGGAAATGCTCGCCTCGCAGGGGGCGGACTGAATATGAGTGACACTTCAAAGGCTTTGGCGAAAAATGCTGCACTGGAGGTTCGCCCTTGCGGTTGGCGGCAAAGTTTGGCACAAAACTTGCCCCCCCCCCCCCAAAAA
>Ga0268262_10004983_pt1 | contig 13380 bp, 13 predicted proteins | sample TergutNc150P3_FD_190354 | JGI IMG/M metagenome (GOLD analysis project Ga0268262, IMG submission 190354) | Nasutitermes corniger P3 segment gut microbial community from laboratory colony in Florida, USA - Nc150 P3 (SPAdes) (version 2) | ecosystem: Host-associated > Arthropoda: Insects >... | reverse complement strand
AAAAGAGTACAGAGGCGATTGCATGCACGACAAAAAAGGAAATTTAGTTTGCTTGTTCCCAAATGAATATCGTTTGAATTTAGCGGTTAAGAATTATCCTGAGTTGGAGTTTAAGGCAGTGAGCGGGTGAATGGGTAAATAATTATCTATATTCCCACTCATATATGTATTTTAGCAATAAAACAACGTTTTGCTTAGGGCTTGCCCTAATCCTTTTCTTATCCTGCGCGGATAATTCAGATGTGGAATTTCCTGAAAAGGATGAGGTGCGGAAGAGGTATAGCAGTAGTTCTGCCGAGAGTAGCAGTTCTGCTGAAGTTGCGGGTTCGTCTTCTTCTGAGCAGAGTAGCAGTTCTGTGGAGGCTGCGGGTTCGTCTTCATCTTCGTCAAGTGAGCCAAGCAGTTCAAGCGTTGCGCCAAGCAGTTCAAGCGTTGCGCCAAGCAGCAGTTCGCCTGCTTTCTGTGGTAGTACTGGAGAAATTCCTACCGCCAATCAGTTTTGCTACGAAAATAGCAATATTAGGAATAAATGTGGCGGAGAAACATATAATGCCAAGGAGTTCTGTGGTATAGATGAAAAGGTTTATACTTTATGCGGAGGTTTTCCATATCCTACAGATAAGCAATTTTGTCTTTTGGGTATTCGTACCGATAAATGCGGCGATTTGATATATGACCCTTGGCAATTTTGCTTTAATGATGTTGTTCAAAACAGATGCGACGATTCGCCAAACGGAGATACTTATACTCCTGGAATAGAGAAGTGTTGCGGTAGCAATAAATACACTCTTGCAACGCAATTCTGCCATACGGATAAGACGGTTAAGGACAAATGCGGTGGTATAGCGCAATATAATCCTGAAACAGAAAGTTGCTGCGGAAGTGGTAAATATACTCTTGGAACACAATTCTGTTACAAAAGCAACACGGTAGGCGATTTCTGTGGTACAAGAGAGGAAACTTTTGACCCTGGTTTATATGAATGCAGACAAGGCAACAAGATATATCTAAAAATTCCAGTATCTTATGGAGAGACTTACGAAGCTGTTTTGATAGGCACCCAGACTTGGATGGCGAAGAATATGAACTATGATGTTCCTGAAAATGATACCGATGTATGCAGTGGCAATAACGATGATAACTGTCCCAAATATGGCAGGCTGTATAATTGGTCAACTGCAAATGGTGTTTGTCCCAATGGCTGGCATTTGCCTAGCAATGCCGATTGGAACGCATTGATGAAGTTCATCAATCCGAGTTGTTTAGACAATGCTGATTGTGCCGAAGCAGGAGCCAAACTGAAGTCTGAGAGCGACTGGACTTCTTATAATGGAACGGACGATTTCGGCTTTTCCGCCCTGCCTAGCGGCTACGGCAATCCTCCTATCCCTGGTCCCACTTTTTCACTTACAGGTACCTTGGGCACTTGGTGGAGTAGCGAAGACAATAACGGTACAGATTATTCCTACAGAAGAGTCATGCGCAGCTACGACAATAATGTGGAATACGGCACCTATGATAAGAGAGCCTTTTTTAGTGTTCGTTGCATCAAAGACCCGGAACTGGAAAATTAATATGCTCAACAACCTAAAACACACCTTGCTCACAACGTTGCTCCTCCTAGCAACAGCAAACGCCACAACCCTAGCCGTCTTGGAAATAACCATATCAGAAACCGAAGATGAAATAGACCTAACCGTTGACGAAACCAAATTCCTAACAGACGAACTAAGACGGCAAGCAACGAAGATTCTGCCAAAAGACTATTCCGTGCTCACAAGGGAAAAAATAATCTCACTCGTACCAAAAACAGCCGAAAACCTGGGCTCAGTAATAGACATAGGAATAGTGATAAAAAGCGACTACATAACCCAAGGATTCATAGGCAAGCTAGGCGGCTTGTTCACTCTCACAGTTGAACTCTACGAAACATCAAGCGGCAACCAGATTGGAGATTTTGTGAAAGAAGCCTCAGACTACAAAGGACTCCTTGAAGCAATCCGCGAAAACTCGCAGGCCTTGTTCGCAAAGATAATGCCACCAGATACGCTTGCCTCAATACCTACAAACATACCAGAGCCAAAGAAAATCAAGAACTCCTTTTGGTTAGCCCTCGGCTTGGATGTACTTGGAGCAACTGCGATAGGGCTTGGCATTTACAACAACTCAAAATCAAGCGATTACAACAAAGAATGCAAAAGCATTACAAAAACCCTCCCAAACCCTGATATGTACCCCACTGAATTCGATGCGGCAGAACGCGCATTCAACTCCAAGCACAAAAAAATGCAAAGCGCAGAAACAGCAAGAAACATTTTCTACGCCACAGGCGGAGCCTTGCTACTCGGCGGCGTTGCGGTGCATATTTGGTTTTAGGATTTCTATATTTAGGTTTATGCAAATAAACCTAAATAAGCCTACTGCTGTCTCCTATGAATTACGCGAATGGAAATCTCGCATAAACACAATGTATTTGAACAGCAAGGAGAGGTTATCTGAAATTCATATTAAATAGATTATATTTATAATATAAACGCTTTTGGAGAACATACAATGAAAAAACTCACAAAAATCGCGCTCACAGCAAGCTTTGTGCTTGCCTTGGCGTTCACCTTTTCCTGCTCCGGCGAAGATGGCACAAGTTGTATGGTAGATCCAAAAACGGATGGCAGCGGCTACGATGTTATCTGCGGCGGCGTGAATGTAGGTCCGTTGAGCAACGGCGAGAAAGGAGAACCAGGAGCTACTGGTGCAAATGGAGAAAAAGGTGAACAGGGCGAGAAAGGAGAAAAAGGAGAAAAAGGCGAAACTGGAGCGGCGGGCGTAAACTGTGCGGTTCAGCCTAAAGCAGGCGGCTACGATGTTCTTTGCGGCGGCGTGAATATGGGTCAGTTGAGCAATGGCGAGGGCTGTGCCATAACTACAGATGCTAGCAATTCCGCGTATTACCTTATAACCTGCGGTAGCACTTCTGGTCAGCTTGCAAAGGCTTGGTGCGGGGCAACGGCTTACGATCCGGCAAAAATTACGTGCAACAATGGTATTCTCAAGTTTAGCTTTACAGATAATCGCGACAACAAAACGTATAAAGCGGTGAAGATAGGCGAGCAGATTTGGATGGCGGAGAATTTGAACTACAATGCAAGCGGTAGCAAGTGCGGCAATGATAACGAATATACACTTAGCTATGCGAATACTTCTATTTGCAATACTTATGGCAGGTTCTACGATTGGGCAACGGCGATGAATTTGCTTCCAGTTTCTATTTGCAATGCCATTCCTTGCGCTTCTCAAATATCCGCTAAACATAAAGGCATTTGTCCCGATGGTTGGCATATCCCAAGCGATGCCGAGTGGAGTGCTTTGATGCAATTCGTCAATCCTGACTGTTCTCCTGCGAGTACTTGTGCAGATGCGGGTCGGTTCTTGAAATCCGTAAGCGGATGGTATGAAAATGGCAATGGCGAGGACAAGTATGGCTTTACGGCTCTGTCGAGCGGCTTTGGCGATTATAGCAATTTCTACGATTTCGGCAAAGAAGGCGATTGGTGGAGTACTACGGAGTACGCTGGCGAAGATGAAGACGACCAAGCCTATTACCGATACGTGTACTACCGTAGTGATCGTTTCATCCGGGACTACAACGGTAAGACTGCCCTGTTCAGTATCCGTTGCGTGCAGGACTGAAACTGTTGACTGATTAACTCATATCCCTTGTCCCAAATAGTTAATTTAACGTTTACTATATTCAAAAACTATGAATATATCTAAACCTCTCGTTCTATGCTTTTTTGCTGCCGCCTTGGTTTTTGCTCAGGCACCAGCAGTTCAAGTTGCTCCTCCGCAAGTTCAGGTTCAGGCTCCTGCCCCAGCAGCGCCCGCTCAAGTTCCAGCTAAGGCACCAGCACAGGTTCAAGTTGCCCCTCCGCAAGTTCAGGTTCAAACTCCGGCTCAAGCAGCACCCGCTCAAGCTCCAGCTAAGGCACCAGCACAGGCTCCAACTCCAGCACCAGCGCAGGCTCCGGCACAAGTTCAGGTTCCAGTGGCTGCCGAACCCATTGCTCAAATTCCTTTAGAAGGAACTTCCAGTCCAGACTCATCAGAAATAGCAGTTCTTCCTCCGCCAGTTCCGTCATCAAGCTCGGCAGAAACAAAACCCTCTGGCAAAACAATTTTTGACTCCGTACGCGGCCATGCCTACAATCCTTACTCAACGGTCGGTGCGGCATCCACTGTTGGAGACTTAATTAGAGTACCAAGCGATATTCTTGGGCAAAAATTTCTTTATGTTTCCCCAATTGCCCAAATAGGCTATACAGCTTTTGACCTTGCCGGCGGTTCTGCAATGCTGGGCTTAAGCAATTCAGTTGCTGAACAGGGTAGGTTATCGGCTTTGGTTTTAGGTTATGCCAATTCAATTTTTGGTTTAGCCATTAAATACTCTGTTGATAAGGAATTTACATCAGAAGACAAATCCAATGTTAGCGTAAGAACAACTAATCCTGCCGATAACATAGAGCTTTACTTATCTTTGCCCTTTGGAGAGGAAACTTTATACGCCAATGGAGGCTGGATAACCGAAAGAGAAAGCGGATTTGTAGATGCTGATGGCAAAAGAAGAAAAATAGATTACTCCACCATAACATCTGAGGCTGGTTTATTAGGCTCGCGAGGTGCTTTAAATTATGATATGCACTTTAACTTTAAGCGGTATGGCGGCACTTATGTAGGTGAAGATGATAAAAAAGCAGTTGAAAGAGGAACATATTCTAGATTTGCTTTGGGACTTGATTTAGGCTATGCGGCTTTGCAAAGCCAAAACGCAAGAGTTATAGTTGGTTTAAACGATGCCGTAGGTGTTGTTTTCCTTGATAAAATTGGCAAAATTTATAAAGGCGACAACACAATATTTGGGCGGCTCACTCCCAATATTTTAGGCGAAGTTGCTTTATCTAAGAATTTGTTTGCTTTTACGGGAGCTGAACACAGTTTGTACTTTAGGTTTGGAGACGAAGACGCTGAAGCCGATACTCACTACACTTTAGTAAAAAACAATTTAGAAACAGTAGCCTTTATGGGTATCCGTTATCAAAAACCGAATTGGGCTATAGAATCGGAGCTTTCCACAAATCCATTTGAGGCATTTGTAGGAGAGAATATTTTGATTAACCTTGGCGGATTTATCTATTTTTAAGGAGGTATGAAAATGAAAAAAATCCTAATTGCGCTCGTTTCAGTTGCACTTCTCGCTGGTTGCTCCGCAGACGGCGTTTTCAACGGCGGTACTCTTGAAAACCCTAATGTCACATGGAGCAATAATGACGACCCTAGCGCAGACTACGTTTATTGTTCAATACAGGGCATTTGTACGTATATGTTGCAAGCTGTGTGTGCAGCGGGCAACGGTACTGTTGTTAGCTCATGTCCTTCAAATCCGGGTCCAACTACGTCTATGTATTGCTACTACCTTCTTGGCGGCATTTATTATTGCGATGCTATTCCTAAGTATTTTTCCCAACCTGAATGCGTATCAGCCTATGGTTCAGCAGCGGTTATAGATCGTCAAACATGTATCAGTAGAGGTGCTGACATTTGGGATTGAGGTAATTATGAGAAAGAGTTCCAGAGCCTACACAAGCGAACTAGTCCCTGCAGATATTGTGCAGGCTGCGGTGCTTGCGGCAAACCGCGCGCCTAGCAGCAAAAACACGCAACCCTGGAAACTTGTTTTGGTTCAGGGGCAGGCTTTGGAAAATTTGCGGCAAGATTACGTGGCAGCCTTTAACAGCGGCAAAGCTCCATCTTTTGAATACACATACAGCCCAGACCCTTTGCCAGAGGCATACAAAAAAAGATCCATCGATTTGGGCAAGGCTTTTTTAACCCACAAAGGGATAGCCAGAGAAGACAAAGAAAAACGCAAAGAACACGACTTGGAAAATTTTCGCTTTTTTGGCGCAAATCAGGTTTTCTTTTTGGCGGTGAACAAAGGCGAATACGGGCAAGGCACCTTTTTGGACTGCGGCTTGTTTCTTCAAGCCCTAATAACAGAATTGCACAACAACGGTTTGGGCAGTTGCCCTCAATACAGCGCAATGGCTTATCCCGATTTGCTGCGCAAGCACATACCCAATTCCGAAAACTTGCTATTCCTGCTCGCCCTGCCTTTTGGCTATCCAAAAGCAGACCATATTGCAAACACCTTCGTAACCCAAAGAGAACCCTTGGAAAGTTTTTTCAGGGTTGTGGGGTGAGTTTTCTACATTCTACCCTATGTCTTTTGAAAAGAAAATCTTGTGCATAGGGGCGGGGTATGTGGGCGGGCCTACTATGGCTATGATAGCCAAGAAATGCCCGCAATATCAAGTGAAAATAGTGGATATAAACGCAGCCCGAATAGATGCCTGGAATAGCGATGATTTGCCAGTTTACGAACCTGGGTTAAAAGAAGTTGTGGAAAGCACGAGGGGTAAAAATTTGTTTTTTGGGACAGATATAGATGCAAGCATAAAAGAAGCGGATATAATTTTTGTTAGCGTGAATACCCCCACCAAAACATTTGGATTTGGAGCTGGCAAAGCCAGCGATTTGCAGTATATTGAAAAAACAGCCCGCAATATTTTGGCAGCAAGCGATAATGGAAAAATTGTTGTTGAAAAAAGTACACTGCCCGTGCGTACCGCAGAATCTATGGAGCGCATTTTGAACGGTGGCAATAAAGGGCTTCATTTTGATATTGTGAGCAACCCCGAATTTTTGGCAGAAGGAAGCGCAATGGCAGATTTGGAAACCCCAGACAGGGTTTTGATTGGAGGTCACCAAAGCAAAGAGGGTTTGGCTGCTGTGGAAGAAATAGTAAAGATATATGCCAATTGGGTTCCGAGAGAAAAAATCATCACAACAAATTTATGGAGTTCCGAACTCTCAAAATTAACTGCCAACGCATTTTTGGCACAGAGAATATCCAGCATAAACAGCCTCAGCGCTCTTTGCGAAAAAACTGGCGCAAACATAGACGAAATTGCAAACGCCATAGGCAAAGATACACGCATAGGCTCAAAATTCCTCAAAGCTTCCATCGGTTTTGGCGGCTCTTGCTTTAAAAAAGACATTTTGAATTTGGTTTACTTGTGCGAACACTACGGGCTGCCAGAAGTTGCAACCTATTGGGAAAGCGTTGTTAAAATAAACGAGTGGCAAACACACCGTTCTGTGAAGCGTGTTTTGCGCTCTATGTTCAACACCATAGCTGGCAAAAGGGTGGCTGTTTTTGGTTTTGCATTCAAAGCAAACACAAACGATACCCGCGAAAGCCCTGCCCACTTGGTTGTAAGGGAACTTTTGGAAGAACTCGCCATTCCCGTGATTACAGATTGCAAAGCAATTCCAGATGCCAAGAGAAATTTGAGCGATGTTTTAGACAAGGTTCAATTAACAGAAGACCCCTACGAAGCGGCAAAAGATGCTCACGCTATTTTGCTCTGCACCGAATGGCAGCAATACGCAGATTTAGACTGGAAAAAAATTTACAATTCAATGAGCAAGCCCGCTTTGGTTTTTGACGGTCGCAATATTCTAAACGGCGAAGAGTTAAAGAAAATGGGTTTTGAATTTATCAGCATTGGCAAGGCGTGAATATGAGCTTTAGCAGAATTGCACCTATTTTGTTAACAGCGGCATCTGCTCTTTTTGCCCAAAGCTACCAAAATTTAACCCTGCAAAACTGCATTGAAATAGCAAAGAAAAGCAGCCTCTCGCTTGCAAGCACAAGATTAGGCGAAAAAACCGCTGAGTCCTCATTAACGCAGGCAAAAAATGCGAGACTTCCAGATTTAAGGGGGAACATTTCACAAAGCGCAGCTGGTAACCCCTTGCTTGAGAATTCGCAAAACCGTTATGCATTTAGCTTAGGCTTAAATTCTTCTATGCCAATTTTCACGGGAGGCAGAATAGGCCATTCGGTGAATCAGGCAGAGCATCGCAAAGAAATTGCAACGCTCAATTCAGATGCTGCGGAGAGAACTTTATCTGAATATGTTATAAAAGCCTTTATGCAGGTTTGGTCTTTAACTGAATCTGAGGCAGCTACGAGGGCTGCGCTTGCGCTTTCTAAAAGGATGCTCGCAAGAGATTCCGTGCTTTTCAACGCTGGCAGCTACACGGCAAGCGATTTGGCTCTAGCTTTTGCGCAGGTTGCAAGCGATAGCTTAAATTTATTGCAAACTCAAAGCAACTTAACCCAAAGCTACACGGCTCTTCGCCAGCTTTTGGAAATTCCGCAAAATTCCAGTTTTTCCGTTTTGCCACCAGACTCCGCAAAACCCGAAACCACAGAAAATTATTCAACTCTGCTGAAATCTGCGCAAAACAATTCCATAGATAAAAAAATAGATTCTCTTTCCGTTTTGGCGGCTAAAGAAGCAATTGGAATTGCAAAAGCCGCTCGCTACCCAAGCGTGTCTTTAAGCGGCTCGCTAAATTCTGGATTTCACTGGGAAATTGATGACCCCAAATACCCAAAGCAATTGAAGAACGGGTTTGGCTATTCTGCATCGCTTGGCATTAACATTCCCATTATAGATTGGGGTGCTGCCACAGATGGAATTTTGCAAGCGCAAGTCGCTGAGGAAAGAGCGCAAATCTCGGCTCTCAACACGCAAAAACAGCTTGAAAATATCATTGAGCAATTGGTTTTGCAAGTGGAAACATATAGGGTGCAGTGGGAAGTTTCTTCTGTGCAAATGAATGCACAAAGGCTTTCCCTTGAGAAATCTGTTCAGCAGCACGAGCTTGGAATGCTGGATATCTCTTCGCTGGTTCAGCAGCAAACAATTTTCAACAATTCGCAAATAAAGCACAATCAGGCAAAATACAGTTATTTGCTGAGTAAATCGCTTTTGGATTTGCAAACGGGGGATTTTTAAATGGAGAAATGGAAAATGAAAAAAATTACTTTCTGCGCAATTTGCTTGTTTGTCTCTTTTGCTTTTGCCGCTCCTGCGGATAGTTTATATTCTCAGGCTCAAAAGTTGTATAGCCAGGGGAATTTCGAGGCGGCCGCCAAAGCTTATGCGAACCTTTGTTCCTCGTTTGAGGCAAATGAAAAAAAAACTTGCCTGCTAAACGAGGCAAAGTCGTTGATAGAAGCAAATAAAATAAATCTGGCTCGCGAAGCGGAGCCAAAACTGCTTTTGCTGATAAGCCAAACAGAGCCAAACGATTCCCTATTTTCCGAATTAAGCGCATTGGATGCAAAGCTGCAAATTATGCTAGACCAACCTGTGCGAGCGGTTCGCTCTTGGAAAGCGGCGCAGGCAAGCGCAAGCGTGGATTATTTTCCCCAAATTTATGTCCTATGCCGCGACATAGTTTCCGCTTACCCTGCAAACGGACTAACCACCGATAACTGCGAAAAAACAAAACCCGCAGACACAACCCTTATTTCCCTGCCAAGGAAAAAAACAGTTCCCCTTTCCGGTGCTTCCCAGCCAGCAGTTGTTCACTATGCACCCACATCCACGCCAGCATCCACGCCAGCATCCACGCCAGCACCTCCGCCTTCTGGCACAAAAAAATGGTATGTTCAGCTTGGAGCCTTTAGCACAAAAGAAAACGCAGAAAAACTGATTGCAGATTTCAAAACCAAAGGCGTGCAACTTTACATAGCGGAATTGCTAGAAAGAAGGCTCTATGCGGTTCGCACAGAAAACTTTGCCACCAAAGAAGAAGCCGAAAACTTTGCCACGCAAAAAATATTCCCAACGCACAAGGTTTATAAGATTTTGCAGTAAGTTCTTTACTATATTTACCATAGTGTTTGGAATAATTCAAAAAAAGGGCAATGAGAATCATCTTTGCGGCAGGGTTATAGGATACGTGAAAATTCCGCCTCCTGAACCGGGTAGCGGTATGGAAACGCCTTTTGATGCTCTTGTTAGCCCAGATGGAATTTTAGCCATACAAGGTGATTATTCCAAAATTCCAGATTTTGACACTTTTCGCAATAATCTGCAACAATCTCTGCCAAAAGGCTTGCAAGAAATATTGAAGCACATATTGGAAGACGATGAAATAAGAGAAAATCTTGACAAGGCTAAAAAAATCAGCTTCAGCGTTATTCCGCAAAAAGGAAGCGATAGGCTGGGCGATTTTTTCCCTGTTCCGGCACAGCTCACTCTATTTCAATCCGAAGAAGCATTGCTCTCCGAAGAGGGCGATATTTATTTTTTGGGCGAATATGCCTCTATGAGCAGCGCGCATTTGTTCTTAACTGGTTTCCCCATAATTTATCAGGCAAAATACAGGGAGCAAACAGAGCTGCAAAAAGCAAAAGAAGTGGATGAACTCTTGGCGGGAATTGGCAGTGGCGAAAAACCTCAGAACTATGCAGGATCCGAAGACTTGGCTATTCATTTGAACGGAGATTTAAATAGCTTTAACGGAAATTTACTGAACCTTTTAGATACTCAGATTTTGCCAAAAATAATGTACATCATAGAAAGAAACGATACCGAAAACTTCAGAGTAGGCATAAATTCCTTCCGCAATTTTATGCATTCATATCCTCACCAGCAAGACATTGAAAAAATGATTTCCATATTGCAGGGCATAAACGAAAAAAAATGCTCAAGCTCAAATGATTCCAAAACCCTTACCCTGCTCTGCAAAAAAATCAGCGCCCTGCACCACGAGGAATTTGAAATTCTGCCAGAAATACAAAAAGAATTGGAGGCACTCATTGAAAGTTGAGAAATGCGAAATTGATGGTCTTTTGGTTATTGAACCAGACGTTTTTCCCGATTCGCGGGGTTGGTTTTATGAATCGCACAATGCGGAGAAGTTTAAAGCCCTTGGCATAGACACGGTTTTTGTGCAAGACAACCACAGCCGTTCCGTAAAAAACACCTTGCGCGGCTTGCACTACCAAAAAAATCCCGGGCAGGCAAAACTGGTACGTTGTACCTTCGGCAAAATTTGGGACGTTGCAGTTGATATACGCAAAAACAGCCCCACTTACGGCAAATGGCACGCGGTGGAATTAAGCGAGGAAAACAAAAAACTCTTTTATATTCCCATAGGTTTTGCCCACGGATTTTGCGTACTTTCCGACTTTGCCGAGGTTCAATACAAATGCAGTTCCGTGTATAATGGAGCAGAAGAAGCTGGCTATGCTTGGGACTGCCCAAAAATAGCCGTAAAATGGCCCATAAATGAGCCTATTTTAAGCAAAAGAGATTTGGAAAACCCTAGCTTGCCGTAGTTTCTTCTTCGGTGGCGGCTACCCCTGTGGCTTCTATTTGGGTGTGAACCTTGCGCTCCGCGATGCGGGCGGCTTTGCCGTGCAGTTCGCGCATATAATAAATGCGGGATTTGCGTACGCTACCGTGGGTATCTACTACTATGGAATCTATTAAGGGGGAGTGTATTTGAAAAATGCGTTCAACTCCAATGCCATTTGATATTTTGCGAACAGTCACAGAAGTGCTTATGCCTGTGCCTTTGCGCTGAATAACCACGCCTTTGAAAGGCTGAATGCGGCTTTTTACCTTGCCGTCTGCGGTTTTTTCCATAATTTTAACATTAACCGTTACGGTATCACCCGCACGAAAATCAAAGGTATCTTTCTTTTTATTCTCCTGATGCAGAGCCTCAATATTCAGCTTAGACATAAAAACCTCAAAAATTTAGAGTTACAAATATAGTAAAAAAAAAGCTAGTTGTCAAGTTTTACAACAGTTTCACCACTATCGCAGTAATCACCAAATTAACAAGGGCAACATTGAGCAATATAATCCAGCCCAGATGCATAACCTGGTCGTAGCGGAAACGCGGCAAGGTCCAGCGGAACCATATCCATAGCCAGCAGAAAATGCTCATTTTAAATAAAAGAACCAGAACTTGAATTACTGCCGCTATTATAGCTGCTGCAAGACTTTCGGCATTTATAATATTTGCAAAGTAAATAGACCCAACGCAGGCAGCGAGCAAAGTTGGCACGGAAAGCCATCCGAGAACCTTGTACAAAAGCCATTCTTTTAAGCGAACATCTCTGTCCAAGGCTTTGGATTTTTCATACCATTTTGCATAACGGTGCATCAGGCTCAAAAATACCAGAATTCCAATCGCAAACACGCCGCAAACAACGGAAAGTGCCTGAGCGCAGTGCTCTCTTAAAAAATCGGTGCTAACAAAGGGAATGCTATAGCCGCCCAAGAACAATGTTGCAAGCAATGCGGAGTTTATGGCTATGTGGGCATATTCACCCATATAGAACATGGCAAAACGCATTCCGCTGAACTCGGTGTGAAAACCAGCAACAAGCTCAGACTCGCCTTCTGCCACATCAAATGGCGCTCTGCCTGTTTCTGCCACAAGAGATACCAAGAAAATTATGAACGCAACGGGCTGAACCAAAATTCCCCAGCCGTGAGTCTCTTGCCAAGCGACTATGCTTTGCAAATTAAAGCTGCCCACCAGCAGATACACACCTAGCAGAGCAAGCCCCATTGAAACCTCATAGCTTATCATCATGGCTCCAGCGCGCATACCGCCCAAAAGCGCATATTTGGAGTTAGAAGCCCAAGATCCAAGCACGGTTCCATAAACGCTTAGGGAGCCAAATGCAAAAAGCCAAAGCACACCTATATCTAAATTCAAAATTGAGCCGCTAATTTGTACCAAATTTCCGCCCCACTCAAAAACCATTGGACCAAACCACGGAATAACCGCCGGAGATAAAAAAGCCACCATAAAAGGAATAGCTGGCGCAAATTTAAACCAAAAACCGTGGGCTGCCCGTGGCTCAAACAACTCTTTTGTGAACAGTTTTAAGCCATCTGCCCCATTTTGAACAAGGCCAAAAAGCCTTATGTGGTCTAAAAACGGAAAAAGCGGAATGCCTGTTCTGTTAGGTCCTTGCCTATCTTGCATAAACCCAGCTCCGCGCCGTTCTAAAGTTATCATAAGCGCTATGAAAATAAGGGGAATAAATATAAAGGCGAATTTTGCAACTATGATGCACCACTCAACTGGTGGCTTTTGCGAAATAAAGGCGGTAAAGAATTCTAGCATTGTTTTTCCCTTATTCCTTATCTTTTGTGTATTGAACTAGAGTGTAAATTACCGCAAAAAGTAAGCAAAAAATACCCGCAAAAATACCCGCAAAACCTAATTTGCTAGTTTCTGCAACATCGCCTATTGAGATATTCTTATTTTTCATACTATGAATATAGAAAATGCCAAGCAGCAGTAGAATTTACTATATTATTTGTGATTTTTCCAAGAGGTTTTTAATATGTCTTCAAAATCCAGCAGCGAACTCACGCATCTAAGCACTTCTACCGTGATAGAAGGCACCATAGATTTGGACAATGATATCCG
>Ga0268262_10004982_pt1 | contig 13381 bp, 14 predicted proteins | sample TergutNc150P3_FD_190354 | JGI IMG/M metagenome (GOLD analysis project Ga0268262, IMG submission 190354) | Nasutitermes corniger P3 segment gut microbial community from laboratory colony in Florida, USA - Nc150 P3 (SPAdes) (version 2) | ecosystem: Host-associated > Arthropoda: Insects >... | reverse complement strand
GCCGCCGCGAGCAAATATCCTTTTAAAATCCTGCCAAGGCTTATGGCGATGTCTTTTTTCAGCGTACCTTTTGTCAGTTGATATCCGATTTCACGGATAACAACGGTCAATTTCGGCAGTATCAATGTGGGTACACGCCCTGTTTCCGTTACGATTATCCACGCAAGGAATATCAATACCGGTAAAATAAGCCCCAAGACAAACGCGGGTATTCTACCCGCGGGTATTTTACTTTTCACTTGCGTATTCCTTGGCCGCGCGAATGTAAACAGATTTGTCAGGCCATGCGTCAAAATCAACGCTTCCCGTTGTCAACTTGTTTTCCTGTAAGAACGCAAGAATATCCTTTAAGGATTTTATATAAATTTCGTCAAGGCTCAGGGGAAGAGATACATCAAGGTTGTATTCGGCGGTGGAAAGCACCGCTTCCAAAGCAAGACCGGATTTATCGGAGAGGAGTTTGTAGTACGCGTCCACGTCTTCTTTTGCTTTGTCTCTCGCTTTTAGAAAAGCTTTTTGTATCGCAACCGCCACATCGGGATTCGCTTTGTGTACGTCGCTTCGCGCGATGAACACAAACGGTTCAAAATATATATTTTTGTCCGCGTTAAAACCCTTGTGTATAACTTTTACAACACCATCCTTAACAAGAGGTACTTCCTGGCCGCTTGAGATTACGCTTCCCACAATACTTCCGGAAACAATCCCCGCGATTCCTTCCGGAATTGTTGAATTAAGAGGTTCTATATCGTCTATGGTAAGCCCCGCCTCTTTCAATACGCGTAAAAAGTACATATGGGGGGACGCTCCGCGCTGGTAGGCGAGTTTTTTTCCTCTTAAATCATTAATAGTATTAACGCCTGAGTTGGTTCCGACTATAAATGACCAACCAGAACCCCAACTTGTTATACTTATAAGGGTATGATCAATCCCGATAGATTTTGAGAGAACGCCCGCCATGCCCGCATAGACTACATAGTCCAGTTCTTTTGCAATAAGTGCTTCGTGAATTGCGGGCGCCGCCCCTACAAAACTGACGAGTTCCGCCGTATAACCAATTTTGTTAAGGTATTCCTCAAGATATCCGTACTCCGAAGCCGCTCCAAAGATACCGCCCGGCCAGCCGCTTCCCGAGCTTGGATACCCGATTTTGACGGTCTTTAAACCATCCCTTCCAACAGCCTCTTTTTTATTCCTGCAAGATGTCAAACCTGACACAAATGCAACCGCCGCAATTACAACAAGTAAAATAGTTATAATTTTTTTCATTTTCATTTCCTCCTTTTTTTCGCAGTTTATTTTTTTATCAGACAAAAATCCGCGTTGTTTGCTTCGCTGCCTTTAATGTTACCCATGCCCGGCAGTGTCCGGCGGTTGGGGTCAACGCCCTCCACATTTGTGAGCTTGCCCGTACCTTCGCCCTTTGACGCGCCGGGAACGCGGAAAGTTACAGGATCGACGGGCAGAATTTCAATCTCCTCGTTTCTTGCCGCCTGGGGAACCCATTCGTAAGGCACGCGGTAGGCTCTGTAGACCATGTTCAGCCTGCCCCTGCCGGGAATTTCAGCGTAATAGGGGTTGATGTATTCCCAGACAATTTCATGATCGGGCGTAACCTCAATCAGCCGTCCGTCCGAGCCTTCGGTAATCAGCGTGTTGCCGTTAGGCAGCCTTTGGGCGGATGATATATATGACGAATAAAATTTGGAAGCATCCGTAAACAAGTTATTTCCTGCCTCCACAGGGGTATACTGCCATTTTATTTCCAAAGCGACAGGATCAATCTGCAATACGCGGGAATAATCGCGCAGGGCGTTATTCGTGCCGTCAACAGAGCCGGGGTTTGGATCGCCGTAGCCGCCGAAACCTCCGTTGTCGTATACAAGCAGGTCGCCCTCTCCGGGAAGCCCTTTGGGAATCATGTGGAAGTGGTGCTGGCCTATAATCCAGCCAATCTTTTTTTCCTGCTCGTTCCCGTCGAATCTGGGACCGAGTTTCCAAACAACCTTGCCTGTTTCACGGCTGATGATGTTCAAGGTGTTGGTATTGCGCCCGTCAATAATTATATTTTCGGGATGGAACCTTTTATCCCCGCCGTCATACCATTTATTGGGTCCAAGCTTTGAGAGGGAGTTGATATGCATCCAGTCTCCGCCGGCTTCCCCGTGCAATCCGGGGTTATTGAAGATTGCTTTCTTTGCCGCCTCGTCAAAACCGAATTCGTCAAAATGCTCGTTAGCCCGCCATTCCCAAATGATTTTACTTTCCCAATCTACTTCGATAATTTTGTCGTCAATAAGAACCTTATCGCTGATTATAGGGTTAAGCGCGTTCTCATGAACCAGAATTAATGTGCTGCCTGACAATGCCCTGGGTTCCTGCCCGGGCGCGTAATACCCGACAGGAGAACCTTCCCGCTGATAATCGTGATGCTGCCTCGCCTGCCATGACGGAGCCTGCCCTTCGTCGGAAACAAGTTCCGTATGGTCAAACTTCCATACGATCTTGCCGTTCCAATCCGCCTGAACAAGGTCAACCAAATCCTGGTATGCTTTTGGACCGCCGCGTACTCCCGTGCTTCCGAGTACATAGCCGCCCGGCAGAATCTTGTTCGGGAACCCTCCCAACCCCATCCAGATATTAACCTCGTTCCCGTTCATGTCAATGAGCAGCGCGCCGCGCACAGACGGAAAAACCGTGTACCCGCTGTACGCTTTGTCTTTTTTATATATCGTTGTCCCTGTGGGATATACGCTTGGATGCCCCATGCTCTTGCCTCCTTAAAACATATATTTCATATATGTTAACTATTCATATATGCATTATATGTTTAATTTACAAACAATGTCAAGGGGTTATATAAAAAAATGAAAATTTTTGATGTTTTTTATCTTATATACTTATGTATATATATGGTAGAAATATTCGATTAATCAGCCAATTTCCAGTGTCTGGGGCAAAACTGCGTTGTTTTTTACCTCAAAAGCCTTTATAACAGGTAGCTCTTCCGCCAGTGAAAGGACTAAATAACTTGCCTTTGGATCATAGGCGAGCCTGATATCCTCTTCCGAAAGCCTGGCGGGTGTCGAGGGATGGGAGTGAAAATTACCCAGGGGGACAAGACCTAGTTCCCGCATATTCCTGACCGCCGCAAGCTGTTCTTTTGGGTCAATCGAAAAATGCTCCGCGCTCCCGTCCGTGTTGTTCAGAAAATAAACCTTCTCGACTGTTTTGGTATCTTCTTCCGCCTTTCCCGCGATAAGCCCGCACGCTTCATTGGGCAGACCTTCGCGGGCAAAGGCGGTCATTGCGTCAAAGTCCGATTGTTTTAACCGTATTGTCATATTTTACACGCCGCCTGTTCGTAATCAAAAACTTTCAAAATGGTCGGCGACTCCCCGCACACGGCGCAGTCCTTTACCCTGGGCAGTTTGATTTTCCGGAATTCCATTTTCAGCGCGTCGTATGTCAGTAAATATCCCGTCAGCAAATCGCCCTGGCCGATTATGTATTTGATCGCTTCCATAGCCTGCAGGGAACCGATAACGCCGCCTATCGCCCCTATAACCCCCGCCTGTCTGCAAGTGGGGACGGCGTCCGGCGGCGGCGGTTCTTTGAACACGCAGCGGTAACACGGCCCTTCGCCCGGCACGTAAGTCATAAGCTGGCCTTTAAACCTGATAATTCCGGCGTGAGAAAACGGTTTTTTTGAAAGGACGCAGGCGTCGTTAATCAGAAACTTCGCGGGGAAGTTGTCGGTGCCGTCAATGATAAAATCATAACCGGCAACCATGTCCATGATGTTTTCAGAATTTACAAAAACGGGATAGGTGTTAACACGCACGTCAGAGTTGATAGCTTCCATGGTCTCTTTGGCCGAGTACACTTTTGCTTTGCCGACATCGGGGGTAGTGTGTATTACCTGCCGCTGTAAATTGGACAAATCCACCGCGTCCGCGTCCGCGATGCCTATAATGCCCACTCCCGCAGCGGCAAGGTATAAAGCGGCCGGAGATCCAAGCCCTCCCGCGCCGATAATCAGCACCTTAGCGTCCATGAGTTTTTTCTGCCCCTTGACGCCTACCTCGGACAGTATTATGTGCCTGGAATACCGTTCCATTTGTTCGTTACTGAAAGTCATATTGCCCTCCGCCCATGAAATAAAGGAATTCCACAACGTCGCCTTCATGAAGCGCGGTTTCGTTATACGCGTTGCTCTTGACAAATTCATCGTTGATGGACACGGAAACATACATAGGCGTTTCCACTTTCTCAAGATCAATCAACTGCGCTACGGTTAATCCATCGTCGTATTCTTTTATATTTCCCGATACTGTAAGTTTCATTTTCTACTCCTTTCTTACAATAAGATTGTATGTCCCGTCGCCGTTACCGGCGAGTTTAAGGACACGGTGCCCTTCTTCCTTAAGGCTGCGCGGCACGTTCTGCACAGGTTCCCCGTCATTCAGGCGAACGGATAAAACCTGCCCGCTGTCAAGCTCTTCCAGCGCGACCTTTACTTTTACAAAAGTTACGGGACACACCACATCGGTGATGTCTACAGTCTCATCTATTGTAAAATCATCCATGATAAGCTTCCTCCATTTTTGATTTGAATTCGTCCCAACCCGTCCTGTCAATTGCCGCGCGAAAACGCTCGCCGGGTTTTCCGTGTTTGTCAAAGAAATCCAGAGCCGCGTCCGCGACGCGGAACAGCGTCTCTTTTTCGCGGACTATGGGTAAAAATTGATTTCCTTTGGCTATAAGGTTTCCAAACGTTCCGCCGAAGGAAAGCATGTAACCGCTTTCCCCCTTCCACGCGTCAAGCGGGCATGATTTGACGCATCGTCCGCAGTAGTTACATTTGTATTCATCAAGCAAAATTTCGCCGTCCTTCTGAGTGATGGCTCCTTCACGGCAGGCTTTGACGCATACGCCGCAAAAAGTACATTCGTCTTTAACCCATTTGATACTATACCCGCCTTTGACGCCTATGTCGTTTTCTTCCGCTTTAAGGCAGTTGTTTACACAGCCTGTTACGCCAAACTTGAATTTGTGCGGAAGCTCGCGCCCAAAGTACCGCCTGGAAATTTCCACGGCCAAAGGGTAGGTGTTGATACAGCCGGACGGACAGATTTCGCTCCCCTGGCATGCCGTGACGGTACGCACCCTGGGTCCGCAAACTCCGGTATTCACTCCGCCTGCTTCCAATTCGGTTTTGACAGGCTCAACATCAGCGAGCTTTATAAAGGGAATCTCCACCCCCTGACGGGAAGTTAAATGAATATGCCCGTCCCCGTATTTTTTGCTGATTTCGGCGATGGTGATTAATTGATCCGCCGTCAGATTTCCGCCTATCACTTTCAGGCGCAGGGAAAAATTGTTTTTCTGCACCTGCCGCATGAAGCCGCCGTTTTTTAAGGTCTTGTAATCAACCTCCATAATTATAAACTCCTATAGGAATACCTGGTATTCATATATATATACTATTATTTAAATATGTGCAAGAAATATATAGGCAAAATTCGTCAATATTTACTTTGCTCCATATTTAATTTTATATTTTGGAAACAATGCCTTTAAGCAGGGTTGTCACTTTGGCGGCGTTTTCAGAAAAGACCCGCGAGATCGCATCCCAGCTTACAGGCTCTTCATCGCTTTTCCAGCAGTCATAATCTGTGCTCATGGCGACTGCCGCGTAGGGAATGCCAATCTCATTGGCAAGAACGGTCTCGGTAGCGATGGACATGTTGATAATGTCGGCCCCAAAAGTACGGAACATAAGGGACTCGGCGCGGGTTGAAAAACGGGGACCTTCTATTGTTACCACAACGCCATGATCATGAAAAGGGTATCCCCTGTTCTTGCACTCATTAATAAGTATCTGCCGAAGGCAGCTGTCGTACGGGTCCGCCATAGGGCAATGAACAGGATTATGCGGAGCAAAGGATTCGTGAAACGTCATTTTCCGCTGTTTAGTAAAGTCAATGAATTGATCGATAATTACAAGATCGCCCCGGTGGATATCTTCCCTAAGTGAGCCTACCGCCGTACTTGCGACAATGTGGGTGCATCCCGCCGCCTTGAGAGCAGCAATGTTGGCGTGATAATTTACCTGAGTGGGGGGAATGGTATGTTCCCGCCCATGACGCGCCAGCAGAACCACGTTAACGCCGTCAATGATTCCGTGTTTCAATGGCGATGAGGGTTCCCCATATTTAGTAGAAACTTTTTCATCGCGGGGATTGGAAAGAATATCGGGATTATCCAGCCCGCTTCCGCCTATTATTCCGATAATTGCCATATCATCCTCCGTATTCATTATAAAGGCTTAGAATTATTTTTAATGCTCTTTCTACAGTGGGGCCCCATACGATTACCCCATCTTCGTGTCCGGCAAGATAAACAGCTCCTTCGTCCGTACCCAATTCCTGTACGCATTGAGCAAGAGAAAGGGCGATTTCCGGCGTTCCGTAAGCGGCATCTTTCGCCGTGGCGGGACAGCCGTTCCGAATCATACCATTAAAAACAGCTTCGGAATGAATATGCATTACACAGTTTGCTCCAGGACAGGAATGGTACACGGCGCCATGGGTCATGGCTTCAGACGATGCTTGAACCGGGCCTATGGAAACAATACTATTCTGTACCAAATCAAAAGATTCTACCAGACAGTATTCCGCAGGCGTTAATTCAGGCGAAGCGCCGGTGGCTGTTCCGCTGACAAGAAATTCTTCACCCTTAAAACGTATGCTCACATTACCAAAGCCTATACCTTGAGAATTGACCCCCACAACACCAAGTCGGTGGAGTTGAGTCCGCGCCTTATTGAGTTCCGCCCAATGGAGCGCTTCAACGGCGGGGGCTGGAGTGTGTAGCGCAGTATACTTTACATAACCGTCGTTATGCGCAAATTCCGGGTATAAAGAAAGTATATCTTTTTCATTGGCGCGGCAGATTCCCCTTTCGGTGATAAGGCCGCTGATATAACGCGCGGGGGTAACATCAAAACCCCAGTTCCGCGCCGTTGTTGAATTGGGACAGATCTGTACGGTTTCTATTTTACCATCCGCAGTTTTTCCGGCGATGTGCCTTACTTCCGAAGCATCCCGCTCTTCAATGGGAATTTCATTAAGCCCGTCCCGCATGGCAAAATCAAAAGTTGACGAAGGCAGTGCGACATAGAATGGCACATTGTTTTCTTTTGCCGCCAATGCCTTGAGATATGTGCCGATTTTATTCGCTGCGTCTCCCTGCCGGGTTACCCGATCCGCGCCGGTTATTACAATATCCACCAGGCCGTGCTGCATAAGATGTCCCCCGGCATTGTCGGCAATGAGGTCGTGGCTTACCCCGTGTTGACCGAGTTCCCACGCGGTCAAAAACGCTCCTTGATTCCGGGGTCGGGTTTCATCCACCCACACATGCACATTGATCCCCTGGTCAAATGCCGCGTATACCGGAGAAAGAGCCGAGCCGTGATCTACAAAGGCAAGCCAACCGGCATTGCAATGAGTCAGAATACGGACAGGTTCACCTTCTTTTTTTTGAGCGATATTTTTTATGATTTCAAGGCCATGAAGTCCGATACGCCTGCAATGCCCTGCGTCCTCATCGGCGATTGCATTGGCTTCCAGCCGTGCCTTTTCTATTTTTTGTTCCAAAGTTCCTGAATATCCGGCAAAGGCCATCCGATCTGCCGCCCATGCCAAATTACTTGCGGTAGGCCGGGTGTTTTTTAACAGCCGCGCAGCAGCAGTCATGTCATCATTGAAAGTGGCATCGGAAGCCTTAAGAGCGGCAAGATACATGCCGAAAGCCGCCGCCGCGCCGATGAGGCCTGCGCCGCGGACATACATATCTCTTATAGCTTTGCAAACATCATCAACTGTGTACAGATCAAAGATTTCAAACTTAAATGGAAGTGCCTGTTGATTGATTATTTGTACTATCCGGTATTCCGGCTCCTTTAGCCAGATAGTCCGGTAATGACGGCCATTAATATTCATAGAGTGTGGGTATAATATACCGGCTGCTTTAAAATGTCAAATTGCAATCTCAAAGCGGAACAGTTTAATATTTTGATCGAATAAAAAAAATTTTTCTTGCTTTTTTCTATCATCCTATATCTCCTTTTTTTATGGCGGCGGACAGTTCTTTAGCAAAATATGTGATTAGTATATCCGCGCCGGCGCGGGAAACAGAAACCGCGCTTTCACACATCGCCCCGTATTCGTCAATATAACCCGAAGCCGCGGCCGCTTTTATCATCGCGTATTCTCCGCTGACGCTGTAAGCCGCGACAGGCGCGTTAAAAATTTTTGACACGCTGGAAATAATATCCAGATATGCAAGCGCGGGTTTTACAATGACGATATCCGCCCCTTCTTCAATATCAATTTTTATCCGTTTTACCGCTTCCTTGCCGTTGTGATAATCCATCTGATATGTTTTTCTGTCTCCGAATTGGGGGGCGCAGTCCGCCGCTTCGCGGAAAGGGCCGTAAAAAACAGAAGCGTATTTCGCGGCATAACTCATTATGGGAATGTCAGAAAAACCTTCCGCGTCAAGAGCGGCCCTAATGCTTTTTACCGTTCCGTCCATCATGCCTGAAGGGGCGGCCATGTCGCTTCCGCAGCGTATATGCGAAAGGGCTATCCGTGATAAAAGCGGTAAAGTGGCGTCGTTGTCTATCTTATCATTGACAATCAGGCCGCAATGGCCGTGCGACGTGTATTCGCACAGACAGACATCGGTGATAAGGTAAACATCATTTCCAAAGGCGGATCTTATATTTCGCAGCGCTTGTTGGACAACGCCGGTCTCATCATAGCCGCCGGAACCTTTTTCGTCTTTAATCTGCGGCAAGCCGAAAAGCAAAAATGAATTCACCCCTGATTTCACAGCCGCCTCAATCCCTTTTGCCAGAGTATCGGGGCTGTAACGTGTCTGCCCCGGAAGCGACGGCAGTTCCTCGCTTATGCCTTTTCCCTCCCTGACAAACAAGGGATAAACAAGCGCGTCGCATGAAAGCCTTGTTTCCCGTGTCATGCGCCGCAGAATCCCGCTGCCGCGAAGCCTCCTTGTTCTAATATTCACAGGCTTAACTCCTTTATTTTTTCTACCATGCTTTCTATTGTGGCTTTAGCTGATATATAAATGTCCATGCCGTAAGTTTTGGCTGTCTGCGCTGTTTTTTCACCGATACAAACCGCCTTAATTTTACTTAAATCTATATACGCCGCGGATTCTACATAACCTTCCACGGCGGATGAACTTGTAAACGCGGCAAAATCAAAATTATTACCAATAATTTTACCGCCTGTTTCTTTAATTTTTTCGTATACAGGTATGTCATCAAAGGCAATACCGGCGTTCGCGAGCAGGCGCGTTAAATCCTGCGCTCCGTCCTTTGCACTGGCGATAAATAATTTTTCACCGTCTTTTACCAGTGCGGCTAACCCGTTGGCGAGGGCCGTTCCGTTATATTCATCGGGGCGATAATCCGCCAACAGCCCGCGCTTATTAATTTCTTTTTCCGTTTCGCTCCCTACGCAGGCTATTTTTAAAGAATATAATTTTCTTATATCAAACTTGCTTTCAACAAGATAATCAAAAAAAATATTTACTCCAAGGCCGCTGGTAAAGACAAGCCATGAATAGTCCTTTATTTTTTTAATAGCCTTTCCCATTATGCTTGTATCGCCCGTGAACGGCGTGATTCTAAAGCACCGTATTTCATCTACCCGGCAGCCAAGTTCCCTAAGCATATCCGGTAATTTTGACATTCCCGGTTTTACTTTCACTACAACCGCGCGTTTGTTACGCAATGGCAGCCGGGTTTCCTTGTAGCGGGTAAACCAGTCAAAACGTTCTGAAAGCCCGCATACTTTCCCAATAATAATAACAGAGGGCGATTGTACATTGTTTTCACGGGCAATTGATTCGAGAGTACCGACAGTTCCCAGGAATTTCCGCATTGAATTTGCCGAGGCGTTTTCAACAATGGCGGCCGGCATTTGCGGATCCATTCCCCCGGCAATACAGTTTTCGCAAATTTCACAGACGGCGGCGACCCCCATCATAAACACAAGAGTGCCGTTTAATTTAACAAGAGCCTTATAGTCAATATCAGGGGCCTCATTGTTTTTTGCGTGTCCTGTTAATATGTGTACGGAAGAAGAATAATCCCTGTGGGTTACTGGAATCCCCGCATAAGCCGCGCCCGCTATGGCGGAAGTAATGCCGGGCACTACCTCAAAGGGGATGCCGTTTTCCGCCAAAAGTTCCAATTCCTCGCCGCCGCGCCCGAAAACAAAGGGGTCCCCGCCTTTAAGCCTTACAACGTCATGGCCCTGACACGCCTTTTCCAGCAGTAAACGGTTAATTGTTTCCTGCGGCACAGGATGACTGCCTGCGTGTTTTCCTACGTCTATCTTTTCGGCGTTCTGCGGTATCATCGCGAGAATTTCTTCACTGACAAGACGATCGTATAACACGACATCGGCATTTTGTAAGCATCGGGCCCCTTTCAGCGTCAGCAGTTCCCTGCCGCCGGGTCCAGCGCCAACCAAGGTAACTTTCATCTGCTTCCCGCTTTTTCTTTAAGGCGAATGGCAAGGATTTCACCTAACTGCCAGCTTTTTTCAATATCGCCGCCGATTTCCCCTTTTTCCGCATTTCCATCCGCGTCAACATACATGCCTGTAATTAAAATTTCATTGTTATTTAACCGGGCGTAAACGGCGGCAGGCGAGGAACAGCCGCCGCCCAGAGTTTTAATAAAGTTTCTTTCCGCTTTGGAAACTATATCAGACTCCCTGTTGTGAAACGGGGTTAGGTATGAATAATCCTCGCCTTTTCTACCCTGAACCGCCAGAATACCCTGAGAAGCGGACGGTATCATTTCTTCAATTGTAAAAACACGGGATACCCTGTCCTGTAATTGCAGCCGGTTAAGGCCTGCCTGCGCGAGTATCAACGCTCCGTATTCGCCGTTATCCAGTTTTGACAGGCGCGTCGGCACGTTTCCCCGTATTGGTTTTACTTTTATACCTTCATACAGTTTCAAAAACTGAATTGTCCGCCTGAGGCTTGAAGAGCCTACAGGTTTTAAATTATCTATGCCGTCCTTTCCCAGCGGCAAAACAAACGCGTCAAAAGGTGATTCCCTTTCGGATAAAGCCACTACGGGCAAATCATTTGTTTCTTCGCCTGGCATATCCTTATAACTGTGAACCGCTATGTCGATGCGCAAGTCCGCCAGCGCATTTTCCAGTTCTTTAATGAACAAACCCTTGCCGCCTGCGGTGTCCAGACTCTCGTCCAACAGCTTATCTCCCGTTGTTTTTATTTTAACAAGATCAAATTCTATTGAAGAATCATTTTTTTTAACAGCGTCCATGACAATTTGCGCCTGATTTATCGCAAGAACGCTGTCGCGGCTTCCTATCCTTATTATTCTTTTCATAAATCAATCAAATCCCTTATTTTTTGCGCTTTTTCTTTTACGCCGTGATGATCGCCGTTATTTGATACGACAGCGGCGGTATAGTTTTCATTTCTCGCTATTGCCGGAAAATAGAATGAACATTCGTCCTTGTTATCCGCGACCGATACCGGTATATTCAGATCCTTTGCTTCCAGCATAACGTCCCTGTTTACCTGCCTGTCATCAGCCGCCGTAATAACAAAAAAAGGAGATATGGCGCTTATATCGCCCTTTTGGTATTTTCGGTTGAGTAAAATTATTTTTTTTGATGAAGCAGCGTGTTCAATATATCCGGTAACTGCGGGCGCGATAACTGTTATTTTCATGCCAAATTCAATCATAATTTTAATTCTCCGCTCAGCTATATTCCCGCCTCCTATGACCGCTACATCTCTGCCATTCATATCAATAAACACCGGGAAAAAAGGCTTTTGTTTTTGTGTTTCCTTTATAACAATATTCGCACCTTTTTGATCAAACCCTGTCATTGTCAATTTCAAATAACACTCCTTAGGATAACATATCTTGAAGAACACCTCCGATCCTGTTATTCTTTATATATTATGACTAAGCCTGTTGATATTACAAGTACGGTTAAAAACCTCCATCCCCTGGAAATACGGATACTTCTTTCCTATAAGAAGGGCGATGAGCTTACCATTGAAAAAGTTGAGAAAGAGCTTGGTTTTAAACCGGGCAATGGCAATCAGGCGCTTTCATGGCTGGCCGGCAAGGGGCTGGTCAGCGAATTACGGCGAGAGAAGGCGATCTTTTACGAGATTACAAGCCTGGGCCAGGAATGGAAAACAAAGGGAAGCCCTGAGGAGCGTATTCTTGCGCTGATCCGGCAAAAGCTCGCGGCTCAGAAACGCTTAAGTCTGGCTGATGTTGCCGAGGCGCTCAAGATGGAAAACAAGGACATAGGCAGCGCCTTTGGAAGCCTTTCCAAACTCGGCGTGTTGGGGATGGATGGCGATAAAAAAGTGACTATAACCCTGCCCCCTGAATCTCTGGATGATCCGGCCAAAAATCCCGCGCTTGCCCACTTTACCGTCCTGTACGGCCTGTTTAAAAAAACAGCCCCGGAAGACGGCCTGCTCGCCGAGGCGTCGCTTAATGACGAAGAAAAGAAATTTATTTCCGGCATTGCCAAAAAACGCGGAGCGTCAGATGCCGCTTTCCGCCAGATAGACCGCGAGATTGTGGTATTTGGCTTTAGCGTTACACAAGACGGTTCTGTACCCGCGGAAACGGCGGCAGCCGCGCTCAAGGCCGCGGGGATAAGCGGTGAGGAAATTGGAACCCTCAGCCAGCAGATGCTGGAGACGGGAAGTTGGAAGGGAAAGGCTTTCAGAGCGTATAACGTCAAAACGCCGCCGACCCGCCTGACGCCCGGACGCAGCAATCCCTACGCGAAATTTCTTGAGAACGTTAAAGACAAACTCGCCTCCCTCGGCTTTGAGGAATTTGACGGCCCCTTAGTTGAAACCGAGTTCTGGAATTCAGACGCCCTGTTCATGCCTCAGTTCCATTCGGCTCGTGACATCCACGACAGCTACAGCCTTACCGATCCTGTGATAGTCGGTGAAATCGCAAAGGCAAAGTCGATAGAAGAGCCCTGGCTTTCCAATGTGGCTAACGCCCATGAAAACGGCGGGAAAACCGGCAGCCGCGGCTGGAACTACACATTCGACCGTGAATTTACACGGCGGTTGATTCTCCGTTCCCAGGGTACGGTGCTTTCCGCGAAAACACTGCCCAAAGCGAAAATCCCCGGCAAGTATTTCGGCATTGTCCGCTGTTTCCGCTACGACCGTGTGGACGCCACCCATCTGCCCGACTTCTACCAGACCGAGGGCATAGTGTTAGGCGAAAGCGTAAACTTGCGAA
>Ga0268262_10004981_pt1 | contig 13383 bp, 15 predicted proteins | sample TergutNc150P3_FD_190354 | JGI IMG/M metagenome (GOLD analysis project Ga0268262, IMG submission 190354) | Nasutitermes corniger P3 segment gut microbial community from laboratory colony in Florida, USA - Nc150 P3 (SPAdes) (version 2) | ecosystem: Host-associated > Arthropoda: Insects >... | reverse complement strand
AGGCGGCTGAACGTAAATATACTCAACCTGAGGCTGAGGCGGTTGAATGTAAATAAACTCAACGGGAGGCGGCGGAATATACCTGTACTCAACCACCGGCGGCGGAGGCGGAGGCGGCGGAGAAGGAGGCGGAGAAGGCGGCGGAGGCGGAGGTGGTGGTGGTGGCGCGGGCGCCGGAATGTACCTGTATTCAATAATAGGCTCAGGTTCAACCGGGGGTTTTTGTTCAACTTTTGTTTCAGCAGGCTGGGCAGCTGGTTCCGGAGGGTTGGGGTTCTGTACAGTGTTGTAGAAATATAAATATATAGGCTGGGAATTGGGCAGTGTCAGTTTTTGCTCAACCTGGTCTTCAGCACCGGAATTATTAACGGTGATATTGGTTGTGCCGGGATCGCTTGTCTCCGGCTCATAATCATATTCGTCGTCATAATCCTCATATGTATCCCACTGGGCAAATACATGCATATTCAGCAAAAGCCCGGCAAAAAAGACCAAAAGCAAGTGTTTCATACACCACTCCTTACTATAATATTATGTCAGCGGGGGCATAAAGTCAAGAGCCAGGGGGGATGGAAATCATGCTTCTGAACCCAGTAAATTGCTCATAAATAACTGCCGATAATACGATTATGATACAAATGTCCTTTTTCCTGCGCTTCAAGCCGCAGTTGAAGCGTACCCGTTCTGAATTGATTTCCATGCTGGAAACCAGGACTATTCTTGCCATTAATCAGGCCGGAGGGCAAATTACCAGGGATCAGGGCCTTATACAGGCAGTCTTTGATGAAAATTCCTTTGGTTTCTGGCTTGATATGCTTCTTTTTATCGAAATAATGAAACAAATTACCGATGATACAGCCGAGGAACTGTATGGATACACGCTGCTTCTGGGAATGAACAGCCTTGCGAGGCCGGAATCCCTGTGCCGCATAATGGCTGGCGGGCCGGGCGGAGGCGGCGTTTTCATGGACAGGGCGGTAGCCGAGGCGATGCAGCCGTATATTACAGTTGAGACAAGGGAAAAATGGGAGCCTAAAACCGTTGACAGCGGGTCTTACTCGCGGTTAAAAGAAATAAAGATTATTGTCCCAACCTCCAGAAACAGCCTGTCCCTGGGAAAGATAACTGCATTTTCAAACGGCCTGGAACAACATTCATCCATACTTTACATAGGCCGGGCATTAAAAGGTAAAAGGACGGAAATATACCTTCAGGGGGCTTCGTTAAACCAGGGAAACGAGAGAAAGGAAATATTCCCCCTGTTTGTCCGTTTTGGAAGCGGGGGCTTGTGCGCCCTGACCGACTCATACGCCCAGTGGATGCGCTCAAGCGGCTCATCTCCGGAGACAGAAAAAGAAATTATCGGCGCCTGGGAATTCCTTTTCAGGGATCGGCTGAGGGAAAGGCCATCCGCCTATGCTATCCGCAAAGCGAGGGAGTTTTTTAACTTGCTGCTCGGATTGTACGCCGAAATAGCGCAAAACGCCGGAAAGCCGCCGGTAGTGGTTCTGGAAAACATCCATATAGCGGAAAAAGAAGCTGCGCAGATAGTCATTGAAGCGCTGCGCGCCAGACAGGACATACATTTGCTTGGTTTATGCCCTGTCGAATTTTCAGAAATTTCCGGTCATAATCACTGGAAACCGCTGTTTCAGCACATGATCAATATCAATACAGATTCTGAAGCAGCATCCCCGTCCCAGTATTCGGGCCTTCCATTTGATCTATGGGAATTGGGCTATATCTGCTCCTTGTTCGGAATGTTTTTTCCGCCGGAATTTATCCCCCGGCTGCTGGAGGAGTCCGGAAAAAGCCCGGCTATGATAAGCCGTACCATTTCATTAATGCAGACCCTGAAGATAATTGACACCGTTCTGGATCCGCGCCCCTGGAACGAACAGTTTATGGAACAGGCGGAGACTGTGTTAGGCGAAAAGAAGGAAAACCTGAGGGCTTTGGTAAGCGGCAGGCTTTTGGCGTGGTTGGAACAGAAAAAGATCAATCCGGGTATTGTTCTCCTTAAAATTCTCGAAAAACTCGGAGCTGTTGACAAGATAGATGACAACATGATCCTCAAGTCAATTCATAACGAATTAAGCGCCTCAAACGGATCAGAGCTTGAAAGGGCGCTCGAAAAACGAATTTTCAGGATAATCGCCGGACAGGAACGCGAGCCCGTTATCCGCTATATAGCGGAAACGCTTCTCGCCCTGAACGCGGGCGGCGCCGAAACTATCCGGGCTGCTTTCAGCGTCCCGCCCCCCGAATCAAACGCGTTCCCGCTGTTTAAATCCAGGATCCTGATAAACCTGTCTTTGTACAGCATAGGGCTTCGCGACTATGAGACGGCGCTGGAAGGCGCGAAAAATGCCGCTTTAATCTGCCAAAAAAACAGCAGTCCCTGTCTTGCCATGTCCTACCGGCTCATGGCGCTTGCCAGCCTTTCCCAAAAGCGCATCAACGAGACAATTAATTATCTGGGGTTTGCCCTTGAAAACTCGGTACTGTCAGGAGAACCGCAGGAAATTGGCATGGCAAATTATTACGCCGCTTCCGTGCAATTACTGTACGGCAACCTGTCGCTTTCAAAAAAATACGCCGAAAAGGCCCGCAGGCATTTTCTGGAAGCGGGAAACCCGCGGTGGGCCGATCGTTCCCGTTTCCTTGAGGGGCGTCTTGCATTTGAATCCGGTTATTACCGTCAGGCCTCGGATATTTTTGATAATTTGCTTAAAAACCCAAACGGCGAAAACAGCATTGATAAACAAAAACTGATTGAAGCGTGGGCCTACCGCGCCAATACCAACGGTCATGCATGCGGTCAAACACCTTTATACCCGATACCTGAAGACATAGGGCGCGACGCGGGACTTTTTCAGCTTGAGGCGCTTTACTTTGAGGGTGAATACGCAAAAATGGAAGAACTGTCGGATTATCTGTCAGAGATTCCCATAAATGACACTTTTATCCATATTGAACAACCGGACTGGCGAAGCGGTTTTACCCAGTGCGAATTATTGTATTTTTCGTGGGCCGATTTATGGGAAAGGATGCTTGGCGCATGGCGTTCTCTCGCGCAATGCCGCCTGTCCGCAAAAAAAGCCGGAGAAGCCCAAATTACAATGCAGCAGTTAATTAGAAAAAGCCAGTTTCCGGAAATCGACACCCTGGATCCGTTTTATTACTACGCCTTATACCAGACGCTTGAATATTCCGGCGCAAACCAGGTTGATATTCGCACAGCCGCGAGCGCCGCGTTCAACCGCCTGCAAAACCGCGCCGGCCGCATTGATGATTCTGATATCCGCCAGCAATACCTTAAACAGCCCCACTGGAGCAAAGCCCTCAGCAAAGCGGCGGTTGAATTTAAACTGGTGTAGTTAGAAAAGCGGCTTCCTGATTTTGCATAGCTTGAGCCCGTTCCTCCATTGACGCGTAATAAACCGGCTTGAATTCGCCTAATTGTTCAGCGGTGAGTTTTGGGCTGTCCTCATCATACATAATTGGGTGTTTCTCCGCTTCCTCCAGCATTGCCATTTCTTCCGGGGTTAACCCTGTACCAATCGGACGCCTGTAAATCTCGTTCGCCATTGTATAACCTCTTTTCTTCTGTATCCGCTAAAGGGTGCCGGAATGTCCTGCTTTTTTTTGGTTACCCTTCAATATCTTTATCGCTGAGCAGGCCTTTTTTCTTCTGATCCATGATATATTTTACATATTGTTTGTCGGAAAGGGCGATATGGCCTAATATCCAGTCCCTCATGGTGCGGACAAACTGGTTGGGTACAAATTTTTCACCTTTATTATGGGCAGTTACCGCATTTATAATGTCGTGTATCAATTTTTCATGCTGCTTTTTATGTTCATGATATTCAGGGTACTTTATTCTGTGCAAGAGTTCCTGTTCCGCGGCAAAGTGGAAACGGACATAATCAACCATACGCCCCATTGTTTCCGTGAATACGCCCTTTAGCGCCTTTTCATCGCCCAGGCAGGCGCGGAAAAGTTCGTTGGTAAGTATAAAAAGTTCCTTGTGCTGGGTGTCAATCAAGTCAATACCGGTGGCGTATTTCCCGTCCCAGGCAACCATATCCGTGTTATCGCTTTGATTTATCATTATAAATTTAAGTATAATTATGATTTTTGTTAAAATCAAGGGAATCGAGAGTTGGGAGTCGGGAATTTTCGTACCAAGACCCCACTCCCTTTCTTACACTATTGACCAAACTCTCAAATAATGGCATATTTGTAAACGTCACAGGCATAAGTTTGAAGGCGGCATAGCTCAGTTGGTAGAGCAAACGGCTCATATCCGTTCGGTCATAGGTCCGAGTCCTATTGCCGCTAATACAAATGGAAAAAAATGAAATGCTTAGCCAGGGCGCTTTACTGATTGACGCTTGCAGAAAAGAATTGGCAAAGCGTATTGTCGGACAGCGCGAGATGGTTGACGGCTTATTAACAGCGCTGATTGCCGGAGGGCATATACTCCTTGAAGGAGTGCCCGGGTTGGCAAAAACCCTCGCGGTCAAAAGCCTCGCGCAGATTACCGGGCTTGAGTTCAAACGCATACAGTTTACCCCCGACCTCCTTCCGGCTGACCTCACCGGGACTCTTGTTTGGGATCAGTCAAGGGGAAGTTTCTCGGTCAGGCGCGGGCCGGTTTTTGCCAATGTTATCCTGGCCGATGAAATAAACCGCGCGCCGGCAAAGATGCAGTCCGCCCTGCTTGAGGCAATGGAAGAAAGGCAGGTTACCATAGGCGAGATGAGCTACGCCCTTCCGGATCCGTTCTTTGTGCTTGCCACGGAGAACCCCATTGAGCATGAGGGAACCTATTCGCTGCCCGAGGCGGAGCTTGACCGTTTTTTGCTGAAACTGCTGGTGACATACCCCGCGCCTGAAGAGGAGATCGGCATTGTCGGGCGAAGCCCGGCGCTGTCTTCCGTATTTGCCCCGCCGGAACCACTCTCCCCTATTTTAGACAGGGCGGCGATAGCCCAATTAAGGGCCGCCGCGGACATGATCTATATGGACGAGAAAATCACGGAGTATATCGTTTCGATTGTCACCGCCACAAGGCCCGCGTCAACCAGGACGCAGTATCCTGGAGCGTCAAAGACCGCCGCGTCAAAAGACGCCGACGGACTGTACCGTTATGTGTCATTCGGGGCGTCGCCCCGCGCGTCCATAGCGCTGTACCGCTGTTCAAGGATTCTCGCGCTGTTCTCCGGCAGGGATTTCGTCAGCCCCGACGACGTAAAAGCCGCGACTTTTCCGGCGCTCCGTCACAGAATCGTGCTGTCTTACGAGGCGGAGGCGGACGGGCTGGACGCCGACACGGTAATTACCCGTATTCTCTCCCACGTTCCCATTCCGTAACAGGTTCTTATGGACACCCGTGAAATTCTGGGCAGGATAACAAGGCTTCCCATTGTCGCCGACGCTCTGGCGGAAGAAATGCTTTCCGGCAATTTCCGTTCGGTGTTCAAGGGACAGGGCATGGAATTTGAGGAAGCCCGCCATTACCAGTGGGGCGACGACGCGAAGGCCATCGACTGGAACGCCAGCGCGCGCCTTGGCACGCCCTTTATCAAAGTTTTCCGCGAGGAACGGGAGCTTACTATACTGCTGCTCCTGGACGCTTCCGCCTCAATGAGAAGCGGGATTGCGAACCTTTGGGGAAAAAACCAGGGTTTAAGCCCCTACGAACAGGCTTTGATAACAGCCGCGTTAATCGCTTTTTCATCCGAGCGGAGCGGCCAGCGGGTCGGCGCTTTCCTTTTTGACAGCGGTATTGACAAGGTGTTTCCCCCGCGCAAGGGAAGGCGCAATATACTTGCGTTTGTTTCGGGAGCGCTTCACTGTCACAGCCGGCAGGCCGGCGGCGGAAAAAGCAGCAACCTGGGGGCCGCCCTTGCCGGCGCCGGACGGATGCTTAAACGGCGGAGCATGGTGGTGCTTTTATCAGATTTTTTAAGCTCGGGCTGGGAAAAAGAGTTATGCGATTTAAGCCGCAGGCATGACGTAATCGCGGTCAGGGTCTACGATCCAAAAAACACCGACCTGCCGAAACTTGGCCTCCTTGACGCGCGGGATCCGGAAACCGGCCTGAAAATTGCCATTCCCTCAAATTCCGTTTCATTCAGAAACGCCTGGTCCGGATGGCACAAAGACCGCGCGGATCACTGGCTGAAATTATGCCGCAGAGCCGGAGCGTCCCATCTTGAGCTTCCTGTCGATGAGGACGCAGCAAAGGTACTGTCCCGTTTCTTTACAGGAAGAGGCGGCCAATGAAGCGAAAAGTATTTTTTATACTGCTGACGGCATTCATCTGCGGTATGGGTTTCGCGCAGGACAGAAACGCGGACGCCTTAATGATTCCCTCAAGGGTATATGTCGGGGACAGGGCGTCCCTGATTCTGCCCTTGCCTGGTTTTGCCGTGAAAGAAGACTCTGAAACCGCTTCTGTCGTCTCAGCGTCAGCCGACATTGAGATACACCGTGTGTTGCTTGAACGCCGGCCCGTAGGCAGCCGCATTACCGTTGAATTCACCGCTTACGCGCCCGGCATTCTGGAACTGCCTTCAATTGTTATCGCGGGAGAGGTCTTCAACGGCCTGAAAATAGAAATAAGCTCCGTTCTTGAGAGGAACGCTTCCGGGAGGGTGTTATCTGGCCCCGCTCCGCCCCTGGCCATTCCGGGTACCAGCCTCCTTGTTTACGGAACCATAATCTCAATACTGTGTTGTTTGTCGATTACGTTCTGGGTTTTGTTTTGGGGGCGTAAAAAAATTAAAGTCTGGCTCGCGGCATGGGAAAAGAAGCGGCTGCTTGCCGGTATGACGGGTATTGAAAAACGACTGCGTAAATCCCTGGCAAAAGGAGATGATACTTACAGGAATATCCTCGACGCGCTTTCAAGAGAGTTCCGGAGTTTCCTGTCGCGCTTTACAGGAGAGCGCTGTCAGGCGATGACCGCCGTTGAGTTTGCCAATATCGAATCGCTGATTAACAAGGAATTCCTGAAAGATTTTTTCAGGCGCTGTGACGAAATCCGCTTTGGCGGCGGGGAGATAAACAGAAATACCGCCATGTCAATGCTTGACGATCTAAAACAATTCCTTATCGCGCTGTCAAGCGCGCCGTTTACCGGCGCGCCGCCGGTTCAGGAGGCCGTTAGATGACACTTGAACGGCCCCTGCTGGCGATTGCCGTCCTTGTGATTTTCCCTCTGGCAATTGTATTGGCAAAACGGCTGGGAAGCCCGTTTACGGCGACCGTACCTTTGGAGCCTCCCGGCGGCACGCCGTTTAAAGCCCCCTATAATTTGAGAGGTATAATTAAATCGCTGTACGCGCTTGAATATCTGGGCGTCTTGCTGCTTTTTATCGCCGTATCCGGCCCCGTTATAAAAATTTCCGAAACAGTATGGCTTAACAGGGGCGCGGACATTCTTTTTGTCCTTGACATCAGCCCAAGCATGGCGGCCATTGACATGGACGGATCAAACCGGTTTAACGCCGCCCGCAAACTGTTAAAGGATTTCGCGGATCAACGGCCTTCCGACGGCATAGGTCTGGTCGCGGTCGGAAACGACGCGGCCCTGTTGATCCCTCCGACTACCGACCGCGATCTTCTTGCCGCGCGGCTGGAAAATTTGCGTATCGGCGAAATGGGCAACGGAACCGCGCTTGGCATGGGCATAGCAATCGCCGCTTACCACCTTGAAAGCTCCAAAGCGCCGCGCCGATCGGTAGTGCTTATAAGCGACGGCGAAAATAACTCAGGCGCGATTCATCCCGAGACGGCGGCAGCAATGCTTAAGGAAATTAACGCGTCGTTATGGGTAATCGGCGTGGGATCGGGCGGCGAAGTCCCCATTGATTATGTCGATCCCTATACGAGAATGCGGCGCACAGGCTTGATTGATTCCCGCTATGACAGGGAAGCTCTTGTACGCATAGCCGACTCAGGAGGCGGAACATGGATACAAGCGCCTACGGCCGACGCATTTACCGCCGCTTTTGCAAGGGTAGACGATCAGGAACTGCTTGTCCGCCGGTCAAGCGCTGTTACGCGAAAACGCCCGTTTCATCAGCCAATCATCCTTACGGCTCTGGTTCTGATTGCCGCGTCGAGATTTACAAGACGTTTTTTCCTGGGGGCGTGGTTATGAACGGCAGTCTTGCTTTTGACAATCCCTGGATTTTGACTTTTCTTATTGCTATTATCCCCCTTGCCTTGTCTGATTTATTCTCCCCCCTCAGAAGAAGGATTCGCGGCAAACTGCCGAAACCCTTCAGAATAAAACTATTCGCGTCGCGGTTCTTTTTCTATCTTTTTCTATGTTTTCTGACAGGCGCCATTGCCGGCCCCCGTTGGGGCATTGGACAGACTAAAAGCGAATACAGACGCGCGGTAGATGTTGTGATCGCCGTTGATGTTTCCAGAAGCATGCTTGTAAGCGACGGCATCTACCCGTCGGATGGTAATACAGAATATATTACCCGCTTAAAACAAGGTACCTTAATTGCGAAGAAAGCCGCAGCCGCCCTTCCCGGTATGCGTTTTGCCGTCGCTGTCAGCCGCAACAGGGGTATTATCGCCATACCCTTGACATGGGACAACGGCGCCGTGCTTGCTTTTCTGGAAACCATTGACGGCTCCTCGCTGACAGGAAAGGGGACTAACCTTGAATCTCTTTTGGATGCGGGAGCAGACGCGTTCCAGTCTTCCCACCCTTCAAACAGGGTGATTCTTCTTGTCTCGGACGGCGAGGCGCTGACAGGCACGATAAAAACCGCCCTTACGCGCTGTAACCGGAATAATATAACTGTCACGTCAATACTGACAGGCAGCGACGAAGGCGCGCCCGTTCCCGGCGCTGAAGATATTATCAGCCGCCGCGACGCGGCAACCATGCGAATGGCCGCCGGCCAGACAGGCGGCATTTTCATTGACGCGAACCGCGAGGATGCCGCAGGTGTTCTTGTCAGCCATCTTCGTTCCCTGGCTGTGGAAACAGAAAGCCCCAGGAGCAGTGAAACAAACAAAGAACGCTGGTTTGTTTTTTTGATATTGGCTATAATGGCCTATGGCGCATCAAAATTGAGTTTGTTGAATATCGGGGGAGAAAATGAGTTTTAGGGAGTCGGGAATCGGGAGTCGGGAGTCGGATCTTCATTCCCTACTCCTTATTCTTTGTTTCCTGTTTCTTGGCTGCTCTAACGCCACAGGCAAACTGCTCATCATAGATGCCAACTTCCTCAGTTCACAGGGCAGATTTACAGAGGCGGTCACTCAATACACAAAGGCGCTTGAATACGAAGACGCCGCGCCTTACGCGCAATACGGTCTTGGCTCCGTCTATTTTTCAATGGGCGAAGAAGAGGCGGCTTTGGACAGTTTCGCGAAAGCCGGGAATATGCTTGACAGTCTGCCGCAAAATCTTAACCGGGAACTACGCTACCGTATAAGCTACAATACAGGTGTAGCCCTGTTCAGCGGGGGAAATTTTTCAAGCGCGGCGGATTCATTCCGTGACGCGCTTAAAACAGACGGAAGAAAAACAGAAGCAAAACGCAATTTGGAGCTAAGCCTTTTATCAAACGCCAGGCAGAATACTGTCAGCGGCGGACATAGGGAAAATGAAGGCATAACCGCCCTGTTTGACTATATACGGCAGAAGGAACTTGACCAGTGGACAAACAGAGAATGGCAGCCCGAAGAAGACAACGGAGAGCCGGATTACTAGTAAAGGAATTAGGAGTTAGGAATAAGGGAAGGTTAGTATGCATGGCAAGTTATCAAGATGTTTATTCCTCATTTCTCATTCCTCATTCCTCATTTTCCCTCTGCTTTCAGCGGGTCTTTACGCGCAGCAGCCGCGCATCCTGATACAGATCGCGCCGGACCGTCCTGTCGAAGGGTCAACGCTGACGCTTACGCTGCTTGTAGCCTGTGACAATCCTGACGAGGTTAATGTGATGTCCCCGCCTTTCGCCGACAGTATTCTCCTGGAATATATGCTGAAAGGGCCGCGCGTGTTAAATGCGGACACCGAGCGATGGACAGCTATTGAGTTCCGTTTCATACTAAGCAGCCGCGGGACTGTTACATTTGAGCCGTTTACCATAATGACACCGCAGGGCCGGCTCCAAACCGATCCTTTCAACATTATTGTGCAAAGGCCGCCGGCCGGCGGTAATGGAACCGGCAATGCCGAAACAGCGCTTTTCAGGCTGTCATGGGAAAACGTACCGGCAAATCTTAAAATCGGGGAAAACGCCGTTATTTCTTTGCGCGTAAACGGCTGGAAGAATGTTGCCGCCCTTCCCGCTTCCGGCTTGTTCCTTCCGCCGGCGCCAATGGGACTTATTGTCGAATCTCTTCCGCTTTCTGAAAATGAAAAAACAAGCGGAATTGCGTTAAAATTACGCGTAATACCGCTGCAAGCAGGTGTGTTAACCATAGCAAATCGCAGGTTAACAATAGAAAACACAATTTATGAAGTGCCTGTTCTGAGAATTCCAGTCAGCCGGGCGGCAAGGACGGAGCCGCAATGAATTTTGAAGACATATTAAACAAATGGGAAAAAAGCAACGGAATATATGACAAAGACATGGAAGCGGAAAATGTTCAGCTAAAACCGCATGAAAAAAGAAGCCGTTTAAAAAACAAGAAACCGGACGCGGAACTGGATATACACGGCCTTAACCGCGATGAGGCATGTCAGGCTCTGGAATCTTTTTTTAACGATTCAAAAGGCAAAGGGCTTGAAAAAATACTGGTTATACACGGCAAGGGGAATCACTCAACAGGCGAAGCGGTGCTAAAACGTATTGTAATGGAGTTTATCGAACATTGCCCCTTTGCCGGCGAAAGCGGCAGGGGAAAAGCATCGTCCGGAGGCGAAGGCGCGACGTGGGTTATTTTGAAATAATTTCTTTGATTGTGTTACGGAGCCTTTAGCGTTCGCGGTAGATGATCCTGCCGCGGCTTAAATCGTAGGGGGAAAGAGCGACGCGAACCCGGTCGCCGGGGACAATACGGATATAATGCTTGCGCATTTTTCCTGAAAGATGGGCAAGAATTAAATGCCCGTTCTGGTTGTCCAATTCTACCCTGAACATGGTATTCGGCAGGGCTTCACGGACAACCCCTTCTACTTCTATCGCTTCTTCTTTTGCCACAGATACTCCTTGTTAAAATGGTAACGGTTAAGCCTGTTTATGTCAATGTGAGAACCATGACTCATCAGAAAGAGAATTCATATAATTGCTTCAGTATCGCGGCTATCTTTCTGCTGTAAAATACGTCGGCAGCCCATCTGCCGGCAAGCCCGTGTATTGTGGGGGAAATACCAAGTTTCACATAACTGTAACGCGGATCAACCAATTCCTGGTTCAGCGGTTCCCTGCTGGCATAAGCTTTTAGATGCTGTATATGGGCGCGCACTCCCGTGCGGGGATCCGGAAAAGCGTTGCCCTTTTCAGGCCCGTTCGGGCCGGGGGCGCCTGTCGAGCCGAGACCGCAGAAATTATTCATGTCCGGTGTAACAAGCCCTCCGTAACGGAGGGAGCCTGTTTCCAGGCACATTTGGGCAAAAGCCACGTCATGGTTCACCCCTTCGGCGGCGGCTTCCTCAATATAAATACCGGCAAGGGATCGGGCAAAATCAATGTCAATTTTAGCGTTATTAGCCGTCAAAAAAAGGGCCAATTTATCCTCAGCCGCCATCCCCTTCCCCATAATTTCATCAGGCGGACTGGGACGTTCCATAACCGCCGTTTCCGGAACCTTCTGTATAGTTTCAATAACCGGCTCGGAATCCGGCATTTGGGAAGGAAGGCCCATGCACGCGGGTAACAGGAGAAGTATAAAAAGGCATAAAACACCTATAATATATACGGAATAATACCTCATATTAATGAATATCGGGGTATCCATAAGTTTAATTAAGAGGTATAATACCTTTATGAAACATATCTTTTTTATGGTTATTACAGTTGTAATCCTCTTTACAGGCTTTTCAGGCTGTAAAGAAAAATCAAAAAATCCCGCGGACGGGTCATTTGGCAAGGATCCAAGCTACGCGCTTGGAATGAACATAGGGTCAAGCCTGAAGACGGACGGCCTCTACCTTGATTGGGACGAATTCCTCAAAGGGATTAAAGACATCCTCTACGACAACGAGACCCGTTTTACCATGGACAAAGCCAGCGAAATTTTTTATGAAGCTTACAGCGCCAACAATGAAAAACGGGAAGCTGAAAACAGGCAGGAACAAACTAAATTCCTTGAAGAAAACAAGAAAAAACCGGGCGTTACTACCACCGAAAGCGGTCTTCAGTACGAGGTGCTGACCCCCGGGTACGGCCCGCAGCCTACGGCCCAGGATGTAGTGAGGGTGCATTATAAGGGCTCTTTGATCAACGGCAATGAATTCGACAGTTCATATTCCCGCGGCCAGCCTATAGAATTCCCCCTTGACGGCGTTATAAAGGGCTGGACAGAGGGGCTTCAGCTTATGAACACGGGCAGCAAATACCGCCTGGTCATACCTTCGGATCTCGGTTACGGCCCGGAAGGCTATGGTCCGCAGATACCCCCTGACTCGACGCTTGTTTTTGAAGTAGAGTTGCTTGATATAGTCAATTAATTACAGGAGAAAGCCATGAAACACCTCCCTATAGTCGCCGTATTACTTTTCCTCGCGGCTGTAACAGTCCAGGCAAAAGCGATACGCGAGGATATAAACCTGGCGGAAGAAAAAGCCAGGATAAGTTATGCTTTTGGAATGGCCGTTGGAAGCGATCTGAAACAGGCAGACCTTGATCTGGACTATTCCGCCTTTACCGAAGGGTTGAAAGACTCGATGGGACAAGGGCCGACCCTTCTGGATCAGGACGAAGCCATTGAACTCGTGCAGACGGCCTTTGAAAACGCGATGGCGAAGCAGGCGTTGGAAATGCGCGCAAAGGAAGAAAAATTCCTAAGTGAAAACGCTCTTAAGGAGGGCGTTATATCCACTCCAAGCGGCCTGCAATACACGGTGCTGGAAAAAGGCGACGGCCCGATACCCTCGGCGGACGACGTTGTACGGGTACATTACGAAGGCGCCCTTACAGACGGCACTGTTTTTGACAGTTCCTCCCATTTGGAGAAAGGCGAGGAAATTCCCCTGGATATGGTAATACCCGGCTGGGCCGAAGGCATCCAGTTGATGAATGTAGGAAGCAAATACCGGATCTACATCCCATCCAATCTGGCATACGGGGAACGCGGCGCGGGGCAGATAATCCCCCCCTATTCTACCCTTGTTTTTACAATCGAACTCCTCGAAATAATACAAGAGGACAGTGAGCAATAAATAAATTA
>Ga0268262_10004980_pt1 | contig 13384 bp, 11 predicted proteins | sample TergutNc150P3_FD_190354 | JGI IMG/M metagenome (GOLD analysis project Ga0268262, IMG submission 190354) | Nasutitermes corniger P3 segment gut microbial community from laboratory colony in Florida, USA - Nc150 P3 (SPAdes) (version 2) | ecosystem: Host-associated > Arthropoda: Insects >... | reverse complement strand
AAGCATCTGGCGCGTACCTTCGCGGCATACTACGCATTTTCCGCATGATTCGTTCTGCGTAAACTGCATAAAATATCTTGCGATTTTTACCATACAGTTGCTTTGATTCATTACGACAAGACCGCCCGAGCCTACCATCGCTCCGACTTTTTTAAGGTTATCATAATCAAGAGGCATATCCAGATGTTCTTGCGTCAGACATCCGCCCGACGGTCCGCCGATCTGCACCGCTTTAAAATCACAGCCGCACAGAGAACCGTCGTCGTTTGTTACGCCGCCGCCAATATCGCCGATAATTTCCCGCAGTGTCGCTCCGAACGGCACTTCAATCAATCCGGTATTGGCGACTTGACCTGTGAGCGCGAATGTTTTTGTTCCTTTCGCCGTCTCCGTGCCAAGCTTGGCGTAATTATCCGCTCCCATTTGAAGAATGAGCGGAATCGTCGCCAATGTTTCAACATTGTTGACGGCGGTAGGTTTGCCGAACAAACCTTTTTCGGCGGGGAAGGGCGGCTTTATTGTAGGCATACCGCGTTTACCTTCGATAGACGCTATAAGCGCGGACTCTTCGCCGCAGACAAACGCGCCCGCTCCTTCTTTTATTGCGATATTAAAACTTTTTCCCGTGCCGAAAATATCATCGCCTAAAATGCCTGCTTCCTGCGCCTGCTTAATAGCTTCTCTTAATCTTTTTACGGCAAGAGGATATTCCATACGGACATATATGTATCCGAATGTGGCATGTATCGCGTGCGCGGCGATCATCATTCCTTCCAGTACCGAGTGAGGATTACCTTCCATTACACAGCGATCCATAAACGCGCCCGGGTCTCCCTCGTCGCCGTTACAGATAACATATTTCACGTCGCTTTCATGAACACGGGTTAAATCCCATTTGCGTCCTGTGGGGAATCCCGCGCCGCCGCGTCCTCTAAGACCGGAAGCTAAAATCGTATCGCAAATTTCCGTGTCTTTCATTTGCGTTATCGCTTTACGCGCCATGAAATAGCCGCCGTGATAGATGTATTCGTCTAAAGCCTTTACGTCGATATTACCGCACAGTCCAAGCGTCAGCCTGTGTTGACGCGCATAAAAAGGAATCTTACTCATGTCCTTCATCGGCGCGCCGTGGTCGGGGCTTGTGTAGAGCAGTCGGTCAACATATTCGCCGCCTACTAAAGATTTTTCCACGATTTCCTCTACATCATCGGGGGAAACCTTAACATAGAGTATGCCTTTCGGTTTTATTGTTACAAGCGGTCCCATCTGACAGAAACCCTGACAGCCGCTTTCCGAAATTGAATAATCGCCTTGCTCCGATTCCAGTTCCACGGGAACTTTCAAATTCCGCTTTGCCAACTCTTCGTGGAAACGCTCGTAAATTTTCAATGAGCCGCCCGCTACGCAACCTGTTCCCGCGCAAATAATAATGCGCGGTTTCCTGAACACTACGGATTTCTCGAACCGCTCTTTCCTTTGTTCTAATGTTAATTTTTCAGGCATTTACGGTCTCCTCCTTTCTTATTTTTTCAATTAACTCTTTTGTTTTTTCCTTGTTCATCGAGCCGTGTACTTCTTCGCCGATTACGACTACAGGCGCGATGCCGCAAGCTCCAAGACAGGCTACTGTTTCCAGAGTGAAGAGCATATCGTTTGTAGTTTTCTTAATCTTAGTCAGCCCAAGCTCTTTTTCAAGAAAATCGATAATGTCCGCCGATTTTTTAACATGGCAGGCAGTTCCGTCGCACACTCTTATAACGTATTTGCCTTTTGGCTCAAGGGTGAAGTGAGAATAAAAAGTCGCGACGCCGAATACTGCGCTGGGCGATATTTCTAAAGCCGTGGCAACGTAGGTCATTACGTCCTCAGGCAGATAGGAATACGCTTCCTGTATCTCCTGCAAAATAGCGATCAGGTTACTTGGATCGCGTTCATTGCGATCCAGAATGTCGCAGACCATCTCGAATTTTGTTGCGAATTCATTTTTCATAAAATTTTAACTCCTTTCTCCATAATATGCCTTGCGGTAAATTTCTTCTAAATCTTTAATTAACGGGTATCTTGGGTTAGCCGTGGTGCATTGATCCTCAAAGGCGTTCTCCGCCAATACCGGAAGCTTGCTGAAAAATTCTTTTTCATCAACACCGCAGGCTTTTATACTTGTGGGAACATTCAATGTTTCCATTAACTTCCATATTGAATTGATCAAAGCGGCAATTTCTTCTTTCTGCGTGCCTCCGCCCAAACGCAGTTGGTTGGCTATTTGCGCATAACGATAATCGGCTTTAAACTCGCTGTACTTGGGGAAGATTGGGAATTTCTCGGGCTTTTGCGAATTGTAGGCGATTACATGGGGTAGCAGAACGGCGTTTGCCCGTCCGTGCGGAATATGAAACTCGCCGCCGAGTTTGTGGGCAAGCGAATGATTAATTCCCAGAAAAGCGTTGGTAAACGCCATGCCCGCGATACAGGAAGCGTTGTGCATTTTTTCCCTCGCTATTTCGTCTTTTTCATCGGCGTAACTGCGAGGGAGATATTTAAAAACCAACGCGCAGGCTTTCATGGCAAGTCCGCTTGTAAAATCAGAGGCAAGCACAGACACATACGCCTCTATCCCGTGGGTAAGTACGTCCATGCCTGTATCAGCTACGATAGACTTAGGCATGGTAGTGACAAACTGCGAATCAATAATCGCCACATCCGGAGTCAACTCGTAATCGGCGAGCGGGTATTTAATGTTGCCGTGCTCTTTGTCTGTGATAACCGAGAAAGACGTCACCTCACTGCCTGTGCCGGAAGTTGTGGGAACAGCAACCATCTGCGCTTTTTTACCCAAGTTGGGGAAGTGGAAGGCGCGTTTGCGGATATCAAGAAATTTTAAACGCAGACCGTCAAAGTCCGTGTCGGGATTTTCGTAGAACAGCCACATTCCTTTTGCCGCGTCAATAGCGGAACCGCCGCCGATACCGATAATCACGTCCGGAGCGAATAAGTTCATGGCGCTCACGCCTCTGCGAATTGTTTCTACTGACGGATCCGGCTCTACATCGGCAAATATTTCGCAATGCACTCTGTCGTGCCGTTTTCGCAGATAGTATAAAGCTTTCTCAACATAACCCAGCTTTACCATGACAGGATCGGTAACGATAAATGCGCGTTTAATGTTCGGCATTTTTTCCAAATATTGAATCGACCCTTTTTCAAAATAAATACGAGGCGGTATTTTAAACCATTGCATATTATTCCTCCTTTGGGCGATTCGCTTTTTATTAAATAAATTGACGCTGGATACGTTTGATGTTGTGGAGTTGCGCCCGAAGGAACCGCATCCCAATGTCAAAGAAGGAGTGTTAGTATTGTAAATATCACCGATAGCTCCTTGAGAAGAAGGAGAGTTGATAATTACGCGCCCAACTTTCATTTCCTGCCCATAACGCACGCACAAATCTTTGTTGTCGCTGTGAATTACCGCCGAATGTCCCAATCCGCCAAGTTCAAGCATTTTTTTCGCGTAAGCAAAACCTTGTTCTTCGTCCTTGACAACAAAGTATGCCAAAACGGGCATTAGCTTTTCTATCGATAACGGATAATTAAGCGACGGCTCGGGCAATTTAGCAATCAGGATTTTAGTTTTCGGCGGAACTTTAACGCCTGCTTGTTCCGCTATCCAGTCGGCACCTTGTCCTACGGCGGCGGGATTGGCGCTCATTTTTTCACGGTTGATTACAAAATCCGTAACTTTTTTTGTTTCACTCTCGTTAAGGAAATAACAATTATTTTCGGTTAAGATACGTTCAAATTCCTGCGAAATCTCCTTGTCAACAATTACCGCCTGCTCGGAAGCGCAGATCATTCCGTGATCAAAAGTTTTGGAAATCATAAGGTCTGTACAAGCGCGGATAACATTAACATTTTTATTGATATAACATGGTACGTTTCCCGGTCCTACGCCGAGCGCCGGCTTTCCGGCGCTGTAGGCGGATTTTACCATGCCTGCGCCGCCTGTCGCTAAAATCAAAGAAACGCCGGGATGGTTCATAAGAAGGTTAGTCGCTTCTATAGAAGGATTTTCTACCCATTGTATGCAGTATTTTGGCGCTCCGTGCGCGATGGCGGCGTTTAGAACAACCATTGCGGCTTCCACCGAACACTTTTGTGCTGACGGGTGAAACGCAAAGATTACAGGATTACGGGCTTTTGTACAAATTAATGATTTAAACAAAGTGGTGGAAGTTGGATTTGTTACGGGAGTAACGCCAGCCACTATGCCTACCGGCTCGGCTACTTCGATATAGCCCTCCAGTTCGTTTTCTTCAACTACGCCGACGGATTTTAAATTTTTTATACTGTGCCAGATGTATTCTGTGGCGAAAAGGTTTTTAATTACCTTGTCTTCGACAATACCGCGTTTAGTTTCTTCCACGGCAAGTTTGGCTAAGCGCATATGATTATCAAGCCCTGCCAGCGTCATGGCATGGACAATTTCATCAATTTGCTTCTGGTTCATTTCCATGTACTCCGCCAAAGCTGTTTGGGCTTTGGCGACCAATGCGTCTACCTCTTCGGCAGGAGTAAGGACTTTACTTTGTTTTTGTTCCATTGTTTTCCATATTATATACGTTTATATATAATTATTATAACCGTAATAATTATACAAATTTTTGTCAAGTGTAAAAAACGGCTGTTCCATAGGGACCTAAAATCGCTGAAAACTTAAAATCCGGCGCTTTCTCATTTGAAACAAGCAGTTTTGAACCTACAAACCTCTCTGGCATGGTAAATATTTTCCCTTTTGATGAAAAATTACAAACAACTAACAGATTCTCATTTTGGTAATTTCGGGTATAAACATACAAATCAGGATCATCGGGCAGTAATAATTCATAATTGCCAAGGGTGATAATGTCGATTTTTTTACGCAGTTGAATAAGATATTGATAATACGCAAAAACCGAGTCTTTACGCCGCATTTGTTTCTCGACATTGACCTCGATATAGTTTGGATTTACCATAATCCACGGCTTCCCCGATGAAAATCCGGCGTTGTCGCTGGTATTCCACTGCATAGGAGTGCGGGAATTATCCCTGCTTCTGTTACGCAAAAAGCGAAGCATATCCTCTTTGGGAATAATCTTTTTTTGCACAACAAGCTCGTTGTACGCGTTTAAGCTTTCAAGGTCGCGGTAGTCGCTGATGTCCGCAAAGGGAACATTGGTCATGCCGATTTCTTCACCCTGATAAACGAACGGCGTGCCTTGCAAAAAGTGCAGATATGTAGCGATCATTTTTGCCGATTTTTCACGGTACTTTTTGTCGTTTCCAAGTCTTGAAACAACACGAGGCTGATCATGGTTGCTCCAGTACAGGCTGTTCCATGCGCAGTCATGCAGTCTTTTCTGCCAGCGGGAAAAAAGTTCTTTTAACTCTACCAGATTGATTTTACGATCATTCCATTTAAATGTTTCCCCGCCGTCCAATTCTATTTGTTCAAATTGAATCACCATGTCAAGCTCGGAGCCGTCGGCGTTGGCGTACTTTATAGCCTCGTCAATGGTTACTCCGCCTGTTTCGCCTACGGTCATAATGTCATATTTTGATAATACTTCGCGCCTCATCTCCTGCAAAAATTCGTGTACGCGCGGACCGTTGGGGATAATTTTTCTTATATCGCCGTCAATAAATTCCTTGGGCTTGGAAATAAGACTGATTGCGTCCATGCGGAAGCCGTCAATGCCCTTATCCAGCCAAAAACGCATTATGTCGTAAACGGCGGATCGTGTGTCGGGATTTTCCCAGTTCAGATCAGGCTGATACGGTGAAAAAGTGTGTAGAAAATACTGCCCTGTTGTCTCGTCCAGTGTCCATGCGGGACCGCCGAACCACGCCTGCCAGTTATTGGGCGGGCATCCGTTTTTGCCGTCCCGCCAAATGTAAAAATCGCGCTTGGGGTTATCTTTGCCGCTACGGCTTTCGAGAAACCACGGGTGCTGGTTGGAAGTGTGGTTTACGACCAAATCCATTACAATTTTTAAACCAAGATCGTGCGCTTCTTTTAAAAGACGATCAAAATCTTCCATCGTCCCGAACTCGGGATTGATGGCGGTGTAATCGCTGATGTCGTAGCCGTTGTCGAACATTGGACTTTTGTAAATCGGAGAAATCCAAATTACATCGGCTCCCAGTTTTTTTATGTAATCAAGTTTAAACGTAATGCCGTTTATATCGCCAATGCCGTCGCCGTTGGAATCACAGAAACTGCGAGGGTAAATTTGGTATACAACCGATTTCTTCCACCATTGCGACCTCATTGACGGTTATCCTTTAACAGAACCGTCTACCATTCCTTTGATGATGTGTTTTTGCAGTACAAGGAAAACGATAACGATCGGCAACATTGTCATTAATGTCGCTGTAAGGATTAAATCCCATTTTTTTACAAATGAGCCGACAAAACCCGCAACAGCCAGAGGCAGAGTACGAACCTCATTCCCCGAACCGAGTACAAGCAGTGGTAAAAGATAATCATTCCAAATCCACATACCATTTAATATTATCACAGTGACAGCAATTGGTGTAAGTATAGGGAAGACGATTTTGAAAAAAGTTTCCGGTTTTGTACAGCCGTCAATGGTAGCCGCTTCCTCAAGTTCAAGGGGTACGGATTTGATAAATCCGTGGAAAAGGAATATGGAAAGCGACGAACCGAACCCAAGGTATGCGAAAATAATCCCCGGATAATTTTGCAGTAGCCTGAACGGTGTTTCAAAAAGCCCCAAGTTTACCTCCAGGAAATGAAACCAGCTAATCAGCGGAAACATTACAACTTGAAACGGAATTACCATAGCCGCGACAAACACCATGAAAATAACATTGGACAATTTTGTTTTTGTGCGGACAAGCACCCATGCCGCCATTGAAGAAATCAGCACAAGGAGACCGACGGAAATCACCGTAATAATCAGCGTAGAGAAAAACGATGACACATAACGTACGTTTGGGCTTTCAAGAACCGTTTTAATGTTTGTTATAAGCTGACTAGGATTATCCGGCAGCGCAAGCGGATCCATTATGATTTTAAGAGAAGGTTTTGAGGAATTTATAATTACCAACAGGAACGGAAGCATATAAATTATAAATACAAGAATAGCGACAGCTTCCAAAATATAAATTTTATTTAGCTTTTTCACATCTCTATCTCCCTCTTTTTATTGGCGCGTACCTGAATCATAGAAATTGCCGCAATTACAATAAAGAAAATAATCGCCTTTGCCTGCCCTTGCGCAAGCTGATTGTAAGCAAACGCCGTCTGGTAAATGTTCAGCGCAAGAAATTCATTGGTCATAATCGCCTTGCCCATAAACATACCGGAAGGTCCTCCGAATGTAAGAGAATAGTTTACATCGAACTGCTTAAAAGAATTGATAAGCGTAAGGAACATTGAAACCGTAAACGCCGGAGCCACAAGCGGAAATATTATCGCTCTTAATTTCTGAAAATAATTTGCGCCGTCAATTTCCGCCGCTTCTAACAGCGAATCGGGAATACCCTGAATCGACGCCACATATATCATCATGATATAACCGGCATACTGCCATGTACCGACAATTACAATCGCCAACAACGCCGTATTCTGATCCGCAAGGAACAAATGCTCGTAAAGCCATGTAAGACCGATAGACTTACCCAAAGACGGTATGGCGTTGTTAAAAATAAACTGCCAGATATAACCCAAGATAAGTCCGCCTATCAGGTTAGGAAGGAAAAATCCCGCCCGGTAAACTCCTTTAAATTTTAAATTGTTTGTAACTAAAAGAGCCATGAAAAAAGAACAAACGTTAAGCACAATAATATTCATAACTGCATAAACCACTGTAACTAAAAACGCGTGAAGGAACGTAATATCTGATGTTATCGCAAAGTAATTTTTTAATCCTACCCATTCCACCGCCGTGCCTGTTATCGCGTTCCAATTTGTAAATGAATAATAAATCCCCATGATGAATGGAACAACAATGACCATACAAAAAGCGAAAACCGCCGGCAGTAAAAACAAAAAGAACAAAGCGCTGTTTCGTGTACTTATGTCTCTGGATTTTGCTTTGATCATAAAGCCTCCGTCGTATTTATTTATATCCTAATGGCGGTTTACGGGGCGGTGAAACCCGCCCCGTAAACCGCTACGATAAGCGACGTTTTAATGTCGCTTATCGTATTTGTATACGCTGTCTGACCGCTTGCGGGCAGATGGCGTATACTATGTTATTTTATTGTTTTGATAGCGTCCGTAGCTAATTTTACAAACCCTTGAGGATCAATTTGTCCCGATGCCATTTGGTGGAAAATAGGACCTAGGGTATTCATACCGAATCCGTCAGGCATTTCATTCTGCTGCCACGCGTAAATCTTTCCCTGATTTGACCACTCCTGAACAGCCTTGGAAAGCTGTCCCGCCGGACTGAGTTTGCAGGACTTAAACGCCGGAACCATTCCCGCCTTGTTGACCATGTATTCTTGACCTTCCTTTGTGCTCGCCATGGCGATAAGGAATTTTTTTGCCGCTTCAGGATTTTTTGATTTTGGGTTTACAAGATACCATGAGGGAGCGCCTACAAAAATGCCGTCGGTATTCTCGTCAAGGAACGCGTGCGGAACATAGCCCATTTCAAAATTGATACCCAAGTCTTTAAATGTCGGGTCTGTCCAGTTACCCTGATGAATAAACACTGTTTTCCCGACAGCGTAATCGCCTAACTGCTGATCATATCCGCCAGTGAGAAGGGTGTTTCTGTTAGCGTATTTAAACAACAGATTGTAGTATTCGGCGAATTTTGTAAGACGGGCGCTGTCAACCTGACCCTTCAGAAGCATATCGATATACTTTGTTGATTGATTATATGGAAGACCGAGGGTAAGGTACGCGTTAAAGCCGTGAAGACCCGTTACCCAAGTCATACCGGGACCCGCTACCATTGAAACAACCGCGTCAATGCCAAGCTGGCTTTTCTGCGCTTCTATTTTTTCAAAAGCGTCTTTAATGGCTGCGACGTTGGTCAAAGTTTTGGGGTCTATTCCCGCTTTGGCGAGAAGCGCCTTGTTGTAACCAAGCCCCCAGCCCTCAACGGCGACGGGGAAACCGATTACTTTGCCGTCTGCGGGATCGATATAAGCGACATCCGTGTCTTTTACCCACGATTCTCCTGAAAGATCGCTGATTCTACCGGAACGTTTTGCGTCCTCGTAGCCGGCTTTGCCTTCAATAACAAATATTTCAGGCTCTGTACCCGAATTAAACATTGCCGCAAGATTGGGAGCGTAAGGGGTCTCGCCGCCAAAGCTCTTTATAACAACCTTTACGCCTGTTTGTTTTTGATACGTTGCGGCGTAGCTTTTCAGGGCTTCGTCAATTTCAATTTTGTTGCTGATAATGGTAATTTCATTACCGCCGCCGGAAGCTCCTTTTTTACAACCTGCTACGAAAATTGTCGTTGCGCATAGCGCAAGACCCAACGCAATGAAAGTAATTTTTTTCATTTTTTCCTCCAAATTTTTTGTTGTGAAGATTTAAAGGTTCTGTCCAAAGGGCAGGGCGTTTTATTCAAAGTTTGAATAAAATGCCAATTGTAATTTTAACACTTTTTTTTATAACGTCAAGAGAGGATTATACATTTTTATACTAATTTTTGTTTTCTGTGTTTTAGTATATTTTTAGTTAAATTAGTATAAATTTATACTAATTTGCGGTATAAAGCTGTTTATACGGGTTTTTAGCGTTAGGTTTCAACACATAAAAACGATCTTTTAAAAGCTTCTTAGCGTCCATATTAAAATGCCCTGCAAATTCGGTAACATAGGGAGTAATCTCTTTCAACTCGTCGTTATCTGCTACTTTCTCCGTAACCTGCGCCGGTAACCCCGAAAGCTCATGATCCGTTCTGACAAAAATTTTTCCGCCATGCATACCTGTTCCCGTAAAAAACCACACCGGAACATCCTGACATCCGATGCCAAGCACAATAATCAGTCCGCCCGCAAGGTATTCGCCCAAAAAACTTCCCGCCTTGCCGCCGATGACTATTACCGGTTTTTTTTCTTTGTATTCTTTCATGTGGATACCCGTTCTGTATCCTGTATCACCCTTAACAAAAATACAGCCGCCTCGCATGGCGTAACCGAGCGCGTCTCCGGCGTTTCCGTGGACGATAATTTTTCCGTCATTCATTGTGTCGCCGACCGCATCCTGGGCGTTGCCGTGAACCTCGATAATTCCGCCGTCAAGATACGCTCCAAGCGCGTTGCCCGGCGTTCCTTTTATCGTTATGTGTTTACCGCTCATGCCGCTGCCGATATATCTTTGTCCAAAACAATCTTCTATATAGTAGATAGTTTCCTTGGCGGTTTTTATTCGTCTGTTTAATTCTCTAAAGTGAAAATTTTGCGCTGAAATCATGACGCCATTCCTCCTAATTTTACTATTCGCTCTTCTTTTGTAAACGCCATAAGTCCGGGCTTTTCACAAACAAGTTTAAAGTCGATTTTATCAAGCGGCGTACGTTCACGGATAAGAGAGGTATAAATCCCCGCTTTTTCCACATTGCCGATTAATATATAGCCGTTTAATTTATTTTCGCTGTAAAAAAGCCGTTTGTAATTGCCATTGTCATTATGTGTGTACACTTCGCCTGTGTAATTACCGGCAGTGATGACATGCATTCCGAAAAACCCAATAGCGTTCATGGGGATTGCCTTGTCAAAACTAGCGCCGTCGGATTTACCCGTCATATTAATTCCGGCACACTCGCCCTGCATATAGGCGTTAGGCAAGAGAGCCATGATTTTATTCTGTCCGCTTGATATGTCATTTGTCTGTGTGCAATCTCCGGCGGCGTAAATATCTTTAACCGATGTTTCTGATTTTCCATTAATAATAATACCACGTTCAATCTTCGCAATTCCGTCCAGAAGAGCGGTATTGGGACGCACACCAACAGCGAGAACCAGAACGTCAAATTCCGCCGTTTCTCCGTTTTCAAAAACAGCTTTTTTATTTTCAAACTTTTTTACGCTTGCGTTAAGCTTAAATTCAATCCCTTTGCTTTCCAGATGATTTTGAATAATTTTTGCTCCGTCATCGTCAAGAATACTAGACAAAATACGCGAGGCAAGGTCTACAACCGTTATGTGCTTTACATGCTCATGAATCCCTTCGGCGCACTTTAACCCGATAAGACCAGCGCCGATAATCAGTACTCGTTTGTCTTTTCCAAGCATGGTTTCCAGTTTTTTAGCGTCGTCAAGGCTCATAAACGTACATTTGTCTTTTACGGAATCAAGACCGTCAAAAGGCGGTACAAACGCGGAAGAACCCGTCGCCACAAGCAATTTATCATAATCAACTTTTTTGTCATTTGATAAAACAACATTTTTAGCCTCAGAATCAATTTTTGTTACGGAGACATTGGAAAGCAGAGTGCATTTATTGTCATTGTAAAAATTTCCGCCGCGATACTTCATTTTCTCCTCGGTGGTCTTACCAAGCAGGAGATAAGAAATCAGCGGGCGCGAATAGGTATGGTACGGCTCATTTGTAATAATTGTAATCTCACCTGATTTATCTATTTGACGTATTCCCTCAACCGCGCCAACACCCGCGGCGGAATTACCGATAATAACGTACTTCATTTTTATTACCCTCTTTCCTCAAAAACAATAGCGTTATTCGGGCAACCCTTTACGCACGCCGGAGTACCCGAAGCTGTTTTAACGCACAACTCGCATTTCTGCACAGCGCCTTCGTCAGATGGAGAGACAGCGCCGTAGGGACAACTCAATATACAGGTAAAACAGCTAACACATCTGTCGCTGTCAATCGTAATTACGCCGTCATTAATTGTCAAAGCGCCGGTAATGCACCCCTTTACGCATAACGGCTCTTTGCAATGACGGCAAGAGACGGCGAAACTAATCCCGTCTTTTTCCTCTATGCGAATTTTCGGGTTAATTTTTACGCCTTTAAGCGCGCGAGCCATATCACCTTCGCTTTCGTTTGTTCCGGCGAAAGCGCAATAATATTCGCACAAATGGCAGCCCAAACACCATTTTTCGTTTACATATACTCTTTTCACGATTTTACCTCTACAAAAAAAGCGCTACAGACCAAGTCCGCGGGCATAAATCCACGGAACAAGCCCCAGCGCCTTTGCTGTTTAAATTTGCCTAAGATAGCTTTAAAATGCGATTCCCAAACAAGTCTACTTATAAAAAACTACTGATTTACTGAATATTTGTCAAGATAGGGAGGGTGAGCCTTATTTTTGGCATAATAGGCGGCGGTTATGTCTTTTTTGACGCAACTGGACACTACATTCAGCATATTTAATACCTCTGAACCATGTTTATTTAAAAAGTCCTTTCTTTCTGTTGAAGTCGCTCTTTAATTTCCTCTATCGTTAACCCTTGATTTATCATTTCAAGAAAATATTGACGTTCTTCTTCACGAGTTTCTTCAATGGCTTCCTCACGGACTACTCTCATTTCCACTTCAGGGTCATACTCGGCATACAGCATATTCAATACCTCCGAACCATGTTTTCTCTCTTAAGCCGAGTTTTAATTTCCTCAATTGATAATCCCTGTTCAAAAAGTTCAATGGCTTTTTCGTATCCCTCTTCTCGTCCCTCTTCAAGAGCCTCTTCCCTTACAACTCGCATTTCCACTTCAGGATCATACTCGGCATACAGCATATTCAATACCTCCGAACCGTGTTTTCTTAAAAAGTCTTTCAGTATATCGTTCTTTATACAGTATTTTATCGCAGATTTGAACGCTTTATCAAGTATTTCTTTCCTCTCATTGTACTTCCGCTGATACTCTTTCTGGTACTCTCGTATCTTGTCTATAAACCGGCTGTAACTGTCAAGAGTTCGGCTTTTGCTCAATATCTCCCTGTTCCGTCCCTTGTTTATGTTGTATACCTGCACTACCAGTTCTAACGGTATATCAATCTTTGTGTCGGTTTTCATAAAGGCGTCGGAAAGTCTTAATTTCTTGTAATCGGGATAGTTATCCTCGCCGTTGTACAGGACGATAAACTCAGGCTTGGGGATTTTCTCAAGCTTTCTCTTGAACTTGTCGTCAGGGTTTATTATTTCCTGATACAGTTTTGAGGCGTATATCAGAAACCTGATCGGCATATTGTTGTTGATACTAGACTGATGTTCAATTAGAACAATAAGCCGATTGTTGATAAGAAACGAAATGTCGTTTCTCTGCGTCCTGAAAAGAACGTCTGAAAGGGTGTTGATATTGATGGGAACGTCCGGCGGAAGGGTGATGCCTTCTATCGCCGAATAGAGTTCCCTCAATAAGTCGGGATTGCTGAAAAGGA
>Ga0268262_10004979_pt1 | contig 13391 bp, 8 predicted proteins | sample TergutNc150P3_FD_190354 | JGI IMG/M metagenome (GOLD analysis project Ga0268262, IMG submission 190354) | Nasutitermes corniger P3 segment gut microbial community from laboratory colony in Florida, USA - Nc150 P3 (SPAdes) (version 2) | ecosystem: Host-associated > Arthropoda: Insects > Digestive... | reverse complement strand
CACCCTTTCAGGCGGTGAAGCCCAGAGGATAAGGCTTGCGACGCAAATAGGCTCCAGTCTTGTGGGCGTTTTGTACATTTTAGACGAGCCGTCTATCGGGCTTCACCAAAGAGACAACCAGCGCCTGATTGACACTTTGATGTACCTGCGCGACCTTGGCAACACGCTGATTGTAGTCGAGCATGACGAACAAACTTTACGCACTGCAGACCACATTGTCGATTTGGGACCGGGCGCGGGCGTTCATGGGGGATATGTCGTAGCCCAGGGAAAGCCCGAAGAAGTGATGAAAGTAAAGGAAAGCCTTACGGGCCAATATTTGGCTGGCGCGTTAAAGATCGACATTCCCAAAGAACGCCGCTTGGGAAACGGCACGTTCATAAAATTAAGGGGAGTAAGCGAACACAACCTTAAAAATATCAACGTGGAAATTCCGCTTGGAGTTTTTACCTGCATCACCGGCGTTTCAGGTTCGGGAAAATCTACTTTGCTCTCCGATGTATTGTACCCCGCACTCGCGAATAAAATCTACGGTTCCAATCACACGGAAGGCGTTTACAAAAAACTGGACGGCGCGGATTACATAGACAAAGTAATTGATATCGATCAAAGCCCCATTGGCAGAACGCCGCGCTCAAACCCGATTACCTATGTCGAAGGATTTACGGCAATACGCGACTTATTCGCCAATCTGCCTGAATCAAAAATGAGGGGGTATAAACCCGGGCGCTTTTCGTTTAATGTGCGCGGCGGCAGGTGCGAAAATTGCGAAGGGGACGGTACGATTAAAATAGAGATGAATTTTTTGCCGGACGTTTATATAACATGCGACGTATGTCAGGGAAAAAGATTTAACAAAGAGACGCTTGAAATCCGCTACAAGGGAAAAAACATAGCCGAAGTATTGGATATGACCATCGAAGAGGCAGCCTCGTTTTTCGCCCCCATTCCGCAGGTTGCCCGTAAAATGCAAACCCTCCTGTCCGTTGGGCTGGGTTATGTGAAGCTTGGGCAGTCCGCCCTTACCCTATCAGGCGGGGAGGCGCAGAGGGTAAAGCTCGCCCTGGAACTTTCAAAACGTTCCACTGGCAGAACCCTGTATATGCTTGACGAACCTACGACAGGCCTTCATTTTGCCGATGTTAAGCAGTTAATGGACGTAATTCAACGGTTGGTAGATCAGGGAAATACGGTTATAATGATAGAACATAATCTTGACGTGCTTTTGCAAGCGGATCACATTATTGATTTGGGGCCTGAGGGCGGCGAAAAAGGGGGACAGGTAATCGCTACGGGAACGCCTGAACAAATCGCCAGAAGCGGTGAGTCCTACACGGGCGCGTTTCTGGTTGAAATGCTAAATCGTAACGCGGTACGCAAGAACAGGAGACAATGATAAAAAGACGGTTTTTACTGTTATGTATTTTTACCTCTTTTTTATTTACAGTACTATACGCGCAGGAAGAATCGCCGCCATTGAATGAACCAGCTGCGGAAGAACAAAAGGAAGAAGCTAAAGAAGAAAAAATTGTCGATACCCGTTTAAACCGACGGTTGGAAATGGAAATAAAAACTTCATCATTAAATGAACTTGCCGCATGGTGCCGCACTCTTGGGCTTTCGGAAGGCGGTACAAGGGAAGAATTGTCCAAACGCCTAAGAGAACATTTTAGCCTGCGTGATCCGGGCACAAGTAGCGATGATGGCCGAAAAATTATAATAATAGAGTCCTCCCAATCCTCCGAGTATTTCACAATTGACGTTATTGATGAAGATTACGCGAGATTAAAAGGCGACGTTAAAATAACTTTAAAAGACGGGGAAAAAACCCATAAAATAAGCGCGGATGAAATACTGTTTAACCGCACTAGAAATATAATTACGGCAAGCGGAAATGTAATATATGAAAAAATAGAATCGGATAAAACGGAAACATTCCAAGGAAAAAGCATAACAGTTAACATTGACAACTGGTCAAGTATTTTTCTTGACGGCAATTCAACAATGGAAAACGAAGGTTCTTCGTATCTTTTTTCAGGGTCGGTAATTTCCAGAAGCGATCAGGATGTGACAGTTTTAAAGAAAGCCATGATCTCCAGCGGAACCGGCGAGAACGCGTATTGGTCCATCAGGGCTTCAAAACTATGGCTTTTGCCGGGTTCTGACTTTGCGATTTTTAACGCGGTTTTAAACGTGGGAGAAATCCCGGTATTGTATATTCCATTCTTTTATTTCCCGGCGGATGATGTCGTCTTTCATCCCGTTATCGGATACCGCAGCAGAGAAGGCGGATTCATTCAAACGACAACTTATCTTATAGGCCAGCCTAAATCGGATACTACCGAAAAGAGTTCTCTCAGTAAAATAATCGGCAATTCAGACGGTAAAGAGAAAGAACTTCAAGGCATGTTTCTCCGCAGTACAAGCAAACCCATAACAAATCAAAATTCAACAAGTCTTAAAGCATTGCTTGATTATTATGTTAATTTGGGAACATACGTTGGTCTTGAGCTTACCACTCCAAGGACGGGAATTTTTAATCAGACTGATTTGTCCTTTGGGTTAGGATTTACAAGGACGATAACTGAAACAAGCTATGGCTTTTCTCCGTACGCGCCTAATTATGACGGCACATTTGACTTGAATAAATCTAATTTTTTATCATGGCCTGTCCCTTTCCGTTACAGGATGAAATTTACCAGCGGCATCAGCATGAAATACGGAAATCTTTCATGGGATATACCGTATTATTCCGATCCATACGTTGACAGAGACTTTACCAACACGCGCGCGGAAAGTATGGATTGGATGAATATGTTAGAAAAAGGAGCGGCAATTTTAGAACAATCATTGGAGGGCGAAATAGACTCATATACATGGGGTATGTCGGGAAGTATAAGTCCGCCGGTAAAAATATTCTCCCCTTTCATTTCCAATATTTCAATTTCCAACATTTCAACTACGGTATCTTTTAAAAGATTAACCGATAATGTTGTTTTAAATACCAATCCATTTTCTCCAAACCGTTTTTTTTACGCGCCGGACAGGTATACAATTTACAGTGTTTCAGGTTCAATTTCAGGAATCCCGCTTTCCGTGGGCGGCATACAAACAAAACCTGGCAGTCAGACGTTTGATACCCAAACACCTGAAGTAGATCCATTCAACGGCATCGGAAAACCCATTTCCCCGTGGGCGACAAACTACGCTAATCAGGAAAAAACTGCATCTGCGGAAATTTTAAATCCCCCAGTTCTTGCCCAAACTTTTAACCTGCCGGCGTTTGGAAATACAAAATTTAGCATTGATTATTCGTTAGCCCCTACAAGTTCTTCAGAAATGCAATTTATGACAAAAAACTGGAACACTTATGAAGATGTGGACTGGAACAATTCCCAATCAATACTGACAAGCGTCAGCGGAAATACAAATTTAAATTTCCGAATAGATCATTCATCGGGTTTGTTCAGTAATACCGTTAATTTTTCAGGCAGCGGAACATGGCGTGATTATTCATACTTAAATGAAGAAATGTACACGGATTCAAGCGGCAATGTAAATACCGCAGAAATGGAAAAAGCCCGCAAACAACAATACGCCGTGACAAACTACTCTTCTTCTTACTCTTATAACGGCACGATAAGGCCGTTTTTATCGGATTCTTTATTTTCCCAAACAAATTTTCAATATTCTTTCAGAGGCACATTGGTAAAATCAAAAAGATATACGGATGGAAACGGGCCTGAGCTTACTCCCGAATGGGGCTCTTGGGTAAAAGAACAAAGAAAAGACGGAGAAGACATACTGGGACTTAGCAGCCACAGGGTTTCGGCGAATCTGGGGGTAAAATTATTTGAAAAGGATCAGAATCTTTCCTTCAACGCCGAGCTTCCACCTATTGACGGGCTTATGACCGTAAATGGCGTTTTCAGAATCTGGATATCAGAAACATCTTTTAATTTTAGAATGGAAAGACCGGAAACGGACAATGAATGGAAATACAAACCTTTTGACATAAATGAAATTTTAACATTTAATAAAGTGGGAACATTCACTCATAATATGAGATTTACCCCGCAAGATGATAAAATTAATAATACGGAATTAACCTATCTTAAATCAACATTAACATTATGGGATTTTACGATAGATTATTTAATGACATGGACAAAAAAAATGGTTTTTAAAACGGCCACTTCAGGCGGCGGCAGTTGGGTGGAAGAAGGGGAAAATGATCTGTATCCTAAAGAATTAAAATTTATATATTCCTATTCCTTACCCACGAAAAAAATAATTAACAATCTTTTTAATCTTTCTTTATATGTAAAAACATCGTTAAATTTTGATTTACAGCAGTATACCAATTCCAACTTTTTATTTGAAACGGGCTTTAATTTGGCCATTACCGATTTTCTGGATCTGACTATATCGGCAACAGCCCAAAATGCCGTAATTTTCAGATATTTCAAAGGCGTCCCCGGAATGGAAGAATTAACGTCCATGTATACGGAAGGGGAACAAAATAATCTGTTTGTGGATTTATTTGACTCATTTAATTTTTTTGACGAATCAAGACGGCGCAGGTCAGGGTTTAAAATGCAGAGATTCGACCTTAAATTAAATCATCATTTGGGCGATTGGACGGCGACATTTGAAATCAGTATGTATCCATTCCAGAGGAACGACCCGTCACAGCCCATACCTACAATTAATATTATCTCAGATATTAAGTTTCTTGTAACATGGAAACCAATTACGGAAATTAAAACTGATGTCAATTATGACGGCAGACAGGACAGATGGACGGTAAAATAAGAAATATTTTCAGCCCCTATCTCTCTTGACTAGCCTATTTATCAGGATATAGAATCATTAAAGAGGTATTTTTGGAGGACGGAATAACTATAGCTTTTGAGAACAGGGAGCTTCTATCGGGAATTTGCGGTGCAAATGACGGAAACCTTAAGGTTATAGAAGGTACTCTGGGCGGTTTTATCACGGCAAGGGGAAATGAGATTCATTTTGAAAGCCGGGATGAAGCCGGGCTTAAACGCTTTAGGACGATGATGGATAATCTTATCACAGCGGTAAATGAGGGCGAACAGCCGTCTGCCGATTATATCCGCGCTCTTGCGGATGATTTGCCGTTTTCTGAAACTGAGGACAAAGCGGGGAGTTTTTTCCGCGATTCAATGATTCAGATTCCGCACGGTTTTAACCGCGTTTATCCCCGCACAAGAAATCAGGCTCTTTATATACAGGGAATGAGGGAGAATGAAATATGTTTCTGCATAGGGCCCGCAGGCACGGGAAAAACCTATCTTGCCATAGCCCACGCGCTTCAAATGCTGCTTTCCAAAAAAATGCGAAAACTTGTCCTTACCCGCCCCGTGGTGGAAGCCGGTGAAAATTTGGGCTTTCTTCCCGGCGATCTCGCCCAAAAAATTGACCCGTATCTAAAGCCGCTTTACGACGCTATGGAATCGCTCGTCCCATACGACGTGATAAGCAGAATGGAAGAAACCCGTTCAATAGAAATTGCCCCGCTTGCGTACATGAGGGGAAGAAGCTTAAACGACTGCATGGTAATTTTAGACGAAGCGCAGAATACTACCAAAGAGCAGATGAAAATGTTTTTAACAAGAATCGGTAACGGCACAAGGGCGGTAATTACGGGGGACACCACTCAAATTGACCTTCACCGCAAGTCAGATTCAGGGCTAGTTCACGCGATGGAAATATTAAGAAATGTCGAGGGGTTAAGTTTTTCTTTCCTGCACACAAATGACGTGGCGCGTAATCCCCTGATAAAAAAAATAATACAGGCATACAATGAAAGTGAAAAATGAAAAAGAAAAAATAGTCTTAAACTCAGTATTAAGCCGTTTCCGCTCAGGGCCGGTCATATTCAGTTTTGCGTTATGTGTCATTACCATTTTGGTGGTAATTATATGCGAAAATATCGGCTTTAGGGAAGAAATGCGGAAAGTAATCGGCACTGTTTTTATTATTATCTCTTTTTACGTCATGTATGTAATTTTACAGGGACGTACGATTCTTGGCAAAGAGTTAAATAAAAGCGAGCGTTATATGCTTGCTTCCATTATAGGCGCTTATATCATAGGTTCGGTATTAATTAAATATTTTACCTCCGTTGTTGACTCTTTCCCCATATCCCTCGCTATTCCCACAGGGCTTTGTATAATGTTACTTGCGGTATTTATGGGAAAAAGAACCGCAATGATCATGGCGATTACCTTGCCGCTGGGCGCGTATTTTATCGGCGCTTTTGACAGCTATTCATATTTTATCGCGCTTGTTTCAGGGGCTACCGCGTCTACAATCCTTCATAATGAATCCAACAGAATGAGCCTAATAAGGGCAGGAATTGTAATTGCGGCGGCAAATTGTTTCGCGGTCGTGGTGGTATTACTGATCCGTCAGGATAACATCTATGAATACCCTGCGCTTTTGTTTTGGGCCGCGCTTAACGGCATCATTTGCGGAATGTTAACCCTCGGTTTCTTGCCGCCTCTTGAACACGCGCTTAACGCCGTAACTCCCTTCAGGCTTATGGAACTGTCCGACTTAAACGCCCCTATTTTACGCAAACTGTTTACAACCGCGCCCGGAACTTACAACCATTCGCTGATGGTGTCAAATCTTGCCGAACAGGCGTGTCAGGATATTGGGGCAAACGCCCTCCTTGCGCGGGTAGGCGCTTATTACCATGACATCGGAAAAATGGAAAATCCCGACTACTTTGTTGAAAATCAAACGGATCATAACAGGCACGATGAAATAAATCCGCGCCTTTCCGCAACAATAATCAGAAGCCATGTAAAGCTGGGCGTTGAAAAAGCGCAAAATCTTGGGCTTCCCAAAGACGTAATTTCAATAATAGCGGAACACCACGGCAACTCGATTATTTCGTGGTTTTACACCAAGGCGACCGAACAGGAAGTAACCGTCAACTCCGAAGATTTCGCGTATCCCGGTCCCCCGCCGCGTTCAAAGGAATCGGCTATTGTAATGCTTGCGGATATTAGCGAAGCCGCGGTACGGACTTTAAACAAGCCTACGGCGAGCAAGATTGATAAATTCATACAACAGTTATTTGATGAAAAAATTGAACACGGGCAGCTTTCCGAATCAGATCTGTCCTTCCGCGACCTTGAAATAATTAAAAAGTCTTTTGTCAGAGTGCTTGCCGGTTACTATCATGCCCGAATCGAATACCCCAAACAAAAAGAGGAAAAGCAGGATGAATAATGTGACCGTCAATGCGCAAGAAGTCCCCCTGCCTTCATGGAGCGGTAACGCTTGTAACTTCGCCTTGAAAGTCCTTGATGAAATAAAACGCGATAATTGGGAACTGTCAGTCCTTTTCTGCGATGATAAAACAATCACCGATTTAAACCGCCAATACCGCGATAAGAACGAACCTACGGACATACTTTCATTTAACCTTGGCGAAACAATAAAAGAAGGGGAAAAAACAACGTATCTGCCGGGGGATATCGTAATTTCACTGGACACCATGAAAGAAAACGCCCAATATTTCCAAACTCCGCAAGATGAGGAGTTACGCAGATTGCTAATTCATGGTATTCTGCACTTAGACGGAATGGATCATAAAACTTTGGAAAAGGATGAGCCTATGCTCGCGCTACAGGAGAAGATACTGAACAAGTTGGGAACAGAACAGATAATTCCCCACAAGGGAGAAAAAAATTGAAACCCCCCTTTAAGATCAACAGACAGGCAATTAAAGAACTTGAAGAAGATCAAAGGCAGATGATCAGGGGCGTTGTGGAATTGTCCGACACAACCGTCAAAGAAGTGATGGTTCCAAGAACCGACACTGTTTTTCTTTCAGCCACCGCCTCAAAAGAAGAAATGTTAAAATGTATTTCTGAAAGCGGACATTCACGTTTTCCCGTTTATCAGTACACGGTAGATAAGGTAATAGGCATACTGCATGTAAAAGACGTATTAAAAGCTCTTTTAAACGACAGTCCTTTTGATATTAACACGATGGTAAGAAAGCCATTTTTCGTGCCGGTATCCAAACATATCGACGATCTTTTACGCGAACTGCGCCGTAAAAAAACCCATATTGCGGTAGTGGTAGACGAATACGGCGGAGTGTCCGGCATCGTTACCATGGAAGATATAATAGAAGAAATAATCGGGGACATTCAGGATGAGTTTGACCACGAAACTGAAGACGTGGTAAAAATTAGCGAAGGAATATGGATGTGCGACGCGAGGGTAAATCTTGAATTCTTGGCGGAAGAAACAAACATGGATCTTCCAATTGATGATTTTGACACGCTTGGCGGCTTTGTATTTGATCTTTTTGGCAAGATACCCGTCAAGTTTGAAAAAATTGAATATAAGGATTACGATTTTATCATACAGGAAATGGACGGGCATAAAATCAATTCGATAAAAATCGTAACCCATAAAAAGGAATAGTTGTTTTTACAGGGGAGGGGTAAAATGCCGCGTTTGAGAATTTTAATTTGTCTTATTTGCGTATTGTCGTTCTTTCCCATAGCGGCCTTCGCGCAAACGCAGGGAACTGCGGCGGCGTATTTTGAGCGCGGCAGGAACCAGATGGCCGATGAAAATTGGTACTCCGCCGTAGAATCATTTCTTGAATGTTTAAGGCTCAATCCAGCCCATGCCGAGGGAACCGCCTCTCTTGCGGAATGTTACTATGAGCTTGCGGAATTTGACGAAGCGCTCAACTGGGTAAGAAAAGCGAAACAGCTTGCCCGTACCAATACGTCCGTCGCGAACTTGGAAGTCTTTACCCTGATTGCGCTTGGCCAACTGGATGCCGCTTCCACCCTTGTAAACGAAATACTCGCGAAAGAACCCTACAACAGGGAAACCTTGTTTGCGGCGGGGGAACTTGACATTGCGAGAAACAGGCCTTCCGAAGCCATGCTTCGCTATCGGGACGCGGTAAAGCGTTACCCCGACGACCGCAGACTTTTAATTTCACTCGCCCTTGTAACTCTCTCCCTAGGTGACGGCGACACCGCCGCCAATTACATAAACAGCGCCCTTGTACAACATCCCGACGATTACCGCGTTTACTATTACGCCGCTTATATTTATTCAATGAACAACAAAATCACTGAGGCAATTGGTTTTGCGGAACGTTCCCTTTACTTCAAACCTGATCACGCGCCAAGCCGTTCTTTAATGGCGATGCTTCGTTACCGTAACGGTGAGTATGAAGAAGCGGCGCGGCTTTGCGACGTAATAATTGCCGGAAACAGACAGGACATGGGCGCGTGGTATTTAAAGGGGTTGTCCTTTTTAAGGTTGAACCGTAATCAGGACGCGATAACGGTTCTATCAACAGCCGTCTCCATTAATGATGAAGAAGAATTTATCCGCGCCGTATTGGAAGAAACCCTTTCCTCTTCCACCGCGCTTGAAGATCCACGCAGAGCAAGAACTGCCCTTTGGCATTTTAACAAAGCGCGAAATTTCCGTTCGCGCAATTTAATTGATCAGGCGCTGTTCGAGTACCGCAGAGGTTTAAGAATGAATCCCTTTGCCGCAGACAGGCGCGAATACGCGGAATTGCTCAGGATGTCAGGCTACCCTGCCCGCTACCTTGAAGAACTTCGCTTTTTACAGGAACAGGGCATGGCAGACCGCAGTTTAAACGACGCTGTGGAAGCATACGGCTCACTTTTATCCAACGCGCTCTTTAAACAATGGCAGGTAAATCCCGTTGATCTGGCTGAACGGCATTGGAAGGTTGCGGTCTTTTCCCTCGCGGGGCAATCAAGTTTCTGCCACGCCGATGCGGGGTCTGTCGCCGCCGGAGTTATCCGTGAATTGCTAGTGCATGACCGCAACATTGCGCCGATGAACCTTGGTTTGCGTCAGGCGACTTTTTCACAGGCGTATAGACACGCAAGGGAAAATGGGGCGGATTATTTCATCCTTGTTTCAGTTACGGAAAATGAACGCGACATTTCGATAAAAGCCGAGGCCTTTGTGGGAAGAACGGGCTCTCCGGCGGCAACTTTTTACACTTTCCGCACCGGTGTTGACAGACTGCGCGACGCTTCAAAGGGTATAGTAACGCAGTTTTCAGCGTCATTGCCAATCCGAGGCAGGCTTCTTATCAGGAAGCAGGGACAGGCGCTTATTAACAAAGGAAAAGCCGACGGCATTCAACCGGATACGGTATACGATGTTGTAAAAAAAGGACGTTTACAAACGGCCAATGAAGGCATCGCCATTATTTATTCAAGTGATGAACTTGTAGGAAAATTGACAATCACCAATATTGACGAAGAGATAGCCATTGGCACTTTGGCGAGAAACGGTTTCTTTGACCGCATTGAACAGGGAGACGAGGTAATCCTTCAAGCCAAAAAAACAAGCAAGCCCGCGGAAGGCGCGGCAAACCCGGAATTAAGATCTTTATTAAGAACATTACGCTAAAAAATCTACCACGAACCAATCCGAACAACGACAAGATATGTGCAAAAAGTTCGTGATGTCCGTGTGGTTCGTGGTATAATAATTACTTTAACGGCTCCACATGGATAGTCGCGGTCATGCCAAATTTATCTAAAATAATTTCTTCAATATCTGACGCAATCCTATGGCCTTTTTCTATCGTTAAATCTTTATTAAGCCTTATATGAAAAGTTAATTCTTTCTGAGAAATATAATTATGAATATGCAAATGATGGATTTTTAAATCATCATAGTATATATTTTTAATTTCATTTGTTAATTTATTTATTAAATCTTGATTCGGCTGCTCGCCTAAAATTTTATTTATAGCCTCTTTTAAAATTGTAAATGCCGCGTAAAACAACATCAGGGCGATGATTGCCCCCAACACGCTGTCTATCCACCAGAAGTTTTTAGCGAACAATATGCCAATAAGCACAACTACGGAAGAAAGCGCGTCCGATCTGTGATGCCAGCCGTCCGCCCTTACGCTGGAATTATCCGCCTTGCGTCCGATATAAAACGCGTATTGCGCAAGCAATTCTTTAACAAGAATTGAAACGGCGGTAACAACTATCGCTATTGTCCCATATTCCACCGTATTTCTATCCAAAAAATACCTGATTGAACTTTCCAAAAAACCAAACGCGATGACGGCTAAAATAACCGCTATAAAAATTGAGGCAATCTGTTCCCATCTGCCGTGCCCGAACGGATGTTCCTTGTCGGCTTTTTTTGCCGCCAATTTGGAGGCAATAACAACCACTACCGAACTGATGGAATCGGACAATGTATGCCATGCGTCAGCGGCAAGCGCGACAGAACCAGATATTACGCTTGCCCACATTTTCAGGATAAATAGCAGAAAATTTATTACGATTGAAACGGTTCCTTCAACGTACCCCCCTTTTGTTTTATCCATTCTAATTCCACGCCCCCACTGGGAAATTTTTGTTATTTTAACATAGTTGCCATATAGATTCAACAAGGGATTCACTTGACAAGCGATACATGGTATAATAATTAAGTATAAAAGGGGAATGCCCATGTCAGAAACTGCGGAAATGCATGACGGCGCCAATGAAGAAAAATATCTGATTTTTTCCGACTCACGGCGGGATCAAGGTCGGATGAAATAATCGGCACGGTGTACGCCTAGTTTAAATAGAACAATGCGGATGTGTTTGTAATTGACATCCGGCGCATTTTGGCCCGCGCCGCCTCGGAAGGGACGGAACAGTAATGCGTGTATTTTTAAGCGCCTATCCCAGCTTTACTCTGGCAATCTCAATAATGTTCAGCCGTCTTCAATTTTCAGGCAGCCCGGTTCTTCTTTTAAATATTGAACATTTAGTTCAAATCGTACAAAAGGAAAAGCCGCCGGTGGAAGAAAAAAACAATACTCCACAGCAGCCTCCGCCTGAGGCGGCTAAAGAGCCTTCTTCCACTTAGTAATCTTCTATAAAAAATTTCTCAAATAAATCTCATTTTTTTTCATTTTCGGTCAAGCAAAATGACACTCTCACGCCATATATAGGCGAGCCTTTTTTAAGGTTCGGGAGTAAACTATGGTAACAAACAATCAAAATCCCGCTCAATACGAGTGGGGACCCTTTCCTTTTGGGGATGGGGATCGTATCTTGGACATCCGCTATGACGAGGTGTTCAAAGCCGTATTCACCAAAGACACGTCAGCCTCAAGAGGCGCGTTGTCGGACTTGATTTCAGCTCTTATCGGGCGCACTGTCGCGGTGGAAACAATCGCCGCCAACGAACCGCCTATTGACGATCTGAGGCAGCGGTATGTCCGTTTTGACGTAGTATGCAAAACAAAAAAGGGTGAACTTATCAATGTTGAAATGTCGTTTAACCCCAATTCGGATGAACAGGTACGGCTTGAGTACCATGTCGCAAGGTTATTCGTTGGACAGGACATTCATGGGAAAGATAAAAAATATGATGATTTGAAGGAAACCTATCAAATCACTATTTTGGCAAAAGAGAAATTTTTTTCGGATAAAAACCTTACGCATAATTTTTTGTATTATGATCCGGATGCCCGCGTATCACTTGAGGGAAGAACAAGAATAATAACCGTTGAACTTGTAAAGACTAGACCAATAGTCGATAAACCTGTCGAAGAAATGACAAACGCTGAACTGTGGGCGGTATTTTTTCAATATTTGACAGACGAGAAAAAAAGGGATAAAATTATTGAAATAATTAATCACGAGGAGGGCATAGCGATGGCGGTAGAAACTTTAGGAACTTTCACCAAGAATGAGATAGATTACATACGCCAGACTAGTTTGATAAAGAGTGAACTTGACTGGCGAAGCAGGATGGCAGACGCTGAAGAAAAAGGTCGCAGTGAAGGACTTATCGAGGGTCGTAACGAAGAGAAACTTGAAAATGCCCGAAGGATGAAGGCTGATAATATGCCTGTATCACAGATTAGTAAGTATACCGGGTTATCTGCGGAGATTATCGCCCAGTTGTGATATACAAAGAGACTACAAAATTGGGATTCATTCATTTTTTCTCCAATTTTTCCTAAGTGTTGGCAAGATGTATGCCCAAGAATTTTCTTTGGGGACCCGTCGCGGAAAAAAAATCGCCGTGACTAAAGTCACGTCAATTTCGTTTTTCCCCGACCACCCCGCAAGTATTTTATTCGGCATACATCTTTTACGCTCATTAAATTAAAAATCACATTACGGTAGTAACAAAAATTTCTTGATGACGCTAGGGAATTTCTGGTGTTAGATTGCTATGATTTAAATTGTTAGGAAAGATTGGTACTCTGATCTGACGGGATCAGAGAGCCGGCGACAGGTTGTAAGGTGACGTGAGGACGCGCTTAATAAAAGCCGTGATCCTCGGGTGTCAGA
>Ga0268262_10004978_pt1 | contig 13392 bp, 13 predicted proteins | sample TergutNc150P3_FD_190354 | JGI IMG/M metagenome (GOLD analysis project Ga0268262, IMG submission 190354) | Nasutitermes corniger P3 segment gut microbial community from laboratory colony in Florida, USA - Nc150 P3 (SPAdes) (version 2) | ecosystem: Host-associated > Arthropoda: Insects >... | reverse complement strand
AAGCGGCGGGGGTTTGTTTATCAGTCGTCGGAAATTTACGGAGGGCAGAACGGGGCGTGGGATTACGGTCCGCTCGGCATTGAATTAAAGAACCGTATTGCGGGGGCGTGGTGGAAGGAAATGACCCGTCTCCACGACAATATTGTGGGGCTGGATGCGGCTATCTTGATGCACCCCAGAACATGGGAAGCTTCGGGGCACGTTGAAAATTTTACCGATCCGCTGGTTGATTGCAAAAAGTGTAAATCACGCTTTCGGGCGGATCAGATACCGCAGGAAGCTCTTGCGGCGAAAAAATGCCCGGACTGCGGCGGCGAGTTAACCGATACCCGCAAGTTCAACTTAATGTTCAAAACTCACATCGGTCCTGCGGAGGACACAGCCAGTATCATTTACCTTCGTCCCGAAACCGCCCAAGGTATTTACGTCAATTATAAAAATATTATTCAGTCCAACAGAATGAAGGTTCCATTCGGCATTGCGCAGATTGGTAAGGCGTTCCGCAACGAAATTGTTACCAAGAACTTTATTTTCCGCACCTGCGAATTTGAGCAGATGGAAATGCAGTATTTTGTAAAACCGGGAACGGATGAGGAATGGTTTTCCGAATGGCGCAAACAGCGTTGGGCTTATTATGAAAAACTCGGCGTTAAAATGGATCATCTGCGCTGGCATCAGCACGGACCGGACGAGCTTGCGCATTACGCAAAGGACGCTTACGATATCGAATACCTGTTCCCGATGGGCTGGCGTGAGCTTGAGGGCGTCCACAACAGAACCGATTACGATCTGGGTCGGCACACTCAATTCTCCGGCAAAGATTTACAGTACATCGATCAGGACAACAACAACGAACGCTACATTCCCTACATTATCGAAACTTCCGCCGGTCTTACACGAAACCTGTTGATGATTTTATGCGACGCCTATGACGAGGAACAAGTCGCCGACAAAGGCAACGATGACGATTGGAGAACTGTTTTGCGCTTCCACCCCGATCTTGCGCCGATTACAGTCGCTATTCTTCCGCTGATGAAAAAGGACGGGCTTGCGGAACTTGCGCAGGACATTCGTACGGAACTGAAAGAAGACTATGCTACCGATTACGATCAAGCCGGTGCGATTGGCAGACGCTACCGCAGACAAGATGAGGCAGGCACTCCCTTCTGCGTTACCGTGGATTACCAGACCAAAGAGGACGGCACTGTTACCCTGCGCTTCCGTGATTCCATGGAGCAGGTTCGTGTTCCGAAGGCGGAACTTGCAAGCCGTATACGCAGTGAAATTAAGGCGTATAAGAGAATAAAATAAACGATGTCGTTTTTGACAGTTTGCCTTAATCCTACTTTGCAAAAAACTTTGCGCTTTCCTTCAATATATTCGGGGACTGTGAACAGGACGGGAGTCCATCGCCTTGACGCAAGCGGCAAGGGGATCAATGTTACCCGTGTTTTAACTCAACTTGGAAAAAAAGCCATGCATCTTACTCAGCTTGGCGGCGTCTTGCGTCCGCTGTTTCTTTCGCTCTGCGAACAGGACGGTCTTTCCGTGCAGTGGGCGGAGAGCGAGAGCCAAATCCGTTTTTGTTACACATTGCTTTCCGACGCAGACGGCGCTGTTACGGAATTGATTGAAGAATCGGAGGCTGTCGGTGACGGAACTGAGGAACGGCTGTTGGAAAAGTTTGATGATATTCTTGCGCACACCGCAGACTTGAAGTGGGTTATAATTTCCGGCACGAAAGCGGCAGGGTTTTCCGATGCGGTAATTCCTGCCATGACGCAAAGGGCGAAAGAGAAGGGATTAAAGGTTATTCTCGATATAAAAGGAAAGGATTTAACGGAAAGTTTGAAATATCAGCCGGACATTGTGAAACCGAACCTTTTTGAATTTGCAGCCGACTTTGCGCCTGAGTTAATCAAGAACAACGAGTTAATAGCGATAGATGACGTAGCAAAGAAACGAATAAAATCCGCCGTATTGGATATGGTGCAAAAAAACAAATGCGCCGTTATCCTTACCAACGGCAGCCGAAAAATTATTGCGGCGGAGGCGGACAGCTTTTTTGAAATTGAAGTCCAACCAGTGAAAGCATTAAATTCCACCGGCTGCGGAGACGCATTTACGGCAGGGCTTGCCGCCGCCCTTGAAGACGGAGAGGTCTTTCGCGAAGCGATTAGCAACGGCTGCAAATGCGGCGCGCTGAACGCCGCCCTTGTAAGACCGGGCGTTGTGCGATAAGTTTGTATACCAATTATTTTCTTTTTATGATACTATCTTTTTATGGCAGGCACATTAGACACCATTTTTATTTCTCTCAAACAAGCGCAGACGAAGCTGGCGGAACAAAGCCGCGCGAGCAAAGACAAGGCTCTTGCCGCCGCCGCCGCCGCGATTGATCGCGACAGATCCGCCATTTTGGAAGCAAACGCGCGCGATGTGGAACAGGCGAGAAAAAACGGCGTAAAAGAAAGCCTTGTCGACCGACTGCTTCTTAACGATAAACGAATAGACGGCATTATCGAAGGAATCAAAATCGTCATCAGGCAGGAAGATCCGATTGGTAAAGTGCAGGCGGGCTGGACTTTGCCCAACGGACTGCATATTGATAAAGTAACCGTGCCCCTTGGCGTCGCCGCCATTATTTACGAATCGCGTCCCAATGTTACTGTGGACTGCGCCGCCCTTGCGTACAAAGCAGGCTGCTCAATACTTTTACGCGGCTCTTCCTCTGCGCTGGAATCCAATAAAGTAATTGTTAAGGCTATCAAAGCGGGACTTGAAAACGGCGGCGGAATTGCAGACGCTGTCGCTCTTGCGGAATCCGGTAACAGGGACGAAATTGACGAGATACTCAAAGCTCGTGGTTACATCGACGTAGTTCTTCCCCGCGGTGGACATGAGTTAATCCGCAGGGTTGTAGAAAACGCTCGTATTCCTGTGATTGAGACAGGAGAGGGTAACTGCCACATTTATGTTGAGCCAAGCGCAGACATGAACAACGCTGTAGATATTATCGTCAATGCAAAACTGCAAAGACCCGGCGTGTGTAACGCTGTGGAAACAATACTTGTACACAAAGACGCTCTTTCCGCGCTTATGCCGAAAATGGCAGCCGCGCTTGCGGGAAAATGCGAACTGCGCTGCGATAACGCGTCAAAAGCCGCTATAGGCGCAATACCTTCCGCCCTTGTCATTAAAGACGCTGTTGAGGAAGATTGGGCGACAGAATTCCTTGATTACATTCTCGCGGTAAAGACTGTTTCCTCCTGCGATGAGGCAATCGCTCATATCAACAAATACGGTACTAAACATTCGGAAGCAATTCTCACCAACGATTTAAGGGCGGCTGATGAGTTCCGCTCAAGAGTGGACGCGGCTTGCGTTTATGTCAACGCTTCCACGCGCTTTACAGACGGCGAACAATTCGGCTTAGGCGCGGAACTTGGAATCAGCACTCAGAAATTCCATGTAAGGGGACCGATGGGTCTTGAAGCGCTTACAACGATAAAATACCTTATCAACGGCAACGGACAAATACGGAGTTAAAATGATTTCTGACCTTATCGCTGATGCGCGAAAAATAATTATCAAGATTGGCTCAAACACGCTTGCGGGCAGTAACGGCAAAATCAATTCGCAATTTCTTACGGAGTTTGCGGAACAGACTGCGGCGCTTATGAAAAAGGGCAAACAGATTGTCATTGTCTCATCGGGCGCGCAGGTAGCGGGAATTTCCACAATGGACAAGTGGGCGCGAAAAAAAGATATTCACTACAGGCAGGCGTTGTGCGCAGTCGGGCAAGTGGAACTTATGGGAGAATGGAGACGCGCTTTTGAACAACACGGTTTGCATATTGCGCAGATACTTTTAACCCGAGAAGATTTTGACGATTCGCTCAGAACATTGAATATGCGCAATACCATCTTTACTCTGGTAGACGAGGGCATCATTCCCATCATAAATGAGAACGATACAGTCTCTGTAGAAGAAATTAAAATCGGCGACAATGACACTCTTGCCGCAAGATCCGCGATTCTGTGGAGCGCCGATCTGTTGATTCTTTTCAGCGATATTGACGGGGTATACGACAAGAATCCCAAAGAGCATAACGATGCTGTCCTTGTAGAAGAAGTGCGGAACTTTGAGGTTGTGCAAAAAAACATCAGTATCGGGACGACAAACGATTTTGGAACAGGCGGCATTGCCACCAAACTGGAAGCCGCAAAACTGGCTTTAAGTTACGGTATCCTCACAATTCTGGCAAACGGAAGCAAACCCCGCAGTCTTGAAACACTTGCGGCGGGCGGATTAAAAGGAACAATGTTCTTGACTTCTTAATTATTACTTGTTTTCGGCTTCTTCTTTTTTGGCTTCGGCGCGATCTTTAATGTCGGCAATGCCTATGAAAATAGCTATGATACCGATTAAGACCGCTAAGACAGGAAGTCCGCCGCGAAGAAATATCAGCACATCATTTCCCCAGCCAAGACCATAACCGAACACTGACGGCGGTAATACGGCAAAGACCGCGGCGGCTAGAAATATAAGTCCAAAAATAACTGCTTTCATTTTTTTTACCCTCCATGTTAGCCGGCTAATTATGCCGGGATTGTTTATAAACCATTATTGCAAAAGCAACTATGAAAAAAATCATCCGTACAGAAGGAAGTATAAAAGAAATCAATGGGATTGATCCAAGTATTACTAATTCTCCTCCGGCGATTCCAAACTTTTGTAAAATAGAATACACGGTTTCAATGTAAGCGACAATAACGCCAAAGATAACCAACAGCCATGCTGTTTCCCTGATTCTGGGCCAAAGTAAAATTGCCAAAAACGCCGCCGCCGCTCCAAGAATAAGCTGACTAAAAATATAAAACGCCTGTCCGGTATCCATGAAAATATTATCCGTTTTTAATAAAACAAATTCAAGACGGCGTTTTATGCCTAAAGCCTTAAGTTTTAGGCTTTAAGTTTTTCAACCGCAAAAATTACAGTTTCTTTTAATTCGTCAATATTATTATTTTTTAAAATAGCCAACTGATAAATTGCCGATTCAATAAAACAGTATAAATAATCTCTTGTTTTTTTTATGTTAACTTTTTTTAGTTCTCCGGATTTTACACCGTCAATAATAATCGTTGATATAATATGCTGAAGTTTTAATACTCTGCGCCGCACCCGCGTCGCCGGGTTAATATCTTTCTTTGCAATGTACAAAATATATTCAAGTAAAACAGAAACCAGTTTATTATTTTGTTCCAAAAGTTTAAAAATCTCAAAAATCACTTTAGTAAGTTTTTCCTGACAACTTAATGAATTATTGGCGCGTATTGCGTTAATGTGATCCTCAATGGTTAATAAAAAATGTTTAATGCTGTAGGTAAATATTTCTTTTTTGTTTTTAAAATAAAGATAAAGTATTGTTCTGGTAATTCCGCACTTATCGGCTATCTTCTGATAAGTAGCGTCTTCATAGCCTTCTTCCATAAAAACGGCAAGGGCTTTTTCCAGAATCTTTTTTTGTCTTTTATCATGTTCTACCGGTGCAGCCATTCTCCCTCCATTATACTACTATAATACATCATATTGGTAAAAAAAGGAAGGTATTGCGCCGTTACTTATTTCACGGCACGAGTCCGCTTTTTTCCCGAAAAAGCTCTCAAATCCGCTATGATCTGTTATTATTGCCAGTTTCCAGCCTGAAAAACGTTGCGCCAAACCAGCCATATCCCTGTATATCTGTTCCGCCGCGGACTGGTCTCCAAGTCTTTTACCGTAAGGCGGGTTAGTTATCACTAAACCCGCGTCCGGATACGGGGATTGCGCTTGCGCCATAGACAAAGCTTTTAATTCCATTCCCAAAGACTTATCCGTAGCGCGAATCCCTCTTTGCGGTTCCCTGCCCTCCGCAATGTCGCGCAGACGCGCCGCGTTTGACGCCGCGATTGATATGGAACGTAATTCTTCGTCGCTTCCAGCTATTCTGACAAGACGCCCTCCGTCCGCGCCGCTAAAATTGATTTTAGCGCGAAATTCATCGCGTACCTGTTGTTCAATTTTTGAATCCGCTATCAGCATATCCTGAATGGCAAAGTTTCTGCCAAGTCCGGGAGCCATGTCCCACGCGTACATTGCGGCTTCTATCAAAATTGTGCCGGAACCGCAGAATGGGTCGTAAAGCGGAAACTTTCGTTTCCAGCCGGATAAAAGCAAAATAGAAGCCGCAGTCGTTTCCCTAAGCGGCGCGGCTCCGCCTTCGCTCCTGTACCCTCTTTTAAAAAGCGGCTCCCCGCTTAAATCTACAAGAAGGGAAACTATATCCTTTTCTATGTAAACCCGCACTTCCGCAATTTTTACTTGCGCGTCCTCGCCCTTACGCGTCATTGTCTGTTCCGGGAGACGGCTGACTTTATACCTGTCGCAAAGTCTCTGCGCCGCCGCCTTGTGAACGATTGACTGTATACTTGTCTCCGCTTTTAACTGCGAACGGTTTGTGCGGACTTTGGCGACTTTCAGCCCCATACCTTTCGGTACAAGCCTCTCCCATTCCGCCGAAGCGGTTCCTTCAAAAAGAGCGTCAAAATCTGTCGCTTTAAAATTGGCGATTTCAAGCAAAACTCTGTCGGCGGCGCGAAGACCAATCAACGTTTTGTACAAGCCTTTTTTATCCGCCTGAAAGCGCACTCTGCCGTAAAGGGAATCTTCAACTTTGATAAATGGATTTCCGTCTTTGTTAGTCAGTTTTTTTAATTCATTTGAGACAACTTTTTCCGCGCCGACCGCGCACAGGGCTACAGCGGTTTCTGTTTTTTCCATGATTAAAATTATATCATATTATAGATTTATTATTTGGAATAACGATTGTTTTTATTTTTGTATAACGCAGCAAAAAACTGTTCGAAAACTAAAGCTTGGCTGAAAGCCGGTACAGTTTCCGAACAGTTTACTGTTTGTTAGAATCTATAGCCTACAGCCAGAGTAAGACGCGGGCCGCCTACAAAGATTAAGTTATCAATTCCCCATGTCAGCCAAGTAAGCATTTTATCTGTACTATCATCTATATCTTTTCCCATTGAAGATATAGCTTTCTTCACAATAGAATCTCCGGTTCCTATGCCAAAGCTCCATCCAAATGAAGGTTCAAAGACAAATCCGCCGGGTTCGCCAAAATCAATTCTCCAGCCAAGTTTTACGCCGAGTTTGAAATAATCTTTTGTCACATCAAATCCGCCTTTTGCTACACTATTGGTAGGATCAGTGATAGTTTTTACCGGATCTGTTCCTTCATATCCAAATTTGGCTGTCATATTCGCGTAACCCAGCATACCATCTACAAACATAGTTTCATCAAAGAAATAACGAATATGAGCCTCAATAGAAAGAGAAGAAATATCTATATTAGTCTTACCTAAATCACTACCTAATTTTAATCCCGTACCCATACTCATATAGGCAAATCTTCCCGCAACGCTCATTTTTTCCATTAATTGCCGTTCATACTGCACCCCAATACCAAAACCTTTAGTATCAAAATCTGCAATAGATTTCAGTTCACCAAGACCAAATGCGTCTCCAAGGCTTTCAAAAATTGATGATGTCGCTCCAAAACTCAATCCGGCAATTGTTGGCGCAAGATCAATGGTTATCACGTTTTTTGGCATTAAAGAAAATCCATCCGCTCCTGCTTGTCCTGCTTGTCCAACTTGCTCTGCTTGCTCAGGTTGTTCAGCTTGCGCAAAAACTACCCCCGCGGAAACTACCGCAAAAATCAAAGTCAATAAAATAACTTTTTTCATTTTTTTCTCCTTAATAAAATTATTATATCATAATTTTATTTGAAATTCAAAAAACAATCAAGAAATAAATAATTTTTTGCCAAAATGTATATTTTTGACTTACTTTGAAGTCATTTTGCTTGACAAAAAATGGTTTTTTGTTTTCTTGCAATTGCCCGGATATTTTTTTTACGTTATATTGAAAATATGGGCGTGCGTTTGCCGCGTCTAAAACAGACTGCGGTATTGTTATTTTTTTTCCTCTTATTTATTTTTTTTCCCGTAAATTCCGTTTCCGCAGACAATTTACAGTGGTCAATAACTGGTAACATTCTCTGCTTTCCCGCCGATAACGGCGTTGACGCCGATCCGTTTCCAATTCTTCCTTCTTTTGGCGGAGCATTGTCATTACAGCTTACCGGTCCTCTAAGACTTGAATTTACAGAGGATATTTATATTACAAATTACGAGTACAATTCCACTCTTGGCTATCCTATGGCGTGTAATCCGGAAAACCGTTCCGCGCTTGTTATCGGTTTTATCACAGGTATTCAAGTTACAGGTAATTTTTCTCTTGGCGATAAAGGTTCGGCTTTTCGCGTTTTTGCCGGACCAGCGGCGGATTTACGCATTGTCGCTTTGGCTGTCGGTTTAAATCACCCTTCGGACTTTACAGGTAAGATTGAAACCGATCCTCAATTACAAACAGACGCTATCCGCGATTATTTTTGGAGCGGCGCGCGCTGGTTTATGCCTGTCGCCGGTATAGGAATGGATTTCCTCATAAACGAAAAATTTCTGCTTGGTTTTGATTTGCGCGCGTGGTTTCCTATTTACAAAGCATGGACAGGCGAAGATCTTCCGGAAATTGAAGGCTGGCGTTTTGGAGCCGGTATTCGCATAACGCCGCGCGGTAATTAAAAACGATAACAGGACTTCTTTGTATGAAAAAAGATAAAACCATTATTTACAAATGCACTTCCTGCGGACATGAAGAATCAAAATGGCTTGGACGCTGTCCCGAATGCGGCGAATGGAACACCCTGATAGAAACCATTTTAAAAAATGAAAATTTTATTAAACACGGCGCGGCAAGAAAAAACGGCGAAACGGCGCAAACCATGCCTCTTTCCGCAGTAGACCCAATGGAAGGCAGCCGCATAAGCAGCGGTATCGGAGAACTTGATCGCGTACTCGGCGGCGGCATTATGAAACGTTCCGCCGTTCTTGTCGGCGGTGAACCGGGAATAGGCAAATCAACTTTGCTTTTGCAAACCGCCGCCGCCGCGCTGACAAAGGGGAGAGTTTTATACGTCTCCGGCGAAGAGTCCGCGGGGCAGTTACGGCTAAGGGCGGACAGGCTGGGGTTAAGCGCGGACAAAAATGTTATGGAGAGAATTGAAATTCTATGCTCCGGAAATCTTGAAGAAATTGAAACTGTCTTAAATAAAATAAAACCCGTTCTTGTTTTGGTCGATTCCACTCAAACGCTTTATTCCGAAAACGCCGATTCCGCGCCGGGCGGCGTAAACCAGATGAAATTCTGCTCTTTTGAATTAATCTCCTGGGCGAAGGAACATGACGCGGCTTTGATTTTAACGGCGCATGTTACAAAAGAAGGCGTTATCTCAGGACCCAAAACGTTAGAACACATGGTAGATACCGTCCTTTATTTTGAGGAAAACGATAAAACCGCCGGATTAAACGGAAACGCCGACTGCCGTTTTTTGCGGGCGTCGAAAAATCGGTTTGGCTCTACCGACGAAATCGGGATTTTTACAATGGGAGAAAAAGGGCTTACCCCTGTGGAAGATACGGGTCGAATGTTCCTTGTAAGGCGCGAAGGAGAACTGCCCGCGGGGGTGGCAATTGCGGCGGTTCTTGAGGGGACAAGGACGATACTTGTTGAAATTCAGGCGCTTACCATACCGGCAAAGGGGACAATCAGCCGTGTTTTTTCCGATAAAATCGATTCGGGCAGGGTTTCGCGCATTGCCGCCGCCTTGGAAAAGCATTTAAATATACAAGGAAAGCCCGGATTAAGGCTTTCTGACCAGGATTTGTATGTAAATGCCGCCGGCGGCATCAGAATAACCGAAGTTGGAGTGGAATTAGCCCTTGCCTGCGCGCTTTATTCAGCCAGAACGGGGCTTGCGCTGCCCGCAGACATGGCAATTGCCGGAGAATTATCCCTAACAGGGGAAATTCGACCCATACACCGCCTTTCCAACAGGGTAAAAACCGCAACTGAGCTTGGTTTTAGCTCATTTTTAGGTCCTGTGCCGGAAATTCCCGTAAAAGGGCTAAAATCGGCTTCTAACATAAAAACTGCTATAAAACTATTATACGGATAAATTTCTTAAAAAAATTAAAAAAGTATTGACATTATTTTTTTATATGTCTATATTTTCATTAGTTGGATGACTTTTAGAAATTGAGTAGAGATTATTTTTGCGGATTTTTAAAAAAGCCGCGCAGTTTAGGGGTTCTGGTATTGTCTGCTTCCTTTCGTTTTTTCTCCCTTAACAATTATGTATTGACTTTCTCGTGTTTTCAAAACAAGGGAAATTTAATTCGTTCGCTTGTGCGAATGTGAATACTTGGACGCAAGTCCACCGAATTAATTTTTCGGCAAAAACCGTAAATTAATTCAGGCATCAATTACGGCGCTGTGTAAGACGTTGTCTTATGCATTTCCAAGAAAGATGTCAGCGCCGCTCGGACGCAAAAGTAATCCGGTATCGTTTAATTACGATCCTGTTTATTCCGGGCGAAGGAATTTTCTCAATGGCGAAGAAACTGTATGTCGGTAACCTCTCCTACAACACCACCGAGGATGGTCTGAAAAACCTTTTTGGAGGTTTTGGCAGCGTCGCGTCAGCCAAGATCATTTTCGATCGTGAAACCGGCAACTCAAAAGGGTTCGGATTTGTCGAAATGGGCAGCGATGAAGAAGCCGCTGCGGCAATCGCGGGCACAAATGGCCGCGAATTTGACGGACGCCAACTGCGCGTAAACGAAGCGATGGATAAACCTCGCCGTGAACGCGGAGGCGGCGGAGGCGGTAACTGGTAAGCTGCTTACAAATAGCTAAGCTCACAAGTACCGTTTACAAGCGGCGCGCTTTTACCGATTGGCGAAAGTTGCGCCGCGTTTCCTTTACTTATTTAAAAGTTTTAATCTTTCTATTTCTGCGGCAGTATGCATTCTTTCGAGCTCATTCATTATCTCGTTTACAACCGCTTGTTTTTTGTCTTCTTCTTCATTGGTAATCTTCGCCAGTACCTTATCGCGGAATTCATTGCATTTTACAACGGGACTCACTGTAACTCGAAAAACGTCTTTGCTTACAACATCATTCAGCATATCGGTTTTTTGCACATGCAAAAGCTCGCCGTTAAGAGCGACAAAACACATATAGTCAAAAGAGCGGATATAAGAATCGATCTCACGTACGCCTTTTTTGGTGTTCGGATCCCACGGGCGATAACGCGTTCCGGACGGGAATACAAGGACGAGCTTTCCTTTGTATTTATGCCTGATAAGCGATTTCATTGCGGCGCGGTTAATGGCATTGCCGCGCGCAATTTCGTCCTTGTCTTTTTCAGGGTCTAATTCCTGCAAAGAGCGGCTTGGAAAAATTACTATCTTATCGTAAGCTCCTGCAAAGGCGGCGACAATGGGATTATCTTCATTTAATTTCATTCCCGCGATTGCAATAAGCGCGTCGCTTATAGCTTTGCCTCTGCCGCCTTCTTTTCGCGCCATCAGCGAAACAATTGAAAGATCCATGTTGCTGTAATGCTCTACAAGAAGAAGGCACGCTTTCCCTGACTCGGCTTTTTCCAGAAGTTCTTCAAGATGATTCATACCGGCAAGACAGCTTCCCGGCAGAAGCAAGGAGTCTACCATTTCATCAAGAACCGCCATAATACTAGGGTCGCCTTCCTGATACACATTGTTTTCTGTTATAAGTGTTGTAGGTTTTGCCTGTTTCATTACTCTTTTTATGTGATCGCTAAAAACCGTTGTTAATGTATCCGCCATAAAATATACTCCCGTTTTTTAAAAACATTACCGCCTTACGGCAGTTTTATTAACTCAATGATCACCCTGCAGGCGGCGCACATTTCGCTTACGCTGACCCATTCAAGGCGGCTGTGAAAGTTACGCCCGCCTGTAAAAATATTCGGAGTGGGTATACCCAGTTCCGTCAGCCGTGACCCGTCTGTTCCGCCCCGTACAGGTTTTAAATGCCATTCAACGCCTGTATTTTCAACAGCCTGTTTAAGCCGTTGTAATACTTCAGGCTTTTCGTCAATCTTCAATTTCATATTATAATATTGAGGCTTAGTTTTAACAATTACTTTGCCGTCCGGAAATTGGGCTTCCACCGTTTTAGCGAAGGCGTCTAAAGCCGCAAGCCGCCGTTTCATGCCGTCAGAGTCAAAATCACGAAGAAGCACTTCAAGGGCGGCTTTTTCCAAATCGCCTGAAATTTCCATAGGACAGTAGTAGCCGTAATAGCCGTCGGTGGCTTCGGGGCTTTCACTGCGGGGAAGGAGCATCGCAAATGTCGACGCCATGAGCAAAGCGTTGACAAGTTTACCCCTTGCATGCCCCACGTGAATCGCCTTGCCAACAAATTCGATGTCGGCTTTCCAAGCGTTAAAACACTCGCTCTCAATTTCGCCCAAAGCGCCGCCGTCAACCGTGTAGCAAAAAGCGGACTTTATTTCCCTAAGCGGGAATTCAGGCAGTCCCTTGCCGGTCTCCTCGTCGGGAGTAAAAATAATTTCCACTTGTCCATGCTCTATCTGCGGATTGGAAATTAAATACTCTACGGCAGCCATAATTTCCGCAATGCCCGCTTTATTGTCCGCTCCCAAGAGCGTAGTTCCGTCGCTGTGAATAATCGACTTGCCTTTTTGCTCCGCAAGATCAGGCTCTTTTTCGGGGTCAAGGCACAGACCGCCCGCAAGCTCTATTTTTTTACCGTCATAATTTTGCACAAGCTGAGGCTTAACGTCTTTGCCCGTAACATCGCTTGCCGTATCAAGGTGGGCAAGGAAACCGATACAAGGAGCGTTTTCTTTTCCTTTGCTTGCGGGCAGGCGGGCAATCACATAGCAGTACTCCGTAGTTTTTACATCTTTTAATCCAAGAGCCGAAAGCTCCTCTTGCAAAGTTTTCGCAAGCTCCCACTGTCCCTGTGTGGAAGGAGTTTTTTCCTCATGCCGATTGCTCTCGGTATCATAGCGGACGTATTTTAAGAAACGGGGAATTATCAGTTTTTCAATCTCTTGATCTGTCATGGAAATAGTATATCAGACTTGAGGAAAACGTCAAAATAACTTAAACTTAAAATCATGCAGGAACTCTCAAAAGAACAAGTCTTAAAAATAATGGAAAAATATGACAATGATCCTCAACAGCTCATTGCCGTTTTACTTGATATTCAAGCCGCCTCAGGGAAAAACTTCGTGGAAAAACAATGGGCGCAGTTGGCGGCTGATGTTCTAAAAGTCCCTCTTTCAAAAATTTTCGACGTTCTTACTTTTTACGCCATGTTCAGCACGAGTCCGCGCGGCGAGTATGTTGTGGAAATTT
>Ga0268262_10004977_pt1 | contig 13394 bp, 11 predicted proteins | sample TergutNc150P3_FD_190354 | JGI IMG/M metagenome (GOLD analysis project Ga0268262, IMG submission 190354) | Nasutitermes corniger P3 segment gut microbial community from laboratory colony in Florida, USA - Nc150 P3 (SPAdes) (version 2) | ecosystem: Host-associated > Arthropoda: Insects >... | reverse complement strand
GCGCTTTGAATCTCCGATGAGTTTTGGCGGACGTTTTGGGTAATCTCGTTTGAGTCTGTCATTGCAGAAAAGACTTCCTTGTTACCGGCGTCCTGCCGTTCCATTGAATTTCTGATTTCCATGCTTTTGGCGGAAACGCTTTCAAAACCCTGGTCAATATCGCTAAATTGTTTCAGGCTTGCCTGGGTTGAAGCGCTTATGTTGGCAAGGGAATTCTTGATGGTTTTCAAAACTGTTGAAACGGTCTTGGCCTGCACCTTTGACGATTCTGCAAGCTTGCGAATTTCACTGGCTACAACGGCAAAGCCCTTTCCTGTTACTCCGGCGTGAACCGCTTCAATCGCGGCGTTCATGGCCAACACGTTAGTCTGACTCGCTATATCCTCGATAACCTTGTTTATTTCCAAAAGGCGCTCTGACTCTTTTGAAACATTCTGGATGTCTCCCGATACTTTTTGTAGCGAGGAATTTCCTTCCGACGAAGCGCTGCGCAGCCGCATCAGGGCCTCTTCGTTTCTGGCAAGGTTGGAGGTAATCGAAGAAATGTTGGAAATCATCTCTTCTATTGAAGAAGAAGATCGGGAGACGCTTTCCGCCTGACGCTCTATGTGGTCATCCAGGTTTTTAATATTGGAAATTATCAGGCCCATTGCCCTGTTGGATTTGTCGATGTATTCAGCCTGGGTTTCCGATTTTGCCTTCATTTCCAGAGTATTGACGTTAATCTTGTTTATTACCTCAACAGAGTCGTTCATTACGCTTTGCATTTCACTGCCAACTACGGAAAGATCATTTGCCTTTTCGCCGATGGCCTTTATAAGGCTTTTTATGCTGTCCTGGGTTTGGCCAATGGTACGCATCATCTGGGCGATTTCATCGCGGCCTTTTACGACTATGTTCTGGGTCAGGTCGCCCTTTGCCAGTACTTCAAATACATGGGAAGCCTTCTTTATGGGTCTTATTATCCAGAAAGAAATGGCAATAATAATCACAACAATTATAAAAAACATTACACCAATAATTGCCACTGTGGTAACCATGTTATTATGTTGAACCAAATCCGCGTCCTCGAATTTTTCCGCGTTGGGGACCAGCACCGCCAGTCCTATGCCCGAACCGTGTACGGATGCGCTAAGGGTATAGCTTTTATCATCCAACACAAGATCGGCGTTACTGTATTGCTGGCCGGGCTTAAGCTGCGAAAGCTGGGCAAGCCATGAATCTTTCGGGTAGGGAACGATGTCAGAGCCGCTTGCGCCTGTTAGGGCAAAAGTAGCACCGTTTATTGTCGAGAACCCCGCGATTAAGGCGGAACGGGTAGGCAGTGTAAAGCCGTTGATCATTTCCTGTAAGGTTGAAAGTGACACATCCACCGTGGCCACGCCGACAATCAGTTTTTCAGGACTATAGATGGGTATGCACACCGAAACCATAAGGACATTGACAGAGGTGTCCACATAAAGCTCGCTCCAGTAGTAACGTTGAGTCCTCGGCATCCTGGGATTCCAGCCCTTGGGAAGGGCAATGCGATACCAGCCTTCCTCGTAGGTATCTACGTCCCAGGCCCATTCGTCGCCTGCCCACACTACGTTATATTCAGTCGGAAGGCCGGCGGGGCCAATAACCTTGCTGGCAAAAAAGTGAAAATCGTATACATCGGGGTAAAAGGCGTATGGCTCATAAAAAGCCCCGCCGCCCAGCAGGGAGGTTTCCCTGGCAAAGGCGGTATGGTACTCGGCTTGTATTCTTGTCGCCAGCTCTTCCCTGCTCAACGTGTCCCTTAGCGCGTAATAAAGCTCTCCCAGATTCTGGGAAATGCCGGAACTTGCCTGAATTGAATCCAAAAAGGAATTAAACTGATAAAAACATTCCCCCGCCAGGGATTCGTTGTAGCTCTCCGAAAAGCCCCTGGCAATCTTCTGCATCTTTAAACTGTTAAGAATAAAAATGCCAAAACCAACGAAAGACGCAAAGGAAAGAACCAAAATAAGGATAAATATTTTATAGCGTATACTGCTCAGGCCGCTGGTCTTGGCGTTGCCGCTGTTTGATACCGGATTTGTTTTCAGGGCTACTGCTTTTGGGCCATATAAGGAAGTATCCGGCTTGATGTCAGATTTCAATCTGAATATATTTAAACCAAGCTTCATAAACTCTCCTATTTTGGTTTTGAAATACTATTATTATAGAAGATTTATTATAGCATAGAGTAGGTAATATCTACAGGGAATTTGAAAACCTGCGCAGGCTGACACAATCCGGCATACGCCCTTTACAAGCCCCCCAGACAGTGTTAAAATAATCTCAGTGTTCCAAAAATCCGCCAAAAAGCAGGCAAAGTACAAGGCAACATACCTTTATAGAGTCAAATCTACTTGTTTTTACCCTAATCCTTTGCAAATCCCGTTGCACAGGCAAGCTGCAATAAAGGCAAAAGACATTATGATGAAGATGATTTTGATACTGCAGTTACAGAATTCACCGAGGCAATCGGACTTGACCCAAACAATGTCGATGCTTACATTGCCCGTGGCGATGTTTACAAGAAGCTGGAGCAATCAGATGAAGCAATCCGGGATTACGAAAAAGTTCTCAGCTTGTACCCCAAAAACAGGGATGCAAAAAAAAGCGTAGCGAGAAATACGGGGGAAATAAAGAATGAAATTTATTGCTTTGGATGTTAATATTGGAGACTCTTTTATTTTAAAAGAAGATTGCAACAAGTTTGTTGTAGATGGCGGAAAAAACAGAAACACCATAGTACCAAAGTTAGTAAAGAACAATAATATAGCTAATATAGATGTTGCGATTTGTTCTCATTATGACAAAGACCATTTAAATGGGATTATCGGGATAATTAATTCTAACAAAATTAAGATTAAGGAATTATGGTTACCTGATATTTTGGGCGATATTGCCTATACATTGTCTCTTAATCCGGAATTCGCTCTTGAGTTGTTCTCCGGAAACATACCAAATGTAGGATCTGAAAAAAAAGTAACGCTGGAAAATTATACGGAAAAACAAGAAGCAATAGAGCAAAACGATATAGATGAGCCAGAAAACATTTCCGATATTTCCCTTCTTGAATACTTATGGGAAAGATTGGATCGTTTTTATTCATGTCCATTATTTTCATTTTCTACAATCAATCTAAAATTGATAACAAATATCAAAAAAATATTGGAATTAGTTATACATGCAGAATATTCAGGTGCACACATTAGATGGTTAAAATATAAAGATACATTAACAAAAAAGAAAATATCAAAGCATTATGAATTACATGCGTTAAATTCATACAAAACACACTTACAGGTCTATGAAAAAGATAAATTTTATCTTGCATTGTATTTATTAAGCAAAATAAACAAGGAAAGCCTGGTTTTTCAGTTTGAAAAAGCAGATCTTCCTAATGTGCTTTTTACTGCCGATTCTGATCTTGGTTTTTGTGGAAAACAAGATATTCAATTAATTGAAAATTCCATTGTAACTGCGCCTCATCATGGTTCTAGCGCAAATAGTTGTGTTTATAAAATCGTAAAAGGCAGTCCTTTAATCTATGTAAGGAGTGATCAAGTTACAAGTAAAAGACCATGCAAAGAATACATTTCTTTACACAACAAATATTGTACTGTTTGTAATACTGCCGCCAAAAGACAGCAAGTTACATTGGAATATAATCGAAGAATAAAGCAATGGATACCTATAAATACTTCACATTGTACTTGTCAGTGAGACAAACATGAGCGTTTGGTACGGAAACGGGGAGTTTTGGTGACAGACACCATAGGAAAAAATGATCCTTGCCACAGGAATTGTTTATTTATGTGAGGTCATTTTTTATTTCTTTAGCACTCCTACGGCGATGTTGTGCTATATTGCTTATGCAAAGATGAAAAAATGACAAACCCAAATCTTGAGTGGGTAAGGCAGGAGTTAAGGGGAATTAAGGAGGAATGAGACAATGACATCAAAAGATTATGTTGAAATACTTGATTGGTCATCGGCAATTGCGACGGCAACACTGGAATTGGACACTAAGTCAAGCAAAAAAGTTAAAAAAGAAGACGCTTATCTTTATCGAGGAATAGCGCGCTGTTTCATCGATGACAAAGAAGGCAAGCACAAGGAAGCCATTGAAGACCTTAGCAAAGCGATAAACCTTTATACAAATATAACGGGGGCAAATAATGATGAAGCGTACTACTATCGCGCTTATGCCTTTTATCTTGACGGGGATTATGAAAGGGCTATTGCGGATTGTAATTGTAAATACATAATTACAAAAAACCTTTATCCATACAGAGATGAACTTCTTGGTAAAATCTACTATGCAATGGGCAAGTATGAGAAGGCAGTAAACAAATTCGATGTTGTTTTAAAATATTGCTTAACCCAAACCCCACCAATTTACAACTGCGGCTTACTGCATAGCTATCAAGAAGCCTGTAAAAGAGTGAACAGCGTATAGGAATAAACATGGAAATCACAATTCATTCAGTAGGCGAGTTTATAGAAAAATGTTTTTCTAACCCGATGTTAAAAAAAAGCGAAGCGCAGATTTTTTACAGGGGCGTTAATAAAATTTTTACTGCAACGCCGCATATACCGTCAATTTATTATCAGGGCAGTTATATCAAAAATGAAGATAAAATTTTTAAAGAAGCCATCTCGTTTTTTCCCGAAGAACTGCTTGCCCAAAAGACAACCGTTGAAAAATTGATAATCATGCAGCATTACCGCTTTCCAACACGTATTTTGGACATCAGCAAAAACCCGCTTATAGCGTTACTTTTTGCGTGTTTTCCAGACGCGAAGGATGAAACTTTGAAAAAAGACGGCATGGTTTATCTGTTTAAGGTTCCCAAAAACGAAATTAAATACTGTGACAGCGACGCGGTAAGTGTTATCGCCAACTTGTGTAAAAGACCATTCAATTTTTCTATACGGGATATTTTCCATTTGGATAGAGATCATTTCAACAAGGAAGAAGCCATCATTTATCTGGTTCATGAAATCAGGGATGAAAAACCTTACTTTCATTTAGTGGTTGACAAAAAAGATATTAACTCAGTTGTATGCCTGCGTCCTCGCATGAATAACCCGCGCATTGTCCGGCAGGACGGGTATTTTTTCCTGTTCGGCATTGAGTATGAAAAAAAGCATTGCGCAAAACTCAACCCTGATTGGATAGACGATACGAAATTCCTTATTCCCCACAACGCAAAACAAAAAATACTTAACGAGCTTGATATGTTGAATATTAACGAAGCGTTTGTCTTTCCCGATTACGAACATATCTCAAATGTTATTAAGAAAAGGTACGAAAAACCATAAAAAGTATTTTTAAGGAGGTTGAATAAATTATGGATTTACCAAAGGGGTATACAATCCGGACAAGGAACTTCAAGAAAGTCGTTGTTGACAATCTCTTGGGCGAAGGAGTACTTACCAACGCCAAATGTTTATTCCCTTTTTTCGCCGATTACGCAAAGAACGAGGCAAAAGAGGTTATCAGCCATCGCCTTTACATGCCCTCCGGACAGTGTTAAAGTAATCCCAGTGTTCCAAAATCCGCCAAAAGCCAAGCTAGAGAGAAGATCATGGAAAAGAAACAAATTGCTTTTTTATGCCATTGTATTTGTATGTGTTTTAGGCATTCCATGCATAGTATTAATGCAAACAGCCATGGTACGAAAAGATGGTGAAAGACCTTTAATTTATCCACATACAGTATATTTTCTTATTACAATAGGCATTGGCTTAATCTTGAATTTATTCGCCTGGAAAACAAACAATAAGAAAGCAAAAATATCAGCGGGTATTGCGTATATTTTAGGCTTTTTTACCTTTATATCCGCAATTCTGTGCTTTATTTCGTGCAAGGATAACCGAAAACTGCCGAATGTGAAAAAAGGGACCGCAAGCAGTTTTGACGTTTTACATAAATAAATCTTACCCCTTCCCCTTATCATACGGTTGGCCTACAGCGCGAGGGGAATAATCCTTGCCGCTGAAAATCACCAGAGTTAAAAGCGTTATAAGGTATGGCAAAAGGCTGAAAAACTCCGACGGCAGGGTGCGGAGGCTTGGGATGTTAATGATGTTCACCGCCAGGGCAGAAGAGAAGCCAAACAAGAACGAAGAGCCCAGGATGCCGATGGGCAGCCAGCGCCCGAAAGATACCGCCGCAAGGGCAATGAAGCCTTTGCCGTTGATGGACGTAACGGTGTATTGAATGTCCTGGGTCAGCACAACGCAGGCCCCGGCCAGGCCGGCAAGCGCGCCTGAAATGAGAACCGCGATGTAACGAATCCGCAAAACGTTTACCCCCGCAGACGCGAGAGCCTGGGGATGTTCCCCGGCGGCCCGCAGGCGCAAACCCCAAGGGCGCTTGTAAAGAAAGAAGGCTGACAGAAGCAAAATGACAACGGCAATCCAGGCGGTGGGGTAAATGCCCCTAACCGCTTTCATGCCGATACGGTAGTTTTGCGTTCTGTCCGCCTGAAAAAGCAACTGGCAGAAAAACAAGGTCAGGCCGTTTGAAAGCAGGTTTATCCCGGTGCCGGAAATAATCTGATCGGCTCGCAGGGTTATCGACACAAAGGCGTGGATAAGGGAAAAAAGACAGCCCAGAACCGCGGCAAGAAAAAATGCCAACGGTATGGAAAAGGAGATGGTACTTTCTAAAAGTACGTGCGTTGTGGCGGCGGCCATTGCGCCTATGCCCATTAAGCCTTCAAGGGCAATGTTGACAACGCCCGCGCGTTCGCAGATCATACCGCCAGCAGCCGCGATAAAGATGGGAGCAGCCATCATCAGGGTAGAAGGGAGCATATTCCATAGAGTTTTTAATACTTCAATCATCCATCGCCACTCCTTTTGCTTTCTTGCTGAGCTTGGGCCTTGCGGGCCTTTTCTTTCATCTGCCATTCTATCAGGAGCTTCACACCCGCGCGAAGCGAGATAAAGACAACAATGAGGCCCATGATGATAACGGTAATTTCCTTGGGTATCTGCCGCGACTGCATGAGAGGCTGTGCGGATCTTAGCATCCCGAAAAGGAGTCCCGCCAAAGCGGTACCCCAGGCGCCGTTGTTCCCCACAAGCGCGACGGCGATGCCGTCAAAACCGTAACCGTCCTGCACCGCGAGAACCCTGCCGTAGGAGAAGCTCCCCAGACTGACAATCGCGCCCGCGAGCCCTGCAAAAGCCCCGGAAATCGCCATCGCGGTTGTTATGTTGGCGTTTACGCTGATGCCGCCGTAAAGGGCAGCATCCCTGTTAAAGCCTGTGGCTCTAAGCGAATAGCCCAGCCGGGTTTTTTCCATGACAATCCAGAAAAAGAATAAAGCGGCTATGGTCAGGAAAAGCCCGTTGTTCAACCTGGAGTTGTTGGAAAGAGTTTCCATAAGGCTGTTTGTAAGCATAACGGTTTTGGGAAAATCCAGAGTTTTGTAGGTATTGGTTCCCGGAATCTGCATCGTGAAGTACCTTGAAAGGTAAAGGGCAATGTAGTTCATCATAATAGTGGAGACCACTTCGGAAACCTGAAACCTGGCTTTGAGGTAGCCTACCACGCCGCCGCAAATCGCGCCCACGGCAATTGCCGCAATTACAGCAACAATGGAATGTAGAACAGGTATCGGCGGAAAATAAAACGCGACAAACTGCGCCGCGGTCAGGCCGGCGATGTACTGGCCTTCCGCGCCGATGTTAAAAAGCCCGGTCCTGGCGGCAAAGGCCATTGAAAGGCCGCAGAGAATAAGCGGCATGGATGACACAATCCATTCGCCTATGTAACGCGGGTTCCAGATCCAGGCGCCTGTTCTTGAGTTTACTGAAAAACCGGAAATATTCTGAAAAATCGCGGAATACATACCTGAGGGATTTCTTCCGACCGCGACAATGATCAGGGTTCCCACAAGAAAACCAAGGAGCACAACAACCAGCGAGACAAGGCCGGAAGAGTTTGTAAAAATATCAAGTATAAGCGACAGGCGGTTTTCTTTTTTTTCAGCCATGGGCTATTCCTCCCATCATTGCGCCAATCTGCCGCTCATCCGCGCCTTCAGCGTCTACGATTCCCACCACCTGGCCTTTGGAAACCGCGGCTATGCGGTCGCAGAGGCCCATGATTTCGTCCAGCTCAAAAGAAACAAGCAGTACCGCTTTGCCCTTGTCCCGCTCTTTAATGATCCGGCTGTGTATGTATTCAATCGCGCCTACATCCAGCCCCCGCGTCGGCTGCGAGACAATCAACAAATCCGGCGAAAGATCAATTTCCCTGGCTATAACCACCTTCTGCTGATTCCCGCCGGACATGGATCTTGCAGGCGTTGCCGGCCCGCTCCCCGCCCTAATATCAAAATCGCCAATTAAAGATTCAGCGTGCTTGACGATCACATTGAAGTTCAGAAAACCAATGCGGTTTGTAAAAGGCAAGAGGCGGTAACTTTTAAGAATCAGGTTTTCGTCCAGGCGGAAATCCAGCACCAGCCCGTGCTTGTGCCTGTCTTCGGGAACAAGGCCGATGCCGCTCTCATTTCTGCTTCGGATCGTCTCCGTTGAAATATCCTTTCCTTTAAGAAAAATCTTTCCTGCCTTAACCGGCAAAAGCCCCGCGATGGCTGCCACAAGCTCCGACTGCCCGTTGCCGTCTATCCCCGCAACGCCTACTACCTCGCCTGCGCGTACATCAAGAGAGAGATCCCTTACCATGGGAATTCCACGGGAACCAAGCACCGTAAGGCCGCGGATGCTCAGAACAGTATCACCAGGTTTGGCCGGTTCCTTGTCGATCCTGAAATTCACCGCGCGGCCCACCATTTTCTCCGCCAGATCTTCTTCGTTTGCATCGTCAACATTGACCGTGTCGATGTACTTGCCCCGCCTGAGAACCGTGCACCTGTCCGCAGCGGCTTTGATTTCCTTTAATTTATGGGTGATAAAAACTATCGTTTTTCCTTCGGCTTTAAGGCGGCGGAAAATGGAAAGAAGCTCATCTATTTCCTGAGGGGTAAGAACCGCAGTCGGCTCGTCAAAAATCAGGATGTCCGCGTCCCGGTAGAGTATCTTTAGAATCTCCACCCTCTGCTGCATTCCCACGGTGATGTTTTCAATTTTGGCTTTTGGGTCAACCGCAAGGCCGTAAGTCTCGGAAATTTCGGCAACCCGTTTTTCCGCGGTTTTTAGATCAAGGTTCCCCAGGGAATTGGACGGCTCAAGCCCCAGAACGATATTTTCCGCAACGGTAAAATTGTGAACAAGCTTGAAGTGCTGATGAACCATGCCTATCTTTAGGGCAGTAGCGTCATTGGGATTGCGGATTTGCACCTCTTTTCCGCGAATCCTTATGCTGCCCCCGTCAGGCTCGTACAGGCCAAAAAGGATCGACATAAGGGTAGATTTGCCCGCGCCGTTTTCACCCAACAGGGCGTGAATCTCCCCCTTGTCCACCCGGAAAAAAATCCTGTCATTCGCAACTATACCGGGGAAAATCTTGGTGATACCCAGCATCTCAATGGCTGGCTCTGGCATACACAGCTCCTTCCGGTATTATACAACAAAACAAATAAAAAAGCCCGGCTTCGGCCATTTGAAACAAATTACCGGAACCGGGCCATATCGCGCACTTAAACGGCGCTAATTAGAGTCTGTCCATAATGTAGACACATTATGGACAGACAACCTTAAAAACTGCATTTTCGTAGTCTTTAGACGAGAAAATGCAATGTCCGTCCGCAAAGTAACAGACTTTGTGGACTGACACTAATTATCCATTGCCTTAAGATCCTGGGGGAAGCCGGGAAGCTTTTTTGCATCAGCGTAGGTGTCCGCGATTTTTATCTGGCCGGAAATAATACGCTGCTTGATCTGTTCAAGTTCACTCTTTATGCTGGCAGTCAATGCGGAATTGGTGTCAGAGTATCCCACCCCGTCAGCCTTCAAGTCAAACACTATTACTTCGCCTCTAAATGTCTTGTTCTGAACCGCTTTGAGGGCGTACACCAGGCTTGTTTCTACCCGCTTAAGCATGGATGTCAAAACGGCCGAATCGGTAGCGTTGTAAAGCCCTTCTTCGTGCTGATCCGAATCAACCCCGATAGCCCATACGTTTTTACCTTCCAGCCGGTATTCCTTTGCCTGAGCGATAGTGCCGTTGCCGGTACCACCAGCGGCGGAATAGATAGCATAAACTCCACTGTCATACCAGTTTTTTGCCTGGGTCTTGGCCAAATCCGGCCTGCCCCAATCGTTTGCGTAATAGTCAACAATCTGCGCGTTTGGGAATACAGAAAGGAGGCCCTGCACGTAGCCTACTTCAAATTTGGTGATGGTCGCGCCGGGTACACCGCCTATAAAACCAAACCTGGGATTGGTTATCCCGTCTGCCTTTGCTTTAAGCGCCGTGGCAACCCCTACAAGGTACGAGCCTTCATGTTCAGCATACACAGCCTGCATTACGTTGGGAAGGTTGAGCCAACCCACATCAATGATGATGTACTTCTGGTTTGGGTTTTGTTTTGCCACTGTGTCCAGGGCGTCCGCAAATGTAAAGCCGGTCGTAACGATGAGGTCAAAACCTTCATCGGTGGCCTGGCGGATATTGGGAATGTACATATCCTGCGTCTGGGCGGTAACTACGTCGTAAGACTTGCCCCGCTTGGACTGGTTCTGCCAGGTGTCGCCGTAGAACTCAAGAATTCCCCTCCACGCCGCCGCGTTGAATGATTTGTCGTCAATGCCGGTTGCGTCAGTAAGCAGCCTGACCGTAATACCACCGGATGTTGAATCGCTTGACGTGCCGGGTGTAGTACCGGCTTTTTTCTGGCATGCGCCAAATAGAACGGAAGCGATAATAATACCGCTTAAAATCAGATAAAATGCACCTTTCTTCATTAAATATGCTCCTCCTGGGATATTTTGGGATTTTTAGGAACTTTTTGCAAGCAGCCTTTTTCCCTTGTGTAGAAATATACCCTTCAAAATGGTTATGGTCAAGGATAGCTTTACGAAGACATTATGAGGTTCGCTATAAAGCATATAGCCGGCCATTTTCATTTTGTTACCAGCTTTCGCATTTCTAGTGTATGTCCTTTCCAGTCTATCACGGCTAAATGTATGAGAGATGAGACTGTGGCTTTATGTCAAATATATCTAATACATTTCAAGAAGCGCTTTAATATCTTTCATGTCAAATGACGCGTTATGCGCCGCAAGCATGGATTTTCCTACAAATCTTTTTATTTCATTTTTCCAAATGTAACTAAAATCCGGCGCATCCTTTACATCGTCAACCGTAAGTCCGTGAATTTCTGTAAAATCGGGGCGTATGTACAGTTTCGGCGGACGGATAAGCGAATAATAAGTGCTGACGGGCTGGTAATTGCGATACTTTACCAAGCCCACAGATATTGCGCTTTCAGGCTTTCCCGTGGCGGTTTCAAAGTCGATGGTTATATAATCCATTATTTCCTCCTGGTATTAAAAATATAACAGACTGGTCTATCAGGAAACGCTATAGGAGAATAAATTTTTATTTCTTTTAGTATAGCATTATATGACAGACTGGGCTGCTATACTTTTAGTCAAAGAGACAGATGAGTGAAATTGAATTTTCAAAATGTCATGTATGGGGTCAATGAAAGTCAAAATTTTGACATAATAATCCCAAAAGGAAAAGAAGTACATGCGATTGTTTATATTCACGGGGGCGCTTATCTAACCGGCAATAAATTCCAGTACCCATCGTTCCTGCCGGATTACGCAGAAAACAATGTATTTGCCACAATAGATTACCGCCTGGTAAAACCGGATAACGATGTCCAAATGGCAGATATACTTTCTGATGTTGACAACGCACTGTTTAAGATAATCGAAATATCAAATTCACACGATGTAACTGTCAAGGATTTTTTACTGCTGGGACATTCCGCAGGTGGAAATATTGGACTATTATGCGGATATAAAAATTATCAGAAAAACACAAAAATAAAAATCGCGGCGTGTATAAGCCTGGCAGGCCCTACGGACTTCTCCGATGATCTTGGTTGGTCGTCAATGCCAATGTGGGGCGAAAACATTGAATCAAGATTATCATTCCTTTCACAGGTCGGGTCAAGGTTGACAGGGCATACAATACAGCTTACACAAAAAAACTGGACAAGACAGAGAAACTATTCCGAATTCAAAAAATATATTATGACCGTTTCTCCGATAGCGTATGTAAATGAAAAAACCGGAGGAGTTCCGCCTACATTACTGGTTCACGCAAAAGGCGACGATCAGGTTCCATACAGCAATGCCTTAAAGCTAAAGGCCGCGTTAGATTTTATTTCTGTGCCCAACAAACTAATTACGCCCACTGGCAATGGAAACAGTCATATGCTGGGCGGGGAAGTTTATTCAAACAAAGGGCCGATATTTTTTAAGGATCAAAAATGGGTTGTTGAGGCGAGGAAGTGGATGGAGACATATTTGTGATATTACAGATCCTTTTTAATTTTTCCAAGTATTTCAAGGCATCTTCCTTATATTCCTCTGGCATACCTATTCGTCCCAGAGATTTAATAAGCAATTCAGGTGTATCCAATATATCCTTTATTGACTTTGGCTCTACAAATACAGCAGTTATTGGGCCATTATCAAATCCTGGTTCAACAAAATGAAAATAGCCAGGGTAAGATGAAGGATTATGTATTAATGCTTCATAACATAATTCCGGTGTTCTTAATTTTTCGGGTACAAAATTAATAGCGGGGGCATAATCAAATTCTACAGAATGTCCATAATCCCAAAATGGCGAGGTTAAATAATCATGCCTAACTGCTTCAAGGCACAGCTCACATGTTTTTAATTCATCCGGCACAAATGCCAATGCAGAACAACCTTCATCCACCGGCGTATTATGTCTCACAGCATCAAGACACAATTCATATGTTTTATATTTGTTAGGTACATATTCGAGAGCGGCACCCCAATAATGTATTGCCACAAAACACATCTCAAGGGTTCGTTCATTTTCTGGTATTTTGTTAAGGCAATAGCCTTTTATTTGGATATCACTGAACCACGAACTTATTGTTAAGTTCTTTTTCCGTTCTTTCCATTTACGCTCTACACTAAAAAATATCCCTATCAATCTTTCAAACATAAATAAAACTCCTGTAAGTTAATATCTCATAAAACACTCATTTTGTCAGGAACCTTTCAAATTTACCTTATATATAACGGATTAATCTATCATAGGATGCTAGGAGCCTGTCGGACTTAGGCTAAATTTGGCCAAATTGAAAAAAAGATTTCCAGGAACAAAAAGAAATGATAAAATAAAAACATGAGCGAGAGATTTATAAATATAGACAGGGAAACGCCGATGCTGTTTCCCG
>Ga0268262_10004976_pt1 | contig 13397 bp, 9 predicted proteins | sample TergutNc150P3_FD_190354 | JGI IMG/M metagenome (GOLD analysis project Ga0268262, IMG submission 190354) | Nasutitermes corniger P3 segment gut microbial community from laboratory colony in Florida, USA - Nc150 P3 (SPAdes) (version 2) | ecosystem: Host-associated > Arthropoda: Insects > Digestive... | reverse complement strand
TAGTCCTTCTAGAACTACATCAAATGGTTGGGTTGTATGGAAAACAAAAGATGGAAAACTAATTAATGAATTATATAAAAAATTGATTGAATAAAAAAAGGACACAGAGGCTCCCCCCATGTCCTTTCCATCTATCGCTCTAAAATAACTTTACTTCAACAACTCTTTCGCTTTATTAACAAGAGTGTCAACATCAAGCCCGTAGCGGGTTACAAGGTAGTCCTGCGTTCCCACTTCGCCGAATTCGTCGTTAATGCCGATGCGCGCGAACTTGCAGCGGCAGCCCTCTTCGGCAATTATTTCCGCCACCGCGCTGCCAAGACCGCTCATTTTTTGAGCGTTCTCCGCGCTGATAACGGCGCGTACTTTGCCGGCCTGGTTCAATATCGCGTCACGGTCAATCGGTTTTAAGGTGAGTACGTCAAGCACGCCGGCGTTGATTCCCTCTGCGGCAAGTTTGTCGCAAGCCTTCAGCGATTGGTTCACCATGAGGCTGCCAAGCGCGACAAAGCAAATGTCTTTGCCTTCTTTTAAAACTTTTGCCTGCCCAAACTTGAAGGTTTCATTTTCCGGGTACAGATACGGCACAGGTTTGCGCGGAATACGCAGGTAATGACAGCCGTATTCTTCCGCCATAAGACGGACAAAGGCGGCGCAGGATATTGGATCTGACGGTTCAAGCATTGTAAGTTTTGGAACAACCCTCATCAGGGCAAGTTCTTCAAAGGGCATGTGGGTTCCGCCGTTAAAAGCGGCGGTTACTCCGGGGTCTGTGCCTATCAATTTTACGTTTAACTTTGCGTAGTTAGCTGAAAGAAAAAATTGATCGTATACGCGCCTGGCTGAAAAACAGCCGAAGCCTGACGCAAACGGGATTTTGCCAAGAGTGGAAAGTCCTGCGGCAATGCCAATCATGTTGGCTTCCGCAATACCGCAGTTGAAGAAACGGTCGGGATATGTTTTCTTAAAAATACCCGTGTTTGTGCAGCTCATTAAATCCGCTTCCAGTACTACAATGTTTTTATTTTTTGCAGCTAACTCTACGACCGTATCTACATACGCCATGCGCATTTCTTTTTGTTGTTCTGCCATGATTTACTCCTTATCCAACGCGGCGATGGCTTCTTTTGCCTTTACCATGTCAAAAGCCATGCTGTGATTCTTCTCTACGCCTTCCGCAAAGGAACAGCCCTTTCCCTTGATTGTGTGCATAATGATCATCGAAGCCCTTTCTTTTTCCGCTAGAGCTTTTTCAATCGCCGCGTCCAAAGCGGCAACGTCATGACCGTCAACTTCCTGGGTGAACCAGCCGAATTGTTCCCACTTTGCGGCAAGATTACCCATATCCAAAATGTCTTTGGAAAAGCCGTCAAGCTGTTGTTTGTTATGATCGGTAAAAGCGATTAAGTTGGGTAGTTTTTGATAGCCCGCAAATAACGCGCCTTCCCAAATTTGCCCTTCGTTGGATTCGCCGTCGCCGATAATGGCGTATACGGTCTGTGTTTTTTTATCCATCTTTAAGCCGAGGGCAATGCCGATGGCGGCGGAAAAGCCCTGTCCAAGAGAGCCTGTGGTCATGTCGATACCGGGCGTCTTGTTACGGTCGCAGTGGCTGGGGAGGTTTGTTCCGCCCTTGTTCAGGGTATTAAGCCAGTCCTTGGGAAAAAATCCCTTGAGCGCCAAAGCCGCGTAAACGGCGGGACCCGAGTGTCCCTTGGATACTACCAGTTGATCGCGTTCTTCCCAGCGCGGGTTCTGCGGATCAACTTTCATCCTGTGAAAGTACAACAGAGCCAAAAGGTCAACAATTGACATGGCTCCCCCAATATGGCCTGTTCCAAGATTTCCGATTTCTTCGATTGTCATTTTACGGATTTCTTTTGCCTGTGCTTTTAGATAATTTTCAGTTTCTTTATCCATGCTGGTCTCCTTTAATGATTAAGTTATTATAACATGAGTAAAGACGTTTGTCATGTACCATTGACATTACATGGAAAGAAAATCATTATTTATTAGAGATGCGATTAATAAAACCCTGCCTGGCGTTTATTTTTTTTATTTTGGTCAATATTGGTCAAACTGCCGCGCAAACGACGGAAACGGAAAAGCCTTTTAAGGTGGGAACAGGTCTGGGATATTCGTTCACCGGGTACCGGGAAGAAACGGATATACCTCTTAACAGATACCTTAACTCTTTGAATTTTAATATAAATTGTAATATCGAAAAAAATAATTTTTATTATTCACTTAATTTTGGATTTTTATCGGGTGAAAATGAAGCTGTAGAAATAAATAACAATGAAGATTTTTTTACATACTACCAGAGAGAATCCGTTTATTTTAGGTCATATTTGGAAAACGCGCTTGATTACAAACTGTGGGGAAACCGTGTTTTTCCCGGATACCTTGGCGGCGCAATTCGGGGCGATATTTATTATTCTGTCTTACAGCAGTCAAATTATTACAGCTTAACAATACTGTTTTCGCTTAATATTCATGTAACTCAAAAATGGATCATCAACGAACAAAACAAACTTTTTTTCTCGGTAAGTCTTCCTGTTTTTGGTTACGGATTCAGACCTCCTTATTTTGGATTACTTTACGCGCCGCTTGATATGGTGCAAAGTATAACAAGCTTCCACAATAACATAGCGGTTTTTGGCGATCTGAAATACCATTATCAAATAAACGGATTATTTTCTTTTTATTTGGGGCTTGGTTTTGAATTTTCCTATATTACCTTTCCACAGCCAAGAAAAGACGCATTGTTCTGCGTGAATGCGGGAATCGCGTTTTCCTTTTAGGAGAAGGAATTGAAAATAAAATTCAAATTTTTGATACTGCCGTTATTTGCATTACTGTCTTCATGTCAGTTATTTTTAGGACAAGATCCCAATAACAGCCCTGAAGAAGTTTTAAAAAGCCTCTGGAGTGATTTTAATAATATCCATGCAAATTTAGATTTTAGAATGTGCAGTAACACCAAGTATAACAGTTGGTACGATGTATATTATAATGCGCAAAGCGGATATGCCCTTAAAATAAATCCTAATATGTCAGAAGAATCGTTATTTACCGTATGCGCAAATATGTTAAAAGAACTAAATGATCCTCATGTCGGTTTATTTGCCCCCGGCAAATATGCCGGCAGTTATTATGACAGCTACCATGAAGATTTTAACCTTTCTAAGGTAAAAAGTTATTTAATGGAAAACGGAAATAATGAATATAAAAATTTTTTATACGGCAGATTTTTAACGGAACCTGACATAGGTTATATTTATATTGCATTATTTACAGATGAAAATCCTAAACAGAATAACCAGGAATGGGGAAGGGCGATTGACATAATTCTAAACAGTCTTGCAAATACCAAAGCTATTGTTTTGGATGTTCGCGGTAACAGAGGAGGAGAGGTATATGCAATGGAATATATTGCGGCCCGTTTTACCTCCGAACAAAAAGACTATATAAAAACAAGAATAAAAACGGGACCGGGGACAAATGATTTATCCGCTCTCAAAATTTACACAATAAGACCTTATAAAACAATCTCCGGTAACTTGTCCGCTTACACAAAACCTGTTGTTCTGTTAACAAATAGAAATTCAGTTTCCGCGGCGGAATGGTTTACTTTGGCCTTGCGGACTCAGAGCCATGTAACGCATACGGGAACGCCGACATGCGGAGCGTTTTCCTCGCGGATAGATCGTCCTATGATAAACGGGTGGTTTTATTCGATTTCACCGGAAAAAGTGACAGATATGGACGGAATATATTATGAAGGAATCGGTATATCTCCCGATGAAAAACACATAAGAACAAATAAAACAGGCGACGAACAGCTTGATTATGCTATTGAATTGGCGGTAAACGCAGAATGAAAAAAGGCGGCTTTTTAAAAATTTTGGCTATTACCGTCTCTGCGGCGCTTTTTTTTATTGCCTGTAAGGGACAGGACAGTTCCGTCGAAAAGAATTATTCTATCATTTGGCTTTCCGCAGACGGTTCAACAGAAATTCCAACAACCACACTGCTCTTTAAAATTAACGATGACAATTTAGCTCTTACCGCCGATGATATTAAAATTAACGCCGCTTTTTCCGTGATAAAAGGCTCCTTAACAAAAAACACAAATACGATGACTTATGAGCTTCACATAACACCGGGAAGAACAGGCTTGATTAGGGTGGGTCTTGATCCGTATAGGGGGTTTATCGGGTGGAACGCAAAAAACGCCGATGTGTACGCTGATTGGCGTTTTAGCGGTAATTCAGAATTGTCAATTACAGGTAAAGATAAACTGAGCGATTCGTTGGAAATACCGCTTACAATAGCCGGAATCCCGGTCACTTCAATTGGTAATGATGCGTTTAATAATAAACAGCTTTACTATATTACTATTTCTGATAATATTACCACTATCGGGAATAACGCATTTATATATAATAAGCTGGCTACAATCGCAATCCCGGAAAGCGTTACCAAAATAGGAAATACGGCGTTTGCCTACAATGAAATTACATATATCGCTTTTTCGGAGAATATTGAATCCATTGGAGACAACGCGTTTTATCATAATCAACTGAGAAGCGTTACTATTCCCAATAATATTACCTTTATCGGAAACGGAACATTTGCGTATAACTGGTTGTCCGACGTTATTATACCGGAAAATGTTACCACTATCGGCAACGGGGCGTTTGCATATAATCAGTTATCTGACATTACTATACCGGGAAAAGTTAATACTATCGGAAACATCGCGTTTGCATATAACCAATTGACTAATATTACTATTTCAGAGGGCGTTGAACGCATTGGGGAAAACGCTTTTTCTTATAACCGGTTGTCCGATGTTACTATTCCAAAAAGCGTTACCACTATAGGAAACAGCGCGTTTGCGAACAATAATCTGAATGAAATAATCATTCCCGACGCAGTTGAAATTATTGGGGCTAATACGTTTTTTAACAACCAATTAACCAAGGTTACTATTTCCAAAAAAGCCGTGTCTATCGGAAACAGCGCGTTTGAGTACAACAACCTTAGCGAAATCACCATCCCTGACAGCGTTAAAAGTATCGGCGTTCATTCGTTTTTTAACAATCCGCTGATCAGTATTACCATTGGGGAAAATGTAACGCTTGGCGATTCGTCTTTTGGCGGCGGTTTTGAGAGAGCCTATAACATTGACAATAACAAGGCGGCGGGAACTTATACGCGGTCTGATATTAACAGTAATACATGGACAAAAAAAGAAGAATAAAATTGATTAACGCCGCTGTTTTTCAATGACGCGCGCATCACGGATACGTTCTTCCCAGCATCTTTTGCGCCGATTCAATGTCTCCCGCGCTTATCGCGCCGCGGATACGGCTTGAGCTGACAGGCAAAGATCCTTCCATAACCCTTGGAATAATTTCTACCGGAATGTCATGCGAAGTAAAAAATTTTTGAATCATCTCCGCGTCAGTATCCTGTTGATAACCGCACCGGAAACCGGTTCCAACCGCGAAAAAACCGACATTGCCGCGCTCCAGCAAAATTTTTAAAAATTCAATTCCCGGCATCTTTTTAAACTCTTCGGTAAAATCAATAACAACCGTTATTTGAATACCCATACTTTCAAAAATATTCACTCTCTGCTTAAAAGTTAAAATATTTCCGCTTTCATTTTTATGGTTTTGCCTAAAGGTGACAACAACGGGCGTTTCGCATGAGTCATACGAAACAATCCGTTTTAACAGCGCCTGATGACCTATGTGTACGCCGTCAAAAATACCTACAGTCATAGAAGAAGATTTTCCGTTATGTGAAAATCCGTCTTCTAAAAATTGCCGCCATTCAATTATTTTCATCATTGTCATTGTCATCAATCAACATGAGTTCTTCCAGTTTTGCGCGGAAAAGCTCATAATCAGGGGCAAGTCTCACCGCTCTTTTTACAAGGCGGATTGCCGGTTTAATTTTTCCTTTAAGGTAATAAACAAGCCCCCATAAATAAAAAACAGCCGGATCCGCTTTCGGGCGCGGCCTTATGGCGCACCTGAGTTTATTGGAAGCTTCAAATTCCCTCGCGCTTCTGTCATAGTCTTCGATACTGTACGCCCATTTTCCGGCAAGCGCGCGGGCTTCCCAGTTCTCTGTTCCAAGGAGGGACAGTTTTGGCATAAGAGCGTTAAGTTCAGGCATATTATCCTGATTAAGGAAAATTTTCCCCGCGCTGACATAACGCGACAGCGCTTCTTTTTTATTTCCCGCCATTTCATGCGCGTTAGCCGCATTAGCCGCGTATATGCCGTTTTCCGCGTTCATTTCAAAAGCCCTATCCCATGCTTCGGCTGAGTCGGCGTAATCCTTAAGTTCCCAAAGGCATTTTGCAAACAATGTGTAATAACCAATATCCTTATTTATATTATGCGAATTCTTTATTACAAATTCTTTTAACTCGGAAAATTTATTTAATTCATATAATATTTTAATTTTTTCAGTGCACGCTAATTTTCCTTCGGCTGAATCCGCCCATTGATCAAGAATCGCATTAATAAATTCTTCCGCCGCTTTGTATTCCCTAATGCGAAATGACATTCTTGCCGCAAGAAGCAGTTCTCTTTTTGTCCTTACTACCGATGCGGCGGAAACAGCGCTGACAACTTCATCCCTGCGTTTCCACGCCCTGTTAATCTGATTCAGAGCCTTAACGGGTTCGTCCATTACAGCATAAGTTTCGGCAAGCCTTAAACGCTCCTCGGCATTGATATTGGAATCGTCAGTCCATTTCTTATAACAATCTTCTATTGATTTTATTCGCGTATCAACAGAGATATAATCAAGCATCGCCTTACAAACATATTCATTTGTTTCTTCCGCAGGGTTATTATTATTCAAAGAAGCTTTTAATTCGCCGTCAGGATTTATTTCCTCACCTTCCTGATGAGCGTCAACAGGTTCATAAGAAGCCAAAGCAAAACCAAGCTTGCCATAAGCGATGGAATTATCGGCGGTTTCTCCAAGCCATTTGCCGTTTACTAGTAAAATCAAACATGTGCCGCAGGTGATTATATTCATAGTAAAATTTGTACCGTCAAAATCCGATATTTCAGTCCACGCAATAAGGGTTTTTGGCGCGTTATCCTTTACAACGTCAAGGCGGAAATAACCTTTACTGGAAACAAGCGCCAGATAGTATGACGTCTCATCCATAATGCGAAAAATAATCCCGGCAGCCGAGTAACCGCCAAGACTGTCAAGCCGTATTTTTGCTTCTACTATATTATCCTGAAATTCATAATCGGGCATATCTACCCATGCTATACAATTTGCCTTTTTCAATCCAAGCGTAAGAGAACCGTTAGATAGGTAGGAATTATATGAAGATTCTGCTTTAATATCAAAAGGAGGTTTATTTGTTTTGGCAAAATCTATTGTCAACTTACCTTCAGAAGTGACGCCGTCCGCGTCAACAAACCCCGGGTTTATTTGCCGGATTTTATTGGAGAGCGTGTATATGAGTCTTTTAGAAAAAGTAAGCATAGTTAAGATGTACCTTAAAAATCTAAAAAAGTCGATATGCAATATCGGCGCAGATATTATTACAAGGGTAAAAAAATCAATAAGTCATATCAATAGCATAGATATTATTATCATTATTGCTATATTAATTTTGACCATATCGTCATTAATCATGAAGATGCCTGTTAAAAAAGAAGCCGTATCCAAACAGGTGAATCTTTATATGTCCGTAAACGGTGAAGAACTGTTTGGAAAAGAATTAATGGAAACATTGATATCGGAATTTGAAGAGAAAAATCCCGACATCCGGCTTCTTTTTGCAAACAATGACAGCGATACCGAAATCGAGCCGGACGTTCTGTTTTTTATTGAAGGTGATTACAGCGCCCTTATCGCCGCAAACGCTTTGACCGAATTAAATTCATTTACCAACTATGAGTCCGACGCGCGTCAAATGGCAATCCCTCTTGTTTCTTTTATGGACATGCTTTTTTATAATATTGATATCCTTACAACCGCCGGTTTTGATCATCCGCCAAAAAGCAGGGATGAATTTTTAGTTTATGCAAGAAAGGTTTCGCGCGGCAATTTCGGCGCGGCGGGATACGCATTAAGCCTGAGTCAAAACGATCATCAAGCTCTGTCCAGGGATATATTTTCTTGGATATGGGCAGCGGGCGGCAGTTTCTGGCCGGAGGAGGGAATCACTCCGACACTAACCAGGGCAATGACCAATGACATTTCATTTTTTGGCGTTCTCAACCGCGAGGGGCTTTTAGCGCCGGATGTTTTTGAAACAACAGGCGATCAGCGCCTTGATTCGTTTATCCGCGGAAAGACAGCAATGATGATTGCCTCTACCCGTACAATTCCGTACCTGAGAACGAAAATGGGAGACAACACATTTGGCGTAACAACAATTCCCGGCCCGGAAACCGGAGGAAAGTACAACATCGGTATTTCCTCTATTTACGCCGGCATCTCCGCCAACACATCTCACACTGACAAAGCGTGGAGTTTTCTTGCGTTTCTTGCCGAAAAAAGCCCTCTTCTTTGCGCAGAGTTAAAAGCGGTTCCCGGCATGGTTTCCAGTATTATTCCCGGTAATTATGTAAGCGACGATCTTTTCTATTCCAAAGCGTGGGATATTTTTGAAGCGTCAGTAATTGCGGAAGGATTTTCCGGAAAACCCAACGCGCAGAAATACGAAACCATTTTTTTGGAAGAACTGCGGACTTTTTTTGAAAATAACCGCACCCCGCTGCAAACTACAGGCGCGATTCGGCAAAGGTGGAATGAGGTTTCGGGGAGTGAAAAACAATAGGTGAAGGATTTTACCGCGAACCAACACGAACGAGGCAGGGAAGAATTTCACACAAAGAAAATAATTTATCATCCAATCGTTTCTTTGTTACCATAAATTACAGCGGTTTTTTGCCAATAATGGCGATTTTTATCTCAATTGAGAGTTTTTTAGCATTTCAAAGTGAATGTTACAAGTGTATTTTCGTCCGTTATTTTAGCATAAAGCATTTCCCTTGGACAAAAACCTCTTCTTCACCCTTCTTTGTGAACCTTAACCTGCCGCAAAACGGCGAAGGTTTCCCTCTTGATATTTGTGGGAATCCTTTGCGATTTAATGTATATTTCCCACTTGACAAAAATATAAAAAAGAATAAACTACATAAAGTGAAAAAGACTAAATTTCATCATAAGCAGTAACAAGATTTATATAAGGGAAAGGGGTGAGAAAATGAAAATTAAAATCAAACTTAGCATTATGATGATCGCCATCGTAGTGATCGTGGCCGGAGGCATTGCCATAATTGAGCTGGAAAAATCATCCGACATAACTATGAAGCTTGCCGAGCAGAAAACCATGTATCTGGCGCGCCAGCAAGCCGAGTACTGGGATGGCCGTATGACCGGCTATATTCAGGTATTGCAAACGCTATCGTATATCATGAATTTTTACGAAAGCCTGCCGGCGGCAGAGAGGCGGCAGACGTATGAGAATACGCTACGGTCTGTTTTTGAGGACTCGCCCGATTTTATACGGTTAGCCACCACATGGAAGCCGAACGCCATTGACGGTAATGACGCCGGAAATATAGGCCGTGTTGGCTCAACCCCCACAGGACAATTTGCTTTTACCCTGTCAAGAGAAACCGGAGAAATAGTGGCTTCGGCGGGCAGTAACACTCAGTCGACAATGGACTGGATTACAGGACCCAACGCTAAAGTAGTCGGCATGAACGACCCCGGTCCTTTAAGGAATCTGGGAAAAGATACATACGCCGTCAGAATCGTATGCCCCATTGTCAATAAGCGTCTCAATGAATCAGTTGGAGCCGTTATCGGTCAGTTTGATATTGCCATGATACAGCCAATTGTAATGGAGACTATTAAAAAATACGATGAAGTTACAAGTATGGTAATTTACTCCGACAACGGGTTTATTTTGGCAAATTACCTGCCTGAGTTTATTGGAAAGAAAATTGACGATGAAACACAATACGAAAAATACTTAAACGATGTCAAAAAGGTTATTCAAAACGCTCAAGAATGGGAAGGTATGGCTTTCGACCCCGAGTTGAAATTGAACATGGTAATGGCAATAGCCAATATTCCAATAGGCGTTTCTCCGACAACATGGTCGGTAATGGTCGGTTCTACCCAACCTTACATCATGAGAGAAGTCAACGCCTTAAGAAATTTCGTCATGATTTTAGCGGCGATAGCCATTGTAGCGGCAGTGGTAATTATCTACATTGTTCTAGATAAAACTACCGCTCCCATCGTCAAAGTGTCTGAGACACTGAAAGACATCTCCGAAGGCGAAGGCGATCTGACGCGGACCATTCCCGTCGGTTCCAAAGACGAGGTAGGCGACCTTGCCCTGTACTTTAACAATACCATCCAAAAAATCAAAAACTTGGTTCTTCTCATTAAAAAGCAGGCAGGCGTATTATCAGATATCGGCACCCAACTGTCCAGCAACATGACCGAGACCGCGGCGGCGATTAACCAGATCACCGCAAACATCCAGAGCATCAAAGGCAGAGTCATTAACCAGTCCGCCAGCGTAACCGAAACAAACGCCACAATGGAACAGGTTATCACCAACATCAACAAACTCAACGGCCATGTTGAAAACCAAAGCCGTAATATTTCACAAGCGTCATCAGCCATTGAGGAAATGGTGGCAAATATCAGTTCCGTAACCAACACGCTGGTAAGCAACGCAACCAATGTAAACACATTAAAAGAAGCTTCCGAAGTGGGACGCGTCGGATTGCAGGAAGTGGCGACGGACATTCAGGAAATATCCCGCGAATCAGAGGGATTGTTGGAAATTAACTCGGTAATGGAAAACATCGCCAGCCAGACCAACCTGCTTTCGATGAACGCCGCTATTGAAGCCGCCCACGCCGGTGAGGCGGGCAAGGGCTTCGCAGTAGTCGCCGATGAAATCCGCAAACTGGCGGAGAGTTCCAGCGAACAGTCCAAGACCATTGGCACGGTACTGAAGAAAATAGCGGAATCAATCAAAAAGATTACAACTTCCACCGACAACGTACTGCACAGGTTCGAAGCGATTGACGGCGGCGTTAAGACCGTTTCACAGCAGGAAGAGAATATCCGCAACGCGATGGAAGAGCAGGGACAGGGAAGCAAACAGCTTCTGCAAAGCGCAGGCGGTTTGAAAGAGACCACCTTGCAGGTAAAGACCGGCAGTGAGGAAATGCTTGACGGCAGTCAGGAAGTAATGAAGGAAAGCCAGAACCTTGAAAAGGTGACGCAGGAAATAACCGGCGGCATGAACGAAATGGCATCGGGTGCGGAGCAGATTAACGTGGCGGTGAACAATGTCAACGAGATGACAACAAAGAACCGTGAGGCCATTAACAATTTGTTGGCGGAGGTTTCAAAGTTTAAGGTGGAGTGAGAGCAAATAACAAATAATAAATAAGAATAGGAAGAAAAAGTCAGTTGCCGTTTTGCGGTAACTGACTTTTTTTTGCGGGTTGATGGCGGCGAAACGTTTACAGTCCTGCGAACAGGTTGTTAACTCACTAATTTTGCTACTCTTGTAAGCATTTCGGCTTTATTGATTGGCTTGTGTATATAATCAACCGCCCCAAGCTCTTGCGCTTTCGCCTTGTCTTTCGGGTCTTCAGATGTCGTGTATATCGCTATCGGTGTTTTGTGCAGTTTGCTGAGGTCTCGTATCTTGATAAATGTATCCCAACCGCCCATTTCAGGCATCATCAAATCCAATAACACCAAATTAGGGACATATCCCTGGAAGAACAAGTTTAACGCCGCCTTTCCTGAATTGACTGTGGTAACATCATAATTATCTTCCAGCGATTTTTTTGTAAAAGTAAGGACGGCTTCTTCATCATCAATTACAATGACCTTTTTCTTATCGGTGTCTGATTCTACTTTGAATTTTATTGATTCCTTTTTAAGGTCCTCAAAGTTCCTGTTGTTCTCGGCGCTCATTTCGTCTACAACAGTTACCGCTGATTTTATTTCCTTCATCGCCCCGTTTACTATATCGTTCATGCCGCTCATAGACTCATTGCTTATATTTATAAAATCGCTTGTCTGCCGGTTCAGGTTATCGCCTGATTCAAGCATTTCAGCCGCGCCTCCTTTTACCGTTACGCTAATTTCTTTCAGCCGGTTCATTGACTCCAGTATTTGCTTCCCGCCTGTTTCCTGTTCTTCCATCGCGTTAAGGATATTCATTTCCTGCGTTGATACCGTTTTTACCCCGTTGTCAATAACCGAGAAACGTGAAAGAACATCATTGGAAGACGCGGTTATTCCGTCTATGGACGATTTTATCTTTTTTAACATATCCGTAGTTGACTTTGACTGAGCGCTTGACGATTCGGCAAGTTTTCGGATTTCACCTGCGACAACTGCAAACCCCTTTCCCACTTCCCCTGCGTGCGCCGCCTCAATAGCGGCGTTCATCGAAAGCAGGTTTGTCTGAGCGGCTATGTTTTCCATTACCGAGTTTATTTCCAAAAGTCCTTCGGATTGCCGCGCTATTTCCTGTATTTTATCCGCCACCGTTTGAACTCCTGCTTTTCCGTTCTCGGACGCTTCTGTCAATTCTTTAACTCTCTTACTGTTTTCTATAAGAGTTTTGGTTACTGAATGAATATTAGCGGTCATTTCCTCAACCGCGGAAGACGAATTATTGATACTGGCAGACTGTTCATCTATCAGCCTGTTCATGTTGTCAATGTTGCCTTTTATATTTTTAACCGCTTTATCCGCTTCGGCGGCGCTTTCTTCCTGTTTGCCCATCTTGCTTTTCATGCCGTCAAAATTAAATGAAATCTGATCTACCGATTCGGAAGTTTTTGCCATATTTGATGATAGTTCATGTCCGGTATTGGTCAGCGCGTCGATTTTATGCTTCATTGTCCCTATAAGTTCCCTCATTTTTGTTACCATAAAATTAAAGTCATCGGCAAGATCGCCTATTTCGTCATTTGTATTGACATTTACGTGATACGTCAAATCGCCTTTGGCGACAATTTTAATAACACGGGCTACTTTAATGATTGGGTTTACAATAATAAACTTACTGCCCAATGAAGTTAACAGAATTGAAACTAATATAAGGCCTGCCGCAATTAAAAGAATTCTTTTTATCGCCATATTGCTGTTCTGTGAAATAGTTTTTTCTATAGATGACATTTCCGTGCCGATAAATAAAATGCCTATGACATCTTTGGTATTTGGTTGATATATCGGATAATATGCGGCTAGGTAATTTTTACCCAGAATAACCGCGTTTCCGATATATTCTTTTCCTTCCCGAACGCTCGGATATGCCTTGCTTCCCGATCCCAGAA
>Ga0268262_10004975_pt1 | contig 13398 bp, 11 predicted proteins | sample TergutNc150P3_FD_190354 | JGI IMG/M metagenome (GOLD analysis project Ga0268262, IMG submission 190354) | Nasutitermes corniger P3 segment gut microbial community from laboratory colony in Florida, USA - Nc150 P3 (SPAdes) (version 2) | ecosystem: Host-associated > Arthropoda: Insects >... | reverse complement strand
CTTTTAAGGCGGGTGCCATTTTCAAGGACTGCAAAAGCCACTTCGTTTTGCACAACTGGCTTTTCAAAGCTGGCGCGTAGCAAGTTGCTGTTTACGCCTATGATTTTTCCTGTATTTGCCATAAGAAAGATATCCTCAGTTAGAGACCTCTTGGTCATTTGCTTTTATAAAGTTTTCCACTACCGCTTTGCCAGCTTCTTCGGTTAACTGGGCAAGGCGGTTATTAATTTGCAATTTTACAATGTAAGCATAAACTTTTGCTTCTGAAAAATAACTTATGCCTGCAAGCTCATCTACAATTTGCCAACGAGCGCGTTCAAAAGCTATTTCCCTTTCAAGGGGATTTTGAATGTTCATGGCATCGGCTATTTTTTGCTGAAGGCCCACGTGATAACCTGAATAAAGACGCTCAGAAAACTTAAGGTTCTCGCCTTCCCATTTGGAAGCGCGGAATGCCGCAATTGCGTTTTTCATTTGTATTAAAGCATTTGCATAAGCCACAGTAAAAGGGTGAGTGCCAGGAACTCCAGCTACCACGGCATCAAAGTCTCTTAGGCTCACGTTTATTTCCACGCCATATACAACATCGCACATCCTATCAAATTCTTCAACAGAAAAGGGAGGCGGAGCACCTAGCTCTAGGCTTGGCAAACTTGAAAGCAAATAAGCTGCACTCATTCCCTAGCCCTTAACTGCCTGCTGAACTATTTTTGCAAGTGCTGGCCTGAGGATTGCAGACAGAGCCTCTGCTATAGCCTCTTTTGTCCATTCCTGACTAACCTTGCCGTTATCAAAAGAGAGCCTGAAACCTGCGAAAATTCCGCTGTCGCTTTGAACAGTGACTCCTGCTCCCAGCTTTTTTTGAAACTCTCCGGTTATAAAAGAGGCAAGTTTTTTTGAATCCTCTTCTGAAAGAGAAACCGTTGCCTGCTTGCCTGCATAGCCGCTTGCAAGCGTTAGGAGCAGTTTTTGCATAAGCTCTGGGGTCAAGGATTTTTCCACATTTAGAGCCAACACTCCAAGCACGGACTTTTCCACGCCCTGAGAAACTGCAAGCACAACGTCTCGAGCCGCCTGTGCAAGGGTCTTTTCGCTTCGCTCCGTGTAGGTCTGCGAGTCTTTATCGGCTTTCTCAAGCTTAGATGCGGCATTTGCTTCCGCTTCTTTCACTATTTGGGCCGCTTTAGCCTTTGCTTCCGCCAATATGCGGGAAGCCTCTGCCTCTGCCTTATCCACGGCTTCGGTTTTGATTTTGTTTATCAAATGTTGCAATTCTTCTGCCATAACAATCTCCAAGCTATTATAATGTAGTAAATATTTTTTGGTTTACCCCAGCGTTTTCTTCTCAAACTCAGCCATAAAGGCAACCAAGGTTTCAACTCCTTCAATTGGCATAGCGTTATAAATGCTTGCCCTAAAGCCGCCAACCGAACGATGACCTTTCAACTGCTCCAAACCTTTTTCCACAGCGATTTTCAAAAAATCCTTTTCCAGCGACTCTTTTTTATCTGCGGCAACAGCATCTTCCCTGAACACAAAGGGAATATTCATAGTTGAGCGGTCTTCTTTTGCAGCCGTGCCTTTGAATAGCTTTGAGTTATCCAGAGCATCGTAAAGCATGTTGGCTTTTTTGGCATTTAGTTTTTCCATTGCGGCAACACCGCCCAGATTTTTTAACCAATGCAAAACTCTGTTCATAACATAAATGGAAAACACCGGCGGGGTGTTGAACATGCTCTTTTCTGGAATATGGGTGCGGTAATCCAGCATTGTTGGAATATCGCGTTCCACCTTGCCCAAAATATCGCTCCTAATTATAACTGTTGCCACGCCAGCAGGCCCCATATTTTTTTGCGCACCTGCATATATAAGCCCAAATTTGGACACATCTATCGGTCTGCTCAAAATATCAGAGCTCATATCACTAACCAAATAAGTGTTCGCTTTTGGAAATTCCTTCCATTGCGTTCCGTAAATGGTATTGTTGCTTGTGACATGCAAATAAGTTGCGCCGGGTGTTTGCTCAAAGGTTTTGGGAATGTGGTTGTATGTGGAATCTTTGGAAGAGCAAACCACATTTACCTTGCCAAATTTTTTTGCCTCTTTTAGAGCCTTGCTTGCCCAAAGGCCTGTATCTGTGTAGTCTGCAACGGAATTTGCGCCGAGCAAATTTATTGGAACCATGCAGAACTGAAGTGATGCGCCTCCGCCCAAGAATAAAATCTCGTAACCTTCTGGTATTGAGAGCAATTCTTTCAAAAGAGATTCTGTTTCTGCAACCATGCCCTCTACGTGCTTGGTGCGGTGGCTTATTTCCAGAATACCGATACCGGTATTTGCGAAATCTGTGATGGCCGCTTTTGCTTCTTCTGTTGCTTGCTTAGGAAGAATACTGGGACCTGCGCTAAAATTATATACTGTTTTCATAGCAGTAGGTAATATAGAAATTTCCACGCTTTCAATAATGACTTCCTCTTTTGGCTTGTCTCTTTTATCGGTTTTTGATTCTGCAATGGAATCTAAAGTTCCAAAACCTTCGTAAAGCTGCCCAAAAACGGTATAACCTTCGTGGGAATGCCCGTTTGGAGGATGGTCTAGAAAGTGCGCACCATTTTCTCCGTGAACGATAAAGAACTGGCTGCCTATGGAATTTGGGGCACTGGTTTTTGCCCAAGAAAGGGCACCTCTAATATGCTTCAAGCGAGGGTCGTAAACATCGCCTATGTTCTCCCCTTCTCCAGCAGCTGCATGACCTCCGGTGCCATTTTTATTTGTAAAATCGCCACCTTGAATCATAAAGTCTTTTATAACTCTGTGAAAAGGAACATTGTTGTATTTGCCTTGCTTCGCAAGCTCAATGAAATTCTCCGCCGCAACACCTACAAGCTCTGGAAACAAACGAAGTTTCATTTGCCCCTTGTTTGTGGAAATAATGGCTATGGTCTCGCCGCTCTGCGGCTCATCGGTTTGATGGAAATTAGTCATGGAGAGAATTTAGAAAATTAGCAATCTATGTAGCTACTCCTCATCACCTTTGAAAGCTTCTCCGCATCTGGCAAATAATAACCGCCAATATCAACGGGTTTGCCTTGTTCTGCGGCTAGCTCTGCAACTATTTTTTGCTCGTTTTCACTTAAACGTTTTGCGATGGGTTCAAATTTGGTTTTTAGTTCCAAATCTTCGTTTTGTTTAGCGAGTTCGATTGCCCAGTAAAGAGCTAAATAAAAATGCGAACCCCTGTTGTCTAGCTCACCGAGTTTGCGAGCCGGAACGCGGTTGAATTCCAAAATATTTCCGTTTGCTTTGTCCAAGGTTTTTGCAAGAACTTCTGCTTTTTTGCTATTTGTCTGTTTTGCGTAAAAATCAAGGGATTCTGCAAGCGCAAAATATTCGCCGAGAGAATCCCAACGCAGATAATTCTCTTTCACAAGCTGCTCCACCTGCTTTGGGGCAGAGCCGCCCGCACCTGTTTCAAAAATTTTTCCACCTGCCAAAAGCGGAACTATGGAGAGCATTTTTGCAGATGTTCCCAGTTCCAAAATTGGGAATAAATCAGTTAAATAATCACGCAAAACATTACCTGTTGCAGAAATTGTATCTAAACCCTCTTTTGCCCTTTGCATGGAAAATATAGTTGCTTCAACTGGATTTTTTATGCTTATTTCCAAACCGCTTAAATCAATTTTTGAAAGTTCGTCCTTAACTATTTTTTCTATTTCTTTGTCGTGTGCACGGTTTGGGTCTAGCCAAAAAACAACTGGGCTTTGCGTAGCGTGCGCTCTTTCCACCGCCAAATGAACCCAGTCGCGAATGGGAATATTTTTTGCTTGGCACATTCTGAAAATATCACCTTCTTCCACTTGCTGCTTTAACAACACTCCCCCATTTCCATCAACCGCTTGCATAACCCCCTTTTCTTTTGCGATAAAAGTTTTATCGTGGCTGCCATATTCTTCTGCGGAATCTGCCATTAAACCCACATTAGAAACACTGCCCATAGTTGCCGGATTGCAAGCTCCGTTTTTTTTGCAAAAATCTATTGCAGCGGAATAAACACCTGCATAAGAGCGGTCTGGAATAAGGGCAACTTCGTTTTGCGGAGCGCGGCGAATAAGGGCGGGCATAGAGGCATCCACTATTATATCGTTTGGGCTGCCAAAATCCATAGACAGTTCTGGAGCATTTTTCAACACATTTTGAATTTCATTTTCAATTTCTGTTTCTTTTTGACTTCCAGCGATTTTTTTTCTCAAATCCAAAAGCCCATTATTTGGGTCTATGCCGAGTTCTGCAAATTCCTTTGAAAATTTATTGAAAAGCGATTTAAAAAGGGTTTTGAAAGCAACGCCAAAAATCACAGGGTCGCTAACCTTCATCATTGTAGCTTTTAAATGAACGGAAACCACCATTTCTTCTTTTTTCGCTCGCTCGTATTCCTGTTCAAAAAAACTTTCCAGTTTTTTTATTTTAAGCACAGAGGCATCTAAAATTTCACCTTCTAAAAGCGGTGCAGATTTTTTTAAAGTTGTTCGCTCACCCTTTTCATTTATGAACTCAATTGAAAAAGATGTATTTTCCTTTAAAGTTATTGATTTTTCGCTTTCATAAAAATCTCCGCTCTGCATTGAGGCAACTTTGGTTTTAAAATCGCCTTTCCACTCCCCCATTGAATGCGGGTGCGCTTTTGCGTATTGCTTAACAGAAAGCGGAGCGCGCCGGTCTGAATTGCCTTGCCTTATCACAGGATTTACTGCGGAACCTTTAACCTTGTCGTAAATAGCCTTTATTTTTTGTTCTTCTTCGTTTTGAGTATTTTCGGGGTAATTTGGAATTTTATAGCCTTTGCCTTGAAGTTCGGCAATAGCCGCTTTCATTTGCGGCAAACTCGCAGAAATATTCGGGAGTTTTATTATGTTTGTGCTGGGCTCTTTTGTTAGTTTACCCAAATATGCAAGGTCATCTGGCACAAGGTTAAAAGCCGCCAAAATGCGAGCCGCAAGGGATATATCTTTTGTTTCTATTTCAATGCCAGCTGCATTTGCAAAAAACTTGGCTATTGGCAGCAGGCTTTCGGTTGCAAGTCTGGGCGATTCATCGGTTAGCGTGTATATTATAGGCATGGGGGTAAGGTAGAAATTTTAGTTCGGCTTAACTAAAAAACTCCTTTATCCTATCTAGCAAGCCACTCTCCCTGCGCTCATCTCTATCAGAGCCTAGCTTGCTCAATTCATCGTAAAGAGATTTCTCTTTTGAAGACAAGTTTTCTGGAATGTGCGCTTCAATTTGCACAAAAAGGTCACCTTTGTAATCGGAGTTGTAGCCCGGCAAACCTTGGCCCTTAACCCTTAACTGCGTTCCTGGTTGCAAACCTGCCGAAATTTTCACCTTCACTTCACCATATAAAGTTGGAACTCTCTGCTCTCCACCCAAAGCTAAACGATAAACAGGAACCGAAACCTTGCAAAACAAGTTTTGCCCGTCTCGCATAAAAAAATCATCGTTCTTTTCTTCTATATGAACAATCAGCGAACCAGACGGGCCGCCTTGTGTACTCGCATTGCCTTCGCCGCGCAGTTTAATATAATTACCGCCTGTTACGCCAACTGGAATTTTAACCTCAATGGTATCTTCTGTTTTAACGCGTTTTTGCCCCGCACAAGTTTTGCACTTGTTGCTAATGGCTTCACCTGAGCCACCGCAATCTGGGCAAGTGGTCACATTTACCATTTCACCAAAAATGCTCTGCATTCTTCGGCGAACCTTTCCGTTGCCAGAGCATGTTGAGCAGGTTTTAGTTCCAGTGCCTCCTTTGCCATTGCAATCGGGGCAAGTTTTTTGGCGTTTTATGCGAACTTTTTTAACAGTGCCATCAGCGATTTCTTTTAAGGTAAGGGCAATGCCAATTTGCAAATCTTCGCCAGGGGCAGGCCCCCTGCTTCTTGAACCTTGAGCTCCGCTAAAGCCGCCAAAGCCACCGATGTCTGCGAAAATATCTCCGAAATGCGAGAATATATCTTCAAAGGAGAAACCACCCGAACTAAAGCCGCCTCCGAATCCACCGCTGTTTAGCCCCTCGTGCCCAAAACGGTCGTATTGCGCTTTCTTTTGCGAATCAGAAAGCACATCGTAGGCTTCTGCAGCTTCCTTGAACTTGGCTTCCGCTTCTTTATCACCTGGATTTTTATCCGGATGATATTTTATAGCGAGCTTTTTATAAGCTCGCTTAATATCGTCTGCGGAAGCGTCTTTTGGAACGCCCAGAACTTCGTAGTAATCTCGCTTTGCCATATATTTTATTTCTTTTCGTTAACAACTTCAAAATCCGCATCTACTGGGCCTTCTTTGCCTTTTTCGCTGCCTTTGTTTTTGCAATCGTCTCCGCAAGAACCTTCGCAGTTTTCTCCGTGCTGGTGTTCGCCGGAGGCACCGCCCATTTGGGCAGCTTGCAAAACTTGGCTCAAAACGCTCTGAGCTTTATCCATTGCGCTTTGAATTTCCTCTTTGCTCGTGGCTTTTTCGGCAACGGCTTTTAAATCTGCAATAGCGGCGTTTGCTTGAGAAACTGCATCTGCTGGCAATTTGCCATCGTTTTCTTTCAAAGTTTTTTCAACTTGATAAACAACTTGCTCCGCTTGGTTTTTTGCATCCACCAATTCACGGGATTTTCTGTCTTTCTCCGCATTGGCTTCTGCATCTTTAACCATCTTGTTTATCTCATCCTCACTGAGTCCCGAAGAACTCTGAATTTTAATGCTCTGCTCCTTTCCTGTTTCTTTGTCTTTTGCGCTCACGTGCACAATGCCGTTTGCATCAATATCAAAAGAAACCTCAATTTGCGGCAACCCACGCGGCTTTGGCGGAATTCCGGTTAAATCAAAGCGACCGAGTGTGCGGTTGTCTCTTGCAAATTCTCTTTCGCCTTGCAAAACGTGTATTGTAACCGCGCTTTGGTTATCGTCTGCGGTGCTGAACACTTGGCTTTTGCGAATTGGGATTGTGGTGTTGCGGTCTATCAGTTTGGTCATAACTCCACCCAAGGTCTCTATGCCAAGGGAAAGCGGAGTTACGTCCAAAAGAACCACATCTTTCAAAGAACTATCTCCAGACAAAACTCCACCCTGAATTGCCGCGCCGATGGCAACAACTTCGTCTGGATTCACGCCTTTGTGGGGTTCTTTTCCAAATAAGTTTTTAACCGCTTCTTGAACAGCCGGAATGCGTATTGAGCCGCCGACCAAAATAACCTCGTTTATATCAGAGGCTTTTAGTTTTGCATCTGCCAATGCTTTTTTGCAAGGTCCCAAAGTTTTTTCCACAAGGAAGGATGTGAGCTGGTCGAATTTGGCGCGAGTGAGCGTTAAATCCAAATGCTTTGGCCCGCTTGCATCTGCGGTTATAAAGGGCAGGTTTATATTTGTGCTTGTTGCAGCAGACAAATCTATTTTCGCTTTTTCGGCTGCGTCTTTCAAACGCTGCAAAGCCATTTTGTCTTTTTTCAAATCTATGCCGGGGTTGTCTTTGCGGAATTCATCATTTATCCAGTCAATCACAACCTCGTCAAAATTATCACCGCCGAGCATTGTATCGCCATTGGTGGCGAGCACTTCAAAGGAGCTGTCAAAAATTTCCAGAATGGAAATATCAAAAGTTCCACCACCCAAATCATAAACGGCTATTTTCTCGTTCTTTTTGGTGTCTAAGCCATAAGCGAGCGCGGCAGCTGTTGGTTCGTTCACTATGCGTAAAACTTCGAGGCCCGCAATGCGCCCTGCATCTTTTGTTGCCTGCCTTTGGGCATCGTTGAAATATGCCGGAACAGTTATAACTGCCTGAGTAACCGATTGCCCAAGATAATCCTCTGCAATTTTTTTCATAGTTTGCAGAACAACAGCAGAAATTTCTGGCGGAGCATATTCTTTATCGTCTATGCGAACGCGAACCAAATCGGAGCCTTTGCCAACCAGCTGATATGGCATGTGCTTTTCTGTTTCGGTGCATTCTTCTGCGCGCCGTCCCATAAACCTCTTTATTGAATAAATGGTTTTTTCGGGGTTTGTTATCGCCTGCCTTTTTGCCACGTGCCCCACCAGCCTTTCGCCGTTTTTGCCAAAGGCAACTATTGATGGCGTGGTGCGAAAACCTTCGGCATTGGCTATAACCACCGGTTTTCCACCTTCCATTACAGACACGCAGCTATTTGTTGTGCCCAAGTCTATTCCTATGATTTTTCCCATTGTATTGTCTCCTATTTTAATTTTACACTCTATGCTGCTCCGCTAGATACAATTACCTTTGCGGTTTTCAGCAGTTTGTTCTTAATTTTATAACCCTTTTGATACACCTGAATGATGCTCCCTTCTGGAACATTTTCAGAAGGCTGCTTCATAAGTGCCTCATGTATATTTGGGTCAAATACTTCCCCGGATGGGTCTATGGTTTCCAACCCAAAATCGCTCAAAATCTTGTTAAACTGCTCTTGTATCAACTTAATTCCCTTTTCAAATGCCGCTAAATCTCCAGATTTGTTCTCTTCTGCAAAGGCTCGGTCAAAATTATCCTTAACTTCGGCGAGTTTTTCCAAAAGTTTGCCATTGGCCGTGCTTATCAACTCCAGTTGCTCTTTTGCCGAGCGCGTGCGGTAGTTTTCAAACTCCGCAAAAAGCCTCAAGTATTTATCTTGGGCAATTCTCTCTTTTTCTTGCGCTTCGGCTATGGTCGGGTCAGCGCTTTCAATCTCTTCCACAAGCCTATCTACTTCTTCCGAAACCTCTTTTTTCTCCAAATTCTCTTCCATACACCCTAACTAAGGCAAAACCCGTGCCGAATGCCTTGCCCTCACAAAAATGCCTTTTTTAAGCAAATTTTGCGGTTTTTTTATGATGTATTCACATTGAGCAGCTCATTACGTTTCAAATTGAAACGCCAGTACGAATGTTTTTGCGTTCAAAATGAAACTATTTCTATATTACTCGGCAAATGATTAACGGCAAAACAGAAATTCTCGGCATATTTGCCTACCCGGTGGAACATACAAAATCTCCGGCAATTCAAAATGCACTTTTGAAAAACTGCGGAATAAACGCGGTTTATGTGCCATTTCATGCGGAAAAAAATTTGAAGGAAGCTGTGGAAGGTTTTAGGGCAATGGGTTTTAAGGGGGCAAATGTGACCATTCCATTCAAAGAACAAATTGTGCCTTTTTTGGATTATATTTCTCCAGTTTCCAAAGCTACAGGCAGTGTAAATACCCTTTATTGGCAAGATGGCAAACTCTGCGGAACCAGCACGGATGGCTTGGGGGCTTTGAGAAATTTGGAAGAAGCTGGAATTGAAATTAAAGGCAAAAATATAGCTATGCTCGGCAGCGGCGGTGCTGCAAAAGCCTTGGCTTACGCCTTTTTGAACGAGGGTGGTGCGGCATCACTAAAAATTTTCAGCATAGAAGCGGACAAATGGACTTTGCATCTTGAGAATTTGAGTTTGCATAATTATGATGAAATAAAAAATCATAAAGACAACATAGATTTGCTTTGCAACGCGACACCGCTTGGAATGTACCCCAACATAAATCAAAGCCCGATAGACAAATCCATTTTAAGCAAAAATATGGCGGTTTTTGATATTGTGTATAATCCGCTTAAAACGTGGCTTTTGCAAGAGGCAGAGGAAATTGGCTGCAAAACTCTTGGCGGAATAGGGATGTTGATTCATCAGGGTTTAGAGAGTTTCAAATTGTGGTTTCCAAATTCAAAACCAGATTTCAAAGTGGCTTTGGAGGCTTTGAATGAATAACATTTATTTCACAGGTTTTATGGCAAGCGGAAAAACCCGCGTGGGCAAGTTGCTTGCCAAACGTTTAAGGTTAAACTTTGTGGATTCCGATGCCTTTATAGTGAAGCGTGCTGGCAAAAGCATAGCGGAAATTTTTGAGCAAGATGGCGAGGCTAAATTTCGCGAGTTGGAAAAAGAGGCGATAAAAGAAATTTCCAAAAAGGAAAAAATGGTTGTTTCGCTTGGAGGTGGAGCTGTTGCAAGGCCCGAAAATGTTCAGTCAATAAAAAGTTCTGGGATATTGATTTGCATAAAAGCCGAACCGGAAATTTTGAGCGAACGCATTGGGCGCAACGAGAAACGCCCTTTGATGGCAGGACTAGAGCCAAAAGCTAGGCTTGCAAAAATCAAAACGATGCTCGCCGAGCGAGAGAAATTTTATGCAAATGCGGATTTCAGTATTGATAGCGATGAACTAGGGCCAGAAGAGAGAATTCTCCCTCAGCTTTTGGAAAACTTGAAATTGTGGAGAAATTTAGAAGTTAGGGTAGAGCCATCTTCTGGGGGGGGCTATCCAATTTTCATAGGGAAAAATATTTTGGATCATTCTGAAATTCTGCTCCGAACATTGAACTTACTTCCGAAAAATGAAATGCTTGTTTGCACGGATTCAAATATAGCTAAAAAACAGAAGCGCAATTTTGAGAGGCTTTGTTTGCAGGCAAATGCAGCTAAACAATTTATTTTCACAGCCGGAGAAAGCAGCAAAAATTTGGAAGAACTCAACGCTCTTTGGACTTTTATGCTGAAAAGCCGCTACTCCCGAAAAAGCTGCTTATTGCAATTCAGCGGTGGCGTGGTTGGCGATATGGCTGGTTTTGCCGCAGCAACCTACCAAAGAGGAATTTCCTTCGTTCAGTTTCCCACTTCTCTTTTGGCAATGGTGGACAGCAGCGTTGGCGGCAAAGTTGCCATTAACCACTCCGAAGGCAAAAATATGATAGGCGCGTTTTACCAGCCGAGAGCCGTGATGTGCGATTTATCTGTTTTGAAAACCTTGCCCGAAGAAGAATACTACGCAGGGCTTGCAGAGGTTGTGAAATATGGAATAATATACGATTACGATTTTTTTGAATGGCTGGAAAAAAACACAAGTGCAATTTTAGAAAAAGATTCGGCAGCATTGAAACACATTGTAAAACGCTCTTGCGAAATAAAAGCGGAAGTTGTGGGCATAGACGAGCGCGAACTTGGGCTTAGGGCAATTTTGAACTATGGTCACACATTTGGACACGCAATAGAGAAACTAACTGGCTACAGCAAATTCTCGCACGGCATTGCGGTGGGGCTAGGAATGAGAGTTGCGGGCAGATTATCCACAATATCGGGGCGTTGGAGCAAAAAAGATGAAAACAGGCAAAACGAACTTTTGAGCAAATTTGGCATTCCAAAAACATTAAAGGAGTGCGACGTGAAATTTTCTTTTGATGCAGCTTGGCTGGCGATGGGAGCAGACAAAAAAACAGAAAAGCATACAAGGTTTTACATTTTGCCAATAAAAATAGGCAAAGTAGAAAAAACATCCGAACCTACAAAAAAACAGGTGTTTGAGGCTTTTGGATGTATATATTAGTACTTATATTTGCATTACTTATTTCCTGCTCCGGCTACGACAGGGAAGAATTCCGCATGGAAGTTGGCAAAAAATATGCTCTGACAAAATGGCCCGATAGTGCTTATATAGATACATTGGATAGGTTTCTCAAATATGAGCCATTGAAACAGTCTGCTAAACAAAAAGTGGAAATGACTATGAGCAATAATATTATGAGTTTGCCGCAAAAACCCACTCAAAGCAAGCCTAGAACAAGCACGCCAAATACAGCGAGCACACCAAAAACAAGCGAAACAAAAACCCAATCTTTTCCGGATAAGTTTTTTTATTCTTTAAGCAAGCTATTGGAAAATCCCAGTAGCAGTGAATTTGGCAAAAAACACAGAGCAAAAGGCGGCGAAACTTTAGATGAATTGCTCCTTAGAATTTATGGCCCACAGGCAAAAAAAGTTCCCAAATATGTTTCCGAATCAATGCTCAGACAACTGAACCCAGGCACGGATTTTTCGTCCATGGCAGAGGGAGAGGCTGTGTTGCTACCGGTGGTTAGGTAATCCCCGCAATATCCTTCATCGCGGCTTCAGTATCTTTATACTGCGAACTCTCGCCTATGCCTTGCACCAAAAAATTATTAATAGCAACTTGCCTCTTAATAGCAACATCAATTTCTTGGTCAGAACCTTTGGCGTAAGCACCTATGTTTATCAAATCCTCATTTTTGCGATAAACGGCAAGGCTTCTCAAAAGGGTTGCGGAATATTTTTTTAATTCGGGATTTGCAATGTCTGTGCGGCAACGGCTTATGCTCGCCAACACGTCAATGGCTGGGTAATGGTTTTTGTTTGCCAAAGCACGGGAAAGCACAATGTGACCATCTAAAATGGAACGCACGCAGTCTGCAATGGGGTCGTCTAAATCGTCTCCGTCAACCAAAACTGTGTAAAGGGCGGTTATGCTGCCTTGGGTGCTGTTGCCTGCACGTTCAAAGAGCTTGGGCAAAAATGCAAAAACGGAGGGGGTGTAGCCTTTTGTAGCAGGAGGTTCGCCAACTGCAAGCCCAATTTCCCTTTGAGCCATTGCTAGACGTGTGCTTGAATCCATTAAAAAAAATACATCTTCGCCAGCATCTCTAAAAAATTCCGCTATGCTTATGGCAAGCAGGCTTGCCTTTAGCCTAACAAGAGCGGGCTGGTCGCTGGTGGCAACAATCACAACGGAGCGTTTCAGGCCTTCTGGCCCCAAATCTTTTTCTATGAATTCCCTCACTTCCCTGCCACGCTCGCCGATAAGGGCTATAACATTAATTTTTGCAAGGCAATTTCTCGCTATCATTCCCATAGTCACGCTTTTGCCAACTCCAGAGCCTGCAAAAATGCCCATTCTTTGACCCCTGCCAATAGTCAAAAAACCATCTATGGCACGGATGCCTGTGAACATGGGTTCTTTTATGCGTGTTCTTTCCATTGCGCTTGGCGGAGTTGCATAAATTGAGCGGCGTTCTTTGTACTTAATTTCGCCAAGCCCATCCATTGGGTTTCCCATTCCGTCTATAACTCTGCCCAAAAGTTCTTGGCCAACAGGTGCGGTTAGGGTATCGCCTTTTGCAACAACAGACATTCCGGGTCTAATTCCTTCAAGAGGCCCTAAGGGCATAATTAGAGTTCTGGTTTCTCTAAAGCCCACAACTTCTGCGCTGCAAATTATTTTCCCGTTTTGTTCTATAACGCAAAGCTCGCCAATTCCCGCATTTGGCCCTTCACATTCAATAACCAGTCCTATTATTTTAACAATGCGCCCACGCACATCTGCAAGGCGAATACGGGCTATTTCCTCTAATTTACTCATACATCCCGTCTATCTCGCTGGCAAATGTTTTTTCAACTTCTTTGCGGCGGAGTTTCATAGTTGGGGTTAAAAGACCGTTTTCTGTTGAAAGCGTGGCAAAAACAGCTTTCCATTTTTTTATTTTTTCCCACTCGTTCAAATGCCTATTCACAGAGTCCACATTCTTT
>Ga0268262_10004974_pt1 | contig 13405 bp, 13 predicted proteins | sample TergutNc150P3_FD_190354 | JGI IMG/M metagenome (GOLD analysis project Ga0268262, IMG submission 190354) | Nasutitermes corniger P3 segment gut microbial community from laboratory colony in Florida, USA - Nc150 P3 (SPAdes) (version 2) | ecosystem: Host-associated > Arthropoda: Insects >... | reverse complement strand
ATCGTCTTTTCTTCTTTTGTCAATGTTACAATGTATTTCTTTGCAGGCATAATTCCCCTCCGTTTGGTTTTTATGCCTTCTATTTTACTTCCTTTTATCCACTGAGTCTATAGTGTCATAATACTAGCACTATATTTAAATAGATTATTGGCATATAAAAATTTAAATATATGTAAATTACACTTAAAATCGGTAATGCGACTATTATAATTAAAAATAAAAATAGGATAAATAGCCACGAAATTTTACCTGATGATTTGTAATAATGATTTTCCATATAATACTCCAATAAATTGAAATCTTTACCATTTTATAGTAAATAGTAAAACATAGTACATACCCTCATATTGGTATTGTATACGCATTTTCCTCCTCTTCGGGCGGATTCGTGCCTGACACCATTGCGTTACTCTACTGAAACAAACGCTTTACTAAATCTCCCCCTAAATATGTTGCAAAATCATTTGTATCCCTATGAGAAGCTGCCGCTTCGATTTCTCCAGTTTTAACATCAATAAGACGAATATTAACAGATACCCAATTCGTATAGGCGTGGGGGTGGTGAGTTTCACCATATTCACCTGTTATTATTTTGTCCACACCCAACAATTTCCCTATATTAACAGCTTGAGCATCAGATAATTGATTACGCTGATAGCCTTGTTCTTTTATTATCTGGTCTATCCTTGACCTTTCAATAACTCTGAATTTATTTGTCTTTACTAAATCCGTAGTTATGGAACCAAGAACAACATCAAGGGTTGATTGCATATCTTGATAACTCCTGCCACTACCATTAACAGCTTGTCTGTTAGTCATCTGTAGATATACTACGGCAATTCTCGGTTTTTCCTGTGCAATGACAGAAAAAATACTTGTAAAAAAGAATAATACTAAAAATACCTTCTTCATTTTAGTTCTCCTTTCAAAAAATATAAATAGGTGACAAGCACCATTTTTCACCTTGTTAATTACACATCCCTAGTTGTTAATGGAGCGCACCAGCCGAAAGCCGACGCAATCGCTCCCGTACGATGGGGTAAAGTTGCTCCGTTTGGCTGAACGAGCATCATCAGCCGTATGGCGCCAACTCCCGCCGCGTACTACACGGTAATCGCCAGAGACCGGGCCGCGCGGGTCAGTCTGCGAACCGTTTGCATAACTGCCAATCCAGTCCCAGCACCATTCCCCAACATTTCCGTGCATGTCGTATAATCCCCAGGGATTAGGCTCAAAACTACCTACTGTTGTTGTTTTCTTATATTTACTAACGTAATTGGCATTGCCGGTTGTTATGTTATTACCCGTGTTAAAAGGCGTTGTTGTCCCAGCTCTGCACGCGTACTCCCACTCAGCCTCCGTAGGCAAACGGTAGCCGTTTGTGTTTTTGTTCCACGTTATCAACCATCTTACCGTATCTCTTTTGCTGGTATTGTTTATGTCGTTGCGACTCTTGTCTATGATATACGCGGGAGTAAGATTTTCTTTCTGACTTAATCTGTTACAATATTCTATCGCATCGTACCAGCTTACATTTTCAACCGGAAGATTTGACCCCTTAAAATGGCTTGGGTTTGTCCCCATGACGGCTTCATACTCCGCCTGCGTTACCTGATATTTTCCCATGAAAAAACTGCTTACTGTCACCCTGTGCTGTACTTCATCATCATATCGACCCCATTCATTTGAAGGGCTGCCCATTGTAAATGTGTCAACTTCTATCAGTACAAAGTTGGCGGGTAAGGGTAAATTTTCATTTATTACCGGCGCTTTTGGCGTTTGTGGTGAGGGTTGTTGTGGCGGTGGGGTTGAATTACTTATGGGATTTGTTTGCGTCGGCGTTGCCCCTCCGGCTATTTCGTTTACCATAGCCTGTACCAGTTCGGGTATTTTGTCGAAAAGCTGGTTTTTGCTTGTTATGCGTATAGTTTTACCGCCGCGAAGCAATGACAATTCGGGAAAACTGCGTCTTGATACGGTTATGCGTATTTCGTTGCTTACTTTGACTATTAAACAGTACAGTATTTGTTGAGCGTTTAACACTCGTTGCATTTCCGCTGTCTTTTCTTTTGAGGAATAGTCGCTTAACTGGAATTTTTCTTCCATGTTGATTAGTTTTTCCAAGTCATTACGAGTAAGGACGGTAAACCTGCGGTCATCGGTTTTATTTCTGAATTCATTACTGAACTCGACATAGAATGAATCCAATTCATCTTTGGTATACACGTTATTCCTGTCTTCAAACGGGAATACGGCGATACGCTCCTGAGAAAAGGCAAGAGAAACGATAAGAACGAATAACGCTGTTAGTAAAATCCTTTTCATTTTGTACCTCCTAAAAGGGTGTCAGATACAAATTTTCGACATCTAATTTCGTACAACCCGAAATCCCTCGGTGTCAAAATAGCCATAATTCTGGTATATATACCAAGGAGGTTCATTAAGACGGAAAGCTGAACGAATACCATCTTTAGTAGTCCGCCACGACCCACCACGTAACACATGAAAAGTACCAGAGACTGGGCCTGAAGGATTGTCTTTAGCTTCTTTAGAGTAATCACCATACCAATCCCAACACCATTCCCAAACATTTCCATGCATGTCGTACAAGCCCCATTGATTTGGTGGGTATTTCCCAACTGGTGTAGGATCATGATTATGTACACTATCACTCCAGTGATAATTGGCGAGACTTCCTGTAATATTAATTCCGAAACTGTACGGTGTTGTAGTTCCAGCACGGCAGGCATATTCCCATTCTGCCTCAGTTGGAAGACGGTAGCCATTTGCATCCCGATCCCATATAACCCTCCACCGTTTTTTATCATGTTCATTTTTGTTGTTGGGGTCGCTACGGTTTTTATCTATCATATACGCAGGAGTTAATCCTTCAAATAAGCTCAGTCTATTACAATACTCTATTGCATCATACCAGTCTAATCGCATCACTGGAAAATTATCTCCTTCATATTCAGCATTACCTGCACCTGGATTTACACCCATTATTGCTAAATATTCTTTCTGGGTTACTAGGTATTTTCCCATGTAGAAAGAGTTTACCGTTACTCTATGCTGTATTTCATCGTCACCTCGTCCAGTTTCATTTGTTGGGCTGCCCATTATAAATGTACCGCCTTCTATTCGCACCATGCCATTGGGTACTACCGCCGCTTGACCGGAGATCGAAGGTCTGTTACCATCCGGTATTGAACCTCCTCCCGCCATAGCTTTCTGCATACTCTGTACCAGTTCTGATATTTTGTCAAAAAGCTGGTTTTTATTAGTTATGCTTATTGTCGCTCCACCGGGAAGCACATTAAGGTCGGGAAATGTATACCATGATACGGTTATGCGTATATTATTACCCACCTTGACTATTAACCCGTACAGTATTTGTTTGGCGTTTAACACACGCTGCATTTCCGCAGTCTTTTCTTTTGAGGAATAGTCGCTTAACTGAAATTTGGATTCCATGTTGATTAGTTTTTCCAAGTCATTACGAGTAAGGACGGTAAATCTACGCACATCGGTTTTATTCCTGAATTCATTACTGAACTCAACGTAGAATGAATCTAATTCATCTTTGGTATATACGTTATTTCTGTCTTCAAACGGGAATATGGCGATACGTTCCTGGGCAAAGGCAAGAACACCGATAAGCACAAATAACGCTGTTAGTAAAATCCTTTTCATTTTATACCTCCTAAAAAAGAGTCAAACACTTTGCACCGCCGCCAGATACTTGGAATGACCATAGTTAAAGGGTTAAAGGGCCAAAAGCTCGGACGGCCCGAACAGCCCGAACTTTACTCGTATGGCCATCGCCAACATAGCCGTCTTCAAAGGAAACATAAAAATACCAATTAGGCATTCTCTCTTCAACGGCCCAATAATCGACATTTAAAAAACCCCCTAGCCCGTTTTGTTTCAAGTTTTTGTACATCCATTGCAGTTCAATTACTGCAGGCAGCCGCCAATTTGAAAATCCACCAATATTCAATTTCTTACATCCTTCTGATGCTGAATACCAACTAGATTGAAATTCTGTAATGGTAGGAGCCGCTTCAAGATACTGCCAACCATTGGAAGAATTTCCCTTATCATAAAAAATAATGCCCCCGGCAGGGCCGATATCTCCAATATTGTAGAGACCTGCAAGTTTTTTACCTAAAGACCATATTTTTAATATGCCGTCCCCTACGGCATTATAATTTTCATACCCACCTACTATGAGGCTGGCGTTTTCTACGTTCAATATCTGCGCGGTAAACATATTAGCCTGTCCGAGTTTGCGGACGTTTCCCGCAAGCACGTACTGCGCGTTCAGGGCTTGCCCTATCCTTTTGATGTTGGCTTCTTCGGTTAGGTCGGAACGCTGTATCTGATGTTCCTTCATAACGGTCTGTATCATGCTCGTTCTCGGCAATACTGCGCAACGGCCTGAATTGGCCATTTCGGTCGCTATAAGCTGCGCCAGCACTTCCGCGTCACTTATGTTCACGCCGCTTGCGGGAATGGCAAAGGGCAGTACCGCAAGTTTTGGAAACCCTGCGCGGTTCACCCTTGACGCTTGCGCTATACGTCTTGCCATAGCCGGAATAAAGCCTTGCACTTCCTCTATGGTCTTGTATTCGCGGTAATCCCCCGCCACTTGTTGAAGGCTTTCCACATGGATAATGGTTATAAGGACAAGGTTGCTTGCCCCCAGCGTCTGAATGTGACCGGCTACCACGTAATCGGCGTTGTACTGCTTGCCCAATCGGGCGATAGTGTCAGCGTCCGTCAGCCCTGTTGAACGTTGGAACTGCTGTTCTTTCATTATTGCGTCTATGCTGCTTGTCCGCGGTATACGGGTAAAAACTTGATCTATTTCTGTCTCAAACGAAAACAGTTCGGCGATTGTTTTGCCGTCACCGCCTGTGCCGCCGGTAAAGGGTAAAATAGCAAGGCGAGGCTTACCCTGCGCGTATGTGCCCTGTAAGGGCAACGCGCATAATATTGAAAAATAGATTATTGATAACAAATATTGTTTTTTCATTTTACGCTCCCGTTCTTATTAATTCTTTTACCTTGTCAAAAAAGGCTTTGTCTGCATTAATGTTTTCTGCTATACGTCTGACGGTCATGTTTTCATCTGTTTCGATGATTCTATACGGAATGGATTTGCACAGAAGCCGCCCGTAGCGTGAAAAAGTTACTGTTACATCTGACCTGAGCATGGGGATGCCATTGGTTATAAATGATTCGCAGTTAATGGTAATTGTAAAACCGTAATTGGCTGCGGCGTTTGTTTTTTCGTCAATATTAAGGTTTATCTTCCATGATTGTATTGTATCCCGCAAGCCGGATATAATATTTTGCCTATTTCGTGTGTTAAGCACATAACCTTCAAAAACAATGCCGGTTCTGACTGTGTTATTTGCATTTCCTCCCGCTATAGCGTTCTGCATATCCTGTACAAGTCCGGGTATAATATCAAAAAGTTCGTTTGCGTTAGCGACACGACGGTCAACACCTCCGGGAAGCTGGATTAAGTTTGGGTAGGTATAAAGAGATACGGTTATATTTATACTGTTTCCTACTTTGCCAATTAAAGCGGAAAGAATCTGATTAGCGTTTTCCACTTTCATCATCTCGGCGGTTTTCTTTTGAACGAAGAAATCGGACAATTGAAAATTAGCCTCCTTATTGATAAGTTTGTCCACTTCCTGCCGGGGAACAACATAAAGCCTACCGACGCTTATATTGGTAAATTGATTTGTAAAAACACTGTACAACTGATACGCCTCATTGTTCGTAATCGCATTGTCCAGTATTTCAAATGGAAACACGGCAATTCTTTCCTGTGTATAAGCAAATGACACCATAAACAAAAACACTGTTAAAAAAATAAATTTTCTCATTCCCCTTCTCCTTTATATTTACTCCCTATAAAACGTAAACCGTATATTATTCGGCGCGGCTGTCGCTGGTTTTGCCAGAATGTAGAAATAATCATTTTCATCGGAAAAACTTACAAGGCTAATCCATTCGATATTACGCTGGTAGCTGATTTTTGCGTTTTTGAATGTCGCATTAACTTTTAGCCTTTTGGTACTGTTATCCCATGACCAGTTTCCGGTTGTTTCCTGCTCGGCGTTGTCATTACTGAGTGTTACTGTACACTTTCCGTTGTTTGTAAAACTTATTCGGTAAGTATCGTAATTATCGTTATAATTGACGGTTGCCAACCATGTGCCGACAAAGAATTCTTTTGTTTCTTTTTTGGGAATTACGATTGATACGGGAATTGAGTTTGAGTTTTGCTGTGGTTGAGAATCAGAAATTACAACAACAGCGGGAGAAGAAGTATTAACAAAAAAGATAAAATCCCCTTTATCAAGATTGGTGTCGTTAAGTTTTCCTGTTCTTGGATTTTGTTTGCCGTTCATGTAGTTTGATACTTTTTCAAACAAATAAAGCCCTAATTCTGAACCGCTTATGTAACCGTCTTTGTTCATATCAGCCGCACCGTTCCTCAGAGCGTATTCAAGTTCTCTACGGAATATGCTCTCGTCCGGGACTGTTTCGTTTGCGTCGCCCGATGTAATAAACTGGCGGACAGGCTGGTTTAACAGGCGGCTTATTGCGGGGGGAACTGAGCCTTGTGAACGGAAGACGGAGCCGGAAAAACAACTGTCAAACATGAATAAAATATGGCGGCTGGTATACTGCCTTGCCCATGTTTCAAATTGTGTCATGGGGATAACTTTTTGTAAGAAATCGCCGCTGTTTCTTGCTTGCGGAGCGTCAATCGGGACTATGTAACCCATTTTACGGCCATCAAGGTCTAATGTCGCCCCGTGTCCGGCAAAATATACAATAATCCGAGCGTCGGGATTGTATGCGTACTTATCAAGAAAATTGGTTATTCCGTTTTTCAGGTTGCTGATATTCACGTTTTCTACTGATTCAACATTAAACCCTTGTTCCGCAAGCAGATTTTTTACCGCCGCTACGTCTTCCTTTACGCCGGGGAGTTTTCTCCACGCTGTTGTGTTGATATAATCACTTTCGCCGATGATGAGCGCATGGGCTTCCTTGAATTGACCAACAACATTACCAGTGGCGTCCACGATTTCTACCGCGCCGCCGCCGTCATCAATGCCGCGTTTCCCCGCTGATGTCTGCGCCGTTAAAGGCAGTACGATACAGCATAAAACCAATACTGTCACGCATAATTTCTTCATAATTTTACCTCACTCCAAAAAAATTCTTTACTTCGTTTGCGATTAACGAATTAGGTATAACAAATGGTTTTTCGGAAATGGTTACATTAACCAAATCGGAAACCTTGTATTGTCCCGCTATGCCGCTTGCCTTGAAATTGCCCTGTTGTTCATCTCCGGCGAATGTCCCGCCCTTGCTTTCAATTCCGGTTCGCACTATCTCTATTGCCTGGCTTATGTTTTGCGGTTTCTCAAAGGAGAAATTGAAAGGAGAACCCCTTGTTACTGTTCCTCTGTTGGAAACGCCGTTATAGGTATCAAGATAATATGTTGTAAACTGGATTTTATCAGGCGAAGCGGAGGAAACAAGATAACTTCCGCGAATGTTGTTAATTATGTAATAGCCGCTGGTCGCATTACCCTCGAAATATCCGTTCTGCTTTTTTGCGTCATCACGAATTCCCTGATAAGTTTCTGTCATGTTCTGCGGTTTTGTGTATTCGTACTCCTCGTGGGGCTTTAATATGGTAATGGTGTAACGGGCTTCGCCTGATCCCGCAATGACCTTTTTAATCGCTTCTTCTGTGGCGGTTCTCCACGGTTGGCTGTATTCCTGTTCTATATTGGGAAATTGAACGGGCGAAGCGACAACTATAATAGTTTCCGCGCCGTAGGGACCGCACAGTACACGCCTGCTTTTCTCGTCATCAAATATCTTACGGCTTGCATTGGCGCGTAGGGAATTATTATCATTTTTATGAGACGGATATATCATCTTAAATTGATTATTTACGTCTATGTGAATAATTTTGAAGTAAGAATTGTGGGAAGCCGATACCGTTAATTTCAGAGGGTCACCGTGTTTATAGGTAAGCGTACTTGAATTAAAGCGGGCTTCTATATGTATAGTTTCCGAAGCCGAATTAGTATCACCGGGGATAAACATGGTATTTATATTTTCCGGTTCTACCGTTAGAGGTATTTGTTCGAGTATGGCAAGAGATATGGAAAACATTTGCGAGGCGTCTACTTCTTTGTCTGTGGTTGAAAGTCCCAGAGTAACTACTACACGGTCGTTGAGTTTCCTGAAAAATCCGGCTAATACTGCACTGTTTTTGGTCTCCCCTTCAATAATTTTGTATTTTCGACCCTGATTATTTTTTGCGTAATGGGTAATTTTTTCCTTTAAGTAAAGAGACAATTCAGAGGGTGCGTTTGTTCCGGTTAATGTAAAAGCCCCGATAATTGTTTCTGTAGGCGCTTTTAAATCTGCCGCTAAAGAATCCACGGCTTTTTTAATGCCGGTTTCCAATGAGTCTTGTGAATTATATACTACGTTTAATGGAGTAACGGTAAAAGAAAAACTACTGCCGATATTCTTTGCAATACCGTCGGTTAATTCGGAGAGCAGAATTTCTAAAGTCATGTTATAAGTTCCGGGTTTTATATTGGGATTTTCCATTCTATAGGGGTTATCGCTTGCGCTGTTGAAAGGGTAGGGAATACCATCTTTGCCTATGCCAAAAAGAATCGCCTGACAGTCCAGTAATCCCGTTGCGGGTATAATAGAAGAATTAATTTTTATCAGCGTTGTCAGTGTTTCTGTTTCCTGAATAGACCGGGTGGGTATTGGTTCAATACTCACGCTGTTTGCCAATTCATTGATTTGTATTCGTGCATATTCGTAAAGTCCTGCCTTTCCTTTAGGCGTTTCATAATACGCCATTATGCGATGTAAAGGGTTTCGCTCAAGAGATTTTACGACAAGAGTATACCCTTCTAAAGCGGCTTTAAGCGTTTTCCATTGTGAAAAGGCGGCGGTATATCGAGCGGATATGTTTTTCGCAAAATCGGCAATTTCACTTTCCGCTTTTTGACGGTTTATCTTATGAAGGGTGTAAACTATATACGCGAATTTATTGGTTTTATTGTTGATGTATGTTTCTGTAACATAGGCAACCGTCGCTACTTCGGAGACTACGTTTTGAGCGAATGACCTGATTTCATCTTCACGGTCTACATAGGCGGCAAGCGTGTCCCTTGTGCTTCCGCTAACGGAAGACAAGGAGACAGCCTGTTTTTCTATAACCTGACCATAATATTCCAAAACTTGAGTCCGTGCGTTGTCCCGCGCGTTGTCCCGCGCATTTGCCGGGGTGTCGAACATTTGTGAAGTCCCGATGAAATAGAAATCTGTATCACTTTTGGGAACGATATTAACCCATTCCGGTTTTTCAGAAGGTTCAATTCCAACAAGAGTCCATTCCGGCGACTGCGGAATTGCTTTGGGCTGGTCTTTATTTCCTCCCGCAAAAGCTGCGGCGGAAACCGCAAAAAAATAAATTGTCGTAATCAGGAGCACCGAAGTGCCCCTTACGGTCAGGTTAAGATTCATTTTAGAACTCCAATGAACTTGCCAAATTCCCGCCAAAGAATTCGGCGGCTTTCTGTAACTGCTGTTTACGCGCGGCGTCCTGTTCTGCCGCGGCCTTTTTCGCGTAATCGGCGGCCTGTTCCTTGCCGTAGTTGTCTATGACCCTGCGAACCAGCTCCTTGTCCACTTGCATTAAAACAAAGACCTCAAAGGCTTCACGGTTGGTATTATCAAGATATACAAGGGTGTAATATTCGCGGGGGGCGAGAGCCTGAGAAACATTTTGCGCTATACGTTCATTCAACTGCTGCCCAACAATTTGGGGCGCAAGTACTTCGCTGGTAATGCCGTAGGTAGCGGCGTAAGTTCTCGCCTTGTTTGACATTACCGTGCCGTAGTAGTCCACCAGTTGCGTTCTGCCGTTTTCCTCGGCAAAATAACGCGCCCCCTGATTGCCGGTAGCGGTGGCGTATTTACCCGCAGAGCCGATAAAACTCAGGGTACTTGGGGAATCGGGTACGTTATCCACCCATACCGGCCTTTGAGCCGGTTCTGTCCTTATGGGCGTTGCCTGTGCAATCGCTGCGTCCCGTTCCGATTTTGCCTGTGCCGCCGGTTTACTTGCACTTGCACAGCCAACCAATACCGCGACAGCCAATACCGCCGCCAAACCAATGACCCATTTTCCTGTTTTCATTTTCTTTCTCCTTCTATTCATTTACTTGTTGATTACCGCATACGCGGTAATTTTTTCCATTCATTTATATAGACAACCGCCAATAAGGTATTTCCGCCGGGAAATTCACTTTTTTACCCATGCCTCGCTGTTGGTATTGGGGCGGGTATATGTACCCGCCGCTTTGCCTCCGGCGTTGTAAACGCCGGCAAAATTGCCGGGGATTGCATTTTCTTCTATAGAAACATTAGCCCCTATGGTAACGCTTACCAGCGGATTACCCGTAAAGGCGTTTTTTCCGATTGAGGTAATCCGGGCCGGTATAACAACGGTACTTAATTGTTTGTTCGCAAACATATTCTCAAAAATGAATGTAATGCCGGGGGGTATGTTTATATTGGACGGTTCTTCCGGTACGGTGCTGTTCTGGTTGTTTTCGCCCCTCATGCGTACCCCGGTGTCCGGCTCAGGTATGGCGGCAATTTCAGTCCCGCCGGATTGAAAAACATCGGATTGAGAATCCGATGATTCCGGTTTGATTTCCTTTTGCGCTGCCGGTTTGGATTCACGGCGCGGGGTTTCCGCTATTTTAGGTTTATCATTGGAATTGCCCTTTTTCTTTGCGGGTGGTTGTTCAGGGGCGGGAGGGGATTTGTCCTCAATGGGTACGGTTTCTGTGTTTTCCGTAAGTCTTGTTTCTTCTGACGTATCTGTTTCATGAGAGGTTTCTTCGGTTATACCTTCGGCTATTGCAGTCTCTTTATGTGAGCCGTTTCCCTTGAGGTAAAGAAATGCGGGAATAAGAGCGCATACCAGAACCGCCGCTGCCACAATAAAACCTGCAACAACTTTCTTTTTTCGCGGGACAAGAGTGATGGGAACTTCCGGTATATTCAGGCGGCGCATTTCTTCTGCTGAAAGCTGGTTTGTTTCTATCTCTAATTCCTGTAATTCTTCATAACGTTTGCGGACAGAGGCATCGGCAAGAAGGGCTTTTTCTACTTCTTTACGCTCTTTGCGCGTGGCAAGGCCGCGGTGGTACAGTTCAAGTGTTAATCGTGAAATGCGGTTTTGATGTTTCATTTTTCCGCCTTCCCCATTTTCACCATGACTTGTTTCTCTAAATTTTTAATTCTTTTCTGTACCGCTGACTTTTTAAGTCCTATTGCTTCTCCGATTTGTTCAAGAGTTTTTTCATGGTAATATTTAAGCAGATAAATGGCGCGTGTTGTTTCGTCATGTTCATCTATAATGGCTTTAACAATAATTTCCGCCTCTACTTGTTCATAACCATTGTCAATAATGCCCGCTTCCCATACTTCATGTTCCTGTTCTCCTTTATTTTTGACCCAGATAAGGCTTCCGTTATTTGCCATGTTATAAATTTCAATTAATTCCCTTCTTGCTTTTTTCTTTTGATTTATACTCATATTGGTCGCCATCCTGTTAAGGTATGGTTTTGGATTTGGATTTTTGATATTAAGCCGCCCTTCCGATTTAAGTTCCTGTATCTTCCTGAAAATATTGTGAGCCATGTCTTCCGCGTCTTCCTTGTTGTGCAGGACAGCAAGACAGCGTCCGTAAACAAGAGAGTAATATTCCCGGTAAAAAAGCCAATTATCCGCATCTATATTTATTGACAGTCTTGATTTATGGTTTTCCACCGGAAAAGGGAGAATTTGAGGGGAATTTAGGGAATTTATGCTTTTGTTTAGGTTCATTTTAGTAATATCCCTATAAGGAATATACTATACCTTCAAGAAACTTTGCAATAGACAGCTATAAAATAAAATTAATGTATGACATGACAAATATAAGAGCCGTTTTATCCTATAATATTAAGAAAAGACGAGAAAAACTGGGAATTTCACAGGCAAAATTAGCGGAAAAAGTTGATACTTCCACCAATTATATTGCCCAAATAGAACAACAAAACAAATTTCCCTCATCAGAAATGCTTGAGCGTCTCGCCGCTGCCTTGGAAATAGACAGTCCTGAGTTGTTTTCTTCAGTGCCTTTTCCGGTAGAGGCAATTCAACAATTCCATGAAGGGATAAAAGCGGATGTTGAGAAAAGAATAGAACGGCTTATGAAGTCTAATAAATAGCAGTTTCACCATTTCTGATGTATGCCCAATAAAATAAATTGCAGATAATGCCGGAATACTACGCGTACTCCACAACATTAGCCCAACGTAACAAAAATTCCTTCTCTTCCGGTTTCGCTCTCGGAAGTTGAGAAGCCGCCACAATAGACAGCCACTTCTCCACGTACTGTTTCGTCGTGTTGCTCTTTTTGCAGAACAACGCAAGGTACTTGTCCGCAAGCGCGGCTTTACCCGCAAGATGAAACAAAAGGTAAGTATGCGCCGCGTCCGCCGAAGCGTTGCCCTGAGTAGCATGGCACCAGTCGATGATATACGCCTCATCCTTGTCGGTAATGACAACATTGCCGGGGTTAAAGTCTCCGTGGCAGAGTTTGGTGTGTTTGGGCATACTCGCAAGCCTTCCCAAAATTTCGTAGCGGGCTGTCGAGTCAAGTTCGGAGGATTGTATCTTGCGCTCCATCTTTTCGATAAGCAGGGGAAGCCTTGTCGCGCTGTGGCGGTGCATGTCAAGCTGAATGTCAACAAATCGTTCAAGGTACTGATCTTCCTTGTCTTTGTTTTTTTCCATCAGCCTGTCAAGGGAAGTTCCCTCGACATATTCCCAAATTACCGCCCACTTGCCGTCGATTTTTGTTACCTCTACCAAACGCGGAACCTTGAGGGCGGTCTCTCCCACTACGGCAAGGTTGTGCGCTTCGGAAAGAACGTCCGGCGCGGGGAAATCCTTGTCCCTGAGCTTTATCACCTTGTCCCCGTCGCGGTATATTTTTCTCGACCCACGGTCTGCAAGTAAATTATCAAGTTTGTAACTACTCATTACACTTTCTCCTTCTATTCCGCCGCGCACTGGGCTTGCTAAAGCAAGCCCGCCTAATATTAACTGTGGCACTTATTGTGCGCGGTAACGTGCCACCGTTATTCAGTTAACGCCCCTTACCGGGGCGCTCCTTCTCGGTTTATTCCGCCGCGCACTGGGCTTGCTAAAGCAAGCCCGCCTAATATTAACTGTGGCACTCATTGTGCGCGGTAACGTGCCACCG
>Ga0268262_10004973_pt1 | contig 13405 bp, 12 predicted proteins | sample TergutNc150P3_FD_190354 | JGI IMG/M metagenome (GOLD analysis project Ga0268262, IMG submission 190354) | Nasutitermes corniger P3 segment gut microbial community from laboratory colony in Florida, USA - Nc150 P3 (SPAdes) (version 2) | ecosystem: Host-associated > Arthropoda: Insects >... | reverse complement strand
CTTGCCAAGAATAATGGCAATAGCGAAACCGGAAAACATCCCCACCGCGCTGTTGATGATCTGCACCTGCGTCATATAGCTGCTGCGGTCGGGCCCCATTGAGATATTGCTCAGAACGGGGTTATTGCCTATCATTCCAACACCGCGCACCACGTGAAAAATAGCCACGCCCAGAATTGTCAGTCCCAGCGCGGTATCATGACGGTCAAAATACGCCGCGACCGGCGCGAAAACCGCCGTAATCATTCCTATCGCCCGCACGATCCAAGTAAAACTGAAAATACCTACTATGCTGAATTTTTTTGAAAGTATTTTTCCCAGGGGCAGGAAAAAAAACGACACATACAAAAGGGCGCTGAGAATTCCAATGTAGGTGGAGGAGGCACCCAGCCGTATCGCGAACAGGGTGATAATGCTGCCAACCAGCAGATTCCATGAAAGAGCGTTAAAGACATTGAAAAGATTAAAAACTTCACGGGCTTTACCCTGGCGGTAAGGCGACAGCGGAGGAGTCATTTTTTCCTAATTCCTGAACGAATGAACCGGGGCCGGTATTCTCCCGCCGCGGTTGATGAACAAGTCGCTTTTCGCGGGGTTAACTGACATGACAGGAGCGCCTCCAAGCAGGCCTCCGAATTCCGCCCAGTCTCCGGCTTTCTTGCCGGGCACGGGGATAATCCGCACCGCGGTGGTTTTGTTGTTCACCATGCCAATCGCCATTTCGTCGGCGATGATCGCCGATATGGTGGCGGCGCTCGTGTCGCCGGGCAGGGCGATCATGTCCAGGCCGACGGAGCAAACCGAAGTCATCGCCTCAAGCTTGTCCAGGCTGATCGCGCCTTTCCTCACCGCGTTTACCATGCCTTCATCCTCGGAGACGGGGATAAAGGCCCCTGAAAAACCGCCCACATGGGTGGACGCCATGATGCCGCCTTTTTTTATCATGTCGGTTAACATGGCGAGGGCCGCCGTAGTGCCGTGGGTCCCCGCGGTTTCAAGTCCCATCTCCTCAAGTATGCGGGCGACCGAATCGCCTACCTCCGGAGTCGGGGCGAGGGAAAGATCCAAAATGCCGAAAGGCACGCCCAGCCGCCGCGCCGCTTCCATTCCTACAAGCTGACCCATGCGGGTAATCTTGAAGGCGGTTTTTTTTATCGCGTCGGCAAGCTCGTCAAAGCTGGCTCCACGCAAATTTTCCAGCGCGGCCTTAACCACGCCGGGACCGGACACGCCGACGTTAAGGCAGCTTTCCCCCTCGCCGACGCCGTGAAAAGCGCCCGCCATGAAGGGGTTGTCCTCGGGGGCGTTGCAGAACACCACGAGCTTCGCGCAGCCTAGGCCGTCTCTGTCCGCGGTGTTTTCCGCCGTCTTCTTAATCACTTCGCCCATGGTTCTTACAGCGTCCATGTTGATGCCGCTCTTTGTGGCGGCGACATTGACAGACGCGCATACCCTTTCGGTTTTGGAAAGCGCGGAGGGCAGGGAGGCAATCAACCTTTCATCGCCGCTTGTCAGGCCCTTCTGCACAAGCGCGGAAAAGCCTCCGACAAAATCGACGCCAAGCTCAATACCGGCCTTGTCAAGCGTTTGCGCGAAAGAGGTAAAATCTTTTTCCTCGCAGGAAGACGCGACTAAAGCGATAGGCGTAACCGCTATGCGTTTATTTATGATGGGTATGCCGTATTCGTTTTCAATGTCTTTCCCGGTTTTAACCAGCGGGCCTGCTATGCGCATCAGCTTGTCGCGGATTTTCCTCCGGCACTCGTCGCCTGATGACGAAACGCAGTCCAGAAGGGAAACCCCAAGGGTGATAGCGCGAATATCCAGCTTGTAGCGCAGAAACATATCTACGGTTTCTTTTATTTCTAAAGGCGTATATAACACTTTAATTCCTCTGTAAAATTAAACACGGTGCATGGCGCTGAAAACTTTTTCGTGCATCATGCTGATGGACACGTTAAATGAATCTCCCAATTCAGCGAGCTCTTTTTTTATATCCTCAAGGGCTTTCGCGCTTGATGAAAGATCAACTACCATCATCATAACAAAATTGCCGCTTAAAACCGTCTGGCTGATGTCGAGAATATTGATGTTTCGATCGGCCAGAAACGCCGAAACCCTTGCTATAATCCCGACTTTGTCGGAACCTACAACAGTAATAATTGCATTCATATTAACCCCTTACCCCTGATCCTGGGAGCCGATTTTGTGCTCGGTTAAGAACAGGTCCAGAACTGTAAGAAAGAGAATTACCAGTACCGGGCCGAGAATAAAGCCGTTAAAGCCAAAAACAACCAGACCGCCAAGAATCGCGAAAAATATTATTAATGGATGAAGCTGTATCCGGTCTCTCAAAAAGATCGGCCTTAAAACATTGTCAATGCCGGAAATAAAAATCATGGATACAATCAGGAAAATTATTCCGCCTGATATATTTCCGCCCACAAATTTAATAATAGCCAGAGGCAAATAAACTACCGTGGCTCCAAGCACCGGAATAAACACAACGATAAATGTCACTACCGCGAGCACAAGCGATCCGTTGATTTTAAATATGGAAAAAATTATATACGCCACAGTTGATTGCAGCAGCGCGACAATAATATAACCAAAAAAAAGATTGCGCGTAATATCCATGAATTTTCTGGTCAGGGTGCTGATGTATTCCGTTCTAATCGGAATTGCGCGAAGCACCAGGCGTGAAAGGTAGGGCCCGTCGGCGAAAAAGAAAAACAGCGAAAACACCATTACCAGCATATTTATAGCGAGAGTTCCGATAATCCTGACAAGGTTGCCGCTAAGAAAAACCATTTGCTTGTTACCTAGCAGCTCGTTGGTTATCAGGGCTTTAAGCTGATTGTTAATATCCTCGGAACTAATAATAATCTGCCCGGCGGAATTATCGTGGATAAACACCGATATTTTCTCAAGAAACTCAGCCAAAGCCTCGGGCCGCTGATTCAGCATTTCACGCGCGTAGCGCCCGATATCCATAATCTGCCTGAAAAAGATCGTGGCTATAAAAGAAAGGGGGATAAAAATTACCGCCATTACCCCCAGAGCGAAAACGATCGCCCAAAAGCTGCGCAGTATTTTTCCCTTAATGGTATCAAAATTTAAATTCTTGATAAGGCGGCGGTGCAGGGGGTTAAAGAGTATGTACAAGAGGATAGACCAAAGAAGGGCGGTGAAAAACGGGGTAAAAAGCCTGCACACTACCAAAAAAAGGACAATGAATATCACTCCAAAGACATAGCTTTGGATACGTTTGTTAGGTGAAGGCTGATTGGGCTGTAAGTCGCTCATAACCCCGCAAGTATCCTTTCTGCGTCAGCCTTTCCGCTGTATGATGAGTTTCGCTGTATCAGATCCCTAAGATATTTTTTCGCCTCGTCCGGTTTTCCCATGCTGACGTATGTTTTTCCCAGCTCATAAAGGGCGTCCCAGTTATCGGGGTTAAGCCGCAGCACGGCCTGGTATGAATTCTGCGCCTTGGCGAGATCGCCGGCGCTGGTGTAGGCCCTCGCCAGATTTAAATGCACGGTAGGATGTTTTGACTCCACGGAAAGCGCCTTCTCGTAATGCTCGACGCTTTTAGACCAGTTCTCCATTTTGGCGTATACCGCGCCAAGATTGTTATTCACCTCAAAATTTGACGGCTCTATGGCGTAAGCCTCTGAAAGATACTTTATACCTTCATTAAAATTATTGCGTGACAGATAGATGTTTCCCAGATTGACGCGGGGGCGCACATACTTTTTATCCAGTGACGCGGATTTTTGGTATTGGGTAATGGCGGCGTCGGTAAGCCCTTGCGCTTCAAGGGCAAGCCCCAAAGTATAGGTATATATCGGGCTGGAAGAGTTACTTTCAGCGGCGTTACGCGCATAAGAAAGCGCCTCGGCGTTCTTGTTAAGGGCGAGTTTTACAACAGCCATATTGTAGTTTGTCTGGGCGTCCGTGGGGGCCGCCTGTAAAGCCCTGGAAAACAACTCCTCCGCGGCGGTATGGTTGCCCGCCTCGTTCTGCGCGGCCGCGAGTTCCCTCATCGACGCGAGATCGCCGGGGTTGTGTTTAAGCGCGTTGCTAAAAGCTTCCACCGCGCTCTTGTAATCTTTCTTCGCAAGCAGAATTCGCCCAAGCTCCCGGTGCGACGCTGCGTAATCAGATTTTATCGCTATCGCCCTGCGGTAAGCGGCAAGGGCGTCTTCGTTACGGTTCAAAACCCGCAGGGAGCCTCCCAGGTTGTACCAGCCGTTTTCAAACTGGGGGTTTAACCTGACCGTGGTCTCAAAGGCTCCCCTCGCATCAGGATAGCGCTGCGCGGAATAATAGCTTCGGCCCAGCTCATAAAAGTTTATGTAATTGGAAGGATCCAAACGGGTCGCTTCCCTGAATTCGGCGATGGCCTTATCCCAGTCCTGCTGGTCGCGGCTGATCTTTCCCAATGTTGCGTGGGGCTGGGCCAGCCCTGAATCTTTAGAAATAGATTCCCTGGCCAAGGCCGTCGCCTTGTTCGCGGCGTCAGTACCGGCAGGGGTATTTTGATTCCGCGCGGATGCGTCATACAAGGATTCAGCCATTTCAGCCAGTTTCTGCGCCTCAAAATGAGTATCACCCGGCGGCATGCGAGAGCGCGCCTCGGCAAAGGCTTTCTCCGCGCCGGCGAAATTATTTTTTTCAAGCAATGCCTTTCCCTGCGAAACAAGGTCATTCACCGCCTGTCTTTTTTCCTGTAACTCGCGCGAAGCGTGGGCAAGCGCTTCATCTTCCGCCTTCCGCTTCGCCGCATCAGCTTCCCGCTGTTGCGCGACACGCTGGGCCTCTGCGTCTAACGCCTTTTGCCTCGCTGCCGCTGCTGCGTCCTGCTGCTGCCCGTCGTTTCCGGCGCGTTGCTGGTTAGAACCTTGTCCGGCACCCGCTCCGCCGCCGGCACCTCCGGCTCCGGTTCCGCTACCTGCGCCACCACCTCCGGTTCCGCCAGCACCACTGGCACCGCCTCCGGCTCCAGCTCCGCTACCAGCACCACCTCCGGTGCCAGCACCTCCAGTTCCTGAACCACCGCCACCCTGTTGTCTCTGGTTTCCGGCCTGTTGCCGGGCAGCGCTCTGACTGCCACCGGCTCCACTACCAGCGCCTGCTCCGCTACCAGCGCCTGCTGCGCCTCCGGCACCACCGGCTCCGGCTCCACCACCAGCTCCGCCTGCACCGGCTCCAGCTCCGCTACCAGCACCGCCTCCGGCTCCGCCACCAGCGCCTGCTCCACCTAATCCGGCAAGCTGTTGTCCCTGCTGCTGCCCATCAATTCCGTTAAGCAGCTGTTCTTTCAATTTCAGCAATTCAGGGTTGTTGGGGTCAGAAGCCAAAAGGCTATCCAACACATCAAGCGTCAGCTGGTTGTTCCCGCCGAAAAGCGAGTCTCCGGCAAGCAGTTGTTCTCTAAGTTTTAACAATTCAGGGTTATTGGGATCGGCCGCGAGCATGCGATCCAGAGTTTCAAGCGCCAGCTTGTTGTTATCGCCGGAAAGCGCCCCGCCCGCAAGAAGCTGTTCCCTCAGTTTCAGCAATTCTGGGTTGTTGGGATCCGCCGCGAGCATACGATCCAGAGTTTCAAGTGCCAACTTTTTGTTATCGCCTGAAAGTTTTAATCCGGCAAGCTGCTGCCCGTCAAGTTGCCCGTTAAGCAGCTGTTCCCTCAGTTTCAGCAATACAGGGTTATTTGGGTCAGCAGCGATCAGGCGATCCAAAGTTTCAAGTGTAAGCCGGCTGTTCCCGCCGGAAAGCTGCCATTCGGAAAGGAGCTGTGCCCTAAGTTTTAACAATTCGGGATTATTGGGATCCGCCGCGAGCATGCGATCCAGCATATCAAGGGTAAGCCGGTACTCCCCGCCCTCAAGCATATCCCCGTAAGGGCTCAACGCCGCGGTTCCGGAAATATCTCCCCTGTGGTGTCTTTCCCAAAGCAGGTATATAACCCCGCCTCCAAGCGACAGGATCAGGAGAAGCCCGATAAGCCCTATAACAATTATACGCCGCTCGTATTTTTTATCATTTTTCTCGCCGGCGGTTTTAAGCAATCCCCTACTCAAGTTCGAATTCCCCCTCATATCCCTCAATATCCTCGGCTCCGGTGGAAAGGCCTTTGCTCGCCCCCGCCGCGCCCTGGAGCGAAGCCGAAACCTCGTCCAAAAGGCGCTGCTTTCGTTCCGCCTCAAGCCGGGCTACTTCCTCGGCGACAAGCCGCTTCCGTTCCGCGTCGGCGTATTCGCCTTTTATTTTTAAAATAAGCTGTTCTATTGATCTGCGCTGAGTGGTTCTGGGATCAAGCATAAGATACTGCTCATAATCGGAAACAGCGTCCAAAAGGGCGTTTTTTTTCATTCGCGCGTTCGCCCTGCCAAGGTAGGCGAGGGCGTAAACCATGTCCGCGTTCATCGCCTGGGTGTAAAGCATTTCCGCTTCCGTGAACGCGCCTTTCTTGAAATAAGCGTTGCCAAGATTGGTTGTAACATTGGCGGTCAAATTCCCGGCGCGGCTCACAATCTGCCGGTACACGGCGATGGCCTCGTCGGTGCGGCCCATTTGCTCGTACACAATGCCAAGGTACAAAAACGCCTCGACTCGGGTGGGCTCGTCAACAATGCTGTTTTCAAGATAGACCACCGCGTCAGCAGGTTTGTTCTGCATGAACAGTTCCTGGCCTTTGGAAAAATTGGATTGCCCAAATCCCAACGCCCCGGCGAAAATAAAAATTACTACTTTAAAAATCCGTGTTTTCATATCCACTAGTAAATTCCCGCCTAATACTTTAGAATAATATTGAAGGACAATAATAGCAATGCCTAATTCGACAGACTCATATTCCTCTATTATCATTATCGGAAAAACGTTGTCTGTACAGAAGAAGAACATTTTCGCTGTTTTTTGGCCTTGGGCAGGAGAGGCAAAGTACCGTAAACCATGAAAATTCTCTGCGTTTCCGACCAGATAGATCCTCTTGTTTACTCTAACTCAATAAAGGAACGTTTCGCCGATGTGGATATGATACTCAGCGCCGGGGATTTACCCCTTGATTACCTTGATTTTATCGTTTCCAGCCTGAATAAGCCCCTGTTTTTCGTTTTTGGCAACCACCATATCCAGGAAATGGCCAACAGGTCTTTTGAGGGCCGGGGCTGCGTCCACATAGGCTCAAAAGTGCAAAAAGAGGAAGGGGTGATAATAGCCGGGCTGGGGGGCTCCATGAGGTATAACCTCGGGGAAAACCAGTTTACCGATTTTCAGATGTACCTGGAAATCTTTAAAATAATGCCCCGTTTGCTCATAAACAGGCTTTTTCACAAGCGCTACCTCGACATACTCCTGACCCACGCGCCTCCCAGCGGCATTCACGACAAGAAGGACAAATGCCACCAGGGCTTTAAGGCCTTCGTCTGGTTTATCAAAACGTTCAAGCCGAAATACCTAATCCACGGGCATATCCACCTGTACGATTTGGCGGATCCGCGCGTCAGCCACTTTATGGAAACCAACGTGATAAACGCCTACAACCATTATGTCATCGAAACCAACGAGGCCTGACATAAATAATGAGTAACGATATATTCAAAACCGAAGCCGCGTCCGACTTCAGCGCAGCCAGGGGAAAGGCGATACTTTCGGAAATCCAGCACATCATGAATACGGACAAAAACAGGCTGCTTTCCTTCCATGACGTGAAGGACATTCTCAAGCCCAAAAACCAGGTTTATATGGGCAGCCAGACCGTGCCGATAAACCTTATTGTCGGCAGCGAGGGCCGTTACCGGGATTTTAACAAATACTTTCTCCCCAAGGCGGACCACCTGCGAAGCCGCTGGGAACGGGTGGACGAGGCACATTTGCAGGACATTATCCTCCCGTCCATACTGCTTTACGAGATAGGCGGGGTATATTTTGTCCGTGACGGAAACCACCGCGTCTCGGTGGCGAAAACCAAGGGCGTCGAGTATATTGACGCCGAGGTAATAAGCCTGGCCTCGGAAATTAACCTTAGCCCTGGAATGACCACGGACGAGCTGCGGGAAGCCCTGATAGCGTACGAAAAAAACATCTTTTACGAAAAAACGCAGTTCAACGAGCTTACAAAAGATCCGTCCCTTGACTTTAGCACGCCCGGCCGCTACGACGTCATTTACAACCATATCCTTGTGCATAAATATTTCTTAAACGAATCACTGGAAGAGGAAATTCCTTTCTCTGAGGCGCTCGTTTCATGGTACAATAACGTGTACAGTCCCGTGCTCGCCATTATCAGGGAACAATGGCTGCTGGCGAATTTTCCCGGCAGGACAGAAGGCGATCTTTACGTCTGGATTGTAAAGCACTGGGATTTTTTAAAGAAAAAATACGTCGGCTCTACCCTGGCTGACGCGGCGAGAGATTTTTCGAAAAAGTACGGTCAAAGTAAAGGGCGTTTTTTCCGTTTCCTCGCGTTGCTGCTGGATCGTGTTTTTGGGAGAAAGCAATAAATGGCTATTTTATCGATACAATCCCACGTGGTGTACGGCTACGCAGGGAATACCGCGGCGGTTTTCCCCATGCAGCGGCTGGGCCGCGAGGTCTGGGCTATCAACACTGTTGAATTCTCCAACCACACGGGCTACGGCTCATGGAAGGGAAAAGCCCTGGGGGGGGAACTCGCCGAGGAGCTTGTCTCAGGCCTTGAGACTCGGGGCGTGCTTCCCCAATGCGAGGCCGTGCTTTCAGGCTATCTGGGGGATGCCGCCGTGGGGCGCGCCATTACAGGCGCGGTAAAAAAAGTCCGTTCCGTGGCGCCTAAAGCCCTGTACTGCTGTGACCCCGTGATGGGCGACGTCGGCAGGGGCTTTTACGTCAAGCCTGACATCCCCGATATTTTCAGGAACGAGCTTGTCCCCCTGGCCGACATCATCACGCCGAACCAGTTTGAGCTTGAGGCCCTGACCGGCCTTGAAATAAAGGATATAGATAAAGCCCGCCGCGCGATCGACACGCTCCACGAAAAAGGGCCCGGCATCGTGCTGGTAACGAGCTACCATGACGGAAAGTCCGGCGGCGCTCCGGGCGACGAAAGAAGAATAGGGATGCTGGCCTCGGACAAAAGCGGGGTTTACTCGATAAGCACGCCGGAACTGCCAATAGGGGCCGGCATGGCGGGCTCGGGCGATATTACCGCGTCGGTGTTCCTGTCGCGCTACCTTGAAACCGGCGATGTCAAGAAAACCCTGGAACTCTGTACCGCGTCCATTTACGGTATTATTGAGGCAAGCTGGCGGGCCCGAAATGACAAAGTTTTTTCTCAATCGGGAAATAAGTTTTCTCCCAATTCGGAGAAAACTTATAATAACGGGACGGGATTGATGGAATTGAGGATAGTACAGGCTCAAAATGAGCTTGATACCCCCTCTAATACCTTTGAGGCGCGCAAAATTTAGGATTATTAATGCCTAGAACAAAGCGAAACTGGGCCTCGCAAAGCCCTTATGAGCGTTTCTTTGATTTTATCGCCCCTGAAGCCGACCGCTTCGCCGTGCTGCTGGATCATATCCAAAAGCTGGGACTTAACTCCCTGGTCATCTCAATAGAGGGGAACCGCCATTTTTTCATCTTTCCCAAAAGGATAAATTTGAAACTCTCCCCGGGCAGCGCGTTCCCGTTCCACGGGGAAAACCCAATCGTGCTGACCGCGCATTACGACCGGGTTCCCGGAAGCCCGGGCGCGAACGACAACAGCGCGGCGGTTTTCCAGCTTCTTAAAACCGCCCTCAAACTTGACGAAATGGACCTTGACCGCTGGATAATTATTTTTACCGACAAGGAAGAGCTGCAAAGCGGCGAGGGTTTTAAACAGCAGGGCTCCTACGGCCTGGCGAAAAAACTCCGCAGGCTGGGTTTATTAAACGCCCAGATATTTAATTTTGACGCCTGCGGCTCGGGCGAAGTTTTTGTGTTCTCCGGCACTACCGACTATCTTCTGGACAAGAACGAAAAACCCGGTTTCCGCCGGGTCAGCCAGAGGGTAAAAAAGCTGAGGACAAAAGTCCTTGAAACCGCCCGCAAGCTCAACATAAGCCACGTGCTCTCAGTCCCCACGCCTTTTTCCGACGACGCCGGTTTCCTGCAGGGGGGGCTTCCCGCCCAAACCATCACAATGCTCCCCGAAAAAGAAGCCAGCCGTTTCGCCTCCCTGCTCCGCAACCACCCCGAGTTTATTGATCTGCTCATTTCAGGCTCGTTAACCGCGCCCGAAGACCGCCAGAATATCCCGGAAACCTGGCGCTCCATTAACTGCCCGAAAGACACCCCCTCGCGCCTTACGCCCGAACACTACGACCGCGTTGTCCGCTTCGCCGTGGAGCTCTGCAAGGACGAGGCCTAGGAAGCTTTTTTACCGGCAGCCCTGCGCCAAAGTTTTTTTAACAGGCCGATCTTTCCGAATAGAAGCCAGAAAAAGAAAAACAGCAGAAGAATAATTGGAATACCAAAAATCACAATGCCTATGATCGCTGCGACCATCAGTGAAAGGAAATTGCCGAAACTGCCAAAAAGCTCCTTGAGCCTGTCGCCCAGAGTCGGGCCCCGGTACGGCGACGAGGCCACGGGCCCAAGAACGGAAAGCTCGATTGTGGCGTAATCAATCCTGTTTGAAAGATTACGCAGCTCCTTGCCGGTTCCCTCTATTTCGTATTGCAATTCGGCGATTCTCTTTTCAACAGATAAAATCTCTTCGATGTTTTTGGCTTTTCCCAAATATGATTGAAAAGTTTTTAACAGTTCTTTTTTTGTAGCGAGACGCCCCTCAAGATCATAGTAATGGAGGGTTACGTCCTCGGCGTTTTCAGAGCGGCCAAGCAGCCTTCCCATACCGTTTAACTCGTCAATAGCGGCCCTGTACGCGGACGAGGGAACCCGGATTGAGTAATGTCGGGAATTATCTTCTATATTGGTGGAGCTCGCGTAGGCGTTATATTTTTTCATCAGGTCTTTTATAAAGGTATCCGTCTCGTCAAGATTCTCAACCCTTACCCTGACAAAGGCCGTCATTATTATTTTTCGCTCAAGCTCATTCTCCGCGGGCATTTCCTGCGCTTCAAAGGCGGAGCTTTGAGTGGCAGCCCTGCCATATATATTGGACGTTTCCTTATAATCCGCGTCCCCGCCATCGTCATAAAAAGCCATCCCTGCCGCAGCCGGGGCCGGCACCGGCGCGCGGGACGCCCCATATTTAGCTCTGCCGCAGCCAAGAACCAGAAAAAGCGCTCCCAGCAAAAGTAATAATTTGAATATCTTCATACGTTATTCTATACAAAACAGTGAATTGCGGGAAGGGTTACGGCTATGGTTATGGATTTTACCCCTCGCTTCGCCTTTCTCACGGGCCCGTGGAATTATTCATATAAGGCTCTGAAAAAAACAGGAGCGTGCGTTATCGCCATACCCGCCCTTGACCTCGCGAAAAAAACCGTACAGATAGGCTCGTGTTCCGGCGCGGAAACAAACAAATTTGAAAAATTTAAGCTCACCCCCCTTAAAGCGCAAAACGTGTCCGCGCCGCTTATCAAAGAATGTTACGCGAACATTGAGTGCCGCGTTGTTGACCACATAAAAAAGCACAACATTTTCATCCTTTACGGCCTCGCCGCCTGGGTCGACAACGCCCGCCCCGAAAAACGCTGTTTCCACGCCATCGGCGACGGCCGTTTTCGCGCGGACGGCGACCTTATAAACCACCGCCGGATTATGCTCGCAAAGCTGCCGCCGGGGGTGTGAGGGGGAGACTATACAATAATCCTTTTTTATCCTTCTTAATATACAGGGGGATATTATGGTTTATGGGTATATTCGGGTCAGCACTGACAAACAAACAGTTGAAAATCAGCGTTTTGAAATTACACGATTTTGCAAAGAGAAAAAATTTAAAATTGAGAAATGGATAGAAGAAAAAATCAGCGGTACAAAAGCGCCGGAAAAAAGACAGTTGGGTAAACTATTAAAACTTGTGCAAGAAGGAGATATTATTATCTGCTCTGAATTGTCTCGTCTTGGAAGATCTTTTTTTATGATAATGTCGATCCTTTCAGGCTGTATGGAGCGCGGCGTAAAAGTTTGGACAATAAAAGATAACTACCGTTTGGGCGATGACATACAAAGCAAAGTTTTGGCATTTGCCTTTGGTCTATCCGCTGAAATAGAGCGTAACTTAATCGCACAGCGTACAAAAGAGGCTCTTGCCCGTTGTAAAGCAGAGGGGAAAATTTTAGGTCGCAGACCGGGAAGAGCCGTCAAAGTGAGATTAACCGGACATGAAAAAGAGATACGGAAAATGCTTCGTGAAGGGAAAAATAATGTTGAGATAGGGCAACGGTTCGGCGTACATAGGCAGACTGTGAGATACTTTATCCGTGAAAGGCTTACAAAGTGGAAATTAAAAAAGCTATTCCCTGCGAATGAATAAAATCACCATTTATTTGTGTCGTTTAAAACACAGAAAATATCTACTTATATACATATTGCCATGAAATTTAGGAGTTTATCAAGCTAAATTCTTGACAAAAACCGAAAAATTTCTAAAGGCAAGAAAGAAATACATATATCTTAGCGGCGGTAATCGACGGTGGAATAATAATGTCATCCAATATTTCTAAGGAAAAAAGAAAAGACCTTACCGATAAAATAAAAGCAATCCATAAATATATCGCTTCCGCCAAACCTGATGAAAATACTCATAATTTTCTGGTATGGCTTTCCGAAATAGAAAAAGAAATAAACACAAAGAAATTCGGTCTTGTTTTTGAAGAACACAGAGAAGCTATAGATGATACTCTTGAAACACATACTCCCGTCCTCACTGAGAATAAAAAACTGTTTATTGACAATGGCGGTCAAGTCAATTTTCTTATTGAAGGGGATAATTTAGCCGCTTTAAAACTGTTGCTTAAAACACATAAGGGGAAAATTGATGTCATCTATATAGATCCGCCGTATAATACTGAGAAAAAAGACTTCATTTATGATGATAAATTGATTGATGAAAATGATGGATACAGGCATAGTAAATGGATTTCTTTTATGTCGAAACGTTTAGAGCTAGCCAAAAAAAATCTTGCAAATGATGGCGTTATTTTTATATCAGTAGATGACAACGAATTGGCAAATTTAAAGATACTTTGTGATACAATTTTCGGAAATATAAATTTTTTATCCAATTTTGCTATTCAAGTAAGATATGCAGATAAAAGTTTAAATGAAGAAAAACCATTTAAGCCTTTATTGGAATATTTACTAATTTATGCAAAAGATATTAACCATTATGAAGTCAATAGAGAAAAAGAAGAATATACGACAGATAAATTTATTTACGAAATAGTCGAACTAACTAAAGGGA
>Ga0268262_10004972_pt1 | contig 13405 bp, 14 predicted proteins | sample TergutNc150P3_FD_190354 | JGI IMG/M metagenome (GOLD analysis project Ga0268262, IMG submission 190354) | Nasutitermes corniger P3 segment gut microbial community from laboratory colony in Florida, USA - Nc150 P3 (SPAdes) (version 2) | ecosystem: Host-associated > Arthropoda: Insects >... | reverse complement strand
CACCTTTTATTAATTCACAGAGTTACGTAGAATTTCTGCAGAAAAACCCGAACATATATTACAGCGGTGTTTTATTAAATAATATTGTCATTGCCGCCTGCTGTCTTTTTGCCGTGCATTATCTGCGAAAAACCAAATTAATTCCGCCTCTTAAGCTTTATGTGATTTTCAACCTGCTGTTTATTTTATTCCCTTTAATGGTTCTCGTATGGTATGAGGATATACTTAATGTAATGTCCGCATCATTTTTAACTTCCGCTTTTATAGGTACGTTTTTTTTGGTAATTATGCTGTTTTTATTTTTTCTGTATACGCGGTTAACCGCGGATGAAGAAACAGAAAATCCATTGTCATTGGAAGTAGAAAATAGCGATAAATACACGCCGTACATTCAGTTACTAAGCAGGCGCGAATTGGAAGTTATAGAAGCTGTCCTTGCCGGTAATGTAAGGCATAAACAACTATCCGCGGCCCTGAATATATCTGTCAGTACGGTAAAAACTCATTTAGTTCATATTTATCAAACTACGGGCGTTTCCAGTATTGCCGCCCTATCATTACTTTTTCACGGATATACTTCCCAAAAACCCAAAAATCAACCTTAAATCAACCCAAAATCAACCTAAAAGATGATATAAATACGCGGCGTCTCCTTTATATTCTGTATAAAAGGAGTTTGTTATGCTGGAATTTATTCAAAAACTGCATGAATATCTTTTTTACCCTGATTATAGAAAAAGAAAAGATATTCTGGAAACTAAAAAATGCAGAAATTGCCTAAAAAGGGTTAGTTTAAACTGGAATATATGTCCATGGTGTAAAAATTCTAACTTCACATTTAATGAAGAATATCTATATAATGAAGGAAAGAGCGGAAGATAAAAATATCTGCCTGTCAATATTTTGATTTGCCGATATTTAGAAAGGAGGCAAATATGTTAACAGGGTCAATTTATTCGGAGCAGGCAAGGAAGGAAGGCTTAGAGCTTGTAATAGCCTCGGGAAAAGGCGATATTGAAGCCGTAAAATCTTTACTTAAGAAGGATGTTTATATCCACGCGCAGGACAAAGAAGGCAGATGCGCCCTTGTAGCCGCCGCTTATAAGAACCATCTGGAAATTGTCGATTTGCTGATTGCCGCCGGCGCGGATGTTAATATGAAAGACGATACCATACAAAGCGCTTACTTGATTCCAAGTCTCGCGGGATATACAGAGTTACTGAAGAAAACACTCAAAGCCGGAGGAGATGTCCACAGTACGGACAGTGACAATGGAACCGGGCTGATACGGGCATCCGACCGCGGACATGTTGAAATAATAAAAGAACTTTTAAAGACAGATATCCGCGTTAATCATGTTAACAGAATGGGATGGACCGCATTGCATGAGGCGGTCATATTAAGCGACGGGGACGAACGGCATACTGAGGTTGTGCGTCTGTTGGTTTCTGCCGGCGCGGATGTCAATTTGCCGGATAAAGACGGACTCAGCCCTCTGCAGCACGCCAAAAACAAGGGCTTTACCGATATAATTAAAATAATGGAAAAAAATATTTAAAATTTCAATTCTTGATTAAAAATGTTAATTTATAAGGTATATAATGAGTTATATACTATCCATTGTAACTTTCACTCGAAAAGTATGTAAAACGGTAACAGGCGCGAAAATTCGGTAGTGTCGCCAACAAGTCGGTGACAAAAAATGTATTTATGGAATATAATAGTTTATTGGAGGATTATATGAATGTTAATGAAATGAAACGAATTAAAGCATTACTTTTTCAATCAACAAATGAAAAAGACGGTTCACTAATAGAAGAATATCTTGCCGATAAAATAAAGTGGCATGATGGTTGTGATGGAAATAATGGTTCTGATGTTATTTTTGAATGGCCTAAACGTGATTTTATAAATGCTAACATATTGGGTATTGGTAGTTTTGAAAAGACAAAAACAATTAATTTACAGGTTGCCGAGGGGGATAAAGTGTTTACATTATTTACTGTTGAAGGTATACATGATACAGGAAAAATTTGGGAATATTCTCCTACAGGTAAAAAGATACGATACAATGCGCAATATACTGCAAGATTTGAAAATGGTTTAATAGTTGAAATATGGGCAACAATGGATGGACATACAGTATTGAAACAACTGGGAATTATAAAGTAATTTTAAATAAAATATTAAATATGCACAAGGGAAAAAAATCCTGAGTAACCCATACAGTGATGTATGGCTGAACGTCCCTGTCGTAAAGAAGTAAAAAATGTAGGGTAGTCCGTACACTTTTCCTCGTTTCCTATCTTGAACCTCAACCGAGCCTGAAAAGGCGAAGGTTCCCCTCTTGACAACTATACAAATGTATAGTATAAATATAGGCAGGGAGGAAAGGGGACAATTATGGAACTAAAAACGACCGGATTTGCCAGTCCGGCGCAAGGCTACGAAGAAGAAGGCATAGACCTTAACCGGCTGCTGATACATAACCCCCCGGCAACCTACTTCGGACGCCTCGAAACCAGCAGAATGGAAACCCTTGGGCTGCCGCAAGGCTCCCTGCTGGTAGTAGACCGTTCCATAAACCCCGCTCCCTATTCCTTTGTCCTGATACGCCACGAGGGAGAGTTTTTGTGCCGCCAGTTCCTGAAACACGAAGGAAAAACCGTATTTACGGACGGTAAAACCTGCATACTCCCGACAACAGGTGATACTGAAATTATGGGAGTAATAACCGCACACATAAAGGAATATGCCAATGTTAATGCACATTGACGGCAATGCTTTCTACGCCGCTTGCGAGCGTTTATTCCGCCCCGATTTATATCGCAGCCCAATAGCCGTATTAAGCAACAATGACGGCATAATCATAGCCTTAAACGCCGAATGTAAAAATATGGGCTTTAAGCGCGGCGATGTTTTCTATCAGGTCAAACACAACATGGAAAAATTGGGAGTACAGGTTTTTTCCAGCAACTACACCCTATATGCCGATATGTCCGCAAGAATGAATTTGATATATAACCGCTTCGCCCCCGAAGTAGAAGCCTATTCAATCGACGAAAGTTTTTTATTCTTTCCCTCATGGAACAACGCCGATTTTACCGAAATCGGGCAAAATATAAAAACCGCCGTAACCAGAGAAACCGGAATACCTGTCTCAATAGGAATTGCGCCCAACAAGACGCTTGCCAAAATGTGTAATAGTTTAGCCAAAAAGCGCGAAGGCATTGGAACAATACCAGGTTTATGCAACTGGCAGGAATTAAACCAGGATGAGGAATTGGAGCGTTACCCCGCCGGCGATATATGGGGCATAGGACCTTCAAAAGCGGCGTTTCTAAAAAAGCAGGGCATAACCACCGCCCTCGCCCTCAAACACTACCCATTGGACAAAGCCAAAAAACACATGACCATAACAGGATTCAAAACAGTGCAGGAATTGAACGGCATACAAGCCATAGACCGCATTGAAGACGGTCCGCGCCAGGTGGTCTCCGTCTCACGCAGTTTTCAAGCCCCGGTTTTTAAATTAGACGACTTAATCACGGCGTTGTCGGAGTACACGCAGGAAGCCGTCAAACGCATAAGGGCAGAAAACTTGTCATGCCGTTATATAACCGTCTATTTAATGACAAACGCCTACGCCGAAGGCGAGCAGTATTTCAACCAGATGAGCGCCGAAGTATCCAGCCCAAGCGCCTACCTGCCCGAAATAACCGCCGCCGCCAACGAACTCTTAAAAAGAATATACCGCCCCAACTATAAATACCGCAAAGTAATGATAGCCCTGACAGGACTAATCAATGAAACCCGCCCCCAACTGGACCTGTTTGACAATTATCGTAACATGGTTAAACTTTATGAACCCCTGATGAAAACCTTTGACAAAATCAACGACCGTTACGGAAGGGGCACAATAAAACTGGCTTGCGGACTAACCGGAAATAAACCAGCGGACAACGAAACAGACCCTTGGCTGTTGAAAAGGGATTATCTTTCCCCCAGATACACTACCAACATAAAAGAAATACCGCTAATATATTAAAAGGATAGAAAATGTCTGAATTATATATAGGCACAAGCGGTTATGATTACAAGGAATGGAAAAACGCCTTTTACCCGGAAAAACTGCCGCAAAAAAAGTTCCTTGAGTATTATTCAACGCAATTCAACGCATTGGAACTGAACGGCACATATTACCGTATACCCACGCCGGAACAAATGCAAAATATGATAAAAAGAACAGACGGCAAGGTAAAATTCGCCGTTAAAGCGTTTCAGGACATAACCCACGCCGAAGACAAATCCCGATACCACCCCCTGATATACGAATTCAAAAAAGCCCTTGAACCCCTGCAAAAAGACAATCTTCTGTTATGCGTCCTATTCCAATTTCCGGAAAGTTTTCGTTATGACAAAACAGAACGGATATATTTAGACGCGATCCTCAAAGAAGTGTCCGGCATACCGTCGGTCGTGGAAATGCGGAATACCCAATGGCAAAATGACAAAGTATACAACGCCCTGCGCGAGCGTAATATCGGCTGGTGTATTACAGACAACCCAGACCTGAAAAACTTAATGAAATTAGATTTTATATGCACAAGCGAAATAGCCTACATACGCTTTCACGGACGTAACGCTCAAATGTGGTACAAAGGCGACAATGTAACTCGCTATGACTACTTCTACACCGATGCGGAGTTAAAGACATTTATAAACCCCGTAAAAGAACTATTGAAACACGCAAAAATAGTCCAGTTATTTTTCAACAACCACGCCAAAAGCCAGGCCACCGTAAACGCCAAAAAACTGGAATTACTGTTGAAACAATAATCACACCCGTAAATATAACTCAATTCCCGGTAGAATTTTTGATAAATTCCAATTATTAAGATGATTACCGTAAAAAAAATTATTATTGGGAGTAGTACCGTCTACAATGTGCCTTAAAGTTCATAATGCCGAAAATCACCACACCCAGCGCGGCAATCCCGGCGTAAATGGCGAATAACGGGCGGTATCCGATTGACTCCACAATTACGCCCCCCGCCATATTGCCCAGAAGCGCGGGGAGCCCGGATCCAAGGGCGAGATATACAGGCATTCCTATGCCGCGTTTTTGGGAGGGGAAGACGGATGATATAAACTGCACCGCGGCGGGGTGATAGACTCCATAACACAGGGAATGGAGAAGCTGACCCGCGATGATGACAGGCCTGTAAGGGAAAAGCGCCCACAGTAAAAGCCGCAGGGTGATTCCTCCGGCAGAAACGGCAAGAAGCGGAAGCGCTCCAAAACGGCGGATCAAAAATAAAGACAGAAACATAAACGGAACTTCCGATGCCGAAGCTAAAGCGAACATAAGCCCGACCGCGTTCCAGTTCAAAGCCTCAGTCAGGTAAAGTGGAAAAAAACTGTAGACCGATGACATGGCAAAACGGCACAGAAAAATAACCGCAAAGCCTCCGATAAAATAAACTGAAAGAAGCGGTATTCCCTTTTCTGTGTCTTTTTTTTCGTGTCCATGTTCAATAGAAGCAAACAGGGATCCTGGGAGAATAAACAGGTATATTATGGCTGCAAACGTAGTTATAACTATCCAAATAGCGATATTTTTTGAAATGTTTGGTTTAAGAAACGGAGTCCACTGAAGAAAAAGCACAAATATAATAAAACTTATTGAGCCGAATGCCCGTATCTTCCCATAGTCGCCGTATTTTCCGATTCTAACGGTAGTTATCGCGTCCAGCAGCGAGGATGTGGAACGGAAGCCGAACGCCAATACGGCAAGCAGAATTGCGCTGATAACCGGGTGGATCCATAACACAATGGGAATTGCGGTAATGGCCGGGAGTACGCATGAGATAATTAACGGGAAACGGAAGTTGCCGGTTTTGTCCGCCAAATAGCCGAATACAAAGGGGCCGGCTATGGCGGAACCTTCAAAAATGCCAAGCAGTATCCCTACCCAAAGGGGACTGTATCCCAAACCTCTCACCATGATTGAAAGATAAGGCGTAACAACGGCAAAAGTTGTAAAGGTCAGCACATAAGAAGGAATAAAACTGCGTCCGTCATTGAGTTTCATATTTATTGTGTTACATACCGTAGATGTGTTCCAGACCGTGCAGAAGCTCCAGAGCTTTTTCCTTGCAGCTTCCGCAGACAGTGCCCATTTTGGTAGCCTGCTGCAAATCTTCCCAACTTCGGGCTCCGTTTTGGAAGGCGTTTTCAATGTCTTTGTCGGTGATGCCAAGGCAGTGGCAAATCTCTGTGGCTTCTTCCTGTAACATTCCGGGCCTTCCGGTTTTGGCGAGGTAGTCGTCAATGGCGGCGCGGAGGGCTTTGTCGCCTAACACGGAACAGTGGATCTTGTATGAGGGCAGGCCGCCGAGTTTATCAACCAGGTCTTCGGGCTTTACCTTGTAAGCGTCCTCTATTTTCATGCCCTTTATTACATCCGACAGCATGCTGGTTGACGCGATGGCGCTGGCGCATCCGTAGGTTCTCCAGCGCACGTCGGTGATAACATCATTATCAATTTTAAGGAGCATCAGCATCTGATCCCCGCATTTTATGTTTCCTGTTTGTCCCCTTGCGTTATACGAAAAAGCATTTTCATCTTCCAAAAGGACATTACGGGGATTGGTAAAATGCTCCTTAACAGTATCCGAATAAAGCCAATCAGGCATAAATCCCTCCCATTGCCCTAAGCCGGGCGATTATAGGCGGCAATGTTTCTATTATATAATCAATATCATCGGTTGTGATCCCCCAGCCCAGGCTGAAACGGATAGAGCCGTGCGCCAGTTCCGGCCCTACGCCGGTCGCCATAAGCACATGGGAGGGCTCAAGGCTGCCCGAAGCGCAGGCTGACCCGGTTGACGCCTCTATTCCGGCTAAATCCATGGAAAGGAGTATAGCCTCTCCTTCAGCGCCGGGGAAAGAAACATTTAATGTATTTGGCAGCACGTCTTCAGGATGGCCGTTTATTTTTATATTGGGAATCGCTTTTACAAGACCGTCGCGCAGGCGGTTTCGCAGGGGGGCGATTTCCTTTCCGTATTTATCAAGCTCATCCGCGGCGATTTTTGCAGCTTTGCCAAAGCCAAGAATACCGATGTTGTTGTAGGTTCCGGCCCTCAGGCCTTCTTCCTGATGCCCGCCGTGGATAAGGGGAAACAGCGGCGAGCCTTTTCTGACATACAGGGCGCCAATGCCCTTTGGCCCGTAAATCTTGTGCGCCGACGCGGTAAGGTAATCCACGCCAAGATCGTCAACATAGACCGGAATCTTGCCGAGCGCCTGTACCGCGTCGGTATGCATCCACGCGCCGGCAGTCTTCGCAAGCGAGGCGATTTCCCTGATGTCCTGTATGGTTCCGATTTCGTTGTTTGCCATCATTATTGATACAAGAATGGTATTCACGCTTAACGCCTTTTTGAAGGCGTCCATGTCAATCTTGCCGTATTCGTCAACCTGAATAAAAGTAACCTTAAAGCCCAAGTCTTGCAGGTATTTCGCCGAGTTAAGCACGCACGGATGCTCTATAGAGCTGGTGATGAATTCGCAGCGGCCCTCTTTCAGCGGGCTGCTGTTGGGAGCTGAAACAAGCTTCCTCATTGTTTGAAATACGGTGTTATTTGATTCAGAGCCCCCCGAGGTAAAAAAAACGGTATGCGGCTGCGCCCCCATAAGTTTTTCCACACAGCTTCTTGCTTCTTCCACCCGCGAATGGGCGAGCCGCCCGGACGCGTGCATGCTGGAGGCGTTCCCGAATATATCCAGATCTTCTGAAATGGCGGCTTTTACTTCCGGCCTTAAGGGGGTAGTGGCATTGTAATCAATATAGACTTTTCGCGTCATTATTCCCAAATATCCTTAAATATGACTATTTTACACAATTTAATATGGGACGTATAGGGGTAAAAAATGAGGGAGCAGATGGCAATGATGATTTTTTAACCGTTTACCCCTGGAATCAGCGAAAAAAGGCGAATTTAAAAGTTTTCTCCCAATTCAGAGAAAAAATTTGCATTTTTTTAAGATTGGCCGATACTTATAGTATGATACAAAGATCAGAGTACCTGGGACGGCTGGCAAAATGGAGGGAAAAACAGCCTGTAAAAGTTATTAGCGGGGTCAGGGGCAGCGGAAAATCAACCCTGCTTGCAATGTACATTGACTGGCTTAAACGGACCGGCGTAGATGACAAGCAGATCATTTTTATCAATATGGAAAACCCGGAAAGTGAATCCCTTTTACATTACCAGGGGCTTTACAGCTTTATAGCGAAACGGCTTTGCGTAAATAAATTTACATATATATTTATTGACGAGGTTCAAAAATGCAGGGATTGTCACAAAGCCATTGAAGGGCTTTTAATCAAAAAACAGGTTGACCTGTACACAGCCGCTTCCAATACCTGCCTTTTCTCAAAAACACCCCATATAGAAATCAAGATGCTGCCGCTGTCCTTCAGTGAGTACCTGCTTTTTACCAGGCTCAGGAATAAAACCATGCAGATTCCTGGCAGGGCGCAGGAATTGGAAGAATTTGCTCCGAATGACTCAGGGGAAAAAAAACAGGCGCAGGCGGCGTACCCGTCAAGGAAAGACAAGCGGCTTCCCCGGCAAAAAGAACAGATGGAAAAATTTTTGCGAAGGGAAGATTTTAACAATTACCTGAGTTTTGGCGGTTTCCCGTTTACCACGGCGTTAAGCGGTGACGCGGGTATGATACGCCAATGCGTTGAGGGAATCTACAATACGGTTCTTATTAAGGACATATCATGGCAGAACGGGATCAGCGATATTCCCCTGCTTGAGAATATCGCGAAACTGATGGGACACTCCACGGGCCGCCCAATCAGCTCAAAAAAACTAAGCGTGGATATTGACGCGAAGGGAAGAAAAATATCAACTAACACGGTGGAAGCGTATATGCGCGCCATTTGTTCGGCGTTTGTTTTTTACCATGCGGAGCGCTTTGACATAAAGACAGGGCGGCAGCTTAAAACCCTCGGCAAGTATTACATTGCCGATACCGGGATCAAGAACCTGCTGCTGGATCAGGAACCGCCCGATATTTCCAGACTGCTTGAGAATATCGTGTATATGGAGCTTCTGCGCCGGGGCTGTCAGGTAAGAGTCGGGAAACTGGGCAGCGAAGAGGTAAATTTTATCGCGTTAAACGGCTCGACTGAAAATACATATTATCAGGTTGCCGCTTCTGTCCGTGAAGGATCTGTTCTTTCAAAAAGAATCTCTCCGCTGGAAAAGATAAAGGACAACAGCCCAAAATACATACTCAGCCTGGATGAAACGCCTTTCCGTTCAAATAACAAAGGCATTATACAGAAGAATCTGATCGAATGGCTTCTTGAAACATAAAATCTGGTGTAATTGTCGGGGCTTATGTCGTTATTCCCTTGTTGCCTGCCAATCACTGGCTGGAATATCATCCGGCTCTTCCCACCTTCCATTATAAAATGTTTTTCTGTCTATTGACACATAGGCTTCATATTTTCCCAGAACCAAATTTTTGCTGTTTTCCAGTCTTGTGCCCTGAAAATAAATTTTATCTATATCCGTATCAAACCAGCCGGTAAAATATTCCTTGCCGCTGTAATCTAAATCCGGGCCCATATACCAATCAAAATATCCGTCAAAATTGTTGTTTCGAACATTGTTAATAACAATATCCGCTTTCCATTCCGCATCTTCCGCGTCATGTCCGGATAATTTCCACAATCCGGCTGCCGGGAAATCATTTCCTGTACCGTTGTTCTGCCATGTCATATCAGGCTCTGATTCCGGTATATAAGAATCTTGCGGAGGGCCGGCTGCCGGAGGCGGTTTGTTTGCCGGAGGCTGTTGTACTGCCGGAGGCGTCCTGTTTGCCTGTGGTTGTTGGCTTGCCGGAGGCGGCTGGACCGCCGCGACACCGGCGGGATCGATCTTAATAAAAACTTCCGAGAAACCGGCTTTTCTGATTCTTTCGATATAAGCGGGTATATCAAAGGCGCTGACTCCCTTGATAATCACCCGTGTAAGATCCTGGTATTTTTCATAAGACGGGTTCAATGAAGCGGCCCTGAGTTTATTAAAAGCGTTTGTTGCGTTTTGAGTAACTTTAAAGGAACCTACCTGCATTTGGTATAACTTGTTGTCCACAGCGTCAGGAATCCTGCCTATTACTCTAATGCCCGCGTTTTGCTGGGCAAAACACAGGACCGAGAAAAAGAGTAAATAAATAAATAAACATGAACGCTTCATATCTATAAGTATAGTATTAATATACAAAAAAAGATAGATTGTACCTATGAACATCATTCACGCTGTATTGCTTGGCATAATCCAGGGTTTGACGGAATTTTTGCCGGTTTCAAGTTCCGGTCATCTGGTTTTGTTTCAGAAACTGTTTGGTATTTCCGAACCTGCCCTGTTGTTCGATACAATGCTCCATGTGGGCACGCTGGCGGCTGTTATCGTGGTTCTTTGGAAGGATATATGGGCTATTTTGCGGAAACTTTACCAGCCGCTTACTCTATATTTGATAATTGCGACCATTCCCACGGTAATAGCGGCTCTGGTTTTCAGAAAACCGCTTGAAAAGGCCTTTGAAACAGGACATTTTCTGGGTTTTGCCTTTCTTATGACATCGGCATTGCTGATTGTGGCTGAACTACTGGCGGGAAGTGGTGCGGTCAAAGGCGGTATTGAAAAGATGAACTGGCTGGACGCGCTGGTCATCGGCGTTATGCAGGCAATCGCAATTATTCCCGGCGTGTCCCGTTCCGGCGCGACGCTTTCCGGGGCTCTTTCCAGCAGGCTGGAGCGCGACTTTGCCGCCCGTTTTTCTTTTTTACTGTCAATTCCAGCGATTCTTGGCGCGGTTGTTTTCCAGATAAAGGATTTGGTGAGGGACGGCGCCGTGAAGGCGGCAACGGGCGCAATCGCGCCCGCCAGCATTGGGTCGGCGGCGATGATCGCCGGAACCATAAGCGCCGCCGTTGTCGGTTTCTTCGCAGTACGGTTTATGCTAAAAATTGTCAGGGAAAAATCGCTGTGGGGTTTTGCCGTTTATACCGGCGTTCTTGGGCTGCTGGTGCTGTTGGATCAGTTTGCGCTTAAGCTGGTGTTTAGATAAGGTCCGCGATCCCCAAAAACCGCACTGCATTGGCGCTTGTTTCCATTGCTATCTGTTCTGGAGTTTTGCCAAGAATTTCGGCGACAGTGGCCGCAATGTGGGGAAGAAAGCAAGGTTCGTTGCGGCCGCTTTTTCCCTTAACAGAACGGGGTAAATTACGGGGCAGAAGGTAAGGGGCGTCGGTTTCCAGAAGCAGACGGTTGGCGGGGATAGTGGTAAGCAGGGGGATAAGATGGCCGCCACGCCTCTCGTCGCAGACCCAGCCTGTGATGCCTATGTAACAGTCAATGGAAAGATACGCTTCCAGTTCACACCGCTGGCCTGTAAAGCAGTGAACCACTGCGCCCGGCAGAAAAGCTCGGTATTGTTTCAATATGGAAAAGAAATCCCCAAATGCGTCCCGTTCATGGAGAAACACCGGCTTGCCAATTTTTACCGCGAGTTTAAGCTGATCCTCAAAACATTTTCGCTGGGCGTCCTGCGGAGAGAAGTTCCTGTTATAGTCAAGGCCGCATTCCCCGATAGCCCGAATGTTACTGCCGGAAAAGGCGGTAAGTTCTTCCAGCCGGGCAAATGTCTGTTCATTCCAGTCTTTCGCGTTGTGAGGATGCACCCCGGCTGTTGATTTGTAGTTTAGATGAACATTTTCTCTGACAAACGCCGCGGCCCTGGCGCTGCTTTCAATATCATTGCCTGTGATGACAAGCGCCTTTACACAGGCGGCCCCGGCTCTGGCAATGACAGCATCGCGATCCCGGTCAAACGCGGGACTCATCAGATTAACGCCTATGTCAAAAAAATTCACTACCTGTTACTTGTTGCCAATTATTTTTTCTGCCAGTTTCGGGGATAAATATAATATTGTTACAGGTTCCCCGCTACGGGTATTGGTTTTTAAGTGAATGTAATTATTGTAAACATTCCATAAACATTGGTAGTCGCGCAATTCTTTTTGAATCGCACGATAAAGGCTGGTAGGGCCGTACTTGTTACGGAGTTCCTGCTGCATTTCAGTGTAACATTTTATCAGCTGATCCATATCATATGTTAAAAAATAATAAGTACCGCCTTGCAGCCCGTCTTGCGTGAAATAGGCAAGCATATAAGTCTTGTATCCGAAAACAAAAACATTTTCCCAGATAAGTGAAACAAGCCCGTCTTGTTCTTCGCGGTTTATCGGTTCCCCCATCTTTTTTATGAATTCTTCCTGACTTGTTCCCCATGGGAAATTCTGGAAAGTAACATTGGTCACATAATCAGATTCGCTTGCGAATACATATGCAAGCGGAAAAAGTAATACTAAAAGCAACTTTTTCATAATGAACTCCCGTCCGATTATCGGCAGAAAATCCTTAAAACTTGATATAATAACTGCTCACAGCGGTAAATTTTTTAGAATTTGTGATTTTCCCTTGATTCAAGCCCTGTATAATACTAATATTAATTATGTGGAAAGAATGATCGCCCAGGAAAAGCCTGTTCGTCCCCCTATTGTAGACGGGCTATTCTACCCTGAAGACAATGCGGCTGCGCTGGCATACATGAGGAAAACCGGGCTAAAACACGGGAAAGGCGGTCTGGCAAGGGCGATTATAGCGCCTCATGGAGCATGGGAGATCTCCGGCAGCCTGGCTGGAGCCGCGTTTGCCTCGGCAGGAGGCAGGGTTGGCAAAAAAAGCCCCTCAAGGGTGGTAATTATGGGGCCAATCCATGAAAACGGCGAAGAAGGCATCTTTCTAACCAGCTCACATTTATATCAGACACCTTTAGGAGACATAATGGTTGATCAGGAGGCGTCCGAATGGCTTGAATCGTACAGCCCAATGATCAAAGTGAATGATATTCCCCATTTATATGAACATTCTATAGAAGTTTTACTGCCTTTTGTTAAATATTGTTTCCCGCAGACCCCCGTTGTCCCGATATTGATGGGGGGGCAGAAGAAGCAGCATATCCGCGTCCTTGCCAATGCCCTGAGGGCGGTTTTTGACCCTGAAATAGAAAATACCCTGCTGGTGGTTTCATTTAATCTTGGCGTACATTCCAAAGAATCAACGGCTCTGAATATGGCGCAGGAGTGCCGGCAGCTTTTCAGGGAAGGAAGGAATGACGATCTGCGTGCGGCGTTTCAGGAAGGCCGGATTACGGGCTGCGGGGGCGCTTTGGTTGCCGCCCTTTTGCAAAGCGGTTTGGTTGACACGGCCCGTCCCTCTCTTGCGTCGGATTTACTGCTTAGCGCGAAGAGTG
>Ga0268262_10004971_pt1 | contig 13406 bp, 14 predicted proteins | sample TergutNc150P3_FD_190354 | JGI IMG/M metagenome (GOLD analysis project Ga0268262, IMG submission 190354) | Nasutitermes corniger P3 segment gut microbial community from laboratory colony in Florida, USA - Nc150 P3 (SPAdes) (version 2) | ecosystem: Host-associated > Arthropoda: Insects >... | reverse complement strand
ATAAGCTCTATGGCAAGCGGTGCGGGAGAAGCATCGGCTCACGCAACCGATGTGGCAAACGCGGTTAAACAAGTTGCAGAAAACATAAACATAATGGCAAACGTAGCTGATAAAGCTTCTGCTAATTCCAACGAGGTGGCAGATGCGGCTAAACAAATGTCCACTAACATGAGCACCATTGCAACATCTATTGAAGGAATGAAAACAAGCATTGACAAGATAGCGAGCAATGCAGACGAAACTCATAAAGTTGCAGACGATGCTACCATCAGGTCCCGTGAAGCTACCGAAGCTATGAACAAGCTGGGTGTTGCCGCCAAAGAGATAGGGCAAGTTACCAGTGTAATTAAAAATATAGCGAACAAAACAAATTTATTGGCTCTCAATGCCACCATTGAAGCAGCATCCGCAGGCGAGGCAGGCAAAGGCTTTGCCGTTGTAGCAGGCGAAATTAAGGAGCTTGCTAATCAGAGCGCAAACAGCGCAGACGACATAGCGCACCGAATAGAAGGCATCCAATTGAGTACAGGCGAAGCCGTAACTGCTATAAATAATGTTTCAGACATTATCGCGAAAGTGAGCGAGAGCGTGCAGTCCATATCCGATTATGTTGTCCACCAAGCTAAGACAAGCAATGAGATAACTAGCAATGTGGCGCAGGCAAACACAGGAGCTAAGTACGTAGCCGAGGCCATGAGCGATGTAGCCAAAGGAAACAAGGATATAGCGAGCAACGCATCGCAGGCAAGTGCTGGCATAGAGCGCGTATCCAAATCCATAAACGAGGTAGCCAAAGGCAGCAAGGACATTGCCCAAGTTGCATCGCAGGCGAATGCAGGTGTGGAACGTGTGTCCAAATCCATAAACGGCGTTGCCAAAGGCAGCAAAGACATTGCCCACAACGCGGGCGAGGCAGCTAAGGGTGCTGGCGTGGTTAGCCAGAGCATAGTGAGCATAGCCCAAGGAGCAAAGGATGGCGCCCAGGGTGCAAAGCAAATCAACCAAAGCGCAGACGAACTTGCAAAAATAGCGAGCGACTTGAAAAATGTTTTGAGTCAGTTCAGCGTGTAGCGCTGTGTTTTCTACATTACTAAGCCCGTTATGGAAATTGCCCCGCAATACAGATTTGATACCTTTGCAGCCGGAGAGTCTTCAAGGCTGGCTTTCGCTGCTTGCAATGCTGTGGCTGATGGCTGCGAGTCTCAGGGCAACCCTTTGGTTTTGATAGGCGGAACGGGGCTTGGAAAAACACACCTGCTGCATTCAACGGCAAATGCCATACATTCAAAAAAGAACGGTTTGAAGATAATTTGCGCAACCGCTTTGGAATTTTACGAGGAATATGCAAAAAATGCGCAGCAAATAAAGGAAAACCCTTCGCTCATGGAAGAAATGGCTGCAAAGTTTCGCAATACTGACGTGCTTATACTGGATGATTTGCAGAATATTGAGCGGAAATTTGAGTCGCAGCACGAATTGCTCCAGATTTTCAACATTTTGCTGCTTGCCGGCAAACCTATAATAGTGGCTTCCCAAGTTCCCATATCCAGCATAGAAAGCTTGGACGAATCGCTCAGGTCGCGTTTGACGGGCGGCTTGTCCATTCAAATTTCTGTGCCGACTCTCTCAGACAGGCTGGCAATTTTGCAAAAGAAATTTGATATGATTGGGCTAAAGATAAGCGAAGGGGTGTTGCAATTCTTGGCGGAAAAAACAAGCGGCTCCACGGTGCACGACTTGGAGGGAATAAGAAATACCATAGGTTTTAAGGTTAAGCAAATAAACAAAAACGCAGATTTGGAAATGGCTTCGGAGGTTTTGGAAGAACATTTTTCAAATACGCACAGAATGCTTTCTATGGAAGCAATAGTAAAAGCCGTATCTGCCTACTATGGCATTTCCATTGAAATTCTCAAGCAAAAAGGGCGAGGGAGCAAGGAATCTGTTTTAACTCGGCAAGTTGCAATGTATTTTATGCGCAGCGAATTGAATAAAAGTTTTGAGCATATAGGGAAGTACTTTAACCGCGACCATTCCACAGCTCTTTATGCTTGCAAGATGGTGGAAAAGAAAATGAAGAAAGAAATGCCATTCAATTTGGAAGTAAAGAAAATAAAGAAAAATTTATATGAATAATGAATTTATCGCAAACAAGCAAGTGAGCGTTTTGCGAAATGGAGTTAGCATAGCAACCGATTTAGTGCCGGATGCTTCCTCTGTGTATGCGGGTTTGTGGCTGCCAATAGGCTCTGCCTCGGAAAATTCAAGTAATAGCGGGCTTAGTCATTTTTACGAACATTTGGTTTTTAAGGGAACTAAAAACCGCTCGGCATTTCAAATTGCGAAAGAGATAGAAGATTTGGGCGGGAACTTAAACGCATATACTGCAAGAGATGCAACTTGTTTTTACATTCACATTGCAAAGGAACATTTGCAAACGGCAATGCGGATTTTGGCATCCTTGGTTATGGAACCAAAATTGACTTCCGGCGATTTTGCAAAAGAGAGGAATGTCATTATAAAAGAGATTATAGCTGTGGAAGATAATCCCGAAGAATTTTCCGATGATTTTTTCCACAAAGCGCATTTTAAGGGTTGCAGCCTTGCGCTTCCAATAGCAGGTTCTTTGAAGTCAGTTAAAAATCTGCATATTGAAGAGATTCGCAAGCGGCAAAAATTTATTTTGGATGAGTTGCCTATTTTAGTCAGTGTGGCCGGAGCGGCCCAGCACAATGAATTGGTTAAAATCTGCAAAAAACTCTTTAGCAAAAAGAACAGCGCAGGCAATCAACCCAGCGTTGCATATTCTGCAAATTCTGGAGCGGAGATGCGAAAAAAAGAAGTTCAGCAAGCAACGGTTTTGTGGGGAACTTCCTGTGAGGGTTTGGAGGCAAAGGAACTCAGGGCATTGCAGATATTCAATCATATTTTCGGCGATGGATTTTCCAGCAGGCTGTTTCAAAACATCAGAGAGAAATATGGGCTTGCCTACTCAATAAATTCTTCTTTTGGGAATTTTATTCAAAAAACAACAAATAAAAAAAGTTTAGCTTCTTTTCAAATTTTCTTTGCCACGGAACAGCAGAATGTGGAAAGGGTTGCAGATTTTATTCGCAAGGAGATGAAAATTTTTCTGAGGAATGGTTTTTCAAAGCAGGAGTTGGAAAATGCAAAACAGGGAATTATAGGCTCTTATAGACTTTCAAGAGATTCTCTTAGCAGTCGCCAAAACCGCCTTGCCCGTCAAGTGCTTAGGTATGGGCACCCCATAGACACGAGCAAAACGGAATTTCAAATAAACCAAATGGAAGCCGATTACATTGAATCTTTCATAAAAAAATTCTTGGCCGGTTCCAAATGGACTTTTGCCGCAGTTGTTCCAAAAGGAACTCGCAGCGTTAATTTTTCTTCTTCAATAACGGCGTGATTTTAGATTTTGCTTTGGCTTTAGCCTTTGCAACTGGCTTGGCAGCTATTTTTCCAGCAGCCCAGAAGTCATATTCACAGTTTTCATAATAATACTCGCAGTCTTCTTCGTAACCCTGCTCACACCAGTAGGAAGCATCTTCGCAGTAGTCCTCGTCGCAGTCTTCGGGATAATAGTCGCAGTAGCCATAAAAATATTCGGGCACAATATCTTCCCAGCAATCACTATAATCCTTATTCATAATCCACACATAATCGTCATCGCCCCATTCTTCCCACGCTCTTCTGCAAGCAGTTTGCTTTTTGGCTTTGGTACCCTCCCATTTGCAGGACCTGCCCCCGTAGCTCATTTCCGCACTCGTTGCGGTTCGGTTTTCCGTTATCGTCATCTTGTTTGAACCTGAACCTTTGGATATTTCAATCTTATTGCAATTGACAACCCTGAGTGTCCATCCATATCCCATTTCTTGCCCATTTACATATATGTCTGTGGGACATTCATCGCGAGTAATCGCAACAGTTGTGTCCGTAAAAACCGCTTTTGTAATATCATAGTTTGTTTTGCAATAAGGATTATCATCACCACCATAGGGGTCGTTGTTCAGATCGCAAGAAGACCTTGTCCTTGTCCAAATGCCTGTAAGATTATTTGATGTGCCTTGGAATTTAATCGTGTCGCCCCAATAAGCATCATTCTCGTCTCCCCAAATCATGGTTTTATTGCTGATTGAATAGGTTTGGGTTCTTTCTACTTCTTCTTCGCTGGTGCTAAATCTTCCTGCATTGCAGAGTTCACCTTCATACGAATACAAATATGTGAAATACTCACCATTGTTGTCAGTCAACTTATAGGTCGTACCGCCAGAGCTGCTTCCGCCTGGTTCGTCTCCGCCGCCGCTGCTGCTGGAGCCGCCTCCGTCGTCTCCGCCGCCGTCTGAGCAGGATAGGGTTAGGGTTGCGGCAATGCTTGCCGCTAGGATGAATTTGAGTTTGTTCATAGAAAACCTCTTAATTTAAATGTTAAGAGGTAATATAGCAATTTTTACTTTTTCTTCTTCAATAACGTCGTGAATTTAGCTTTTGCCTTTGCCTTAGCCTTTGCTGCTGGCTTGGCAGCGACTTTCCCGTAATAATCGTCGCCCTCGCCCAATAACTCTGGTGGCAGATTCAGGCCATCTAGACACTCGTAATAAACATAATCTTGCTCTCTTAGGATTTCCCAATAAGAATCCACGTCCTCGTATTCATTCCAAGCCTTTCTGCAAGCAGCTTTCTTTTGGGCTTCGGAAGGTTCAGACCGTTTGCAGGATTTGCCCCTGTAGCTTGTTTCTTCGCTCGTTCTGGTTTCCTTAAGCGTTATCTTATCTGAACCTTTGTATATCTCCATTGTATTGCAATCAACAACTCTGCTTCTCCAGCCGTTTCCATAATCATCCCCATCTATTTCATAGTCTGTTGGACAATAATTGCGGGTAATTGCAACAGTTGCATCCGTAAAAACCGCCTTTGTAATATCATAACCTTCTTTGCAAGAGTAGTAGCTGTAGGATTCTGTATCATACTCAATGCAAATATAATCTTCGTAGTCGTCGTCCCAATACCCATCCGCGCAATATTCATAATAATCATCTACTAGCCCGCAAGAAGCGTTTTTATCCTTTGTCCTTGTCCAAGGACCGATAAGCTCATTTGATGTGCCTTTGAATTGAAGCGTATCGTCATACCAATAATTTTGCCAAGTCAGAATTTTATTGTCTATTGAATAATTTACGGTATTTTCATTAGGATAGTTTTCTGTTTCCAATACTCCACCATAAGCGCAGTATTCTTCCTTAGTAACTTCCCGATACGTAAAGTAGTCGCTATCCACATCCAGCAAGCTATAAGTTTCGGTAGTACCGCTGGGCTCGTTTCCGCCAGAGCTGCTTCCGCCTGGTTCGTCTCCGCCGCCGCTGCTGCTGGAGCCGCCACCGTCGTCTCCGCCTCCGTCTGTGCAGGATAGGGTTAGGGTTGCGGCAATGCTTGCCGCTAGGATGAATTTGAGTTTGTTCATAGAAACCTCTTAATTTAATGTTAAAACTTAAGAGTAATATAGCAAATGCCACTGTTGTCCCATAAAAATTTGCATTTTTTGGCTAATTTAAGTCATTTTTTAATGAAATTTTTTTAATGGGACAACAGTTAGAAAAAAGAGCCTAGTGTAGAGGCTTTAATAGAATAGTTTGGATGAGTAGCTTCATTTTTCATATACTACAACGATTTATTCTTTCTTTTTTTGGTTACTCAAACAAACATTCGCAAAACGCTATCATTGCCTCTTTACTCAAATCATGGTAGCGAAAACTATGAAGAAAAGGATTAAGAGAATCGCTTGGAAGATGCTTTTTGAAGGCTTCAACCATATTAAGTAGCAATCTATACGTGATAATTGCATTTACTTCATTGACCTGCTTTGGGAATTTATTGTCTTGGAACATTATAAATGGTTGTAGTTTTAATATCCAATAGCAATAAAGCGCTATTTCCTTGCTTTCGCTCATCTCCATCTCATTATGGAAAATATGATAGTATATGCGCCTTCGTTCTACCATATCTACAATGCCAAGAATACATTTAAAATCAGGGATAATTTTTCTTCTTAGAACAGGATTATGGTTATTATTATCTTTCCATAACCAAGCTATTAGCTTTTTTGCTTGTTCTTTTAGAAAATTTATATCAGGCTCTTTATATGGTGGAAAATATTTTTTATCTGAAGCGGCAGTTCGCCTAGGATGTATATTAGGCATCAGAACTCTCCAAAAATTCCATTACCATTACTTTTCTACCTTTTTCAAATGCTTCAGCATTTTCTTCAGAAGACAGCCAATCAAAAATATTAACGCCCTCACCTCTTATTCTGTGATTACTCTGCGTATATTTTCTCTTACCGAAGCTCTCGCAGGCTTCATCTAGAGCCATTTCTTCTTCTAGTGTAAGAATGCTATCCATTTGATTTCTCCTATTAGGTTATGATTTTAATAAATATAGTAATTCTAACTTTAAAAAATGAAGGAAAATATGAAAAAGCCCTTGACAGTGTTTTTTCCCGTAATGTTAAAACTTAAGAGTAATATAATAATTTTGGGCAACCTTTGCGGTTGCCCGGCAATGCGTTAATTTTTCTTCAATAAGGGTGTAATTCTAGCTTTTACCTGTGGCTTGGCGGCGGCTTTTCCGTAATCATCATAATCATCATCGTCCATAAATTCTGGAGGCAGAAGGTTTTTTAGACACTTGTAATAATTTTCTCCTAGTCTATCCAGAATGTCCCAATAATCAGATTCATTCTGAGCCTTTTTGCAAGCATCTTGTTTTTGGGCTTTGGTGGGCCTCGAATATGAACAGGATTTGCCCTTATAATTTGCTACTTCGGTTGTTCTGGTTTCTCTATACGTTATCTTTTCTGAACCTTTGCTGTACTCTACTGCATCGCAATCAATAACTTTCGTTATCCAGCCTTTATAACTTTCTCCATTTTTTACCCAGTCTGTTCCACATTCATCGCGGGTAATTTCAACACTTGTTGCCGTAAAAACCGCTTTTGTGATATCATAATCTTCTTTGCAAGATATCCAAGAGTCACCATCATGGTCGGTACGCAACTTACAAGAAGTGGCTTTGTCCTTTGTTCTTGTCCAAGTGCCGATAAGCTCATCTGTTGTGCCTTTGAATTGAATCGTATCGCCATCATATGACCACGCCGAGCCCCAAGTCAGAACTTTGTTGTCTATTGAATAATATACTGTCCTAGAATATTCGCGTTCTTCCAATACTCCGTTCCTGCAATACTCATCGTCTTCTTCTACTCCTGTATATGTGAATTGTTCATCGGTTTTGTTCTCCAAGGTGTAGGTTTCGGTAACTGAGCCGCTACCGGAGTCGCCTCCGTCATCGCCTGAGCAGGATAGGGTTAGGGCTGTGGCGGCAATGCTTGCCGCTAGGATGAGTTTGAGTTTGTTCATAGAAACCTCTTAATTTAGTGTTAAAACTTAAGAGTAATATAGCAATTTCTATAAAAACAAAAAGCTCGCATATGCGAGCCTTGTTTTGCGGTGTTAATTTTTCTTCAATAAGGGTGTAATTCTAGCTTTTACCAGCGGCTTGGCAGCTTTTACGTAATCATCATAATCATCATCACCCATTAACTCTGGTGGCAGGTTCAGGGTTGCTAGACACTTATTATAATCTGCCTCTAGAATTTCGTCATAAGCATCCTGCCAGTAATAATCACTTGTCTTTTCATTCCAAGCCTTTTTGCAAGCAGCTTCTTTTTGGGCTTTGGGAGGTTCCGAATATTTGCAGGATTTGCCCTTGTAGCCTATTTCTTCGCTCGTTCTGGTTCTTCTCCACGTTATTTTTTCTGACCCTTTGGACAATTCTATTGTATTGCAATCTTTGATATTTGTTTTCCAGTCGCCTTCAAAATTACCCCCGTCTGTCAGTTCGTCTGTTGGACATTCATCACGAGTAATTTCAACAGTTTTTTCCGCAAAAACCGCTTTTGTAATATCATAATCTTCTTTGCACTCCCGATAAGAATAATTTCCGTAGGTGTGTAAGTCGCAAGGAGCCTTTGTTCTTGTCCAAGTGCCTATTAGCTCATCTGTTGTGCCTTTGAATTGAATCGTATCGCCATCATATGACCACGCCGAGCCCCAAGTCAGAATTTTGTTGTCTATTGAATACTTTATGTTCTTTTCATCGATATAATCGCTCAATATTCCACCCTCTCTGCAATCGTTATCTTTATATACTACTATATATGTGAATTGCTCGTTGGTTTTGTTCTTCAGAGTGTAAGTCTCGGTAACCGGGCCGGTACCGCCTCCGGAGTCGCCTCCGCCGTCGTCTGAGCAGGATAGGGTTAGGGCTGTGGCGGCAATGCTTGCCGCTAGGATGAGTTTGAGTTTGTTCATAGAAACCTCTTAATTTAATGTTAAAACTTAAGAGTAATATAGCAATTTTTATGGCAAACGAATGATATAGCCACATTTTGGCAAGGGCAACCTTTGCGGTTGCCCAGCAATGCGTTAATTTTTCTTCAATAAGGGTTGGATTTAATATAGTCATTTATATCATCTATCATATTTTGTTCTCTTTCAATATGGTAGATTGCATAGGATTTTCTGATAAGTTCAAAAATGTTGTGTTTTTTAAACAATTCTATAACATCTTGTCCTTGCATATTCATAGCTTTTTTATATTGCTCAATTGCAAATATTATAAAATTTCCTTCTTTTGTCATTATGCCGACTCTTCTGGAAAAATAAAATCTCCGTTTTCCAATTCCTCTTTATATAAATTGAACAATAATTTTGGGCTATAACGCCAAACTCCAGTTTTAGGATTTTCCAAAAAAGAATACAATTTAGAGCAATAAAATTTCTGTATTGCTTCATTTTCGCTTAAATTATATTCGGAAATGATTAGTGGAATTATGTTTTCAACAATGAAATACAGATAAATAGGCAATAATTCTTTAGTCATTTTATAAACTCCGCTTTTATAAAGTTTAACAGCTTTAGAATACTATCGTTTTTAAAAACATATTGGTTGAATAATTTTTTGATTTTTAACCTGCTCAAAGTTTCGTTTACATCGAGTTCCTTTGCAAAATAAAGCAATAATGTACGAAAAACATCATCATTTGCAACTGGACCGATTATTATATCGTAATCATTTTGCAAAGGAACGGAATTTCTATTATCGGAAACAAAGTCCAACCATCTTTTATCTGTTTCCTTAAATTCAAGAACTTTAAATTTCTGTAAGTTTTCACTATCTAAATCATATATATTCACAATTTTACTTCCTTTTTTCCTTTCAACTACTTTTTCAGAGAATTGTACTGCTTGCTCATAATTTGTTGTTGTGTAAAAACCTATGCCAAAATCCAGCTCCTTTCTGCTGAATTTTAAGTTTGGAGTTTCAATAACAATATTGCTTCCATGATATAGGTTCATAGGGTTAATGTAGTAAATACGGTTTATCAAGTCTCACAAAGCCACCTTTGAAGGCTCTTTCACTAGCCAAGCACCAACAAATGATTCTCTATCTTAAAACTAAATGTAGAGAAAAAAGTTTTCAATTTTGCTGAATTCTTTTCCTTTTCTGTTGCCACCCAGCCATCTATGTGGACTATTTTCCCTATTTTGCTTATTCTAATAAAACGCTCGCCTTCATTTATGGTTTTTATTACTTTTATGTCTGAACGCATTTTAATATCCAAAATAACCTTTTTTATTGGAAATTTTGACAAGACCCTGTAAATTTTTTTTTGAGTGTCCTTTGCATAATAAAAGCCCGCAATTTGAATTTCTTGATTTTTAAATTCAACTCGGCAGCAACATATATATATGCAGTTTCTTACCAGCTCTTTGTATATATAGTTTGAACTTATATCCGATTTTGTCACCACAAAATGCGTAATAAAGCAACGAACTTGAGGAATGGATGAAATTATCTTATCCAGTTCGCAAATGGAGTTCAAGTTTGATACCTTGCAACTTACGCTTAAGACTTTTGAATTTGATGATATTTGCATACTTTGAGAAAAATCCAAGTTTTTGCATCGCCATTCTGCATTCTGTTCTAAAAAATTGTCTGTTAAATAATTCTCGTTGTTATTGCAAGGGCACTTTGCAATTTCTTTGTTTTCAAATTCAACTACAATCTTTTGCTCCTCGCCAAATTCCAAACCTATAACTCTGCCAATCTCCTTTGTTTCCGTATTGTAAATGTGGTCGCCAATCCGGGCATTCTCAGCATCTTGAGGAAACAACCTATAAAGTTCTAAAGAATTATTCTCACTGCTCTCAACTGCTGGCACTTCAATTTTTTCCCCGCTTTGCTTTTTAAGAACTATTTGCGGCAAGGAACCGTGCATTCTGTTAACACTATCTACGGAGCACACTCCTTTTTCCGGATGAAAAACATTATCTCCGGGTTCCAAATTCCCCATACCCCAAATTTTGCAAAACCCAAGAGAGGGATATTCTTGCAATTCCGCAAATTCGTTTGTTGCGTAAATTACCGTATTTTCGCACTCATCGCATTTGCAAAACAATGGCTTATTAGGCGGAATCTCGTTTTTTCCGTAATTTTTATCGTATTTTTCTTGAGAAAATATTTTGAATTTTCTCAGTTGTGCGCACTCTTCGCAAAATATTTCGCTATTAAAAAAATGTATTGGAAAAAGCGATGCGTCTCTTGACAAGATAAACCTCTAATAACTCCTAAAAATTTTTTGCCCTTCCCATTCTGCAAACACACTCATTTTTACCGATGCACTCTATAATTTCCCAAAGCCCGGGACCTGCTCCAACTCCGCTAATCACAAGCCTCGCAGGTTGAGCAAGCGAACCTAGCTTAACGCCGCTGCTTTCGCAAATTTTCATAAATGCAGCTTCAATGTTCTTTACGCAAAAATCTTCGCTTGCAATTTTTTCCAGTTCCTTTGAAACCAAATCTATATGTTCTGGGCTTTGCTCTGTCCAGTATTTTGCTTTTGCCTTTTCGTCTTCGCATTTTTCAGGGGCTTCAAAAAAGTATTTGGACATTGAGGCGAGTTCCGTTGTGAATTTTAAGCGAGGTTTTAGCAAGGCAGCGACTTTCAAAAATTTATTTTCGTCTTGACAGTTAGGGTAAAGTTTTTTCAACTCATCTGCAAAAAAGGAATCCGGCAGCATTCTTATGTGCATTCCGTTCATCCATTCCAGTTTTTTTTCGTCAAACGCCACTGCTTTGGGGTGAATACGCTCCAGAGAAAAGGCCTCCACCATTTCTTTTAAGCCCATAACCTCTCTATCGTCTCCGGGGCTCCAGCCCAGAAGGGAGAGAAAATTCACAAGGGCGTGAGGCAAATAACCCAAATCCCTAAAATCCCCAACAGAGGCAGCTCCTTTGCGTTTGGAGAGCTTGCCTCCACCTGGGGCGAGTATAACCGGCAAGTGGCAAAAAAGCGGAGCTTCCCAGCCAAAGGCATTGTAGAGCAAAACGTGCTTTGGTGTGCTGCTTATCCATTCATCTCCCCTTAGCACGTGGCTTGTTCGCATATAGTGGTCGTCCACAACGCTTGCAAGGTGATAGGTTGGAAATTTATCTCTTTTCAAAAGAACAAGGTCGTCTAAATCTTTGTTGGGGGTTTCTATTTCGCCTCTAAGCAAATCGCTGAATTTTGTTGTTCCATCTGTTGGAGTTTTAAATCTTATCACAAATTTTTCGCCTGCCTCAATTATCTTTTTTGCTTCTTCGGGTGGCAAGTCTCTGCAATGGCGGTCGTAGCCGTGTTCCAAGGTTTGCAATCTTTCTTCGGTGCAAAAACAGTAGTAGGCGTGTCTTTTTTCTATTAGCTCTGAGGCAGCACTCCCGTAAATCTCCAAACGCTCGCTTTGAAAATATGGACCTTCGTCCCAGTTTAAACCTAGCCATTTAAGGTCTCTCAATAAGTCACTCAAGGCATTTTCGTTGTATCTTTTGCGGTCTGTATCTTCTATTCGCAGGTAAAAGGTTCCACCTGTGGCTTTTGCGAATAGGTAATTGTAAATAGCGGTACGTGCGCCGCCAACATGCAAATAACCGGTTGGGCTTGGCGCAAAGCGAACTCTAACGGGTTTTGTTTCTTGCACTCTTCTCCTCTTATGCGGTCGAAAGGACTTGAACCTTCATTCCCTTTCAGGAGTCAGCACCTCAAGCTGATGCGTCTACCAATTCCGCCACGACCGCAGCAATTTGAATATAGAAAAATTTTACTCTACTTTACCAACAAATAAATTTTCGTATATGTTTCCGTAGTGTTGTCATCTTCCAAGGCTCCAGATAGCAGTAATAAATTATTTGTTCTATCTCTATTAGCGCTTATATCATCTAAAATTTCTTGAAACATTCTTTTATACTCTCTAGACATTCTCTCTATAGGGTGATGATAGCCATAATACAAGCCCCTATATTGCATAATACGACCTGCTTTTTCGTAAATTTCAATTATATTGCCATAGGAGTCAAATAAATAAACACGAGCTCGCAAATCATAGTACACCCTTGCTTCTGGAACCCCCACTATATGCAATATGAATGTAATATAGTCAATATTTATAATATCAAATAATTTCCTTTCGGTTCTATCAAAGTGATGCTGAATGTAATAATAACCCCAGACATTGCTATCTGCTGCAATGCTCATTATAATTTTATTCGCGGTTTCAGGGCTTAAGGTACTTCTATCATGGAACCTAAGCGGCAAAATGTTTTTCTCCGTATATTCATAAGAAAAATCCACCCTATTGATATCAAATCTATTAATTGCGCAACTGGTTAGTAGAAGGCTGAGTAAAACGAGGGTTATATATTTTTTCATATTATGGAAATATAGTAAATATGATTTTGACTGCTTCTTCCCAACTGATTTCCTCTGGAGTATCCTTGTTCGGCAACATAAGGCGGCAAATTTCGCTCAAAACCTTTTTGGGCTGCGCTCCGTTTTCTCTTTCCCTGCAAATCCCCTCTGAGCCATCTCTCTTGCTCAGTTTTTTTCCGCTTGAATCGTAAATAAGCGGGTGGTGAATGAATTGCGGCATCTCTGTTCTGCCTATGATTTTTGCAAGAGTTATTTGCTTATCCACAGAATCTTTTAAATCTTCGCCACGCACAATCAAATTTATGCCTTCTTCAAAATCATCAATGACAACGGCAAACTGATAAGTCCATTGCTCCAGAGCATCCTTAATGGCAAAATCTTCGCCTTCTGGATTTTTCAGCATAATTTTAGGCTTATCGGTTTTATAGAATTCATAGAGCAAATCTTTTTTTTGCAAAATTTCAAAATATCTTTCATAAATTTCATATCGCTCGCTTTGAACACTCTCGCTTTGCCATTCAAAACCGAGCCACTCCAAATCTTTTTTTATAATATCCGAAAAATGCTTTGAACAGCGCAATTT